>Ga0206116_1000072_pt1 | contig 172553 bp, 159 predicted proteins | sample 3A1Ametagenome_FD_178000 | JGI IMG/M metagenome (GOLD analysis project Ga0206116, IMG submission 178000) | Enriched microbial communities from leaf-cutter ant dump, University of Wisconsin, Madison, United States - 3A1A | ecosystem: Environmental > Terrestrial > Nest > Insects nest > Nest dump...
CAGCACGGCGATGTGGTCGGTGATGGTCTTGGCGTTGGCCGGGCCCACGCCGATGTTGACCATGGTGATGCCGCTGCGGTCGGCCCGCATCAGGTGGTAGGCCGGCATCTGCGGCAGGCGCGGCGGCGGGCTGCCCAGGTCGTCGCCCGGCTGGGCGGGCAGGCCCGCGCGGCGCGTGACCACGTTGCCGGGCTCGACGAAGGCCACGTACTCGCTATGGGGGTTGGCCATCTCGGCATGGCCCAGGCGCACGAATTCGTCGATGTAGAACTGGTAGTTGGTGAACAGCACGAAGTTCTGGAACCACTCGGGCTGGGTGCCCGTGTAGTGGCGCAGGCGGTGCAGCGAGTAGTCCACGCGCGGCGCGGTGAACAGCGACAGCGGGTGGGGCTCGCCCGGCTGCGGGCGCCAGGTGCCGTTGGCGATGCCGTCGTCCATCGCGGCCAGGTCGGGCAGGTCGAACAGGTCGCGCATGAGAGTGCGGCGCTCGGGGCTCAGCGTGCCTTCCACGTGGTCGTGCTCGGCGAACGAGAAGTGGATGGGGATGGGGTTCTGGCTCGTGCCCACCTCCAGCTCCACGCCGTGGTTCCCGCGCAGCAGGCGGAACTGCTCGGTGTAGTAGTCGGCGAACAGGTCGGGCCGGGTGAGCGTGGTCTCGTAGCGCCCGGGCCCCTCGACGAAGCCGTAGGCCAGCGAGGTGGCGGCGCGCGCCACGGTGCTGGTGTGCACGCGCACGAAGGGGTAGAAGGCGCGCACCGGGCCGGCGGGCGTCTCGCCCGCGACGAAGCGCTGCATGGCGTCGCGCAGGTGGCCGATCTGCTGCTGGTAGATCAGTTCCACCTGGGCCAGCGCGGCGGCCGGGTCGGTGTGGCGGGTGGGGGCGATGAAATCGGGTGTGAGGGCCATGGGGCTATTGTCCATGCGCCGGGTGACTGTTTCAGCGGCCCTGCAGCCAGTCCGCGGCCTGCGCGGCGGTCAGCGGCGGCGCGAAGCGGTAGCCCTGCGCCAGGCCGCACTCCAGGCTGCGCAGCAGGGCCTCCTGCCCGGCGGTCTCCACCCCCTCGGCCACCACCTGCAACTGCAGGCTGCGGCCCATCTGCACGATGGCGGTGACGATGGCCGTGTCGCCGGGGCTGCCGGGCAGGTCGGCCACGAAGGAGCGGTCGATCTTGAGCTTGTCGATGGGGTAGCGCTTGAGGTAGGCGAGCGACGAGTAGCCCGTGCCGAAGTCGTCGATGGAGATGCCCACGCCCAGGGCCTTGAGTGCGTCGAGCGTGCCGTGCACGTGCTCGGCCTGCTGCATGAGGGCGGATTCGGTGATCTCGATCTCGAGGTACTGCGGCGCCAGGCCCGTGGAGCGCAGCACGGCGGCGATCTCGCCCGCCACGTCGCGCTGGCGCAGCTCCAGCGCCGAGAGGTTCACCGCCACGGGCACGCGCGGCAGGCCCGCATCGTGCCAGGCCTTGAGCTGGCGGCAGGCCTCGTGCAGCACCCAGCGCCCGATGGGCGTGATGAGCCCGCGCGCCTCGGCGAAGCCGATGAATTCCTCGGGCCCCACCAGGCCGCGCTCCGGGTGCTGCCAGCGCACGAGCGCCTCGAAGCCCGACAGGCCGCCGTCCGCCAGGCGCACCTGGGGCTGGTAGTGCAGCACCAGCGCGTGCTGCTGGATCGCCTCGCGCAGTTGGTGTTCGAGCTGGAGCACGCCGCGCGGGGCGTGCGCGTCCATGCCCGGCTGGTAGAACTGGCGGTTGCCGCGGCCGCTGTCCTTGGCGTGGTACAGCGCGGCGTCGGCGTGGCGCAGCAGCTCGGTGGCGTCGCTGCCGTCCTGGGGGTGCAGGCTGATGCCGATCGAGGGCGACAGCGCCACGGGCGTGCCCGCCACGGTGTGGGGCGCGCCCATGGCGGCGAGCAGCGCGTCGGCCACGGCGGCCACGGGTTCGGCGGGGCCGTGCGGGCCCTCCAGCGCGGTGAGGACCACGACGAAGGCGTCGCCGCCCAGGTGCGCGACCATGTCGGTATCGCGCACGTGGGCCTTGATGCGGCGCGCCATCTCGCACAGCAGCTCGTCGCCCGCCTGGTGGCCCAGCGAGTCGTTGACGGTCTTGAAGTGGTCGATGTTGATGGACAGCAGCGCCAGCGGCTGGCGGCGCCGGCGCGCACGCGCGAGCGTCTTGGCGAGCTGCTCCATCAGGTGGCGCCGGTTGGGCAGCTGGGTCAGCGTGTCGTGCAGCGCCATGAAGGCCAGGCGCTCCTGGGCCTGCTTGCGCGCGGTGATGTCGCGCACGACCACGATGCGGCATTCCTGGCCGTCGAACGCGATGGTCTTGCCCACCACCTCCGTGGGGATGGCGTGCCCGTCGCGGTGCACGATCAGCACCTCGTACGGATCCTCGCGCGCGTCGCGCGTGTACGCGATGGCGGCGGCGCGGTACTCGGGGCTGGCGTAGTCGAAGACCATCGTGCCCGTCATTTCCGCCAGGGTGTAGCCCGTGAGCCGCTCCAGCGCCTCGTTGCCGTCGGTGATGCGACCGTCGCGGTGGAAGACGATGGCCTCCTCGGTCGCCGCGCTGAACTTGCGCATGCGCTCCTCGCTCTCGCGCACCGCGCGCTCGGCGTGCCAGTGGTGGGTGATGTCGTTGATCAGCACGAACGCGCCCACCTGCGTGCCCTGGATGCGGTGCGGGATGAGGCTGACCTCGATCATGGCGAGCTGCCCGCCGGGGCCGGCGTGCAGCCGCTTGTACTGCACCTGTTCGCCCTGGATGCAGCGCTCCACGTAGGGCAGGATGGCCGCCCAGGCGGTCTCGCCGATGGCCTCGCGCACGGTCATGCCGAGGATGGAGGTGGTCGTGTGCCCGTTGGAGCGGGCGTAGCGTTCGTTGGCGAAGCGGCAGCGCAGCGTGCCGACCTCGAAGTACGCGATGCTTGCGGGCACCGCGTCCGCCACGGTGCGCAGCAGCGACTCGCCCGCCCCGGCGTCGATGCCACTGTGAACTTGTGCGCTGGAGCCGTCCGGCATGTCCCTACCCTGTGAAAGGGCAGTTATAGCCGATTGCTGGGCGGGCGGGTGCCCGCGCGAGACCGGGCCTGGATAATCGGACCATGCAATCACCTTCCGACAACGCGGGCTTCGACCGCCTGGCGCTGGCCCCGGCCACGCTGGCCAACCTGCGGCAACTGGGCTACACGGCCATGACGCCCATCCAGGCGGCCAGCCTGCCTGCGGCCCTGGCGGGCCGGGACCTCATCGCCCAGGCCAGCACGGGCAGCGGCAAGACGGCGGCCTTCGGCCTGGCCCTGGTCGAGCGCTTGAACCCGCGCTGGTTCGCCGTGCAGGGCCTGGTGCTGTGTCCCACGCGCGAGCTGGCCGACCAGGTGGCCGCCGAGATCCGCCGCCTGGCGCGGGCGCGGGACAACACCAAGGTCGTCACCGTCTATGGCGGCGTGCCCTCGCGCGGCCAGATCGCCAGCCTGGAAAACGGCGCCCACATCGTCGTCGGCACGCCGGGCCGCGTGATGGACCTGCTGGAGCGCGGCGCGCTGGATCTCTCCGGCCTCCAGACCCTGGTGCTGGACGAGGCCGACCGCATGCTGGACATGGGCTTCCTGGCCGACATCGAAACCGTGGTGCGTCAGTGCCCCGCCGGGCGCCAGACCCTGCTGTTCTCCGCCACCTACCCCGAGGGCATCGCCGGCCTGGCCCGGCGCTTCATGCGCGAGCCGCAGATGGTGCAGGTCGCGGCCCAGCACAGCGCGAGCAAGATCGCGCAGCGCTGGTACGAGGTGGATGTGCGCGAGAAGCGCGATGCGGTGGCGCGCCTGCTGGCGCATTTCCGCCCCGAATCGACGATCGTCTTTTGCAACACCAAGCAGCAGTGCCGCGACGTGGCGGGTGCGCTGCAGGCCCAGGGCTTCAGCGCGCTGGCGCTGTCGGGCGACCTGGAGCAGCGCGAGCGCGACGAGGTGCTGGTGCAGTTCGCCAACAAGAGCTGCAGCGTGCTCGTGGCCACCGACGTGGCGGCGCGCGGGCTGGACATTGCCGGCCTGTCGGCCGTGATCAACGTGGACGTGACGCCCGACCCCGAGGTGCACATCCACCGCATCGGCCGCACGGGCCGGGGCGATGCCGAGGGGCTGGCCTTGAATCTGGTGTCGATGGACGAGATGGGCAGCGTGGGCAGGATCGAGCAGCTGCAGGGCCGTGCCTCGGAGTTCTTCCCCGTGGATGCACTCGCGCCCGCGGCCGGCGGCGCGCTGCTGCCGCCCATGTGCACCATCCAGATCATCGGCGGGCGCAAGGAGAAGATCCGCGCGGGCGACGTGATGGGCGCCATGTGCGCGGACTTCGGCTATGCGCGCGAGCAGATCGGCAAGATCAGCGTCAACGACTTCTCCACCTACGTGGCCGTGGACCGCACGATCGCGGCCCAGGCCTGCGCCCGGCTCAACGCGGGGCGGGTCAAGGGCAAGGCCGTCAAGGCCCGGCTGCTCTGACAAAGGAAAAGCGGCCGGGCCGCTTTCCCCTGGTTACTTCAGCAGATCCTGCGCCTGGGCCAGGGCGGCCTGGGCGCACTGGTCGTCCAGGTGGCCGCCGGGCGCGCCGGCCACGCCCACGGCGCCGATCACTTCGTTGCCCGCCTTCACAGGCACGCCGCCGCCCAGCAGCAGGAAGCCGGGAATGTCCTTGAGGTTGGCCGCGCCGGGGTTCTTCTGTGCGTTCTCCATGATGGCCAGCGTGGGCGCCTTGGCCGATGCCGAGGTGAAGGCCTTTTCGCGGCTGGCTTCCACGGTGTGGGGGCCGGCGTTGTCGGCGCGCTGCACGGCGCGCACGCCGCCGGCGCGGTCCACCACGGTGGCGGTCACGGCGTAGCCGTTGGCGGTGCAGGCGGCCACGGTGTGGGCGGCGATCTGGTTGGCCAGCTCCAGCGACATGTTCTTTTCCGTGCGCACGGCTTGTGCGTTGGCGGCAGCGGCGGCGAGGGTCAGGGCGGCAAGGGTCAGGGTGCGTTGCATGCGGTTTCTCCGGGTGGGATGGAATGGGTGCCACTGTAGAAAAATGCCGTGCCCGCGCCAATGCGGCCGGCTACGCGCGCGCCTCCGTAGAACTACGGAACCAGGGCCGCGTAGCGCCGGATGAGCTGGGCCAGCGAGTCGGTCTCCAGCTTGGCGAACAGGTTGGCGCGGTGGGTTTCCACCGTGCGCGGCGAGAGCGACAGCGCGCGGCCGATCTCCTTGTTGGTGAGCCCCTCCACGATCAGGCCCAGCACCTCGCGCTCGCGGCCCGAGAGCTGCGCGTACCGCTCACGCGCCTGGCGCCCGGCCTGGTGGCGCTCGCGCGAGCGCACGTGCTGGCGCACGGCGGCCTGCAGCGCCTCGATGAGCAGCCCGTCGTCCACCGGCTTTTCGAGGAACTCCGCCGCGCCCGCCTTGAAGGCGCGGCGGCACATCTCCACCGTGCCGTGGCCCGTGAGCATGACCACGGGCTGGTCCACCCCCTGCGCCGCCAGCGCGTCCAGCACCGCCAGTCCGCTGGTGCCGGGCATGCGCACGTCGAGCACGATGGCGCCCACGCCGCCGCGGTCGAACTCCGCGAGAAAGACCTGCGGATCGGCCCAGGCCTGCACGCGCAGGCCCACCGTGCCGATGAGCAGCGCCAGGCTGTCGCGCACGGCGGCATCGTCGTCCACCAAGTGGATGAGGGGCGAGAGGGAAGCGGTCATGGCGGCGAACCGGCGAGTGGCAGCAGCAGGTGGAATTCGGCGCCCGGCCCATCGCCGGACGGCGCCAGCGAGAGGCCGCCCCCCATGGCCTGCGCCAGGCTTTCCGACAGCGACAGGCCCAGCCCCAGGCCGCCCGGGCGCGTGGTGTAGAACGGGGTGAACAGGTGTGCGCGCGCCTCGGGCGCCACGCCGGGGCCCGTGTCGCGCACGCTCAGCAGGGCCTGCGTGCCCTGGGTGCGCAGGGCCAGCCGCAGGTGGCGCTGGCCCGCCGCGGCCTGTTCGAGCGCCTGCAGCGCGTTCATCACCAGGTTGTGGAGGATCTGCTGCAGCGCCACGGGCTCGGCGCGCACGGCGGGCAGGCCGGCCGGGGCGTCCACCTGCACGTCAATGCCGCGGCGGCGCAGCTCGGGCTCCAGCAGGTGCAGTGCGTCGTGCACGGCGGCGGGCAAGGCCAATGGCTGGGCCTGGCCTGAAAGATCGGGCCGCTCCACCACGCGGCGCAGGCGCCCCACGACGGCGCTGGCGCGCCGCGCCTGGCCGACGGCCTGGCCCATGGCGTGGCGCGCAGTGTCCACATCCGGCGGCTCGTTGTCCAGCAGGCGCTGCGCGGCCTGGGTGCTGGCCAGCAGGGCCGTGAGCGGCTGGTTCAGTTCGTGTGCCATGCCCGCGGCCAGCTCGCCCAGCTGGTTGAGCCGTGCCACCTGGCCCAGGCGCAGCAGCTCTTCCGCGCGGCGCGCGGCCACGCGCTGGCGCAGCAGCGCGCGCAGCGCAGCCAGCGCTGCGGCGCTGGCTGCGGCCCAGGCCAGCATGGGGCCCCAGGGCAGCTCGCTCCAGCCCACGTCGCGCTCGAGCACCACGTCGAAGGGCTGGCTCTGCGCGGCAAGCCGCTTGTGGAAGCCATAGTGCCAGCCATGCGCCAGGCGCCGCCCGCCCTGCACGGAGAAGGACTGGCCCTCGTATTCGAGCTGCACGCGCACGGGGCTTGCCGCCGGGTCCATGGGCCATTCATCCCAGGGCAGGGCCTTTCGCAAATCGAGCTGGAGCGCGTGGCCCGCCGCCTGGCCCGCGAGCACGAGCCACAGGCGGCCGGCCGGCAGGTCGGCCTGGGCCAGCTCGGCGTGGCCGCTGCGGTGCGAGCGCGCCTCGGCTGCCTCGAGCGCGGCGCGCAGCGGCGCGGGCCAGGCGCTGCCGGGCGGGCGGCGCAAGGCCGCGAGGATCTGGGGGTAGGCGGCGGGCAGGCGCGGCAGCGGCGCGGCCGCGCCGTCGCCGGGGGGCTGAGCCGGTGGCTGCAGCAGGGGCAGCATGGCCATCACGGCGTCGTGCTGCACGGCGCGCTGGCTCAGCAGCCGGTGCACGATGCGCGCATCGGTCACGAAGGCGTCCTGCAGCGATTGCAGCCGCGCATGCGCCATCCACCCGGCGCCCGCGGCGGCGGCCACGGCCCAGGCGAGCAGCCAGGCCACGGGGCGGCGCCAGTGCGAGACGGTCATGGCGGAATTCTGGCATGGCGTGCGGCGGGCCATCTGGTGTAATCGGCGGGCGGGGCCGCGCCCGCGCCGCTGTATCCATGCCCACGATTTCCGAACCTTCCCTGCCCCCGCCGCCCGCCTGGATGACGCCGCGCAACCTGCTGCGGGCCTCCGTGGCGGTGGCCGTGCTCACCATCGCGCTCAAGACGCTGGCCTGGTGGGTGACCGGCTCGGTGGGGCTGCTATCGGATGCGCTGGAGTCCTTCGTCAACCTCGCGGGCGCGGTGTTCGCGCTGGCCATGGTCACGGTGGCCCAGCGGCCGGCCGATGCCGACCACCCCTACGGCCACCACAAGGCCGAGTATTTCTCGTCGGGCTTCGAGGGCATTCTCATCATCGGCGCGAGCGTGGCCATCCTGTGGGCGTCGGTGCTGCGGCTGGTGCACCCGCAGCCGCTCGAACAGCTCGGCTGGGGCCTGCTGCTCTCGGCCGTGAGCACGGGCCTCAACGGCGCGCTGGCCTGGGCCATGCTCCGCTCGGCGCGCGTGCACCGCTCGGCCGCCCTCGAAGGCGATGCGCGCCACCTCATGACCGACGTGTGGACCTCGGTGGGCGTGGTCGCGGGGCTGCTCGCGGCGGGGGCCACGGGCTGGCTCTGGCTCGACCCGCTCGTGGCCATCGGCGTGGCGCTCAACATCCTCAAGGAGGGTGCCTCGCTGGTCTGGCGCGCCTCGCAAGGGCTCATGGACGAGGCCGTGGAGCCGTCCCAGCTCGAGCGGATCGAATCGGTGCTGCGGCGCCACGGCGAGGCCAGCGGCGGCGCGGCGCGCTTCGACAGCCTGACCTCGCGCCGCGCGGGCGCGCGCAGCTACGTGGACCTGCACATGCACGTGCCCGCCGACTGGACGCTGGGCCGCGCCGCGCAGGCGCGCGCGGCCGTGGAGACCGACCTGATGGGCGCCGTGCCTGGCCTGCGCGCCACGATCGAGCTGCTGCCCGTGGGCGCAGAAACCGTGTTCGAGCGGTCCGAAGCGTAGATACGTTCTAAGGGAGATTCCGCATGATCAGTGTGTTGCAGCGCGTGCGCGAGGCGCGCGTGGAGGTGGGCGGCGCCACCATCGGCCGGATCGGCCCGGGCCTGCTGGCCCTGGTGTGCGCCGAGCGCGGCGATACCGAGGCCGAGGCCGACCGGCTGCTCGCCAAGCTGCTCAAGCTGCGCGTTTTCAGCGACGAGGCCGGCAAGATGAACCGCAGCGTGCAGGACGTGGATGGGCTTGGAACCTGCGGGGGCCTGCTCATCGTGAGCCAGTTCACCCTGGCCGCCGACACCACGGGCGGCAACCGCCCCAGCTTCACCCAGGCCGCCGCGCCCGATGAGGGGCGGCGCCTGTACGGCTACTTCGTGGAGAGCGCGCGCGCCGCGCACCCCGTGGTGCAGACGGGGGAGTTCGCGGCGGACATGCAGGTGCACCTGGTCAACGACGGGCCGGTGACGATACCGCTGCGCATCGCGCCAGCGGCTTGATGCACGTCAAGCTGCGGGCTCCATCCCGTCCCTATGATGGGCTACCGAAAGGAGCCCATGCCATGTACGAAAGAATCCTGGTGCCCGTGGACGGCAGCCCCACCTCGCTGCGGGGCCTGCGCGAAGCCATCCAGATTGCCCGGCTCAGCGGCGGGCGGATCAAGCTGCTGCACGTGGTGGACGAAGTCTCGTTCATGACCAGCCTCGAGGCCGGCGTGGCGCTGACCAGCGAAATCCTGGAGCTGCTGCGCGAAGGCGGCCAGAAGGTCATCGACGATGCGCTGGCCGAGGTGCGCGCGGCCGGGCTCGACGCGGACTCCGAGCTGTTCGAGAGCTACGCCGGCCGCGTGAGCGACCTCGTCATCTCCAAGGCGCAGAAATGGGACGCCAAGCTCATCGTGCTGGGCACCCACGGCCGCCGCGGCGTGGGCCGCATGCTGCTGGGCAGCGACGCCGAGCAGATCGTGCGGCTGTCGCCCGTTCCGGTGCTGCTGGTGCGCGGCGGTGCCTGAACCGGCCTACTGCCGCCAGAAGAACACCCCCGCCATCACCAGCCCCGTTGCCACGATGCCCCAGCGCAGCACCGGCGCGGGCAGCTTGCGCGCCACGCGTGCGCCGCCGTAGCCGCCGAGCGTGGCGGCCACCATCATCATGAGCGCCTGCTTCCACTCCACGATGCCACCCGCCGCGTAGATGGCTACGGCAATGGCCGTGAGCAGGGTGGAGACGAGGTTCTTCATGCCGTTCATGGCATTGAGCTGCGTCTGCCCCAGCAGGCCGAACAGCGCCAGCAGCAGGATGCCCAGGCCGCCGTTGAAGTAGCCGCCGTAGGCCGCCACGGCGAGCATGCCCAAGCCCGCCTTCCAGGGCGAGGCCGGACCGTCGTGGTGGCTGGCGCCCGCCCATTGGCGCAGCTGGGGGCCGAAGGCGAACATCGCGGTGGCGGCCAGCAGCAGCCAGGGCACGACCTTCTTGAACGTGGCGTCGGGCGTGACGAGCAGCAGCGCCGCGCCGGCCGAGCCGCCGATGAGCGAGAGCAGCACCACGGCGCGCATCGACAGGCCCGGCGGCGGCTGCATGTCCTCGCGAAAGCCCCAGACTCCGGCCATGTAGCCGGGCAGCAGGGCTACGGTGCCGGTGGCGTTGGCCGCCACGGGCGCAACGCCCGTGAAGACGAGCGCGGGCAGGGTGAGGAAGCTGCCGCCGCCCGCGACGGCATTGAGGGCGCCCGCGACGAAGGCGGCGGCGAGGAGCAGGGCGGTGTCGAACATCATTTCGATTATTTGGCGTAGGGGTCGGCGTAGCCCAGCTCTTGCAGGATGGCGGTCTCGTACGCCTCCATCTCGTCGGCGTCCTCGGCGCTGGCCTCATGGTCCCAGCCCTGGGCGTGCAGCGTGCCGTGCACGAGCAGGTGGGCGTAGTGCTCTTCGAGCGTCTTGTTCTGCTCGCGCGCCTCGCGCTTGACCACGGGGGCGCAGAGCACGAGGTCGGCCACGGCCGTGGGCTCCTGCTGGTAGTCGAAGGTGAGCACGTTGGTCGCGTAGTCCTTGTGGCGGAACTCGCGGTTGAGCCGCTGGCCTTCCTCGGCGCCCACGATGCGCACGGTGATCTCGGCGTCCACGGCCAGCGCGTGGCGGATCCAGCGCGCGACCTTGTGGCGCGGCAGCACGGCGCGGAGGGCCGCGAGGTTGGGGGCGGCGTCGCGGGCGAATTGCAGGGAGAGGGTGAGTTGGTTTAGAGCCATTTGGGCCTCTGGCGCTTATCCAGTAAGCGCGGGCAGCTATTGAATCAGGAGTTGTCGGCGCGCTTGCCTGAACTGCGTTGGGCGTCGTAGGCATCGACGATGCGCGCCACGAGCGGGTGGCGCACCACGTCGGCGCTGGTGAAGCGCGTCACGGCGATGCCCTTGACGCGCTTGAGCACGCGCTCGGCGTCGATCAGGCCGCTGAGCGATCCCTTGGGCAGGTCGATCTGGCTCACGTCGCCCGTCACCACGCATTTGCTGCCGAAGCCGATGCGCGTGAGGAACATCTTCATCTGCTCGGGCGTGGTGTTCTGCGCTTCGTCCAGGATGACGAAGGCGTTGTTCAGCGTGCGCCCGCGCATGAAGGCCAGCGGCGCGATCTCGAGCGCGTTGCGCTCGAAGGCCTTTTGCACGCGGTCGAACCCCATCAGGTCGTACAGCGCGTCGTAGAGCGGGCGCAGGTACGGGTCCACCTTCTGCGTGAGGTCGCCGGGCAGGAAGCCCAGGCGCTCGCCCGCCTCCACGGCTGGGCGCGTGAGCACGATGCGCTGCACGGCGCTCCTCTCCAGCGCATCGACGGCGCAGGCCACGGCCAGGTAGGTCTTGCCCGTGCCCGCGGGGCCGATGCCGAAGGTGATGTCGTGCGTGGCGATGTTGTCCAGGTACACGCTCTGCGTGGGCGTGCGCGCGCGCAGGTCGGCGCGGCGCGTGTGCAGCACGATGGCGCCGTCCTCGGCCTCGACCATGGCGCTGTCGCCCGCGAGCATGAGCTGCAGTTGCTCCTCGCGGATGGGGCGTTCCGCCATTTCGTACAGGGCCTGCAGCAGCTCCAGCGCCTGCGTGGCGCGGGCCTTGGGGCCATCGACCTTGAACTGCTCGTGCCGGTGCGCGATGGCCACCTGCAGCGCCGTCTCGATGGTGCGCAGGTGCACGTCGGCGGGGCCGCACAGGTGGGTCAGGCGCGTGTTGTTGTGGGGGGTGAAGGTGTGGCGCAGGATCACGCTTGATAATTCCGTGGGTCGCCGCCCGAAGGTGCGGCAAAGGATACGCATGATAGGCAAATTGACCGGCACGCTGCTGGAGAAGAACCCGCCCGAGGTGCTGGTGGACTGCCATGGCGTGGGCTACGAGGTGCAGGTGCCCATGAGCACCTTCTACAACCTGCCCGCCGTGGGTGAGAAGGTGGCCCTGCTCACGCAGTTCATCGTACGCGAGGACGCGCAGTTGCTCTACGGCTTCGGCACGGCGCAGGAACGCCAGGCGTTCCGCGAACTCATCAAGATCAGCGGCGTGGGGCCGCGCACGGCGCTGTCCATTCTCTCGGGGCTGGGTGTGGCCGATCTGGCGCAGGCCGTGTCGCTGCAGGAGGCCGGGCGCCTCGTGAAGGTGCCGGGCATCGGCAAGAAGACGGCCGAGCGCCTGCTGCTCGAATTGAAGGGCAAGCTCGGGGCTGACCTGGGCGCCCGCGCGCAGGCGGGCAGCCAGGACCAGGCTGATATTCTGCAAGCCCTGTTGGCCCTGGGCTACAACGATAAGGAGGCCGCCGCCGCGCTCAAGGCGCTGCCGGCCGACGTGGGCGTGAGCGAGGGCATCAAGCTCGCGCTCAAGGCCCTGGCGAAGTGAGGTTTTTATGAATGCAACGAAGTTGGCTCGCTTGACCTATCTGATCGCCGCCGTGGCGGCCGGCGCGGCGCTGACCGCCTGCGGGGGGGGCAGCAGCAGTAGCGACAGCGGCGGCACGCCTGCCCCGGCACCGGCGCCCACCCCGTCCGTGCCCGTCGAGCGCATCGAGCCCTACGACCCGAGTGCGGCCAAGGCCGCATCCGCCGGCGAGGCCGAAGCCGCCGCCCCGCGCGCCCTGGCCGCGGGCCAGTCCGTGCTGCGCCTTGCGCTGGGGCCCGTGGATGGCGGCGCACTGCCGCCGCTGTCGTCCACCCCGGGCGGCGCGGCGCCGCAGATCGGCGTGGCGCGCGACGTGCCCGCATTCGCCGATCCGGCCGTTCTCTCATCCCGCCTGCGCTGGGCCGACACGGGGCGCGGCACGCGCGTGGCGGCGCTGAGCGTTACCTCCGAGGGGGCCAAGGGCCTGCGCCTGGGCGTGCTCGTGCGCGCGCTGCCCACGGGGGCCGTGCTGCGCTTTTACGCGCAGGGCGGCGCCGAGGTGGTGCAGGCCACGGGCCAGGAGGTGCTGGACACCGTGCAGCGCAACCTGCAGGCGGGCACGCCGGACACGGAGGCCCGCACCTACTGGAGCCCCGACTTCGGCGGCGCCGAGACCACGCTGGAAATTGAAATCCCCAACGCAGCGGCCGCCGCGAGCGTGCAGGTGGCCGTGCCCCGCGTATCGCACTATGTGCTGTCGCCGGACGACGCGCGGGTCCAGGGCTTCGCCAAGGTGGGCGAATCGGGCACCTGCGAGATCGACGTGACCTGCCACCCCGAGTACCTGGACCAGAGCCGCTCCACCGCGCGCATGACCTTCGTGAGCGGCGGCAAGTCCTACCTGTGCACGGGCACGCTCATGAACGACATGGCGTCGAGCGGCACGCCGTACTTCCTCTCGGCCAACCACTGCATCTCCACCCAGGCCGAGGCCTCGACGCTGATCACCGACTGGTTTTACCGCTCGGCCTCGTGCAACTCCCAGGCCGTGAACCCGGCCACCCAGCGCCGCACGGGCGGCGCCACGCTGCTGTACGCCACGGCCACGACCGACACCTCCTTCATGCGCCTGAACACCGCGCCGCCTGCGGGTATCGTCTACGCGGGCTCGTACTTCGGCACGCTCGCGGCCGGCGTGGGGCTGGCGGGCGTGCACCACCCCGAGGGCGACCTGCAAAAGCTCAGCGTGGGCGTCCTCGCGCGCTTCAGCACCTGCGCGAGCGAGAGCTGCATCGGGAGCGACGCCACCAATGGCACCTTCCTCACCATGGGCTGGCAGCAGGGCGTGACCGAGCCCGGCAGCAGCGGCTCGGGCTTGTACTACACCATCGACAGCAAGCGCTACGTGGTGGGGCAGCTGTACGGCGGCTCGTCGAGCTGCCTGGCGCCCGCGGGGGTGGACCAGTACGGCCGCTTCGACACGGCCTACCGCAGCGCCATCAAGCAGTGGCTCAACCCCTGATGAGCATCCACACCGACGATTTCGCACCGGCTCCGCCCAAGCGCGTGGTCAGCGCCGCGCCCGCCTCCCCGCAGGAGGAGGCGCTGGAGCGCGCGCTGCGCCCCAAGCTCCTGCAGGAGTACGTGGGCCAGGCCAAGGCGCGCGAGCAGCTCGAGATCTTCATTGGCGCGGCCAAGAAGCGCGAGGAGGCGCTGGACCACGTGCTGCTGTTCGGCCCGCCAGGCCTGGGCAAGACCACGCTGAGCCACATCATCGCGGCCGAGCTGGGTGTCCAGCTTCGCCAGACCAGCGGCCCCGTGCTCGAAAAGCCCAAGGACCTGGCCGCGCTGCTCACCAACCTCGAGCGCAACGACGTGCTGTTCATCGACGAGATCCACCGCCTCTCGCCCGTGGTCGAGGAAATCCTCTACCCCGCGCTCGAGGACTACCAGATCGACATCATGATCGGCGAGGGCCCCGCCGCGCGCAGCATCAAGCTCGACCTGCAGCCCTTCACGCTGGTGGGCGCCACCACGCGCGCGGGCATGCTCACCAACCCGCTGCGCGACCGCTTCGGCATCGTGGCGCGGCTGGAGTTCTACACGCCCGAGGAGCTCGCGCGCATTGTCATGCGCTCTGCCGGGCTGCTGGGCGCGCCCATCGACGAGGAGGGCGGCTACGAGATCGCGCGCCGCTCGCGTGGCACGCCGCGCATCGCCAACCGGCTGCTGCGCCGCGTGCGCGACTATGCCGACGTGAAGGGCTCGGGCCGCATCACGCTCGACATGGCCAACCGCGCGCTCACGCTGCTCGACGTGGACCCGCAGGGCTTCGACGTGATGGACCGCAAACTGCTCGAGGCCGTGGTGCACCGCTTCGACGGTGGCCCCGTGGGGCTGGACAACATCGCCGCGAGCATTGGCGAGGAGGCCGGCACCATCGAGGACGTGATCGAGCCCTACCTGATCCAGCAGGGCTACCTGCAGCGCACCCCGCGCGGGCGCGTGGCCACGCTCGCGGCGTACCGGCACCTGGGCGTGCAGGCGCCGCCGCGCGGCGCGGGGGCGCAGGACCTGTTCGGCGGCGCCTGAGCGTGCAAAAAATAGGAACGAGGGAGATGCGATGAACCATGGATTCTTCAAAGGCCGGGCCCTGCGGGCCTGGATGGGCGCGGCGGCTACGGCCCTGGTGGCTGGTTGCGGCGGCGGGGGCGTGGAGGCTCCTGCAGGGCAGGCGGCCGCCTTGAGCGCCGTGGCCTACGAGCAGCCCGCCTATGCGGCGCAGTCCGCCACGGCGGTGGAGGTGGCGGTTCGCGCCGCGGTGCTTCCAGCGCGCGTTGCGCTGGGGGCCATTTCCGAGGCCAAGGCACAGGCGGCGGCACCGGTGGTGGGGCCGCGCGAGGTTGGCGTGGCACGCGACGTGGCGCCCACGGCCTCGGTGGCCGGCACGCGGCAACTGCTGCGCTGGCAGCCCACCAGCCAGGGCGGCCAGGTGGCGGCCGTGAGCTTTTCCGCCGAGGGTGCGCACGGCCTGCGGCTCGGGGTGCGGGTGGAGCGGCTGGCGCCCGAGGCGGTGCTGCGCGTGTACCGCCAGGACCGGCCCGCGGCGGTGTATGAGACCTCCGGCCAGGCCGTGCTGCAGACCATCGCCCGCAACCTGCAGGCCGGGGACCAGGGCGATGCCGCGCGCACGTGGTGGACGCCGGATGCCGGCGGCGACGAGGCCACGCTCGAGATCGAGCTGCCGCCGGGTACGCCAGCCTCCAGCGTGCAGGTGGCCGTGCCCCAGGTGTCGCATTTCTTCGTCGATCTCTCGCTGCCGGTCGAGGGCGACTCCACGCTGCAGCCCCAAGTGGGCGAATCCAGCACGTGCGAGCTGGACGCCATGTGCTACGACGACTACGCGGCGCTGCGCAACGCGGTGGCGCGCATGGTCTACACCTCGGAAGGCAAGAGCTACCTGTGCACCGGCACCCTGCTCAACGACCGGAACTCCTCCGGCACGCCCTATTTCCTTTCCGCCAACCACTGCATCTCGAGCCAGACGGTGGCATCGACCTTGCAGACCTTCTGGTTCTACCGGTCTCCGAGCTGCGGCAGCCGCACCCTGTCGTCGAGCTCGGTGCGCCGCACCGGGGGCGCCACGCTGCTGTATGCCTCCGCGAGCACGGACACCTCCTTCCTGAAGCTGCTCGACACCCCGCCGCCGGGCGCCATGTTCGCGGGCTGGGATGCCAGTGCCCAGGCGCTGGGCACCGCCGTGGCGGGGCTGCACCATCCGCAGGGAGACCTGCTGAAGATCAGCTTCGGCACGGTGGTTTCGCTGTACGCCTGCAGCAGCGTCAGCGCCACCTCGTTCTCCTGCACCGCGGACCCGAACGGCAGCTTCTACCGCGTGGGCTGGACCCAGGGCCAGACCGAGGGCGGGAGCAGCGGCTCGGGCATCTTCCATGGCAATGCCCTCGTGGGCACGCTGTATGGCGGCAACGCCCTGTGCTCCGGCCTGGGCCAGTCGTACTACGGCCGCTTCGACGTCGCCTATGCCGCGGCGCTGAGGAATTGGCTGTCGCCCGGGGCATCGGTATCGCCGCCGCCCGTGGTGGTGCCTCCTCCCTCGACCCTGAGCAGCTGGATCGGCCAGCAGGGGCGCACCCAGCCCCTGCTCAACCCCGGCCTGCCCCTGCGGCTACCGTGACGCAGGGGCGTGCGGCGGCCGCAGCCAGCCGCCCACGATCAGCAGCTGCGCCACGTAGTAGGTGGCCAGCACCCAGAACTGCGCCAGCGGCAGCGGCTGCACGAAGCGGTTGGTGGCCAGCAGCGCGTCGCTCAGCATGAAGCACAACGCGCCCGCCGCCACCATGCGCTGGCCCGAGCCCAGCGCCTGTGCCGCCATCAGCGCGATCACCAGCACATAGGCCGCCACCGGGCCCCGCAGCGCGGCGGGCAGGCCGCCGTGCCACAGGAAGGCGTACATGAGCGCGCCGGTGCACAGCGTGGCGAGCAGCGCCCCCCTGTGCGGAAACCAGCGCCGGCCCTGCTTGAACAGCGCGATGTACGCCAGGTGCGCGAGCAGGAACGCCACGAGGCCGGGGATGAAGAGTCCCTCGGCCATCAGGAACACATCGCCCGCCAGCGAACCGAGCAGCGCGAGGAACAGGAATTTCAAGCCAAATCGGCCTTCCATCCTTATCTGGCAAGCGTAAGCAGCTACCCAAGTGATAGCAAGCACCATCGCCAGCGGCTTGAACAGCCAGTGCCATGGCAGGGGCCCTAGCGCGCCCGTGGCGGTGGACAGCGCGGCCGCCTCGATCGCCAGCGCCGCCAGCATGCCCATGCGCCCCTGCATCGCCGCGCCCAGCGCCCACTGGCAGGCCAGCAGCGTGGCGAACCCTATGGCGTTCGTGGCGAGCGGTGCGCCGTCCGCCTGCCACAGGAAGGCCGACACCCCCGCGATCAGCAGCGCGAACTGCACGGCCGCGAAGGCCTGCAGCGCCCGGCCCATGGGCGGGTCGAACAGCGGGTGCCGCGCCAGGTCGAACGCGGGCTTGGGAAAGCGCTGCGCCACGTCGTCCGGGCGCCAGCCCGGCGGCTTGAGCCACACGCGCAGCTTGTCGGCCAGGCGGCGCGTGTGCCAGCTGTCGCGCGCCAGGGCGGCGTACACCTGGGCGTTGGCCCACAGCGGGTCCCAGCTGTTGAGCAGCCCGCGCGTGCCGTAGACGCAGCGCTCGCGCGGGTCCTCGTCCTCGAAGGTGCCGAAGAGGCGGTCCCATACGATCAGGATGCCGCCGTAGTTCTTGTCCAGGTAGCGGTCGTTCACGGCATGGTGCACGCGGTGGTTGCTGGGGCTGCAGAACCAGCGGTCGAACCAGGAGAGGCGCCCCACCTGCTCGGTGTGCACCCAGAACTGGTAGAGCAGGTCGATGAGCCCCACCACCGCGAACACCAGCGGCGGCACGCCCGCGAGCGCCATGGGCAGGTAGAACAGCCAGCCCAGCAGCGCGTAGGAGCTGGGCTGGCGCAGCGCGGTGGAGAGGTTGTAGTCCTGGCTCTGGTGGTGCACCGTGTGCGCAGCCCAGAGCACGCCCACCTCGTGGCCCATGCGGTGGTTCCAGTAGTAGCAGAAGTCGTAGAACAGCAGCGCCAGCAGCCAGCCCGCCGCGCTGGTCCAGAACCCATCGCCGCGCCACAGCGCCGCATGCTCGAACACGAGCGTGTACAGGCCGATGCGCATGAACGCGGTGAACACGGCGCTGGTCTGGCTCAGCATGCCCAGGCTGATGCTGCTCACCGCGTCGGCCAGCCGGTAGGTGTTGCGCCCGCGCGCCCGGCCCACGGCGAACTCGAGCGCGATAAGCAGCAGGAAGACGGGGGTGGCGAGGACGATGATCTGGCTGGGGCTCATGGTGCGGGGATTGTGGGCCCGCGGGCACTCAAGGCCGGGGCAGGCGAACCCCTAGCCCGCCAGCTTTTAGAGTGCCTTGCCTACGTGACCGCCCCGCGCGCATCCACCCGGATGATGCGCTCCACCACGCCGTGCGCGAGGCCGCCGCGCACGCCGATCAGGTGGCCGTGCAGGTTCACCGTGGGGTCGCAGTGGCCGGGGACGAGCCACAGCATGCGGCCCAGCGCGGGCAGGCGGGCCTTGGGGCCGTGGGGGTGCCGGATGCCGTGCTCGTCGCCGCCGTTGGCGAAGCGCAGCGCGCGCTCGGGCGGCAGGCCGTGCACCAGGGGCAGGCCGGAGTCGATGGCGTGGCTCTTGTGGCCCGCGTCGCACACCGCGTGGGCGGCGCGGGCCGAGATGACCTGGGTCTTGACGAACAGCGCGTGCTCGAACGTGGGCTGGGCGCCCTCGCGCTCGTTGCCCGCGTAGTCGGCGTCCATGAACAGGAACGATCCCGCCTGCAGCTCGCCGTACACGCCGCTGGCGGCCTCGTGCACCAGGGTGCCCGTGCCCCCGCCCGTGACCAGGGGCACGGGCAGGCCCGCCGCCTCGACGAGGGCGCGGGTGGACGCCGCGGCGGCCACCGCCCCGGCGATGGCCGTGCGGCGCTCGGCGGCGCCGCGCAGGTGCTGGGCGCGGCCGTGGTAGGCGTGCAGGCCCGCGAAGCGCAGGCGCGCGTGGCCCGCCACGGCCTGGGCCAGTGCCACGGCCTCGGGGCCGGGCGGCACGCCGCAGCGGCCCTGGCCCACGTCGATTTCCACGAACACGTCGATGCCCGCTTCGCTGCCGGCTGCCTGCATGGCTTCGGCCAGCCGGGCCACGCCTTCGCCGCTGTCCACCGCGATGGCCAGGCGCCCGCCGCGCGCGGCGAGCTGGGCCGCCAGGCGCGCCACGCGCAGCAGCTTGGCGGCCGCGAGCACCTCGTTGCTGATGAACAGGTCGTTCACGCCGCCGGCGGCCAGGGCCTCGGCTTCGGAGGTTTTTTGCACGCAGGCACCGCAGGCGCCGGCCTTTTGCAGCAGCAGGGCCAGCTCGGCGCTCTTGTGCAGCTTGGCGTGGGGGCGCCAGCGCACCTGGTGCTTGCGCGCGAAGTCGGCCATGCGCTGGATGTTGCGCTCCATCGCGTCGAGGTCCACGACCAGCGCGGGCGTGTCGATCAGGTCCACGCGCAGCCCCACGCTGGCCGCGAGGTGCTCAGGTAAAGGTTTCATCGCGGCTGGCGTTGTCCAGGTGCTGGGTGTCGGCCCAGCCCACGAGGGTCAGGCCACCGTCTTCGGTCCACAGCAGGCGGTTGATGGCGGCGTTGGCGAGCTGCCAGGTGCGCGGCGCCTGGATGTCCTGGCGCGTGGCGGCGCGGTAGAGCACGTCGAGCACGCCGCCGTGGGCCGTGAGCACCACCAGGCCGCCGGGGTGGCGGGCGGCGATGCGGTGCGTGGTCTGGGTGATGCGGTCGCGCAGGGCGGTGAGCGATTCGCCGCCCTCGGGCGCGTAGTCGGGGTCTCGCTGGCGCCACAGGCGGGCCTGCTCGGGCAGCTCGGCCTCGATCTCGGCGAAGGTGCGGCCCTGGAAGTGGCCGAAGCTGCGCTCGCGCAGGCCCGGCTCCAGCGCGAGCGGCGCGCCCGTGGCGTCGGCCACGGCCTGGGCCGTGGCGCGGGCGCGGGCCAGGTCGCTGGTGTAGATGGCGGTCACGGGCTCGTCGGCCAGCGCGCGGGCCAGTTGCCGGGCCTGCCACAGGCCGGTGTCGTTGAGCGGAATGTCCAGGTGGCCCTGGATGCGGGTGTCGACGTTCCAGGCGGTTTCGCCGTGGCGCACGGCGATGAGTCGGGTGGCTTGCATCGCCCGATTCTAGGGAGGCTTCGGCCGCGCTCAGCGCATGGGGATCTCGGTGCGGATCTGGCGCGCGCCCGCCGGCGGCTGCGGGAAGCCGGTGAGCGCGGCGTCGAACAGCACGCCGAAGATCAGCGCGTCGTTGCTCCACACCTCCTCGTGCGAGGCCGAGGTCTCGTAGACGATCTTCTGGGTCTGCGCGTCGCGCATCACGATGTTCACGGCGCGGTAGAGCAGGGTGGGCGGGCCGTCCATCATCCAGCCCATGCCCATTCCCCGGCGGCCGAAGCCCATGCCCCAGCCCCAGGGGCGGCCATAGCCGCCGTAGTAGGGCCAGCTCTCGGGCAGGGTGGTGCGCGCCTGGGCGCCGATCTGCACGACGAGGCGGCCGTCCTGGTCGTCGCGCGTGAGGCCCACTTTCTTGAGCGACTGCTCGGCCTGCGCCTCGATGGGCGCGAAGCTGGCGGCCTGCGCCTGCTGCGACGGCAGCAGCTCCAGCCGGTAGGTGGGCGGCACGGGCAGGGTGCCGAGCTGGGAGTAGCTCTGCACGTCGCTGTCCACCGCGCGCACGGAGGCGCAGCCCGCCATGAGCAGGGCCGCGAGGGAGAGGATCAGCAGGTTGAACCAGCGCAGGGCCATGACAGACTCCGAGGTTTCAGGACAACAGTTGCACCACCTGCATGCCCGGCAGCGCGGGCGCCGAAGGGAATTCCTCGTGGTCGAACGCCTTGTCGCCGTCTTCGCAGGCAATGCCCGTGGCCTTGAGATTCTTGAAATCGTGCAGCGTTCCGTCGAGCAGGTGGGTGGTGACCACGTTTTGCAGCGAGCGGAACATGTTGTCCACGCGGCCTGGGTACTTCTTGTCCCACTCGCGCAGCATGTCGCCCACCACCTGGCGCTGCAGGTTCTCCTGGCTGCCGCAGAGGTTGCACGGGATGATGGGGAAGTCGCGGTACTGCGCCCAGCGCGCGGTGTCCTTCTCGGGCACGTAGGCCAGGGGGCGGATCACGACGTGCCTGCCGTTGTCGCTGGCCAGTTTGGGCGGCATGGCCTTCATGCGGCCGCCGAAGAACATGTTGAGCAGCAGGGTCTGCACGATGTCGTCGCGGTGGTGGCCCAGCGCGATCTTGGTGCAGCCCAACTGCTCGGCCACGCCGTAGAGGATGCCCCGGCGCAGGCGGCTGCACAGGCCGCAGGTGGTCTTGCCCTCGGGGATCACGCGCTTGACGATGCTGTAGGTGTCCTGGTTCTCGATGTGGAAGGGCACGCCCACGCTTTTCAGGTACTCGGGCAGCACGTGCTCGGGAAAGCCCGGCTGCTTCTGGTCGAGGTTCACGGCCACCAGCTCGAAGGGCACGGGCGCGCGCCTTTGCAGCTTGAGGAGGATGTCGAGCAGCGTGTAGCTGTCCTTGCCGCCGGACATGCAGACCATGACCTTGTCGCCCGCTTCGATCATGTTGTAGTCCACGATGGCCTTGCCGACTTCGCGGCACAGGCGCTTTTCGAGCTTGTGGGCTTCGCGCTCGATTTTCGCGGTGGTGGCGGGCGCTTCGTCTTGCGCGCCCCAGTCGGGGGTCGGTACTGCACTCATGGGGTTCACCATTGTCCGGTTTCGATGCGAATGGCCACTTCGCAGTCGTCGAAGATTTCCAGTTTTGCGATTTTCACGCGCACGCCCGCCACGCCGGGCAACTGCATCAGGCGCTGGGCCAGCTTGCCGATCAGGCTCTCGAGCAGGTTCACGTGCTCGGCCGTGCACTCGTCGATGATGATCTGGCGCACCTTGCGGTAGTCCAGCACGTGCAGGATGTCGTCGTCGCGCGGGGCCAGGGGCTGGGTGCCCAGGTTCAGCTCGGCGTCCACCTGGATCGGCTGGGGCGCGGTTTTCTCGTGCGAGAGGATGCCCAGGTTGGCGTCGAAGCGCAGCCCGGTCAGGGTGAGGATCTGGGTTCCGGCGGTCACGGGTTCACCAGGGTTTGATGCACACCCGCTCCACGCCTACGGAGTCGCTGTCGGGGTAGATGTCGGGCTTGCGCGTGGCCACGCGCACGGCGTGCACCGCGCTTCGTTGCAGCAGGGCGTGGGCGATGGCGTCGCACAGGGTTTCCTGCAGCTCGTGGTGGCGGGTGCCCACCTCGTGCGCCACCGTGTCGCGCACGAAGTCGTAGTCCACGGTCTGGGAGATGTGGTCCCGCGCGGCGGGCGCGTGGTCGAGCTTGACGCACAGGTCGATGTCGAACCACATGCGCTGGGCCGCCTGCCGCTCGTGGGCATGCACGCCGATGCGCACCGCCACCTCGTGGCGGCGCAGGCTCAGGGCCCGGCAGTGGGTGGCCAGGCGCGCGTCGAGGGCGCCGAAGGCCAGCAGGATGGAATTCATGGGCGTGGATTGTCCTCTATGGCCCACATCACGTCGCGCGCCAGGGGCACCAGGTGCTGGCCGTTGTCCGAGCGCAGCGTGCAGCCGTTGAGGCTGGTGTTTTCGGCGATGAACACGGCGCAGCGCGCCACGTCGGCGGGCGCGATGGGCTGGCGCAGCAGGTTGACCTGGGCCGCGCGGTCGAAATTGTCCTGCGTCTGCGGCCCGCTCACGTAGATGAGCCCAGGCGAGAGCCCGCACACCCGCACCCGGGGCGCCAGCGCCTGGGCCTGCAGGGCCACGCTGCGCTCCAGCGCGAGCTTGCTCACGGTGTACGAGAAATAGTCGGGGTTGAGGTTGTGCACCTTCTGGTCCAGCACGTGGATGACGCTGTGCCGCCCGGCGGCGGTGGTAGCGCCGTCCAGCCGCGCGTGCAGCGCGTTGCCCAGCAGCAGCGGCGTGGCCGTGTTGGCGAGGAAGTGGCCTACGAGGCCCTCGGCGCTGGCCGTGCGCGCATCGTCGGCCTCGAAGATCGAGGCGTTGTTGACGATGCAGCGCGGCACAGCGCCCGCCAGCGCCACGCACTGCGCCAGCAGCAGCGCGGCGGCACCGGGCTGCGCCAGGTCGGCCTGCACCAGCAGGCACTCGCGCTCCAGGGCGCGCACGGCGGCCTGGGTGTCCTGCGCGCCCGCCTGGGACGCGCGGTAGTGGCACAGCACGTTCCAGCCCGCCGCGGCGAACGCCAGGGCGATCTCGCGGCCCAGGCGGTGGGCCGCGCCGGTCACCAGGACCCAGTCGCGGGGGGCTTGCGGGTTATGCTGGTTCATGTCCCGAATTATGACGGCCCCCCCCTCCGCGCTGACCGGGCGCCTCACCCCACACATACGCCAGCAGATCGCCGCGCAGGGCGGCTGGATCGGCTTCGACCGCTTCATGGAGCTCGCGCTCTACACGCCGGGCCTGGGCTACTACGCCAACGCCAGCCCCAAGCTGGGCGCCATGCCCGCGGGCGGCAGCGACTTCGTTACCGCGCCCGAGCTCTCGCCCGTGTTCGGCCAGGTGATGGCCGCCCAGGTGGCCGAGGCGCTGGAGCGCACGGGCACGCGCGAGGTCTGGGAGTTCGGCGCGGGCACCGGGGCGCTGGCCGCGCAGTTGCTCGACACCCTGGGCGCGCGCGTGGAGCGCTACACCATCGTGGACCTGTCGGGCAGCCTGCGCGCGCGCCAGCAGGAACGGCTGGCCGCCCATGCCCCCCGCGTGCACTGGGCGGATGCGCTGCCCGCGCGCTTCGAGGGCGTGGTGGTGGGCAACGAGGTGCTCGACGCCATGCCCGTGCAGCTCATCGTGCGCAAGGGCGGCGTGTGGCACGAGCGCGGCGTGGCCTGGACGGGCGATGCCTTCGCCTGGGAAGACCGCCCCACGGCCCTGCGCCCGCCCGTGGAGGTCGAGGGCGCGCACGACTACCTGACCGAGCTGCACGCGCAGGGCGAGGCCTTCATCCGCACCCTGGGCGACCGGCTCGCGCGCGGCGCGGTGCTGCTGGCGGACTACGGCTTCGGCGAATCCGAGTACTACCACCCCCAGCGCCACATGGGCACGGTGATGTGCCACCGCGCGCACCAGGCCGACGCCGACCCGCTGGCCGACGTGGGCGCCAAGGACATCACGGCCCACGTCAACTTCACCGCCATGGCCGTGGCCGCGCAGGAGGCGGGCTTCGAGGTGCTGGGCTACACCACGCAGGCGCACTTCCTCATCAACTGCGGATTGCTATCAAAATTGGAGCTGCTTGCGCAGATGGGGCGCGCGCAAGCGGCCAAATTGATGATGGAGCACGAAATGGGCGAGCTGTTCAAGGTGCTGCTGCTCGCCAAGGGCGGGCCGTGGGGCGCGCTGGGCTTCGCGCGCGGGGACCGCACGCACCGGCTCTGACGTCCAAAGACGTTTTCGTTCTGAACAAACGACGATTGGTTCGTTCCGTTTCCGGCGGCATTGCCTACAGTTCCCGGGCATCGGTTTTTCCTATGAAACGGGTGCAAGCATGTCGATCGACTTCCATTGGTACATCCCCAACGTCATCCAGCCGGGCCACCGGGGTGACACCAACGCCGAGGGCTGGGGCAGCCTCGACTATTCCACGGCGATCGCGCACAAGGTCGAGCAGGGCGGCTGGAGCGGCGCGCTGATCGGCGCGGGCTGGGGGCGCCCGGACGCGCTGTGCGTCGCCACCGCGCTGCTGGCGCGCACCACGGCCTTCCAGCCCATCGTCGCGGCGCGGCCGGGCTATTGGCAACCTGCCCAGTTCGCCACGGCGGCCGCCACGGCCGACGCGCTGGGCCGGGGCCGCCTGCTGGTCAACATCGTCACCGGCCAGGACAACCCGCTGGCCTATGGCGACACCGAGGTGGACCAGAGCGCCCGCTACGCCCGCACGGCGGAGTTCATGCAGCTGGTGCGCCGCCTGTGGACCGAAGAGAACATCAGCTTCACGGGCCGGTACTACCAGGTCCGCAACGCCACCATTGCGCCGCGCCCCCATGCCAGCGGGGACCGCGCGCGGCCCACCCTGTTCTTCGGCGGCGCCTCCGAGGCCGCCGAGCGCACCGGGGCGGCCGAGGCCGACGTGCAGCTCTTCTGGGGCGAGCCGCTCGCGGGCATCGAGGAGCGCATCGACCGGCTGCGGCGCCTGAGCGCCAGCGCCCCGCGCGACAAGCCGCTGGAGTTCGGGCTGCGCATCACGACCGTGGTGCGCGACACCAGCGAGGAGGCCTGGGCCGCGGCCGAGGAGAAGGTCGAGCAGTTCGCCCGGCACGGCGAGGACTGGATCGCCACCTGGCACACGGCGGCGGCGGTGGGGCAAAAGCGCCTGCTCGATTTGGCCGAGCGCGGCGAGGTGCTCGATACCTGCCTCTACACCAAGCCCGGCAAGGTGGGCGGCGGCGGCGCGGCGACCACCTGGCTGGTCGGCTCGCACGACGAGGTGGCGCAGGCGCTGGCCGCCTACCGGCGCCTGGGCATCACCCACTTCATCCTCTCGGACACCCCTTACCGCGAGGAGGCGCTGCGCGTGGGCGCGCAGCTCGTGCCCCGGGTGCGCGCGCTGTGCGGCGAGGCTGCCGCGGCGCCCGCATAGACGTTTTTCTTCTGAACAAGCGCGGATTTATTCGTTCCTCTCGCGGGCGGTGTTTCCTACAGTCCCGGTTTCTTCGTGGAATGCAGGGAGTGGGGTGATGGCGGCAGTGACTTCCAGGCTGGAGATCCGGCCCTTCGATGGCCCGCTGGGGGCCGAGGTACTGGGGCTGGACCTCAGCCGCCCGCTCGCGGACGAGGACTTTGCGCGCATCCGCCACGCGCACCTCGCGCACCACGTGCTGGTGTTTCGCGATCAGCGCATCACGCCCGCCGAGCACGTGGCGTTCAGCCGCCGCTTCGGGCCGCTGCAGATCCACGTGCTGCGCAACTTCCAGCTCGCGGGCCAGCCCGAGGTGCTGGTCGTCTCCAACATCCAGGAGCATGGCCAGCCCATCGGCCTGGGTGACGCGGGGCATTTCTGGCATTCCGACCTGTCGTACAAGGACAAGCCCAGCCTGGGCTCGCTGCTGCACGCGCAGGAGCTGCCCGCCGAGGGCGGCGACACGCTGTTCGCCAACCAGCACGCGGCCTACGAGGCGCTGCCGCAGGCGCTCAAGGCGCGCATTGCCTCCCTGAAGGCCGAGCACAGCTACCTGGCCAAGTACGAGGAGCTGCGCGCGCGCAGCCCGTGGCGGCCCCGGCTCACGCCCGCGCAGATCGACGAAGTGCGGCCCGTGGTGCACCCGGTGGTGCGCACCCACCCCGAGACCGGCCGCAAGGCGCTGTTCGTGAGCGAGCACTTCAGCACCCGCATCGTTGGTTGGCCCGAGGACGAAAGCCGCGCGCTGCTGGCCGAGCTGTTCGCGCACGGCACGCGGGCTGAATTCGTCTACCGCCACCAGTGGCAGCCGCACGACATGGTGTTCTGGGACAACCGCTCGGTGCTGCACCTGGCCGCCGGCACGCCCGCCCACCTGCGCCGCAAGCTCTACCGCACCACGGTCGAGGGCGACGCGCCGTTCTGATCGACCGATCCATCCCACCCCAAGGAGCCCCATGACTTTCCGTTTCCCCATGCCCTCGCGCCTCATGGCGCTGCTGGCGGGCCTGGCCCTGCTGGCCGGCGCCGCCGCCCATGCCGAGGAGGGCCGCCTGCGCATCGCCCAGCAGTTCGGCATCGTCTACCTGCCGCTCGACGTGGCGCGCGAGCAGCGCCTGATCGAAAAGCACGGCAAGGCCGCCGGGGTGGACATCCGGGTGGAGTTTGTGCAGCTGTCGGGCGGCAACGCAGTCAACGACGCGCTGCTGTCGGGCAGCATCGAGATCGCGGGCGCGGGCGTCGGCCCGCTGTTCACGCTGTGGGACCGCACGCGGGGCCGGCAGAACGTGAAGGGCGTGGTGGCGCTGGGCAGCCTGCCGTACTACCTCGTGAGCAACAACCCGGCGGTCAAGACGATCGCCGATTTCACCGACAAGGACCGCATCGCCACGCCCGCGGCCATCGTGTCGGTGCAGTCGCGCGTGCTGCAGATGGCCTCGGCCAAGCTCTGGGGCGACAAGGAGTACAACCGCCTCGACAGGCTCCAGGTGGCGCTGCCGCATCCCGACACGGCGGCGGCCATCATCAAGGGCGGCACCGAGGTCACGGCCCACTTCGGCAGCCCGCCGTTCCAGGAGCAGGAGCTGGCGGGCAACCCGCAGGCGCACATCGTGCTCAGCAGCTACGACGTGCTGGGCGGCCCGGCCTCGTCCACGGTGCTCTACGCCACCGAGAAGTTCCACGACGGCAGCCCCCGGACCTACAAGGCCTTCGTCGATGCGCTCGACGAGGCCGCCCGGTTCATCGCCGCCCACCCCGAGGAGGCGGTGGACACCTATCTCAAGGCCAACGGCGGCAAGGGCGACCGCGCGCTGCTGCTCAAGATCGTCAAGAGCCCTGAGGCGCAGTTCAAGGTGAAGCCCGAGAACACGCTACCGCTGGGCCGGTTCCTGCACCGCGTGGGGGCGATCAAGAACGAGCCCCGGGCGCTACAGGACTACTTCTTCGACGACCCGCGCACGGCGGGCGGCAACTGATGCCCGCGTCCGCGCCCGCCCCCCTGCTGCGCGTCGAGGGCGTGAGCATCGACTACCGCGCGCACGGGCGCGTGGTGCGCGCCACGCACCGCGTGGGCTTCGACGTGCACGCCGCCGAGCGCTTCGTGCTGCTGGGCGCTTCGGGCTGCGGCAAGTCCACCCTGCTCAAGTCCATCGCGGGCTTCATAGCGCCCAGCGAGGGGCGCATCCTGCTGGGCGGCGCGCCCGTCACGCGGCCGGGGCCGGACCGCGTGGTGGTGTTCCAGGAGTTCGACCAGCTCCCGCCCTGGAAGACGGTGCGCGAGAACGTCATGTTTCCGCTGCTGGCCTCGCGCCGCGCGGGCCGGGCCGAGGCGGCCGAGCGCGCCGCGCTGTACCTCGGCAAGGTGGGCCTGTCGAAGTTCGCCGACGCGCACCCGCACCAGCTCTCAGGCGGCATGAAACAGCGCGTGGCCATCGCCCGCGCGCTGGCCATGCAGCCGCAGGTGCTGCTGATGGACGAGCCCTTCGCCGCGCTCGACGCCCTCACGCGCCGGCGCATGCAGGAAGAGCTGCTCGCGCTGTGGGAGGAGCTGCGCTTCACGCTGATCTTCGTCACCCACTCCATCGAGGAGGCGCTGGTCGTGGGCCACCGCATCGCCATCCTCTCGCCGCACCCCGGCCGCCTGCGCGCCGAGGTCAACAGCCACCAGTTCGGCCTGCACAGCCTGGGCGGGGCCGCTTTCCAGGCCACGGCGCAGCGCGTGCACCGCCTGCTGTTCGACGAGCCGCAGGCGCCCGGCTCGGTGGCCGCCGATGCGCGGCAGCTCGCCCAGCGGCCCGCGCCGCTGCCGGGCCACCTGCCTTTCCGGGTGGCCGTATGAGTGCGCCGCCGCTGACCGTGCCACTGGTATCGCCCCTGGTATCGCCACCCGTGCGCCCCGAGGTGGAGCACGCGCTGCTGCCGCTGGCCAGTGCCGCGAGCACTACATCTGCCGGGCCGCCGCTGCCACCCGCCACCCGCCTCTGGAGCCACGGCGGGGTGCGGCGCCTCGCCATCCTGGCCGTGCTGGCGGCGCTCTGGGAGGCCGTGGCGCGCTGGCAGGCCAACGACCTGATGCTGCCCACCTTCGTGCAGACCGCGAGGGCGCTGGCCGATGGGCTGGCGACGGGCGAGCTGCTGCACAAGGCCGCCATCTCGCTGGCGGTGCTGCTTAAGGGCTACCTGGCGGGCATCGCGGGCGCCTTCGCGCTCACCACGCTGGCGGTGTCCACGCGCCTGGGGCGCGACCTGCTGTCCACCCTCACCGCCATGTTCAGCCCGCTGCCGGCCATCGCGCTGCTGCCGCTGGCGCTGCTGTGGTTCGGGCTGGGGCAGGGCAGCTTGGTGTTCGTGCTGGTGCACTCGGTGCTGTGGCCGCTGGCGCTCAACACCTACGCGGGCTTCCAGTCCGTGCCCGAGACGCTGCGCATGGCCGGGCGCAACTACGGCCTCGGGGGCATCCGCTACGTGCTGCAGATCCTGGTGCCCGCGGCGCTGCCCTCCATCCTCTCGGGCCTGAAGATCGGCTGGGCCTTCGCCTGGCGCACGCTGATCGCGGCGGAGCTGGTGTTCGGCGCGTCGTCGGGCCAGGGCGGCCTGGGCTGGTACATCTTCCAGAACCGCAACGAGCTGTACACCGACAAGGTCTTCGCGGGGCTGGTGCTGGTCATCCTCATCGGCCTGCTGGTGGAGAACCTGGGCTTTCACACGCTGGAGCGGCTGACGGTGCGGCGCTGGGGCCTGCAGCGTTGACAAAGGCTTGCATTCGCGGCGCGCCGTCCTACGGCCGGGCGGGCGCGGCGCCGCGCAGAATCGGCGGGTCTTAAGCCCGAAATTCAGCTCGAAAGGAAGTACCGCCATGCGCATCGCCACCACCATCGCCGGGGCCAGCTTGCTCTGCGCCACCCTGCTCGCACCGGCCCAGGCCGGGCTGCTCGACAGCGTCAAGGACAAGGCCGCGGGCGGCTCCCCGGCCACGTCCAGCCTGGGTGGCCTGGGGGCGCTGGGCATGCCCAGCATCGGCAGCGGCACGGCCAGCAACGCCGCGGGCGTGCTGCAGTACTGCATCAAGAACAACTACCTGAGCGCCGCCAGCGCCGGCGGCGTGAAGGACAAGCTCATGGGTAAGCTCGGCATGGGCAGCGAGGCCCAGGCCGAGCAGGACGCGGGCTACCAGCAGGGCCTGACCGGCATGCTCCAGGGCAGCAACGGCAGCAGCTTCGACATGGGCAAGGTCCAGGCCAACCTCAAGGAAAAGGCCTGCGACTACGTGCTGAAGAACGCCTCGTCGATGCTCTGATAATAGGAGCTGCCAGCGCTTGATTGACAAGCGCTAGAGGCCTATTTTGGCAAGATGGCTACACTGGCGCCCATGCTGCGCTGGCTGCTCGTCATCTTCCTCGCCCTGGTGCTGGTCAACGGCTTCTCGGCGCTGCTGCGCCGCCTGGGGCTGGGGCGGCTGCCGGGGGACTTCCGCTTCCGGCTGTTCGGGCGCGAGTGGTTCATCCCGCTCGCCAGCTCGGTGGTGCTCAGCCTGGTTGCGGGGCTGATCGCCCGGTACCTGTAGAAAATTTTCGGCACGCTGTAACCGCGCACGCGGCGCGGACGAATTAGCTCACGTATCCATCGTGGATACCTTTCATCTCACCACCTGAGGAGCTATTCATGTCCGCAACGACCAAAGTCACTTCCGCCCTCCTGGCCAGCGCCGTCGCCAGCCTGCTGGCATCGGCCGCCCATGCCGCCCCGCTGACCCCAGCGGAAGGCGAGGCCGCCATGGCCGCGCACAAGGAAAAGTGCTACGGCGTGGCCCTGAAGGGGCAGAACGACTGCGCCGCCGGCCCCGGCACCACCTGCCAGGGCACCTCCACCATGGACTTCCAGGGCAATGCGTGGAAGTTCGTCCGGGGCGGTACCTGCGCCAGCATCATGACGCCCAATGGCGGCCACGGCTCGCTCACCCCGGTCAAGTCCTGAGCCCCGCAGGAGCCGGCCATGCTCGCGGGCACCAGCTTCAAGCACGCGCACCTGCCCGCGATCCTCGCGGAGCCGCTGGCAGAAGGCTTCTTCTTCGAAGTCCACGCCGAGAACTACATGGGCGCGGGCGGCCCGCCGCACCGCATGCTCACGGCCCTGCGCGAATGCCATGCGCTGTCCCTGCATGGCGTGGGCATGTCGATCGGCGGGCCGGGCGCGCTGGATGCGCACCACCTGGAGCGCTTTCGCGCCCTCGTGCGGCGCTACGAGCCCGCGCTCGTGTCCGAGCACCTGGCCTGGTCCTCGCATGGCGGCACGTTCTTCAACGACCTGCTGCCCCTGCCCTACACTGCGTCCACCCTGGCGCGGGTGTGCGCGCACATCGACCAGGTGCAGGAGGCGATCGGGCGGCCCCTGCTGCTCGAAAACCCCGCCACCTACGTCGCGTTCGCGTCGTCCACGATGGGCGAGGTGGAGTTCCTGCGCGCGGTGGCGCGGCGCACGGGCTGCGGCCTGCTGCTCGACATCAACAACGCCTTCGTGGCGGCCGCCAACCACGGCTATTCGGCCGAGGGCTACCTGGCGGCGTTCCCGCTCGAGCAGGTCGGCGAGATCCACCTGGCCGGGCACAGCGAGCAGTGCGACGACGAGGGCGAGCCGCTGCTCATCGACAGCCACGACCGGCCCGTCGCGCCGCCCGTCTGGGACCTGTACCGCAGCGTCATCGAGCGCAGGGGTCCCGTACCAACGCTGATCGAGTGGGACAGCGACCTGCCCGGCTGGCCCGCCCTGCGCGCGCAGGCCGAGGTGGCCCTCGCCATCCAGCAGGAGGGCCTGTGCTATGCCGCTTGAGCTTGAATGGGAGCAGGGCGGCTACGCCGAAGCCTTCGCCCCCGGGCTGATCGACCCGGCGCGCCCCGCGCCTGCCGGCGTGGCGGCCCACCGGGGCAAGGGTGTGGTGCGGCGCTACAACGTCTACCGCAACAACGTGACCGTGAGCCTCATCCAGGCGCTGGCCGACATCTACCCCGCGGTCCAGCGCCTCACCGGCGCCGATTTCTTCCGCGCGATGGCGCGCTTCCACGTGCGCGCCACGCCGCCCGCGTCGCCCCTGCTGTTCGAGTACGGGCGCGGCTTTCCCGCCTTCATCGCGTCCTACGAATATGCGCAGGAACTGCCCTGGCTGGCCGACGTGGCGCGCATCGAACGCGCCTGGCTCGACGCCTACCACGCCGCCGACCGGGCGGTGCTCGATGCCGGCGCGCTGGCCGCCGCCGACCCCGCTCTGCTGGCGGAGCTGCGCTTCACGCCCCATCCCGCGGCGCGCATCGTGCGCTCGCGCCATCCTGCCGTGACGATCTTCACGATGAACAGGGCCGAGGGCGCGGCGGCGCCGCTGCTGTCCCACGCTGCGGAAGACGCGCTCATCACCCGGCCCGCGCAGGACGTCATCGTCTCGCGCCTGCCCGCGGGCGGCGCGGCCTTTCTGGGCGCACTGCTCGCGGGCGCCCCGCTGGGCGCGGCCGCTGCGGACGCGTTCGCCGAGGCGCCCGCGTTCGACCTGCCCGCCAACCTGGCGGGAATGCTCTCGGCGGGCGTGTTTTCCGCCGTTCACCCTGGAGGCTCCCCATGCCCGCCATCCCACTGACCGGCAATGCCCGGCGCCTGGCTGCCTTGGCCGCCCTGGCCGAACGGGCCGCCCCGCCATGGTTCGTGCAGCTCGCGCTGCGCATCGCGCTGGCCGTGCCGTTCTGGCAATCGGGCCGCCTGAAGTGGGGCGGCTTCCTGCAGCTGAACGACACGGCGGTCTACCTGTTTTCCGACGAGTTCCAGCTGCACCTGCCGGGCGGGCCCTACCCCTTCCCCGCGCCCGCCGCCGTTGCGTTCCTCTCGGGCTGCGGCGAAGTGCTGCTGCCGGTGCTGCTGGTGCTGGGCCTGGGCACCCGCTTCGCCGCCCTGGGCCTGCTGGCGATGACCTGCGTGATCGAGCTGACGGTGCCCCAGGGCTGGCCCGTGCACCTTACCTGGGCCGCCATGGCGCTGGCGATCGTGGCCTGGGGGCCGGGCCGCCTGTCGATCGACCAGGCGTTGTGGCCCCGGCCGTGAAGCGGTGTGTAATGGGAGGCTATGGAGACAGAAGAGCGGCTGCGAACATGGCTGGTGCAGGGCCTGGCGGGCGATGCTGGGGCGTACCAGTGCTTCCTGAAAGCGCTGAGCGCCCACGTGCGCGCCTTCCTGCGCCGCCGCCTCGCGCAGCGCCCCGACGACGTGGAGGACCTCGTGCAAGAAACCCTGCTGGCCGTGCACCACCAGCGCCACACCTACCGCCCCGAGCTGCCGCTGACGGCCTGGGTGCACGCCATCGCGCGCTACAAGCTCGTGGACTGGCTGCGCGCGCGGGCCGCCAAGGAGGCGCTGACCGAGCCCTTCGATGACGCGGACGACGCCTTCTTCGCCACCGCCGACGGCGAGGCCGCCACGGCCCGGCGCGACCTGGGCCGGCTGCTGCAGGCGCTGCCCGACCGCCAGCGCCTGCCCATCGTGCACATGAAGCTCGAAGGGCTGTCCGTGGTCGAGACCGCGCGGCTCACGGGCCTGTCGGAATCGGCGGTCAAGGTCGGCGTGCACCGGGGGCTCAAGGCCCTGGCCGCGCTGGTGAAACGGAGCGCGCCATGAACACCGACGAACTCATCCGCGTGCTCGCGGCGGACGCGCAGCCCGTGCCCGCGCACGGCATCGAGCGGCGCTTCGCGCTCGCCGTGGCGCTGGGGCTGGCGGGCGCGGCGGCGCTCATGCTGGGCGTCTTCGGGCTGCGCCACGACTGGGGCACGGTGCTGGCGCTGCCCATGTTCTGGGGCAAGTTCGCGCTGGGCGGCTCGCTGGCCGCGCTGGGGCTGGCCGTGCTGCTGCGCCTGGCGCGGCCCGGCATGCCGTGGCGCCGTGCCGCGCGGTGGCTGGCCCTGCCGCCCGCCGTGGTGTGGGCGCTGGCGGGCGTGGCGCTGGCCGGGGCCCTGCCGCCCGAGCGGCTGCCGCTGCTGCTGGGCAGCACCTGGCGCACCTGCCCGTTCAACATCGCGCTGCTGTCGCTGCCCGCGCTGGCGGCGCTGTTCTGGGCGCTGCGCGGCGCCGCGCCCACGCGCCCCGCGTGGGCGGGCGCGGGCGCGGGGCTGCTCGCGGGCGCCCTGGGCGTGGTGGCGTACGCGCTGCACTGCCCCGAGATGGCCGCGCCGTTCATCGCGCTGTGGTACCTCGCGGGCATGGCGCTGCCCACGGCGCTGGGCGCGGCGCTGGGGCCGCGCCTACTGCGCTGGTGAGGCCAGCGCCGCGGCCACGGCCCGCTCGCGCGCCTGCTGGATCTGCGCGCCCACCTGCGGCCCCTTGAGCCCGCGCGCCGCCGCCTCGGCCGCGATGGGGGCCGTCGCCACCGCGAGCGCGGCCTGCAGCGCCGCCCCCAGCCGCGCGCGCTGCGGGTAGGGCGATTCCTCCAGGCCCAGGCGGCCGCGCGCATCGCACTCGCAGGCCAGCAGCGCGTTGGCGAAGCGCTCGGGCTTGCGCAGCGCGTCGCAGCGCTCCAGCAGGCGCAGCACGGCCGCCGCGTTGAATTCGCCGCTGCGGTGGATGTTGCCGTGCTCGCGCGCGACCACCTCGGCCAGGTCGCGGCAGTCGGTGGGCACGCGCAGGCGCCCGGCCACCGCGCGGGCCAGTCGCTCGCTGCGCTGCTCGTGGCCGATGTGGCGCGGCAGCACGTCGGGCGGCGTGGTGCCCTTGCCCAGGTCGTGCATCAGACAGGCCCAGCGCACGGGCAGGGGGGCGCCCAGGCGCGCGGCCATGTCGAGCACCATCATTGCGTGCACGCCGGTATCGACCTCGGGGTGGTAGTCGGCGCGCTGGGGCACGCCCCAGAGGCGGTCCAGCTCGGGCAGCAGCACGGCCAGCGCGCCGCAGCCGCGCAGTACCTCGAACATGCGCGAGGGTTGCGGCTCCATCAGGCCGCGCGCCAGCTCCTGCCATACGCGCTCGGGCACGAGGTGGTCGGCCTCGCCGGAGCGCACCATCTCGCGCATGAGCTGCAGGGTTTCGGGCGCGACGGAGAAATCGGTGAAGCGCGCCGCGAAGCGCGCCACGCGCAGGATGCGCACCGGGTCTTCCCGGAAGGCATCGGTCACGTGGCGCAGCACGCGGGCCTGCAGGTCGCGCTGGCCGTTGTAGGGGTCAAAAACGGCACCAGCGCCCGTCCAGTCTGCGGGGGCAGCTATTGCATTGATAGTGAGGTCGCGCCGCGCCAGGTCTTCCTCCAGCGTCACGCTGGGCGCGGCGTGCACCACGAAGCCGCGGTAGCCATGCCCGCTCTGGCGCTCGGTGCGCGCCAGGGCGTATTCCTCGTGCGTCTCGGGGTGCAGGAAGACGGGGAAGTCGCGCCCCACGGGCACGAAGCCCTGCGCGGCCATCTGCTCGGGCGTGGCGCCCACCACCACCCAGTCGCGGTCGTGCACGGGGCGGCCGAGCAGCCGGTCGCGCACGGCGCCGCCCACCATGTAGATTTGCATGGCGCGAGTTTAGGGGGTCCCGCGCACCAGGGCCTGGCGCACGGCGCTGTGCGGCGCATAGGCGGCCACGAGCGCGTCCATCAGCGCGCGGGCCTTGTGCGAGTTGTCCGCCTGGTAGTTGCACACGTAGACGTCGAGCGTGGCGCTGCCCAGCTCGGGCCAGGTGTGGATGGCGATGTGCGATTCGGCCAGCAGCAGCGCGCCGGTCACGCCCCCGCCTTCGGGGAAGGGGTGCCAATGCTCGCCCACCACCGTGAGCCCGCAGGCGGCCACCTGCGCGCGGCACAGCGCGGCGATGGCGCCGGGCTGGCGCAGCAGGTCGCCGCTGCAGGCGCAGCGGTACAGGTCGGCGGTCAGGTGCAGTCCGTGCATGTGCCCTAGGGCCTGTTAACGCTATGGAAGGGGATCGCGTTGCCTCGCAAAGGGGCTGGATGCAAGGCGCCCGCGCGCCGCAAGGCTCGTGCCTTGCAAGCGCGGGCAACGCCGCAGACGGCCCCTTTGCGAGGCAACCCGAAGGGAAGCGCACCACAGCCCGCCCCTCGGCGTTGCGCTCCTTGTGCGTGCGCACGCACGCACGGCGTCGCGCGCCTTGATGGGCGGGCTGTGGTGCGCTTCGCGACCCCTTCCATAGCGTTAACAGGCCCTAGTCCAGGGTCTGGCGGTAGCGGGCCAGCGCCACGCCGCCGGCCGCCGCGAGGAAGGCCAGCATGGGCCAGAGGTCGGGCGCGAGTTCGGCGAAGCCGCTGCCCTTGAGCAGGATGCCGCGCACGATGCGCAGGAAGTGCGTGAGCGGCAGCGCCTCGCCCAGCATCTGCGCCCAGTGCGGCATGCCGCGGAACGGGAACATGAAGCCCGACAGCAGGATCGAGGGCAGGAAGAAGAAAAACGTCATTTGCACGGCCTGCAGCTGGTTGCGCGCGAGCGTCGAGAAGGTGAAGCCCACCGCCAGGTTGGCGAGGATGAAGGCGCCGATCATGCCCATGAGCAGCGCGAAGCTGCCGGCCATGGGCACCTCGAACAGCCACCACGCGGCCGCGAGGATCACGCCGAGCTGCAGGTAGCCGATGAGCACGTAGGGCAGGATCTTGCCCGCCATGACCTCGGCCGGGCGCACGGGCGTGGCCAGCAGGTTCTCCATGGTGCCGCGCTCGCGCTCGCGCGTCATGGCCAGCGAGGTCAGCATGACCATGGTCATCGTGAGGATGGTGCCCACCAGCCCCGGCACGATGTTGTAGCGCGAGAGCCCCTCGGGGTTGTAGCGGCGGTGGATGCGCAGCTCGTACGGCGGCGCGCGCGGCCGCAGCGCGGCCAGCGGCCCCGCGAGGTCATGCGCGAGCGCCTGCGTGGCCACGAGGTTCAGCGCCGCGAGCGCGTTGCCCGAGGCGGCGGGGTCCGTCGCGTCCACGGCCAGGTACAGCGCGGGCTGCTCGCCGCGCAGCAGGCGCCGCTCGAACTGCGGCGGGACCACGACCATGAACTGCACGCGGCCCTGGGCCATGAGTTCGTCGCCCTCGGCCTCGCTCGCGGGCTGGGCCACGATGTGGAAGTAGCCCGTGTTCTGCAGCGCCGCCACCAGGCTGCGGGTGAGCGGCCCGCTGTCGGCCGCCACCACGGCCGTGGGCAGGCCCTTGGGGTCGGTGTTGATCGCGTAGCCGAACAGCACGAGCTGCAGCACCGGGATGCCCACGGCCATCGCGAACGTGAGCCGGTCGCGCAGCATCTGCTGGAATTCCTTGATGAACACGGCGGCCATGCGCGCGGCCGAAAAGCCCGTCATGGCGCGCGCTCCGCGGGTGGCGCGAAGTTGTCCTGCGCGTCGTGGATCAGGTGGATGAACACATCCTCCAGCGTGGGCGCCACGCTCTGCACGCGCAGGCCGGCGTGCGCCTGCCACGGCGCCACGGCGCGCGTCAGCAGGGCGGCGTCGGTGCCCGCCACGTGCACGGCGTTGCCGAAGGCCGCCACGCTCTGCACGCCGGGTGCGGCCGAGAGCGGCGCGACCAGCGCGGCCGCGCCCTCGCCCTCGATGCGCCACACGGCGAGCCGCGCGGCCTCGATGATGCCGGCCTGCGTGCCGCGCGCGAGCACGCGGCCGTAGGCGAGGTAGACGAGCTCGTGGCAGCGCTCGGCCTCGTCCATGTAGTGGGTGGACACGAGCACCGTGATGCCCTCGGCCGCGAGGCGGTGGATCTCGTCCCAGAAGTCGCGCCGCGCCTTCGGGTCCACGCCGGCCGTGGGCTCGTCGAGCAGCAGCAGGCGCGGCGCGTGGATCAGGCAGGCGGCCAGCGCCAGGCGCTGCTTCCAGCCGCCCGAGAGCGCGCCCGCGAGCTGGTGCTGGCGCTCCACGAGGCCCAGGCGGGCCAGGGCCTCGTCCACGGCCGCGCGGCGCCCGGGCAGCGCGAACAGGCGCGCGACGAAGTCCAGGTTCTGGCGGATCGACAGGTCCTCGTACCAGCCGAAGCGCTGCGTCATGTAGCCCACCTGGCGCTTGATGGCGGCCGATTCGCGCACGATGTCCAGCCCCAGGCATTGGCCCTGGCCCGCGTCGGGCGTGAGCAGGCCGCAGAGCATGCGGATGGTGGTGGTCTTGCCGCTGCCGTTGGGCCCGAGGAAGCCGCAGATGCGCCCCGGCGCGACCTGCAGCGACACGCCGTCCACCACGGCGCGGCCGCCGTAGCGCTTGGTCAGGCCTTGCACGTCGATGGCCCAGGCGGCGGCGCTCGTGGCGCTCATGGGGCTTTCGCGGGCGGGGCGCGCCGCACGTCGAGCGGCTGGCCCGGGCGCAGGCGCGGCGCGTCCCGCGGGTCGGGGTAGGCCTCGGCGAGGAACACGAGCTTGGCGCGCTGCGCGTTCGAGTAGATCACGGGCGGCGTGTACTCGGCCTGCGTGGCGATGCGGCGCACGCGCGCGGCGATCGGCGCGCCGCAGCCGTCGCAGGCCAGCTGCACGGCGTCGCCCGGCGCGAGCGTGGCGATCTCGGCCTCGGGCACGAAGAAGCGCGCCTTGATGTGGCTGGGCGGCAGCAGCGCGAGCACGGGCTGGCCCGCGCCCACGTATTCGCCCGCGCGGAAGTACGTGTCGGCCACCTGGCCCGCGGCGGGCGCGGTCTGCCGCTTCTGGCGCACGCTCCAGTCCGACTGGCGCAGGGCCTCGTCCGCGGCGCGGGCCTGGGCCTGGGCGGCCGCGCGCTCCTCGGGGCGGCCCGGCAGGCGCGCCACGCGCAGCGCGGCCTCGAGCTCGTCCACGCGGCTCTGCGCCTGGCGCGCGCCGCTTTCCAGGCCGTCGAGCGTGGCGGCCGAGGTGAAGCCCTGGGCGACGAGCTGGCGCTGGCGCGCGAGGCTGCTGCGCGCGAGCTGCGCCTGCGCGCGCGCCTGGGCGAGCTGGGCCGTGAGCACGGCGATCTCGTCGGCGCGCCGGCCCGTGGCCAGGTTTCCGGCCTGGGCCTGGGCGGCCGCGAGGCGCGCGCCGGCTTCCTCGTGGGCCGCGCGCTCGGGCTCGCTGTCGAGCGTGAACAGCGGCGTGCCCTGCGCCACCTGCTGGCCCGCCTGCACGGCCAGCGTTTCGAGCCGGCCCGGCAGCGCGGCGGCGACGTAGATGTAGTCCCCTTCCGCGTAGCCGGACCAGCCGGGCGCGGCGCGCTCGCCGCAGCCTCCGAGCGCAAGAGCCAGCCCCAGCGCCAGCGCGGCGGCAAGGCGAAGGGCGGGTGTCCGCGGCATGGGAGGAGGCGCCACTACCGGGCGGGCGCGGCGGGTGCGAGCCGGTAGGGCTCCTCGAAGTCGAGGAAGTCGCGCTCGGCCAGGGCCTCGTCGATCCAGGCCTTCACGCCGGGCAGCGCCTGCACGCGCTGCACGTAGGCCGCGACGTGCGGCGGCACGGGCAGGCCGTAGGTGGCCAGGCGCATGCACACGGGGGCGTAGAAGGCGTCGGCGATCGTGAACGCGCCGAAGAGCATGGGGCCGCCGTGCTCCTGCAGCAGGGCGCCCCACATGTCCACGAGGCGCTGCACGTCGGCGCGCACGCCGGGCTGGTCGCGCCAGATCAGCGCGCCCGCGTCGGGCAGGCTCGCCTCGATGTTCATGGGGCAGGCGCCGCGCAGCGCGGTGAAGCCGCTGTGCATCTCGGCCACGATGCTGCGCGCGCGGGCCCGGGCGGCGCGGTCCTGGGGCCACAGGCGCTTGTCGGGGTGCAGCTCGGCCAGGTATTCGGCGATGGCCAGCGTGTCCCAGATGGCCAGGCCGTCGTGCACCAGCACGGGCACCTTGCCCGTGGGGGTGACGGGGCCCAGGGCCTGCTTGAACTGCGAGCCCGCGTCGAAGCTATCGAAGCGCACCCGGATCTCCTCGAACGCAATGCCCGCCTGGCGCAGCAGCACCCAGGGGCGCATGGACCAGGAGGAGTAGTTCTTGTTGCCAATGTAGAGCTGGAGCATGGTGGGGGCCTTTGAAGGATGCTATGAAAGAAAGAGCTGCTTGCGCGCTTCTGGATTCGTTTTCAAATGGAAAATTACCTGAAATCCTTGTGTGCAGCGCGCCAGTAGCTATGTTTTTTGATGGCTACACCGGCCAGACGACGCCGTTGTCGTTGAGGATCGCGTCCAGCGGCAGATCGTGCGCCTCGGGCTCGAAGTCGTCCAGGTAGCCCACCGTGTACCCCAGGCCCACGGTGGCCGGGCGCGGCTGCAGCGCGGCGAGCGTGCGGTCGTAGAAGCCCCCGCCGTAGCCCAGCCGGTAGCCGCCCGGGCCGTAGCCCACGCAGGGCACGAAGAGCAGCGTGGGCACGATCACCTCGGTGTCCTTGGGCTTGGGGATGCCGTAGGCGTCTTCCTCCATGGGGCAGCCCGGGTACCAGGCGTGGAAGGTGAGCGTCTTGTGCACCTTGTCCACCACGGGCAGGCCGATGCGCCGGCGCAGGGGCTCGTCCAGCAGCTCGCCGTCTTCCTTCCAGCGGTGCAGCGCGGGCAGCGGGTCGAACTCGCCCTTGATCGGCCAGTAGGCGCCGATCACCGTGTCGGGCCGGTTCACGAGCCAGATGCGCATGACGCGCTGCAGCTGGTCGGCGCGCGCCAGGCGGTCGGCGAGATTCAGGCGTTGCTCCACCAGGGTGCGGCGCAGGGCTGCTTTGTCCATCAGATAATTCCCCCATGCAGTTGCTGTTGAAGATTCTGACACCGCTTGTCGCGCTCTCCTTGCTCGGTGTCAGCGCGCAGGCGCAAAACCAGGGCGGCAACCAGGGCGACAGCGTGCTGCTCGACATGCAGCAGGCCTTCCGCAAGGGCGACCGCAAGAAGCTCACGCAACTGCTGCCCGCCGTGCGCGGCAACCCGCTGGAGCCCTGGGCCGCCTACTGGGAGCTGCGCGCGCGGCTCGACGAGGCCACGCCGCAGGAGGTGCAGGCCTTCCTGGACCGCTACGCCGGCACCTACCAGGAAGACCGCCTGCGCAACGACTGGCTGCTGCTGCAGGGCCAGCGCCGCAACTGGGACGAATTCGCCGCGCACCACGCGCGCTACCGCATGGGCGACGACCGCGAGGTGCGCTGCTACGCGCTGCTGGTGGACGAGATCCAGGGCAAGGCCCCGCCCGGTATCGCGGACGACGTGCGCCGCAACTGGTACGCGCTGCGCGATGCCGACGACGGCTGCACCCACGCCGCCGCGCAGCTCTACGCCAGCAAGAAACTCAGTGCGCTCGACGTGCTGCGCAAGGCCCGCCTGGCCGCCGAGGCCAACCGCGGCCGCGCCGCGCGCAACGCCTTCGAGATCGTCGCGCCCGAGGCGCTGGTGCCGCTGCGCCAGGCGCTCGACGCGCCCACCAAGTACCTGCTGGGCCGCGCCACGGCGGCGGGCCGCGCGCACCAGGAGCTGGTGGTGATCGCCCTCATCAAGCTCGCCGCCAGCGATGCGGACGCCGCCGCCCGGCTGCTGGGCGGCAAGTGGAGCGGCCAGCTCACGCCCGAGCAGCGCAACTGGGCCTGGGGCGCGATCGGCAAGGAGGCCGCGCTGCGCCTGTCGCCCGACGCCGCTGCCTACTTCGCCAAGGTGGAAAAGGACGGCGACCTGACCGGCGACATGCTCGCCTGGAAGGCCCGCGCCGCCCTGCGCGCGGGCGACTGGCGCATGGTGCGCCGCGCCATCGACGCGATGGACGCCGAGGCGCGGCAGGACAGCACCTGGGTCTACTGGAAGGCCCGCGCGCTGCTCGCGGGCAAGCCCGCCGAGGCCGAGCGCGCGCAGGCGCGCCAGCTCTTCGAGAGCATCGCGGGCCCGCGCGGCTTCTACGAGCAGCTCGCGCTCGAGGAGCTGGGCCAGCGCGTCACCGTGCCGCCCGAGCCCGCGCCGCTCACGGCCGAGGAAAAGGCCGCCGCGCGCGCCAACCTGGGCCTGAACCGGGCGCTCTACGCCATCGGCCTGGGCCTGCGCCGCGAAGGCGTGCGCGAGTGGAACTACGCCACCAACCTGCACACCCCCGGCGGCATGGGCGACCGCGAGCTGCTCGCCGCCGCCGACTTCGCCTGCGCGCAGCAGGTGTGGGACCGCTGCATCAACACCAGCGAGCGCACCAAGGGCGTGGTGGACATGGCGCAGCGCTTTCCCATGCCCTACCGCAGCGCGGTGGTGGAGCGAGCGCAGGGCATCGGGCTGGACCCGGCCTACGTCTACGGCCTGATTCGCCAGGAAAGCCGCTTCATCATGGACGCGCGCTCGGGCGTGGGTGCCTCGGGCCTCATGCAGGTCATGCCCGCCACGGCGCGCTGGACGGCCAAGAAGATCGGCCTCACGGACTTCACCCCCGGCCAGCTCACCGACCGCGACACCAACATCACCATCGGCACGGCCTACCTCAAGCTCGCGCTGGACGACTTCGACGGCTCCATGCCCCTGGCCGCCGCCGCCTACAACGCGGGCCCGGGCCGCCCGCGCGCCTGGCGCAACGGGCCGGTGCTGGACGCGGCCATCTGGGCCGAGAACGTGCCCTTCACCGAAACGCGCGACTACGTGAAGAAGGTGCTCGCCAACACCACCAACTACGCGGCGCTGCTCACGGGGCTGCCGCAGTCGCTCAGGAGCCGCCTGGGGCAGGTGGGGCCGCGCGACGCGGCGCTGCCCGATCCGGTCAAGGACCTTCCATAGCGCTAACAGGCTCTGGGCCCTATGCGTTGTGCAGCACCTCGCCGCTGCGCGTGGCGGCGCCCGAGCGCACGAGGTCGTCCGCCAGGGAGCGCAGCCAGTCTTCGCGCGGCCCGGGCGCGAAGTGGCGCGCGTGCAGCATGCCGAAGTAGGGCGTGGCCTCGGCCCAGGCCTGCAGCTGCGGCCAGGCGATGCGCTGCCATTCGAGCAGCTTGTACTTGAGCAGCACCTTGGCCGCGTAGAGCGCGTGCTTGCGCGGGTCGGCCACGAAGCCCGCGAGCCGCTGGCGCGCGGCGGCCAGCGCGCGGGGCACGCCGGTGAAGACGCCGCCGTGGCCCGGCAGCACCACGCGCGGGGCGAGCCGCTCGATGAGGTCCAGCGTGTCCGCCACGGCGCCGAAGGCGTCCTCGCCCTCCAGCTCGGGGAAGACCACGCCGAAGCCGTTCTCCCACAGCGCGTCGGCCGAGACCAGCAGCGCGTCCTGCGGCTCGAACAGCACGACGGCATGCGGGTCGTGCCCCGGCGCGGCGTGCACCTGCCAGGCGCGGCCGCCCAGCTCCACGGTGCTGCCGGGCGCGAGCACGCCGTCCATGCGAAAGCGCGGGCATTCCTGGCCCGTGGGCGTGTAGCTCAGCGCGTACGGGTCCCAGCCGCGCACGGCGGCAGCCTGGCCGGGCGGGATCAGCGTTTGCGCCTGCGGCCAGGCGGCCTGCAGCGCCGCATTGCCGCCGCAGTGGTCGCTGTGCAGGTGGGTGTTGAGCACGCGCTCCAGCGGGCGGCCCGCGAGTGCGCCTTCAAGCAGCGCCACGGTTTGCCCGGCATGGCTGCAGTAGCCCGTATCGACCACGGCCGTGGATTCCGGCCCCATGAACAGGATGTTGTTGGCCGACAGCCAGCCGCGCTCGAAGACGGTGATTTCAGGCGGCAGGGCAGGCGGGGTAGGCGTCATCAGCTATCGAAACAGGAGTTCAGGCGGTGGTACGCAATTCTCGTCGCAGGATCTTGCCCACGTTGGTCTTGGGCAGTTCGGTGCGGAACTCGATGTACTTGGGCCGCTTGTAGCCCGTGAGGTTGTCGTGGCAGTAGCGCGCGATGGTGTCCTCGGTCAGCGTGGGGTCGTTCTTGATCACGAAGACCTTGATGGCCTCGCCCTGCTTCTCGTCGGGCACGCCGACGGCCGCGCACTCCACCACGCCCGGGCACAGCGCGATGACCTGCTCGATCTCGTTGGGGAACACGTTGAAGCCGCTCACCAGGATCATGTCCTTCTTGCGGTCGATGATGCGCGTGTAGCCCTCGGCGTCCATGATGCCGATGTCGCCCGTGCGCATGAAGCCGTCGGCGGTGAAGGCCTTGGCGCTCTCCTCGGGCTGCTGGTAGTAGCCCGCCATCACGTTGGGGCCGTGGATGCAGATCTCGCCCGCCTCGCCCAGCGGCAGGCTGCGGCCCTCGTCGTCCTTGATGGCGATGGTGATGCCCGGCAGCGGCAGGCCGATGGTGCCGTTGAACGCGGTGTTGTTCACCGGGTTGTTGGTGCCGATGGCGCAGGTCTCGCTCATGCCCCAGCCCTCGATCATGGTGCTGCCCGTCACGGCCTGCCACTGGCGCGCCGTGGCCTCCGAAGCGGCCATGCCCCCGGCCTGCGACACGCACAGGTGCGAGAAGTCCAGCGTCTTGAACTCCGGGTTCTGCAGGAGCGCGTTGAACAGCGTGTTCACGGCGGGCAGCAGGTGGAAGGGGCGCTTCTTGAGCACCGCGACGAACTTGGGGATGTCGCGCGGGTTGGGGATCAGCGTGAGGCTGGAGCCCTGGCGGATCGCCAGCAGGCACAGCGTGAGCGCGAAGATGTGGTACAGCGGCAGCGCCGCGATGCTGTTGATGCGCGAGGGATCGCCCACCTTGGCGAGCGCGGGCGCGAACCAGGCCTCGGCCTGCAGCGTGGCGGCCACGATGTTGCGGTGGGTCAGCACCGCCCCCTTCGACAGGCCCGTGGTGCCGCCCGTGTACTGCAGGAAGGCCGTGGATTCGAGCGTGGCCTGGCTGGGCTGGAGCGTGCGCGCGCCGCCCAGCGCCAGCGCCCGCGGGAAGGTGGTGACCTGCCGGCCGCCCGACAGCGGCAGCGCGTAGGCGGGCACCATCTTGGCCAGGTGCCGCACGGCGAAGGTGATCCAGCGCCCGTACACCGCGCCCAGCAGGTCGCCCATGGCGGCCACGCACACGTGTTTGACCTCTGTGCGCTCCACCACCTCGGCCAGCGTGTGGGCGAAGTTCTCCAGGATCACGATGGCCGTGGCGCCCGAGTCCTTGAGCTGGTGCTCCAGCTCGCGCGCCGTGTACAGCGGGTTCACGTTCACGCAGGTGTAGCCCGCGCGCAGCACGCCCGCCATGGTTACGCCGAACTGCGGCACGTTGGGCAGCATGATGGCCACGCGCGCGCCGGGCGCGAGGCCCAGGCTTTGCAGCCAGGCGCCCAGCGCGGCCGAGAGGCGGTCGAGCTCGCCGTAGGCCATCCAGCGGTCCATGCACACCGAGAAGGGGCGATCCGCGTTCTTGCGGAACGACTCCTCCAGCAGGTGCGCCACCGAGCGGTACTGGTCGGGGTCCACGTCGTGCGGCACGCCCAGGGGGTAGTTCTTGAGCCAGACTTTTTCCATGCGGCAACCTCGATCCGTGCGGGGGGAAGATGGGCCTGGATTGTGGGAGCGCCGGGCCTGCCGCGGCTACCGGGCTTGTCCTAGTGTGCTGCGCAGCGCGGTCCCGCTGGCGACAGCGTCGCCCTCGAACAGCTGGCGCATGAGCGCGTTCTCGCGCTCCTCGATGGTGGCGAGGAAGTGCTCCACCGCCCCGCGCTCGCGCGCGAGCTGGCCGAAGGTGTCGAAGCCCGCCTCCAGGAACCGCTGCAGTTCGCCCATGCCCGCCGCCTGCGCGGGGCCGCGCATCATGCGCAGCATGGTGCGCAGGCCGCTCTTGCGCGTGAGCGCGGCCAGGTCCTGCCCCATGGCGATCACGCTGGCGAGCTGCGCGCGCCGCGCGCCGGCCTGGCCCACGGTGCGCCACGCGGCCACATAGCGCGCGGCGTCGTCGCCTGCCGTGGCGGCCCAGGCCTGGCCCATGGCGTGGTCGAGCCGCTCGGTCTGCGCATGCAGCTGCGCCAGCGCCACGGCGGTGGCCACCACGGGCCGGGGGAACAGCGTCTGCAGCGTGCCCGCGATGCGGCCGAACTGCGCGTCGCGCGCCTGGTAGTCGGCGCTGCCGTACAGCTCCTGCAAAAAGAAGCGCGCCGCGCTCGCGTAGGGCGGCGCGGCCAGCAGGTCGGCATAGGTGCCGCGAAAGCGCTGCGACTGCAGGCTTTTCACGGCCTGCACGGCACTGCCCCAGGCGGGTGCGGCCGCGCGCTGGGCGCGCAGCGCGGTCACGTCGGCGATGCAATGGCGGATCTGTTCGGCGGCGTCCATGGTTCTTTCACAATGCGAGTCTCTGGATTACACAGCACCCGCCATGAACGCCCGCTGGCAACAAGCCCTGTCCCTCTCGATCCTGCTGTGCGCCGTGGCCTGGGTGGCGTGGCAATGGCCGCGCTCGCCCGCGTGGGCCGTGGCGGGGTTGTGCGTGGCCGTGCTGTGGAGCCTCGTGTGGATGGGGCTGCAGTTCGCGCTGATGCACCGCGTCAACCGGGGCGATGCGGCGCAGCGCGCCAGTGCGCTGCAGTTGCTGCGCGCCTGCGCGGCCGAGGCGCGCGCGGCCGCCGTGGTGTTCGGCTGGCGCCAGCCCTTTCGCGCCAACGCCGTGCCCGATTGGCTGCCGGATGCACAACCCAATGCGCCGCGCGGCGTGGTGCTGGTGCACGGCTACCTGTGCAACCGGGGCCTGTGGAACCCCTGGATGCCGCTGCTGCGCGCGCGCGGCCATGCCTTCGCGGCCGTGACGCTCGAGCCCGCCTTCGGCTCCATCGACGCCTATGCGGCGCAGATCGACGACGCCGTGCGCCGCGTGGCCGCCGCCACGGGCCGCGCACCCGTGCTGGTGTGCCACAGCATGGGCGGCCTGGCCGCGCGCGCCTGGCTGCGCGCCGTGCCCGGCGCCGATGCGCGCGTGCACCGCGTCATCACACTGGGCACGCCGCACGGGGGCACCTGGGTGGCGCGCTGGAGCCGCACCGCCAACGGCCGGCAGATGCGCCTGGCCAGCGATTGGCTGCAGGCCCTGGCCGCCAGCGAGCCGCCGCAGCGCGCGGCGCGCTTCACCTGCTGGTACTCGAACTGCGACAACATCGTCTTTCCCGCCGGCACGGCCCAGTTGCCGGGGGCGCGCAACCGCTTCATCGCGGGCGCGGCCCATGTGGAGATGGCGTTCGTGCCCCGCGTGGTGCAGGCCTGCCTGGACGAGATAAGCTCTTGAAACGATAGCTGCTTGCGCAGACTGAATGCGCTTCAGGGCTCGTTAGGGGCAAATTCCGGCTGCCCGCGCAGGCGCTCGTAGATCGGCCCGAAGTCTTCCGCCGTGAGGTGGAACAGCTCGTCGAAGCTGTTGATCACGAAGTAGGTCTGCTGGTAGGTGTCGATCTTGTAGCGCGTGCGCATGGTGCGTTCGAGCGCGAGCGGCAGGCGCTGAGGCTCGGGGCTGCGCACCGCGTACTCCAGCTCGCCCGAGGAGCTCAGGATGCCCGCGCCGTAGGCCCGCAGGCCGTCCGGCTGGCGGATCAGCCCGAACTCGATCGTGTACCAGTACAGGCGCGAGAGCATCTCGCAGGCACCCAGCGCGTGGGCCCGCAGCCCGCCCGCGCCGTAGCGCTGCACGTAGTCCGCGAACACGGGGTTGAACAGCAGCGGCACGTGGCCGAAGAGGTCGTGGAAGATGTCGGGCTCGACGATGTAGTCGAACTCGGCGGGCGTGCGGATCCAGTCCGTTACGGGGAACTTGCGGTTCGCCAGCAGTGTGAAGAACGGGACCTCGGGGATCAGGCCGGGCACGCCCACGATCTCCCAGCCCGTGGCCTTGCGCAGGCGCTCGTTCACTTCGTCGAAGCGCGGGATGCGGTCGCGCGCGCCCAGCGAGGGCAGGGCGGCGATGAAGGCATCGCTCGCGCGGCCCGGCAGCAGCGCGCACTGGCGCTCGTACAGGCGGCGGTAGGTGTCGTGGTCCTGCGCGGTGTAGGCGTCCCAGTCCTGCGCGCAGGTGTAGTCGGCGTTCGCGCGGCGGTAGTCGCCGCGCGGCGGGCGCTCGCTGGCGCCGTAGACGACGGGTTCGACGGCCATGGCTGTGCCCTCAGGCCGCGGTTTCCAGCACGCCGCGGCGGATCTGGTCGCGCTCCAGCGACTCGAACAGCGCCTTGAAGTTGCCTTCGCCGAAGCCGTCGCGGTAGTCGCCCTCGCGCTGGATGAACTCGAAGAACACCGGGCCCAGCATGGGCGTGGAGAAGATCTGCAGCAGCAGGCGCGGCGTGCCGTCCTCGGTCGTGCCGTCGAGCAGGATGCCGCGCGACTGCAGCGCCGCCACGTCCTGGCCGTGGCCGGGCAGGCGGGTGCCGAGCATCTCGTAGTAGATGTCGTTGGGCGCGGTGGCCAGCGGCACGCCGGCCAGGCCCAGCTTGTCCACCACCTCGGTCAGGTTGTCGCAAATCAGCGCGATGTGCTGGATGCCCTCGCCGTTGAACTGCATCAGGAATTCTTCGATCTGGCCGCCGCCCTGTTTGGACTCCTCGTTCAGCGGGATGCGGATCTTGCCGTCGGGCGCCGTCATGGCCTTGGAGGTCAGGCCGGTGTACTCGCCCTTGATGTCGAAGTAGCGGATCTCGCGGAAGCCGAACAGCTTCTCGTAGAAGCCCGCCCAGAAGCCCATGCGGCCCCGGTACACGTTGTGCGTGAGGTGGTCGATCTCGTTGAGGCCGTGGCCCGCGGGGCGGCGCTCCACGCCGGGCAGGAACTCGAAGTCGATGTCGTAGATGCTCTTGCCGTCCTCGAAGCGGTCGATCAGGTACAGCGGCGCGCCGCCGATGCCCTTGATCGCGGGCAGGCGCAGCTCCATCGGGCCGGTGGGAATGTCGATGGGCTGGGCGCCCAGCTCCAGCGCGCGCTTGTAAGCGTGGTGTGCGTCCTTCACGCGAAAGGCCAGGCCGCAGGCCGAGGGGCCGTGCTCCGCGCCGAAGTACGCGGCCTGGCTGTGCGGCTCGCGGTTGAGGATGAAGTTGATCTGGTTCTGGCGGTACAGCACCACGTCCTTGGAGCGGTGCTTGGCCACGAGCGTGAAGCCCAACTGTTCGAACACCTTCTCCAGCACGCCGGGCGCGGGCGAGGTGAATTCGACGAACTCGAAGCCCATCAGGCCCATGGGGTTGTCCCAGGCGGCGGCTTGTTGTGCGGTGGACGTGGGAAGGGGGGCGTTCACGGTGTCTCCATCGGTGGCTTGGTATGCCTGCCACTGTAAGGATGATGGAGATCAGTATTTGCGCGAAATATGCCGCTTCAGCCTATGGTTTGGCAGGAAATTTGCGAAAAATCATGGATGCGCGCGATGAATCGTGAGTGATTTTGGGTTTTGTCGTTTTCAGGGCCGCGCGCGCAGCGCCAGCGCGGCGTCGATGCGCAACTGCTCCTGCGGCGTGAACAGCCGGCCGCGCAGCTGCTGCAGCCCGTTGGCGTCCAGGCCCTGGGCCAGCCCCTGCTGGTACTGGCTGAGCCGGGCGTTCCAGTCGCGTTCCTCCTGGTCGAGCTGGGCCAGGCGTCCGGCGGCCTCGGCGCCGTACTGGGCGCTGCGCTGGGCCATGCGGGTAGCGTCGTCCACGCCTTGCGCGTCGAAGGCGGCCGTCTCGCGGGCGGCATCCAGGTGGGCGACCGATTCGGTGCGCTGCGCGCGCTCGGCGGCGGGCAGCAGGGCCTCGGCGTCGGCCAGGGCCTGGCGCCGCTGCCCGTCGGACAGGCCGGTCTGGCGTGCGATGTCCAGGCGCGCCAGCGTGTACTGGTCGAGCTGCAACTGCGCGCCGAACAGCGCGTCGTACTCCTCGGCGCTGAAGTGCTGCAGTTGCAGCTTGCGCAGCCGCGCCAGGGTGGCGCGCAGGGCGTCCGGGTCCGACGGGTCGTCGGGCGGCGTAATCCGGCCCAGCGCCACGCGGTAGTCCACGTAGCGGCGGGCCAGTTCCAGGGCGCGCTGCGCGAGCGCGGGGCCGAAGCGCTCGGCCACCAGGGATTCCAGCCGCCGCTTGAGATCCTCGGGGTCGCGGGCGGGGCCCGCGGCGTGCAGCAGCGCTTCGAGGGCGTCGCGCAGCCCTGGGGTGAGCAGGGCGTCGCCACCGGCGGGGCCGGCGGCAGGGAGCGCGCTGGCGTGGGCAGGGGCCGCCGGGGACGGCCCGGCCAGGGCGGCGGCCGGTGCGGAAGCGGGCGCGCCCGCCGCATCGCCGGCCGTATCGCCCGCCTGTGCCCACCACAGCCCGCCCGCGCAGGCCAGCAGCCCCGCGCCCGCCCAGGCCCAGGCCGCGCGGCCCATTACAGCCCCAGACCCTTCAGGCGCGCGGCCTGGTCGCGGTACAGCGTCACCGGATCGGTGGCGAACCAGTCGCGCAGGCCCAGGAGCTGGTTGACCTCGTCCAGGTGGTTCTGCGAATACTCGCCCAGGTTCTTGCCCAGGCGCGAGGAGCAGGCGGAGACCAGGCCGTCGTTGGCCTCGCCGAACACCAGCCCCAGCAGGACCAGCGGCGCGTCGCTCAGGTCGAGCAGGTTGGTGGCCGTCCTCGTGCCGGTCCAGGAGTAGTAGCGCACGCCGTTGACCAGCTCCGCGCCGCCGCCGCAGCCGCTGGCGGGCACGCCCGCGCCGAAGCGCTGGTTGAATTTCGCCGAGCCCGCCGTGGTCAGGGAGTCCAGCGCGGCCGCGGGCATCTGCGGCAGGCCGGTGCCGCCCGAGGTGACGTTGATCAGGCCCACCAGCGCCTTGGCCGCCGTGTTGGCCACGGCTTCGCTCACGCTGCCCGCGGGCGCCACGCCGCGCACGACGTCGGCCACGCGCGAGCCCCGGTTGACCCCGCCGACCGAGGTGACCGAGGCCACGAGCTGCGGCGCCACGCCCGCGACGTAGCGCGCCGTCGGGCCGCCGTGCGAATGGCCGATGAGGTTGACCTTCGCGGCCCCGGTGAGCGCCAGGATGTTCTTCACCTGCGCGAGCAACTGCTCGCCGCGCACCTCGGTGCTGTTGGCGGCGGACACCTGGGCCACGTAGACCTTGGCGCCATCGCGGCGCAGCGCGTCGGGGATGCCGTAGAAGTAGTCGACGCCCAGCGCCGAATCGAAGCCGAACAGGCCGTGCACCAGCACGATGGGGTAGCGCGTCTGCGTGCTGGTGCCCGCATGGGCCGCTTGCAGGAAAGCCAGGCAAGCGCACGCAGCGCCGAAGCCGCGCAACGCGCGGCGCAACAAACCGGTCATGAATCTGTCTCCTGTGAATGTTGTGTAATAGAAAAAAGAACGGTCGTTCTTTTTTCTGGGGATCATTTTTGGCGAGCTGGCGCCGGCCGGGTTCTGGGATTTACCCGATGCGGCGGGCGATGCGCTAGAGTGGCGCGATGACCGCACTCGACAAGCTGGACCGTGCCATCCTGCGCCGCCTGCAGGACAACGGCCGCGAGACCTACGACCTGATCGGCGAGCAGGTGGGCCTGTCGCCCAGCGCCGTGCTGCGCCGCGTCAAGCGGCTCGAAGAGGCCCGGGTGATCAGCCGCTACGTGGCCCTGGTGCAGCCCGAGGCCGTGGGGCTGGGGCTCACGGCCTACCTGAACGTGCGGCTCGAAAAGCACACCGAGAGCCACAAGCGCAACCCCATGGACCTGTTCCGCGCCAGCGTGCAGACCTGGCCCGAGGTGGTGGAGTGCGCGGCCCTCACGGGCGAGATGGACTACCTGCTGCGCGTGGTGGTGGCCGACATGGCGCACTACAGCCGCTTCATCATGGACACGCTGCTCAAGCACCCGAGCGTGCAGGACTGCAAGACCAGTTTCGTGCTCGACCGGGTCAAGGCCACCACGGCGGTGCCCGTCTGATTGGGCACATACCCCTAAATTTGTTGCGGCGCAGCAAAAAAGGCTTGAACGAATACGGGATAACCCTTAGATTCGACCCCATGAAGATCGCCGCCAAAGACTGGTTCAGAGCCTCCTGGGATGCCGGACGCGGCTGGCTGCGTCCGGCGGCAGGTGGCCACCAACGCCACGAAACCATGCTGCACACCTCCACAATGGTGCCCATCCGCTCCCTGGGCCCCTCGCACCGCGAGCGCATTGCCACGCACCTGCTGCGGCTCGAGCCCGAGGACCGCTACCTGCGCTTCGGCTACCCCGCGAGCGACGAGCAGGTGCGCCGCTACGTGGATCACCTCGACTTCGAGCGCGACGACATCTTCGGCATCTACAACCGCCGCCTCGAACTCGTGGCGATGGCGCACCTGGCGTTCTCGGGCGACCCGCAGGAGCACGGCAACTGCGCCGAGTTCGGCGTTTCCGTGCTCAAGAAGGCCCGTGGCCGGGGCTTCGGCTCGCGGCTGTTCGAGCGTGCCGTCATGCATGCGCGCAACGAGGGCGTGAACATGGTGTTCATCCATGCGCTCACGGAAAACACCGCCATGCTCAAGATCGCGCGCAACGCGGGCGCCAAGGTGCAGCGCGACGGCTCGGAGTCCGAGGCCTACCTGCAGCTGCCGCCCGCGAGCCTCGATTCGCGCATGGCCGAGATCGTCGAGCAGCACTTCGCCGAGGTGGACTACACGCTCAAGAAGCAGGCCAAGCAGTTCTGGGACTTCCTGGCCGGCGTGCAGGAGATCCGCCAGGGCGTGCGCCACGCGCGCCACCAGGCGGCCGAATAAGAAACACCCCCTGAGCCGCTTCGCGCCTTCCCCCTCTCCTTCGGGAGGGGGACGCACCCAGTGGCCTGGCAAAGCCAGTTCCACGGGTGCCCGCGCCCCGGTTGCGCCAGTTTCATGCGCCGCGGGTGGTGCTTGGCGCCATGAATGGCTGTCGCACTGATCAGCTATCCTAGGGGGCTGTTCCACAACCGCATGTCCTGCGCTCCACGCCAGTGTCAGACCCCCACCCTGCGCGCCTTCCCGAACGGGAAGACAAGCGCACCTTCCTGCAGAAAGTCGCCGAATTCATCCACCCGGGGCCGGACTCCAGGGATGAGTTGATCGAGACCCTGGCCGAGGCCGAGGACAACGAGATCATCGGCGCCGAATCGCGCGTGATGCTCGAGGGCGTGATCCGCATGGCCGACATGACGGCTGGCGACGTGATGGTGGCGGCGCCGCGCATGGACCTGATCGACATCGACGCGCCCTTCGAGGAACTGCTGCACGTGGTGATCAACACGGCGCACTCGCGCTTCCCGGTCTACCAGGGCGAGCGCGAGAACATCATCGGCACCCTCATGGCCAAGGACCTGCTCAAGCTGCAGCGCGCGCCCGAGCTCAACATCCGCGCGCTGCTGCGCCCGGCGGTGTTCGTGCCCGAGAGCAAGGGCCTCAACGACCTGCTGCGCGAGTTCCGCGGCAACCGCAACCACCTGGCCATCGTGATCGACGAGTTCGGCCGCGTGGCGGGGCTCATCACCATCGAGGACGTGCTCGAGCAGATCGTGGGCGAGATCGAGGACGAGTTCGACATCCCTGAGGACGAGGGCGACATCTTCGGCCTGGCCGACCACACCTACCGCGTCTCGGGCGACACGCCCGTGGAGCGCGTGGCCGAGGCGTTCAACGCCGACATCCACAGCACCGACCCGGACGAGGAGTTCGACACCATTGGCGGCCTCATCGCCCACGCCATGGGCCACGTGCCCAAGCGCGGCGAGCATTTCGATACCGCGGGCCTGCGCTTCGTGGTGCTGCACACCAAGGGCGGCGCCGTGCGCTGGTTCAAGGTCTCGCCCGCGCCGGTGCCCGAGCCCGCGGGCGACGCGGCCTGATGCGCGAGCGCCGGGGCGCGGGCGCCCGCGTGGCCGTTGCCGCCCTCGTCGTGGGCGCGGGGATCGCGCAGGCCCTGGCGCTGGCCTGGCCCGCGGCCCTGGGCGGCCAGGGGCAGCCGCTGTGGTGGCTGCAAATCCTCTCCCTGGCCGTGTTCGCGCGGCTGCTGCGCGGCAGCGCCAGCGGGCGCGGTGCCGCGCTGCGCGGCTGGGGCTTCGCCACGGCATGGCTCGCGGGCACGTTCTGGTGGCTGTTCATCTCCATGCACACCTACGGCGGCCTGGCCGCGCCGCTGGCCGTGCTGGCGGTGCTGGGGCTTGCGGCGTTCCTGGGTGCGTACTACGCTATCGCTTCATGGTGTTTTTGGCGTCTGGCGCCCATGGGGCGGGCGCGGGCAGCTCTTCTTTTCGCAGCATTGTGGCTGCTGGCCGAACTGGCGCGTGGCGTGCTCTGGACGGGCTTTCCGTGGGGCGCGGGCGGCTATGCGCAGGTGGACGGGCCGCTGGCCGCGCTCGCGCCCTGGGTGGGCGTGTACGGCATCGGCTTCGTGGCCGCGCTGCTGGCCGCGCTGCTGGCGCAGCCGGGTTGGCGTGCGGCGCTGGGCGTGGCGGCCGTCGCGGTGCTGCTGGCGGGCGCCGCGGTGGCGCCGCCGTCGTCCGTACCCAGCGGTACTTTGTCCGTCGCGCTACTGCAAGGCAATATCCCGCAGGACGAGAAGTTCCAGCCCGGCTCGGGCGTGCCCCTGGCGCTGGCCTGGTACGGCGAAGAACTGCGCGGCGCGCGGGCCCAACTCGTGGTGGCGCCCGAGACGGCCGTGCCGCTGCTGCCGCAGCAGCTGGAGCCGGGCTACCTCGACGGCCTGCGCGCGCGCTACACGCGCACGGGCGGCGCGCAGGCCGCGCTCGTGGGCATTCCGCTGGGGAACCGGGGGGAGGGCTATACCAACTCGGTGCTCGGCTGGTCGCCGCAGCAGCTCGAACCCTACCGCTACGACAAGCACCACCTGGTGCCGTTCGGCGAGTTCATCCCGCCGTTCTTCAAGTGGTTCACCGAGATGATGAACATCCCGCTGGGCGACTTCAACCGCGGCGCCGTGGGCCAGCCCTCCATGGCCTGGGCGGGCCAGCGCATCGCGCCCAACATCTGCTACGAGGATCTGTTCGGCGAGGAACTGGGCGCGCGCTTCGCCGACCCTGCGCGCGCGCCCACCATCTTCGTGAACCTCAGCAACATCGGCTGGTTCGGCGACTCGGTGGCCATCGACCAGCACCTGGCCATCAGCCGCATGCGCGCGCTGGAGTTCGAGCGGCCCATGGTGCGCGCCACCAACACGGGCGCCACGGTGGTGATCGACCACCGCGGCGTGGTCACCCACCGCCTGCCCACGGCCACGCGCGGCGTGCTGCTAGGCGAGGTGCAGGGGCGCACGGGGCTCACGCCGTTCGCGCGCTGGGTGTCGCGCCTGGGGCTGGCGCCGCTGTGGGCGCTGGCGGCGCTGATCGTGGCGGCGGTCCTGCGGGGGCCGCGCCGGCCTTGATCCAAAGCAGCCCGGCCGAGCGCGGCGGCGGGTTTTCGGCGGCTTTGTCGCGTTCTTGCCACGCCTTGCTTCGATAATAGGGGGCTTGCACTAGCAAAACCCATGACACGAGGCGGCCGGACCGCCCACCTGGAGCACGATTGACAATGGCTGATTCCTTCTCGTACGAACAATTGATCGCCTCGGGCGAGGGCCGGTTGTTCACCCCGGACAGCGGGCGCCTGCCCCTGCCTCCCATGCTGATGTTCGACCGCATCACCCACATCGACAGCGAGGGCGGCGCGCATGGGCTCGGGAAAATCGTGGCCGAACTGGACGTGAAGCCCGACCTGTGGTTCTTCGCCTGCCACTTCCAGGGCGACCCGGTCATGCCCGGCTGCCTGGGGCTGGACGCCATGTGGCAGCTCATCGGCTTCTATCTCACCTGGCTGCGCCTGCCGGGCCGGGGCCGCGCGCTGGGCGCGGGCGAGGTCAAGTTCACGGGCGAGGTGGGGCCCGACGTGAAGCTCGTCACCTACGAGATCGACATCAAGCGCGTGATCAAGCGCAAGCTCAACATGGCCATCGGCGACGCGCGCCTGCTGGCCGACGGCAAGGAAATCTACGTGGCCAACGACCTGCGGGTGGGCCTGTTCATGAAGGAAGAAGCGGCATCATGACGAAGCGACGGGTGGTCATCACCGGCGCGGGCATCGTCTCGTGCATCGGCAACGACCTGGCGACGGTGGAGGCCTCGCTGCGCGCGGGCCGCTCGGGCATCCGCGCCATGCCGGCATTCACCGAGCTGGGCCTGCGCAGCCAGGTGGCGGGCTGGCCCGAGATCAACCTCGAGGAGCGCATTGACCGCAAGCAGCTGCGCTTCATGGGCGATGCGGCCGCCTACGCGCACATCGCGCTGACGGACGCCATCGCGCAGTCGGGCCTGGCGCCCGGGCAGGTGTCCCATTCGCGCACCGGCCTCATCATGGGCTCGGGCGGTGGTTCGCCCGCCAACCAGATCGAATCCGCCGACACGCTGCGCAGCAAGGGCATCCGCCGCGTGGGGCCGTACCAGGTCACGCGCTGCATGAGCAGCACCGTGTCGGCCTGCCTTTCGACCAACTTCGGCATCAAGGGCATCAACTACTCCATCACCTCGGCGTGCAGCACCTCGGCGCACTGCATCGGCGCGGCCGCGCAGCAGATCGCATGGGGCATGCAGGACGTGATGTTCGCGGGCGGCGGCGAAGAGCTCTCGTGGGGCATGGCGCTGCTGTTCGACGGCATGGGCGCCATGTCGAGCAAGTACAACGCAACGCCCGAAAAGGCCTCGCGCGCCTACGACGCGAACCGCGACGGCTTCGTCATCGCGGGCGGCGGCGGTGCCGTGGTGCTGGAGAGCCTGGAACACGCGCAGGCGCGCGGCGCCCCCATCCTGGGCGAAGTGGTGGGCTTCGGCGCCACCAGCGACGGCGAGGACATGGTCGCCCCATCGGGCCTGGGCGCCATCGCCTGCATGCGCCAGGCCATCGAGGGGCTCGAAGGCCCGATCGACTACATCAACACCCACGGCACCTCCACCCCCGTGGGCGACGTGCCCGAGCTCAAGGCCATCCGCGAGGTGTTTGGCGGCGCCATCCCGCCGTTCTCGTCCACCAAGTCGCTCACGGGTCACTCGCTGGGCGCCACGGGCGTGCAGGAGGCCATCTACTGCCTGCTGATGCTGCAAAAGGGCTTCATCGCTGGCTCGGCCAACGTCGAGGCGCTGGAGCCCGCCGCGGAGGGCATGCCGCTGGTCACCGCCACGCGCGATGCGCCCCTGCGCCAGGCGCTGTCGAACAGCTTCGGCTTCGGCGGCACCAACGCATCCCTGGTGCTGCGCAGGTGGGACTGACCTGAATTAGGAGAGCGCCTCGCGCAGCAGCGCCGGCAGCATGGCGAGCATGCGCGTGGCATGCAGCCCGGGCGGGAAGGTGCGCGCGTGGTAGCTGTAGAGCGACATGGGCGGCAGCTCGTGCAGCTCTTGCGTCACCATCTGCGCCGGGTCCAGCCGCGTGGCGGTGAGGAAGTCCACCACCGTCCAGCCCATCCCCAGGCGCACCAGTTCCAGCGCCAGGCGCGAGGTCTGCACCTGGAAGCCCGGTCCCTCGGGCGCGTGCAGCCGCTGGGCCAGCTCGTCGATGGCGTGCCGCATGGGGTCGTCCCCCACGAGCCGGATCACCGGCACCCGCGCCAGGCGCGCGGCGGGCGTGCCCGCGCGGGGCGCGCGCGACCATACCGACTGCGCCACGGCCAGGTACATGCGCCCGCTCACGAGCAGGTCGCTCGCGATCTGCGGATGCGGGTGCTTGTAGAACCCGAGGCCGAAATCCACGCCGCGCGTGAGCAGGGCCTGCGTCATCTGGTCCTGGTGGATGGTGCGCACCTCCACGCCCACCTGGGGGTGCTGCTGCGCATGCTGCTGCAGCACGCGCGGCAGGAATTCGTGCGACACCGAGGGCAGGGCCGCCAGCCGCACCTCGCCCCCTTCGCGCGAGCCGAGGTTGCGCGCGGTGCGCTGCAGCGCCTCCAGCTGGCGGTGGATGCTGCCCGACTCCGCCGCGAGCACCTGGGCCTCGGGCGTGGGGGCGAGGCCCGCGGGCGTGCGCAGGAACAGCCGGTAGCCGAGCTGCAGCTCGGCATGGGCCACGGCCTTGCTCACGGCCGATGGCGTCACGCACAGCAGCCGCGCGGCCGCGCTCATGTTGCCCGTTTGCAGGACGGCCTGGAACACTTCGAGCTGGCGCAGGTTCATGGGGTAGGGGTGTGATTTTCATTCATAGGTGTGGCGCAATTATTCCGTATGGGTGTGCATGAATGTCCCATAGGATGCGGCACCGCTTACCTGGTGGGGCGGCCACAACCACAACAGCATTCCTTCGGAGACTTTTTCATGCACACCACCCTTGCTACCCCTGCCCGCTGGCTCGCGGGGCTGCTGCTGTCCGCGGCGTCCGCCGTGGCGCTGGCCCAGGCGGCCAAGCCCCATGTCGTCGTGCTCGCCACGGGCGGCACCATCGCCGGCGCGGGCGCCTCGGCCGCCAACAGCGCCACCTACGCCGCCGCCAAGGTGCCGGTGGACAAGCTGCTCGCGGGCCTGCCCGAGCTGTCCAGCGTGGCCCGGGTGTCGGGCGAGCAGGTGTTCCAGATCGCCTCCGAGAGCTTCACCAACGAGCACCTGCTCCAGCTCGGCCGGCGCGTCTCGGCCCTGGCCAAGCAGGGCGACGTGGACGGCATCGTGATCACCCACGGCACCGACACGCTGGAGGAAACGGCGTACTTCCTGAACCTCGTGGTCCACACCGCCAAGCCCATCGTGGTGGTGGGCTCCATGCGCCCGGGCACGGCCCTGTCGGCCGACGGCGCGCTGAACCTTTACGACGCCGTGAGCGTGGCCGCGAGCAAGGACGCCATGGGCAAGGGCGTGCTCGTCACGATGAACGACGAGATCCAGAGCGGCCGCGACGTGAGCAAGACCATCAACATCAAGACCGAGGCCTTCAAGAGCCAGTGGGGCCCGCTGGGCATGGTGGTCGAGGGGCGCAACTACTGGTTCCGCCTGCCCGCCAAGCGCCACACCATGGCGTCCGAGTTCGACATCGACGACATCCAGGCCCTGCCCGCCGTGGACATCGTCTACGGCTACGGCAACATGAACACCACGGGCATCGAGGCCTACGGCAAGTCCGGCGTCAAGGCGCTGGTGCACGCGGGCACGGGCAACGGCTCGGTGGCGGCCCAGGCCGTGCCCGCGCTGCAGGCCCTGCGCGCCCAGGGCGTGCAGGTGATCCGCTCGTCGCGCGTGCCCGACGGCTTCGTGCTGCGCAACGCCGAGCAGCCCGACGACAAGTACGACTGGGTGGTGGCGCACGACCTGCGCCCGCAGAAGGCCCGCATCCTCGCCATGGTGGCGCTCACCAAGACGCAGGACAGCAAGGAGCTGCAACGCATTTTCTGGGAGTACTGATCCCGCGTCCGCTGCGCTCCGGTGCGATCCGCGCCGGAGCATGGCTGCAAGGCCGGAGCCCCACCAGGGCTCCGGCCTTCGTTCTTGGTGGGCGCCGTAAAATCACGGGTTGCTTGGGCCCGGGATGCCTTCCCGGCATCCGCACAGGGCCCTCTTTTTCCGTATTCCACTGCCAGGCACGGGCGCCGCCCGTGCCCAAGACGTCATGTTGACCTTCCAGCAAATCATTCTGAAGCTGCAGTCCTACTGGGATGCGCAGGGCTGCGCGCTGCTGCAGCCCTACGACATGGAAGTGGGCGCGGGCACCTCGCACACCGCCACCTTCCTGCGCGCCATCGGCCCCGAGCCCTGGAAGGCCGCCTACGTGCAGCCCAGCCGCCGCCCCAAGGACGGTCGCTACGGCGAGAACCCCAACCGCCTGCAGCACTACTACCAGTACCAGGTGGTCCTGAAGCCCGCGCCCGACAACATCCTGGAGCTGTACCTGGGCTCGCTCGAGGCGCTGGGGTTCGACCTGAAGAAGAACGACATCCGCTTCGTCGAGGACGACTGGGAGAACCCCACGCTCGGCGCCTGGGGCCTGGGCTGGGAGGTCTGGCTCAACGGCATGGAGGTGACGCAGTTCACCTACTTCCAGCAGGTCGGCGGCATCGACTGCAAGCCCGCCACGGGCGAGATCACCTACGGCCTGGAGCGCCTGGCCATGTACCTGCAGGGCGTGGATAACGTCTACAACCTGCAGTGGACGGACGGCCTCACCTATGGCGACGTATACAAGCAAAACGAGGTGGAACAGTCCACCTACAACTTCGAGCACTCCGACGCGGACTTCCTCTTCACCGCGTTCGCCGCGCACGAGAAGCAGGCCCAGCACCTGATGGCGCAGCAGCTCGCGCTGCCCGCGTACGAGCAGGTGCTCAAGGCCGCGCACAGCTTCAACCTGCTCGATGCGCGCGGCGCGATCAGCGTGACGGAGCGCGCGGCCTACATCGGCCGCATTCGCAACCTCGCGCGCGCCGTGGCCAAGAGCTACCTCGACAGCCGCGCGCGCTTAGGGTTCCCCATGGCGCCCCGGGCCTGGGCCGACGAAGTGCTGGCCGACCTGGCCAAGGCCGAGCAACAGCAACAGAAGAAGGCGGCCTGACACCATGACCATCCAGAACCTCCTCGTCGAACTCTTCGTGGAAGAACTGCCCCCGAAGGCGCTGCAAAAGCTGGGCGATGCCTTCGCGGGCGTGCTGTTCGAGCAGCTCGCCGCCCAGGGCCTGACCTCGGCCCACTCGCAGTGGATCGCCTACGCCTCGCCGCGCCGTCTGGCCGCGCACGTCACCGACGTGCTGCCCGCCGCCGCCGACAAGGCCGTCTCGCAAAAGCTCATGCCCGTGGCCGTGGGTCTGGGCGCGGACGGCCAGCCCACGCCCGCGCTGCTCAAGAAGCTCGCCGCGCTGGGCGCCGACGCTTCGGCCGTGGCGGGGCTCCAGCGCGTCCATGACGGCAAGGCCGAGGTGCTGTTCTTCGAGAGCACCGCCAAGGGCGCCCAGCTGGCCGACGGCCTGCAGAAGGCGCTTGACGAGGCTATTCGCCTGCTGCCCATCCCCAAGGTCATGCGCTACCAGCTGCAGGACGGCTGGAGCAGCGTGCACTTCGTGCGCCCCGCGCACGGCCTGGTGGCGCTGTACGGCAGTGAGGTGCTGCTGTCGGTGAAGGCGCTGGGCCTCACGGCGGGCAATGCCACGCACGGCCACCGCTTCGAGGCCGGCGTGGACCCGGTGGTGGTCCAGAACGCCGACAGCTACGCGCGGCAACTGGCCGAGGAGGGCGCCGTGATCGCCAGCTTCACCGAGCGCCGCGCCGAGATCGTGCGCCAGCTCGAGGCAGCCGCGGCCCAGGTGGGCGGCGGGGTGCGCGCCATCGAGGATGCGGCGCTGCTCGACGAGGTGACGGCCCTGGTCGAGCGCCCCAACGTGCTGGTCTGCGAGTTCGAGAAGGAGTTCCTCGGCGTGCCGCAGGAGTGCCTGATCCTCACCATGAAGGCCAACCAGAAGTACTTCCCGCTGCTCGACGCGGCGGGCAGGCTCACGAACCGTTTCCTCGTGGTGAGCAACATCCGCCCGCAGGACGCGAGCGCCGTGACCGGAGGCAACGAGCGCGTGGTGCGCCCGCGCCTGGCCGACGCCAAGTTCTTCTACGACCAGGACCGCAAGAAGACGCTCGAGTCGCGCGTGGACGGCCTGGCCAAGGTGGTCTACCACAACAAGCTGGGCACCCAGGGCGAGCGCGTGGAGCGCGTGCGGGCGATTGCGCAGGCCATCGCGGCGCAACTGGGCGACGCCGCGCTGGCACGGCAAGCCGACCAGGCCGCGCTGCTGGCCAAGACCGACCTCGTGACCGACATGGTGGGCGAGTTCCCCGAGCTGCAGGGCACCATGGGCCGCTACTACGCGCTCAACGACGGCCTGCCCGAGGCCGTGGCCGATGCCATCGAGGACCACTACAAGCCCCGCTTCGCGGGCGACGAACTGCCGCGCGGCAGCGTGGGCGTGGTGGTGGCGCTGGCCGACAAGCTCGAAACCCTGGTGGGCATGTTCGGCATCGGCAACCTGCCCACGGGCGACCGCGACCCGTTCGCGCTGCGCCGCCACGCGCTGGGCGTGATCCGGTTGCTGGTTGAGCGTGATTTGCCGTTGAGTCTGGACGTTATTCTGGATGCCGCATGGGGTATCTATGCAGACGAATCTATTCAGACTGCATGGGTTCAGACGCAAGCTGAAAGGGAGCGAGCCGTTTTACGAGAGAGTGGTCGGGCTGAGCCAGCTATGAAGTTTTATGGGCATGTTGGACGAAGTGTCGATGAAGGCGCGCGCAATGCGTTGAAGGACTTCTTCTACGACCGCTTGTCCGGCTCCCTGCGTGAGCAGGGCTACAGCGCGCAGGAGGTGGATGCCGTGCTGGCCCTGCGCCCGCAGCGCCTGGCGCTCGTGGCCCAGCGGCTTGCCGCCGTGCGCGCCTTCACCGCGCTGCCCGAGTGCCCGGCGCTGGCCGCCGCGAACAAGCGCGTGTCCAACATCCTCAAGAAGGCGGGCGACGTGGACGCCCACGTCAACCCCGAGCTGCTGCAGGAGCCCGCCGAGAAGGACCTGTACGCGGCGCTTTCGCGCTTCGTGCCCGAGGCCGATGCGCAGTTCGACCAGGGCGACTACACCGCCAGCCTGCGGACCCTGGCCGTGCTGCGCGCGCCGGTGGACGCCTTCTTCGACGACGTGATGGTCAACGCCGAACAGCTCGATTTGCGCCTGAACCGCCAGGGCCTGCTCAAGAGCCTGCACGACGCGATGAACCGCGTGGCCGACCTCTCGCGCCTGGCGGTCTGAAATGAAACACCCCCTGAGCCGCTTCGAGCCTTCCCCCTCTCCTTCGGGAGGGGGACGCACCCAGTGGCCTGGCAAAGCCAGCTCCACAGGTGCCCTCGCCTCGGTTGCGCCGGTTCCATGGGCTGTGGCGGGTGCGTAGCATCATGGGCCACTGATTCGCACCGCACGCAAGGCACCGCCATGAAAATCGCCATCCTCGACCGCGACGGCACCCTCAACCAGCTGGGCGAGGAGGTCATCACCACGCCCGAGGATTGGCATGCCGAGCCCGGCGCCCTCGAGGCCGTGGCGCGCCTGAACCGCGGGGGCTGGCACGTGGTGGTAGCCACCAACCAGCCGGGGCTGGGGCGGGGGATCATCGACGTGATGGAGCTCAACGCCATCCACGCCAAGATGCTGCGCCAGCTCGCCACCCTGGGCGGGCGCATCGACGCGGTGTTCTACTGCCCCCACGTGCCCGACGACGCCTGCGCCTGCCGCAAGCCCGCGCCGGGCCTGCTCGAGCAGATCGCGGAGCGCTACGGCGTCGAGCCGCGCGACGTGCGCGTGGCGGGCAACAATCCGGAGCACCTGCAGGCGGGCGCGGCCATCGGCGCGCGCCTGCACCTCGTCTGCACGGGCCTGTCGGCCCACCTCGCGCCCGGCCAGCCCCTGCCGCCCGAGGTGCCGCCGGGCACCCTGGTGCACGCGGACCTGCAGGCCTTCGCGGAGCACCTGCTGGCCACCGCGCAGCCCGAGCCGGCCTTGCCGCCCCATGCTATTGAAAGATGAGCTGCTGGCGCGCTCCCCGCCTGCGCTAGAGGCCAAAAACACTTGAAGCCATGTCCCTGATCCGCTCCATCGTCCACCTGCTCTGGATGGGCGTCACCGTCGTCCCCTATACGCTGGCGATCCTGCTGGCCGCGCTGTTCGGGGGGCGCGGCCAGCCGCTGTACCGCATCGCGCGCGCCTGGCTTGCGCTGAGCATCGACGGCGCGCGCGCCATCCTCGGCATCCGCACGCGCGTCACGGGCCTGGAGCACCTGCCCCAGGGCGAGCGCGATGGCGTGGTGCTGCTCGTCAAGCACCAGTCCACCTACGAGACCTTCCTGATGCCCACGATCATGCCGCACCCGCTGGCCTACGTGTTCAAGAAGGAGCTGCTCTACGTGCCCTTCTTCGGCTGGTCCATCGGGCGGCTGGACATGATCCACATCGACCGCAGCCAGGGCGCGCGGTCGTTCGCCAAGGTGGTGCAGCAAGGCAAGCGCCTGCTGGCGCAGGGCGTGTGGGTCATCATGTTCCCCGAGGGCACGCGCATCCCGCGCGGGCACAAGGGCCAGTACAAGTCCGGCGGCACGCGGCTAGCCGTGGCCGCGGGCGTGCCCGTGGTGCCCATCGCCGTCACCTCGGCCAAGTGCTGGCCGCGCAAGGCCTTTCTCAAGACGCCGGGCGTGGTGGATGTGTCCATCGGCAAGCCCATCCCCAGCGTGGGCCGCCAGGCGGACGAGCTCATGCACGAAGTCGAGGCCTGGATCGAGGGCGAGATGCGCCGACTCGACCCCGAAGCCTATGGACCGGCAGCCCCCTAAGGCCATGCGCGGCTTGATGCAACTCGCCTTCGATTTTTTCGAGGGGCTGGATTCCAAGCCAAAACAGCCTCCAGCGCCCGTCCAGCGGGCGCCAGCAGCTCCTGAAACAGTAGTGGAGAACCCCCTTCCGCTGCCCGCGTTGCTGGCCCCCGCCACCTTCCGCCACCCGCGCGCGCGGCGCGAGGTGCTGCTGGGCGATGCCGTCGTCGGCTACGCCTTCGAGCGTGCGCGCCGCCGCAGCATCGGCTTTTCCGTGGGGCCCGAGGGGCTGGCCGTGCGCGCGCCGCACTGGGTCACGCTCGGCGCGGTGGACGCAGCGCTGCGCGAGAAGGCCGGCTGGATCCTGCGCAAGCTGGAGGAAGCGCGCGAGCGCCAGGCGCGCACCGAGCAGGGCCGCATCGCCTGGGCCGACGGCGCGCTCCTGCCCTACCTGGGCGGCATGCTCACCCTCGCGCTCGACCCGGCGCACCGCTTCGCGGGCCGGGGCGCGGCGCTGGTGGGCGGCCAGCTTGCCATTGCCCTGCCGCGCAACGCCGCGCCCGCGCAGATCCGCGACGCGGTGCAGGCCTGGCTGATGCGCGATGCGCGGCGGCATTTCACCGAGCGGCTTGACCACTTCGCGCCGCTGCTGGGCGTGCGCTGGACCAGCCTGCGCCTGTCCAGCGCCAACACCCGCTGGGGCAGCGCCAAGGCCGATGGCTCCATCCGCCTGAACTGGCGCCTGCTGCACTATCGCCCGGCCGTCATCGACTACGTGGTGGCGCACGAGCTGGCCCACCTGCGCGTGATGGACCACAGCCCGCGCTTTTGGAACACGGTGGCCGCCGTCGTGCCCGACTACGCACAGCTGCGCGGCCACCTGCGCGACCAGCCCGCGCCGCTGTGGGAATGAACCTTGAAAGGAGTGTGTGCAATGACCGAACCAACGATTCCCGCCGCCGAGGGCTATGCCGGCGACGTGACGCCACAGCAGGCGTGGCAATGGGTGCAGTCCGGCGAGGCCGTGCTGATCGACGTGCGCACCGACGCCGAGCGCGAGTGGGTGGGCCAGGTGCCCGGCGCGGTGGCCGTCGCGTGGAAGCAATGGCCCGGCATGGCGCCAAACCCCGGCTTCGACGCCCAGCTGCGCGCTGCCGTGCCCGCGGGTGCCAAGGCCGTGATGCTGTGCCGCAGCGGGGTGCGTTCGATAGCAGCGGCCAAACGTGCCACGGAGCTGGGCATCGCCGCCTACAACATCCTCGAAGGCTTCGAGGGCAACCCCGACGCCCATGGCCAGCGCGGCCGCCTGGGCGGCTGGCGCTTCCATGGCCTGCCCTGGCGGCAGGGCTGAAAAAAACGGGCCGTCAGGCCCGTTCTTGCTTGTGCAGGCGGCTTTACAGCGCCGGGATGCGCAGCTTCTGCCCCGGGTAGATCTTGTCCGGGTGCGTGAGCATGGGTTTGTTGGCCTCGAAGATCACCGGGTACTTGTTGGCATCGCCGTAGAACTTCTTGGCGATGGCCGAGAGCGTGTCGCCGCGCACCACGTCGTGGTACTGCGCCTCGGGCTCGGGGTTGGTGACGGTCATCAGGTTCTCCACGCTCTGCACGCTGGACACGTTGCCGCAGCACAGGGTGACCTTCTCCTTCGCGCCCTGCGTGGGCGCCGTGCCCTGCACGGTGACCTTGCCCTGGGTGCCGTCGAACGTGACCTGCACGTCGCTCACGCCCAGGTTCTGCGCGCCGATGTAGGTGGCGATCGCCTGGGCGGCCTTCACGTTGAGGTCGTCCTGCGGCGCGGCCGCATGGGCCTCCTTGCCGCCAAACAGCTTCTCGCCGGCTTCCTTGATGAAACTGAAAAGACCCATGGCTCGTACTCCTGTAATGGTGGACATTGGAGCGCACACTGTAGCGGCAACGCGAGGCACCCGCGTGTCGGACAACGGCGCGAGAAGATTTTTCACAATCGCCCTGGGGGCCGCGCGCGGGCGGCGGCATATGGCAGCGGTATGAAAGCCCATGGCAAAAGCCCGGATAATCATTAACCATGACTTTCCTGGCCATCGACGTCGGCAACACCCGACTCAAGTGGGCGCTGTACGACGCCCCCCGCCCCGGGGCCGCGTTGCTGGCGCATGGCGCCGAGTTCTTGGAGCACATCGAGCGGCTGGCCGAGGGCAGTTGGGCCGCGCTGCCGGCGCCCGAACGCATGCTGGGCTGCGTGGTGGCGGGTGACGCCATCAAGCGCCGCGTGCAGGAGCAGATGGAGCTGTGGGACGTGGCGCCCGGGTGGGTGGTGTCCTCGCCGCAGGAGGCGGGCCTCGTCAATGGCTACGACCACCCCTCGCGCCTGGGCTCCGACCGCTGGGTGGCCATGATCGGCGCGCGCCACCGGCTGCTCGCGCGCGGCGCGGCGCGGCCGCTGATCGTGGTGATGGTGGGCACGGCCGTGACGGTGGAGGCCATCGACGCCGAGGGGCGCTTCCTGGGCGGCCTCATCCTGCCGGGCCACGGCATCATGCTGCGCGCACTGGAGACCGGCACGGCGGGCCTGCACGTGCCCACGGGCGAGGTGCGGCTCTTTCCCACCAACACCAGCGATGCGCTCACGAGCGGCGGCACCTACGCGATCGCGGGCGCCGTGGAGCGCATGTTCCAGCACCTGATGCAGCACACGGGCGTGGAGCCCGCATGCATGATGACCGGCGGCGCGGGCTGGAAGATGGCGCCCAGCATGACGCGCCCCTTCGAGCTGGTGGACAACCTGATCTTCGACGGCCTGCTCGCCATCGCGGCGCACCGGGCCGAGTCGGCCTAGTCGTCCTCGAGCTCGGCGCGCGCCAGCTCCACGTCCAGCCGCTCCATCGCATCCGCGGGGCTGCAGGCGGCGGCCTGCTGGTAAAGCTTGGTGGCTTCCTTCATCTTCTTGTCGCCGTCGAGCATCACGAGCGCGTTGGCGTACTCGATCATCGCGATGGCCGAGCCCGGGTTGAGCTTGAGCGCCTCCTGGAACAGCTTGAGCCCCGTGTCCTTCTTGGCGCCATAGGTCATGCCGCCGATCAGCGAGCCCACCTTGTCGATCACCTCGGCGTGGAAGGCCCCGAGCGCGATGCGCGCATCGGCATGCTTGGGCGCGAGCGCGATGGCCTTTTCGAGCGAATCCTTCACCTTGCCGCCCAGGCCCTGCGCGAGCGCCTTGGCCACGCTGATGCCCTGGCTGTAGCGCCCGAGCGCGTAGGCATGCCAGTACCAGGCGTTGGCGTTGCCGGGCTCGGCCTGGGCCTGGGCCTGGGCGCGCTCGGCCACGCGCAGGAACAGGTCGAGCCGGGCCTTCTCCTTGGGTTCGAGATAGGTGGCGTAGATGGCCGTGGCCTTGTTGGCCGCCGTCACACCCGCGCCGCCGGCGGCCAGGCCCGCATCGGCCGCGCGCTGGAACTCGCCGGCATGGAAGAGCGCCCAGGCTTCGAGCGCGGCCGCGTCCTTGGGGCAGGGCTCCGCGTCGCCGGCGTGCAGCCGGGCCCATTGCTTCTTCGTGCTGCCCGCGTCGAAGGGGTAGTCCTTGGCATGGGGGAATGGGGTCCATGTGGCCATGGGTGTCTCCTGTGATCGTTGTTCGTTCTAAGAGGCGGGGGTGCCGCTCGTGTAGGCGCTCGCCAGCGTGAGCAGGTGGGCGCGCTGGCCGGGCTCCAGGTAAGGCATGAGCAGGTTGAGCACGTGGTGCGCGCCGCGCAGCAGCGCGGCCTGGGCGCTTTCGGGCTCGAGCGCGCGGCGCGGGTCGCGCACGTACTCGAAGCTCAGCCAGTAGGTCAGCACCACCACCATGCTGGTCGCGGTGGGCTCGCTCTCGCGCGCGTCAATGGCGAGGGCGCCCGAGCGCTGCATGCCGTCGAGCAGCGCGCGCACCGCGCGGGTCTTGCGCTGCAGCACGGCCTGGAAGTGCGTCTCCAGCCGGCGGTTCTTGCTGAGCAGGTCGTTGAGGTCGCGGTACAGGAAGCGGTACTGCCAGATCAGCTCGAACAGCGTGTGCATGAAGAACCAGGCGTCCTCCACGTCGCGCACGCCGCCGCTGGCGCCGAGCAGCTCGCCCAACGCGCTGTCGTAGCGGTCGAACAGCGCGTTGATGAGCTCGTCCTTGGCCGGGTAGTGGTAGTACAGGTTGCCCGGGCTGATGCGCAGCTCGGCCGAGATCAGCGTGGTGGAGACGTTGGGCTCGCCGAACCGGTTGAAGAGGTCGAGCGTGACCTCCAGGATGCGTTCTGCGGTGCGGCGAGGGGCTTTCTTCACCATGGGCTCGGGCCTTGAGGGGCGTTGGGTGGGCTGTCTCTGGGAGCTACTCTAACCGAGGCGCCGGGGCAAGTCGGTGTTGCATTGCAGCAAATTCGCCGCGCCATGAACACGCTCTAAAAGCAAAACGGCTGCCGCGCTGGGTGCGCGGCAGCCGCTGCCGGAGCGGGCAGGCGTGCGAGTCAGGCCGAGGCGGCCGTGTCGGTGCCCGTGGCCGCGGGCGCAGCCTTGGCGCGTGCGGGGGCCTTGGCCGCGGCCTTCTTCGGTGCTGCGGGCTTGGCGGCTGCCTTGCGTGCGGGGGCCTTGGCGGCAACCTTCTTGGCCGGGGCCTTGGCGGCCGCCTTGGGCTTGGCCGCCGGTGCGCTCTTCGTGCCCTGCGCGCTCTTGGCGCCCTTGGACAGCGCGTCCACACGGGCGGTCAGCGCTTGCAGGTCGCGGGCCGAGGGGACGCCCAGGCGGGCCAGGGCCTTGGCCACGCGGTCTTCGAAGATGGATTCGAGCTTGTCCCACTGGCCTGCGGCGCGCGAGCCGATGTCGTTGGCCATGTTGGTCACGCGGCTCGTGGCTTCGGAGATCTTCTCCTCGGCGGCAGACTGGGTCTTGCGCTGGATCGTGAGGCCTTCCTTCACGAGCGTCTCGAACACCTTGCCGCCTTCTTCCTGCGCCTTCGAGAAGGCGCCCAGGCCCGCCAGCCAGATCTGCTGGGCCGAATCCTTGATGGTGCGCGGCAGCTCGGAGCCGCCCACTTTCTTGTCCTTGCTGAGTTTTTGCAGTTTCTTGACCATGGAACCTCCGAAAGAGTGGATGGGCGCACTGTACGCCGGCAGGGCCTGCCCGTGTAGGCATGCGCTCCTAAAAACGTAGAGCGGTATGCCTAGGTGGCGGCCCGTGCGCCCGCTAGCATCGGCGCGGGTTTGTGCTGAATCGGGCGCTTTGGGCGCTGGGCAAGAATCATCGGATCTCGGAAGGAGCTTTTCTATGCGGTATTTCGTCACGGGGGCAACGGGTTTCATCGGCAAGCGGCTGGTGAAGAAGCTGCTGGAGCGCAAGGGCACGGTGGTGCATTTCCTGATCCGCCCCGAGAGCGCGGACAAGGTGGCCGAGCTGCGCAGTTTCTGGGGCGTGGGCGCCGCGCGCGCCGTTCCCGTGCATGGCGACCTCACCGCGAAGAAGCTCGGCGTGAGCGCCGCCGACACCAAGGCGCTCAAGGGCCAGATCGACCACTTCTACCACCTCGCGGCCGTGTACGACCTGTCTGCGGACGAGGAAACCCAGGTGGCCGTGAACGTGGAGGGCACGCGCAACACCGTGGAGTTCGCGCGCGCCATCGAGGCGGGGCACGTGCACCACGTCTCGTCCATCGCCGCTGCGGGCCTGTACGAAGGCGTGTTCCGCGAGGACATGTTCGACGAGGCCGAGGGGCTGGACCACCCCTACTTCCAGACCAAGCACGAGAGCGAGAAGATCGTGCGCCAGGACTGCAAGCGGCCCTGGACCGTGTACCGCCCCGCCATGGTGGTGGGCGACAGCACCACGGGCGAGATGGACAAGATCGACGGCCCGTACTATTTCTTCAAGCTCATCCAGCGCATGCGCCAGCTGCTGCCGCCGTGGATGCCCGCCGTGGGCCTGGAGGGTGGGCGCGTGAACATCGTGCCCGTGGACTTCGTGGTGGACGCGCTGGCCGCCATCAGCCACCAGCAGGGCATTGGCGGGCGGTGCTTCCACCTCGTCGATCCCGTGGGCTACCGCGTGGGCGACGTGCTCGACATCTTCAGCCGCGCCGCGCACGCGCCGCGCATGAACCTGTTCGTGAACGCCGCCCTGCTGGGCTTCATTCCCCGGGGCGTGAAGAAGAGCCTCATGGCGCTTGCGCCCGTGCGCCGCGTGCGCAACGCCGTCATGAAGGACCTGGGCCTGCCCGAGGACATGCTCACCTTCGTGAACTACCCCACGCGCTTCGACTGCCGCGACACGCTCGCCGCGCTCAAGGGCACGGGCGTGGCCTGCCCCAACCTCAAGGACTACGCCTGGCGCCTGTGGGACTACTGGGAGCGCCACCTGGACCCCGAGCTGCACATCGACCGCACGCTCAAGGGCACGGTGGCGGGCAAGGTGGTGCTGGTGACGGGGGGCTCCTCGGGCATTGGGCTGGCCGCCGCGCACAAGTTCGCCGAGGCGGGCGCCACCACCCTCATCTGCGGGCGCGACCAGGCCAAGCTCGACGAGGCCTGCGCTGACGCCAAGGCCAGGGGCTATGCCTTCATCGCCTACCCCGCCGACATCGCCGACATGCAGGACTGCGACCGCTTCGTGCAGCAGGTGATCGCCGAGCACGGCGGCGTGGACTTCCTCGTCAACAACGCGGGCCGCTCCATCCGCCGCGCCGTGGAGTCGAGCTACGACCGCTTCCACGACTACGAGCGCACCATGCAGCTCAACTACTTCGGCTGCCTGCGCGTGACCATGGGCTTTTTGCCCGGCATGGCGCAAAAGCGCCGGGGCCACGTGGTCAACATCAGCTCCATCGGCGTGCTGACCAACGCACCGCGCTTCTCGGCCTACGTGGCCAGCAAGGCCGCGCTCGACGCCTGGACGCGCTGCGCGTCGAGCGAGTTCGCCGACCAGGGCATCACCTTCACCACGATCAACATGCCGCTGGTGCGCACGCCCATGATCGCGCCGACCAAGATCTACAACAACGTGCCCACGCTGAGCCCCGAGGAGGCCGCCGACATGATCGCGCAGGCCTGCATCTTCAAGCCCGTGCGCATCGCCACGCGGCTGGGCATCACGGGCCAGATCCTGCACGCGCTGGTGCCGCGTGTGGCGCAGATCACGATGAACACGAGCTTCCGCATGTTCCCGGACTCCGATGCGGCCCAGGGCGCCAAGGGTGGCAAGCCCCAGCTCTCGGCCGAGGCCGTGGCGCTGCAGCAGATGATGCGGGGCATCCACTTCTGACCGGGAACCCGCTCCCAGGGTGGATGGGATAATCCGGGGCTTCTTCGGATATCCCTTTCCCCATGATCCTCGTCACCGGCGGCGCCGGCTTCATCGGCGCCAACTTCGTGCTCGACTGGCTTGCCCACGGCGGCGAGCCCGTGGTCAACCTCGACAAGCTCACCTACGCGGGCAACCTGCACAACCTCGACAGCCTGCAAGGCGACGCGCGCCATGTGTTCGTGCAGGGCGACATCGGGGACGCGGCCTTGCTGGAGCGGCTGCTGGCCGAGCACCGTCCGCGCGCCATCGTCAACTTCGCCGCCGAGTCGCACGTGGACCGCTCCATTCACGGCCCCGAGGATTTCATCCAGACCAACGTGGTCGGCACTTTCAGGCTTTTGGAAGCTGCAAGGCAATACGGGAGCGCGCTGGCAGCTCCTGAAAAAGAAGTGTTCCGCTTCCTGCACGTGAGCACCGACGAGGTTTATGGAACGCTTGGCCCGCAAGACCCGGCGTTTACCGAAGTCCACCCCTACGAGCCCAACAGCCCCTACAGCGCCAGCAAGGCCGCGAGCGACCACCTGGTGCGTGCCTGGCATCACACCTATGGCCTGCCCGTGCTCACCACCAACTGCAGCAACAACTACGGGCCGTACCACTTCCCCGAGAAGCTCATCCCGCTGATGATCGTCAACGCCCTCGCGGGCAAGCCGCTGCCGGTGTACGGCGACGGCATGCAGGTGCGCGACTGGCTCTACGTGCGCGACCATTGCAGCGCCATCCGCTGCGTGCTGGAAGCGGGAAAGCCGGGCGATACCTACAACGTGGGCGGCTGGAACGAAAAGGCCAACATCGACATCGTCAAGACCGTGTGCGCCCTGCTTGACGAGATGCGCCCGCGCGCGGACGGCCAGAGCTACCAGGCGCAGATCACCTACGTGAAGGACCGCCCCGGCCACGACCGGCGCTACGCCATCGACGCGCGCAAGCTCGAACGCGAACTGGGCTGGAAGCCCGCCGAGACTTTCGACAGCGGCATCCGCAAGACCGTGCAGTGGTACCTGGACCATCCCGACTGGGTCGCCCAGGTGCAAAGCGGCGCCTACCGCGACTGGGTTTCCAAGCAGTACGAAGCGCCATGAACATCCTGCTCTTCGGCAAGAACGGCCAGGTCGGCTGGGAACTGCAACGCAGCCTGGCCGTGCTGGGCACTGTCACGGCCCTCGACTTCGACAGCACCGAGCATTGCGGCGACTTCGGCAACCCCGCGGGCATTGCCGACACCGTGCGCGCGCTGCGCCCCGGCGTGATCGTGAACGCCGCCGCCCACACGGCCGTGGACAAGGCCGAGGGCGAGCCCGGCTTCGCGCGCACGCTCAACGCCACCACGCCCGGCGTACTGGCCGAGGAGGCGGCACGCCTCTCCGCTTGGCTGGTCCACTACAGCACCGACTACGTGTTCGACGGTAGCGGCAGCCGCCCCTGGGTGGAGACGGACGCGCCCGCGCCGCTCTCCGTCTACGGCGCCACCAAGCTCGAAGGCGAGCGGGCCATCCAGCAATCGGGCTGCCAGCACCTGATCCTGCGCACGAGCTGGGTCTACGCCGCGCGCGGCGGCAACTTCGCCAAGACCATGCTGCGCCTGGCCCAGGAGCGCGAACGCCTCACGGTCATCGACGACCAGTGGGGCGCCCCCACCGGCGCCGAGCTGCTGGCCGACGTGACGGCCCACGCTCTGCGCCACCTGCGCGAGCGGCCGCAGGACGGCGGCCTGTACCACTGCGCCGCCAGCGGCGAGACCACCTGGCATGCCTATGCAAAATACGTTCTAGCGCGCGCCAGCCAAGCGCAACCAGCTATCGAAATCAAAGCAACCGAAGTGGCGCCCATCCCCACGAGCGCCTTCCCCACGCCCGCGCGGCGCCCGCACAACTCGCGCCTCGACACCACGAAGCTGCGCACCACCTTCGGCCTCGCGCTGCCGCCCTGGCAGGCGGGCGTGGCGCGCATGCTCACGGAGATCCTCTGATGACCCCGCCCCGTCACGCCGCCCGCAAAGGCATCATCCTCGCCGGCGGCTCCGGCACCCGCCTGCACCCGGCCACGCTCGCGATCAGCAAGCAGCTGTTGCCGGTGTACGACAAGCCCATGGTCTACTACCCGCTGAGCACGCTGATGCTCGCGGGCATCCGCGACATCCTCGTCATCAGCACCCCGCAGGACACGCCGCGCTTCGAGCAACTGCTGGGCGACGGCAGCCAGTGGGGTCTGAACCTGCAGTACGCGGTGCAGCCCAGCCCCGACGGCCTGGCGCAGGCCTTCCTCATCGGCGAGCCATTCCTGGCCGGCAGCCCCAGCGCACTGGTGCTGGGCGACAACATCTTCTACGGCCACGACTTCCACGAACTGCTGGGCCACGCCATGGGCCGCAGCGAAGGCGCCAGCGTCTTCGCCTACCACGTGCACGACCCCGAGCGCTATGGCGTGGCCGAGTTCGACGCCGCTGGCCGCGTTCTCTCGCTCGAGGAAAAGCCGAAAGCGCCCAAGTCCAGCTACGCCGTCACCGGCCTGTACTTCTACGATGCCCAGGTGGTCGAACTCGCCAAGCGCCTGCAGCCCTCGGCGCGCGGCGAGCTGGAAATCACCGACCTCAACCGCCTGTACCTGGAGCAAGGCCAGCTCAGCGTCGAGATCATGGGCCGGGGCTACGCCTGGCTCGACACCGGCACGCACGAAAGCCTGCTCGACGCGGGCCAGTTCATCGCCACGCTGGAGCAGCGCCAGGGCCTGAAAATCGCCTGCCCCGAGGAAATCGCCTGGCGCCACGGCTGGATCGACGCCGCCCAACTCGAAAAGCTCGCCCAGCCGCTGTCCAAGAACGGCTATGGCCAGTACCTGCAGCGGCTGCTCAAGGAAAAGGTGTACTGATGCGCGCGACCCGCCTGGCAATCCTCGACGTGGTGCTCATCGAGCCCAAGGTCTTCGGCGACGCGCGCGGCTTCTTCTTCGAGAGCTTCAACCAGAAGGCCTTCGATGAAGCCACCGGCACGCGCCACGCCTTCGTGCAGGACAACCACAGCCGCAGCACCCAGGGCGTGCTGCGCGGCCTGCACTACCAGATCCAGCAGCCCCAGGGCAAGCTGGTGCGCGTGGTGCGCGGCACGGTGTTCGACGTGGCGGTGGACATCCGCCGCAGCTCGCCCACCTTCGGCCAATGGGTGGGCGCCGAACTGAGCGAGGACAACCACCACCAGCTCTGGGTGCCCCCCGGCTTCGCGCACGGCTTCGTGGTGCTCAGTGAGACAGCGGACTTCCTCTACAAGACCACCGACTACTACGCACCGCAGCACGAGCGCTGCATCGCGTGGAACGACCCGCAACTCGCCATCGACTGGCGCTATGCGGGCGAGCCCCAACTCTCGGCCAAGGATGCGCAGGGCGTGGCGCTGGCGCAGGCCGAGCTATTCCCGTAGATCCTGCTGCATGGCCCGGTAGAGCCGGTCCGACCCGTACCGCGCATTGCCTGGGTCGAACGAGAACAGGTTGTGGCCGCGCGCCACCGGCTGGCCTTGCCAGTAGGGCTCCAGGAAGAACGACAGGAACTCCGCCCCCCGGCGCGCATGCCGCTCCAGCACCTGCTGCAGCGCGGGCGCGTCCATCGCCTTCAAGGGGTGGAACTCGGTCACGCCGTAGCCGCCATGCCCCGTCGTGCCGTACCAGCGCGGAAAGCCGGGGCCGTAGGTGGCATCGCCATACAGGCTCACACCAAGCCGGATGCTGCCCATGCGGTGCAGCGAGGCGCCGATGGCGAACTTGTTCGCATCCCAGCTGGGGTTGGCGAACGGGAGGATCTGGTGCGTGTAGTGCGGCACCCGGGCCAGGCAGGACTGCGACACCACACCGTCGAAAAACCGCAGGTAGTCCGCCACCTGCTGGCCCCGGAAGGCATGCCACAGCGGCACCAGCGGGTTGTAGTAGTAGGCCGATTGCTCCGCGGGCATGTCGAAGGCTGCCTGCACCCCGGCGCGCGCGGGCACGCTCGCGGGCAGGGGCTGCTGCGGCAGCGGCTGGGGCGTCTGCTGGCGCTGGTCCATGATGGCGATCCGCCGTGAGCCCAGGGCGGTCAGCTGGCCCGGGGCCTGCTCCAGGAACACGTCGATGCGGTGCAGCCCGGCAGGCCACTGCCGGAAGTCCAGGTCCAGCCGCCAGCCCGTGTTGGCGTCGCCGAACTCGGGCCTGGCCTCCAGCACGTCCTGGCGCCCCTGGTTCACCGGCGCCTTGCCCGCGAACACGCCGTTGCGGTACACGTGCACCCAGGCCGTGCGCCCGCCGGGCACGTAGGCCCAGCCCGAAACGGGCAGGCTGCCGTGCGCGTAGGCGTCGATATGCTCGGTGTAGCGCTGCAGCGGCTCGGTGCGGATGTCGCGCGAAGGCGGCTGCACCTCGCCGAAGGCCGCGTAGCGCGAACCCAGCACCCGGTTGAGCTGCTCGATGCGCCCGAACTGCGCCTGCAGATACCGCTGGAACCCCGCCACCGATGCGGGGCTGTAGTCCGTCACGCGGTAGGGCGGGCTGAAACCCATGCCCGCCTGGAAGTCCGGGAACAGGTGGTGCAGCTCGCCCAGCAGCGTCACGCCCCGGATCTTCGCCAGGTCGTGCTGCGGCAGCGCGCACAGCGCGCCCAGCAGCGCCTGCGTGGCTTGTACGCGGCGCGCGGTGATCTCCGTTTGGGTGGTCGCGAAGGTCCAGGGGTACACCGGGTCGCCGTAGTACGTGCCGACCGGTAGCGGGCCGTCGCGCGTCTGCGCCAGGTTGGCGGGGTTGCGGGCCAGCGCCTCCTCGATCGGCGCCCGCGCTGCGAAATGCGTGGAGAAGAGGTAAAGGATCAGCGGCCGTTCGGTATCGCGCACCGTGCGCACCAGCCGCTGCACCCGCTCCGTGTCGATCGCCCAGCCGGTGCCTTGCTGGTGGAATAGCTGCAGCAACGGCACCGGCAAGGTGTAGCCCAGCGGAAAGCCGCCAGGGGCCTGGCCCTGGGGCTGCAGTTGCGCCAGCGTGGATTCAATCAGCGCCGCGGCCGAGCCCTGGGGCTGCGTGCAGCGCTGCGCGAGCGAGTCCGGGGCCTGCGCGGCGCCTTCCGGCCCGAGCACGCAGGTGTCGATCACGCCTACCATCGGAGCAAGCAGCATGGGGCCGGCAGGCTTGGCGGGGGCGGGCAGCGTGTGGCGGAACCAGGCCGCACCGGCGCAGCCGGCGGCGATGGCGCAGACGGCGGCCGTGAGGGCAAGCGCGGCAGTGGCGCGGGAAGGTGCGTTCATGGGGGGGACTGTAAACTCTCGCCCTTCATCGTCGCGCACAGTTTCAGCCCATCCATGACCACACAGACATTGACCGCCCCGGTGGAGCCGCAGGGCCTGGAGGCCGCCACGCGCGCCCGCCTGGGCGAGCTGCTGGTGCAGGCCGGCAAGCTCAGCGCGCGCGACCTGGAGCGTGCCTTGTCCGCCCAGCAGGAAATGGGTGGCATGCTCGGGCGCGTGCTGGTGCGCCTGGGGCTGGTGTCCGAGATCGACGTGGCGCGCATCCTTGCGGAGCAGCTCGGCGCGGCCCTGGTGTCCGCCGAGGGCTTCCCGGACCTCATGCCCGAGGTGGAAGGTCTGCTGCCCGAATTCCTGCACGCCAACGCCGTGTACCCGCTGCGCCTGGAGGGCCAGGAACTCCACGTGGCCATGGCCGTGCCGCAGGACGCTTTCGTCGTCAAGGCCCTGCACCTGGCCACGGGCTGTGCCATCCGGCCGCACCTGGCGCTCGAAAGTGATATCGAGAAAGCGCTGGCCGAGCCGGTGGAGGAGGCGGCCGAGGAGGGCGATGACGACGGCTTCGGCGACGGCCTGGACGGCGGCGACTTCGTCGAGCACCTCAAGGACCTCGCCAGCGAGGCACCCGTCATCCGCCTCGTCAACACCATCATCGGCCGCGTGATCGACCTGCGCGCGTCCGACATCCACCTCGAGCCGTTCGACGACGGCCTGCACGTGCGCTACCGCGTGGACGGCGTGATCCATCCGGGCGAACTCGTGCCTCCGCGCCTGTCAGCCGCCGTCAGCTCGCGCGTCAAGCTGCTCGCGCACCTCGACATCGCCGAGCGCCGCCTGCCGCAGGACGGCCGCATCAAGACCCGCGTGAAGGGGCGCGAGCTGGACCTGCGCGTCTCCACCGTGCCCACCGTGCACGGCGAAAGCGTGGTCATGCGCGTGCTGGACCGCGCCAGCGTGCGGCTCAACCTCGACACCATGGGCTTCGAGCAGGACACCCTGGCGCGCTTCAACGCCCTGCTGGCGCGGCCCCACGGCATCCTGCTGGTCACCGGCCCCACGGGTTCGGGCAAGACCACCACGCTGTACGCCGCGCTGTCCAAGATCGACGCCCAGGCCAACAAGATCATCACCGTGGAAGACCCGGTCGAGTACCAGCTCGAGGGCATCAACCAGATCCAGGTGCACCCGCAGATCAACCTCACATTCGCCAACGCCCTGCGCTCCATCCTGCGCCAGGACCCGGACATCATCATGATCGGCGAAATGCGCGACGGCGAAACCGCACAGATCGCCGTGCAGTCGGCCCTCACGGGCCACCTCGTGCTCTCCACCCTGCACACCAACACCGCGGCGGGCGCGGTGATCCGCATGCAGGACATGGGGGTGGAGAGCTACCTCATCACCTCGTCGGTCAACGGCGTGCTCGCGCAGCGCCTCGTGCGCACGCTCTGCGGGCACTGCAAGGAAGCCTACGAGCCCGGCCCCGAAGTGCGCCAGAGCACGGGCCTGGCGCGCTTCTGCCCGCCCGAGAGGCCGATCTACCGGGCCGTGGGCTGTGAGCACTGCCGCCAGTCGGGCTACCGGGGACGCACCGGCATCCACGAGCTCTTCGTGCTCGATGAGCCCATGCGCCGCGCCATCATCGAAGGCCGCGACGCCAATGCCCTCAACACCATCGCGGCGCAGGGCGGCATGCTGAGCTTGTTCGAGGACGGCCTGCGCAAGGTCGCCGCGGGCGTGACCACGCTCGACGAGCTCGCGCGCGTGACGCAGGACCAATCCGATGCCTGATTACGTCTGGCGGGCCGCCACGGCGGCGGGCAAGGTCGAGGAGGGGCGGCTGTCGGCGCCCAGCAGCGCTGCGGCCCTCAAGCAACTGCGCAGCCAGGGCCTGACGCCGCTGCGCATCGACGACGCGGCCACGGCAGGCGCGGACGCCCCCCAAGCCGCCAGCCCGGCCCAGGGCGCAGGTGATGTGGCTGCGCCCAAGACCCGGCAGGCCAAGGGCCCGGTCACGGCAGCCGATGTGCTCGCACTCACCACCGAGCTGGCAATCATGCTGCGCGCCGGCCTGGCCCTCGACAACGCCCTGCGCGTGCTCATCGACATGAGCCACAAGCCCAGCGTCGCGGCGCTGGTGCAGGGCATCCTGGAGGCCGTCAAGGGCGGCACGCCGCTCTCTCGCGCGCTGGCCGCGCACCGCAGCCTGTTCAGCGACTTCTACATCAACATGGTGCGCTCGGGCGAAGTCAGCGGCCAGATGTCCGCCGTGCTGGACCGCCTGGTCGAGCACATGGAGCGCCAGCGCGCGCTGCGCGAAAGCGTTATCTCCGCCACCATCTATCCGGCCATCCTGCTGGGCGTGGCCGTGCTCTCGCTCGTTGCCATGCTCGGCTTCGTGGTGCCACAGTTTGAAAAGCTTTTTACCGACATGGGCGATGCGCTGCCTTTGCCCACGCGCATCGTCATGGTCATGGGGCACGCCTTCCGGCAATACGGCATCGTGATCGGCGCAGCGGTGTTTGCGGTGGTAGCGCTTTTGCTGCGCTGGTTCAGGTCGCCTGCTGGCCGTCAGTGGTGGCAAACGCGCCTGCTGCTCCTGCCGCTCGTCGGGCGCCTGGCGCTCAAATACCAGCTCACGCTGTTTTCGCGCTCGCTGGGCACCCTGCTGGGCAATGGCGTGCCCATGCTCACGGCGCTGCACATCGCCACTGAAACCGTTGGAAACAGCGTATTGCAACAAGCGCTTGCGCGCGTGGCACCCATCGTCAAGGAGGGCGGCAAAGTGGTCCAGGCCATTTCGGCCACAGGTATCTTCGAGCCCCTCGCTATCAACCTCATCCGGGTGGGAGAGGAAACTGGCCGCATCGGATCCATGATGCTGGAGCTTTCCAATATATTGAACCGAGAGGTGGAAACCGGCATCAAACGCCTGCTGACCCTGGTCGAGCCCGTGCTCATCCTGGTGCTGGGCGTGCTCATCGCCGCCATCATCGTCTCCATCCTGCTCGGAATCCTGTCCATCAATGACCTCGCCGTATAATTTTCGTTTGCCCAAGAAAGCTACAGCCATGGTGAGTACCCGCACGCGCCGCGCACGCGGCTTCACGCTGATCGAACTGCTGGTGGTGCTGGCCATCCTCACGCTGCTGGCAGGCCTGGTGGGGCCTCGTGTGCTCGGGCAACTCGGTGGCGCCAAGTCCAAGACAGCGGTTGTGCAGATCGCCGACCTCGACAAATCGCTGGAGCTGTACAAGCTCGACGTGGGCCGCTACCCCACCACCGAAGAGGGCCTGGATGCGCTGGTCAAGAAGCCCGGCAGTGTCAACGGCTGGAACGGCCCCTACCTCAAGGGCGGTGTGCCCACCGACCCCTGGAACCATCCCTACCGCTATACCAACAACGGCGGCAACATCGAAATCGTTTCCCTGGGGGCGGATGGCGCGCCTGGTGGCGATGGCGAGAACGCAGACGTCCGTAACACACCCTGAAGGCGGCTGCTGACCACAGCGGGGTTTCCCATGCGGCGCGAGCGCGGCTTCACGCTGGTCGAATTGCTGGTGGTGTTTGCCATCATGGCATTGCTGGTTGGTTTGGTACCAGTCGCTTTTGATCGTTTGCGCGATTCTTCACAGTATCGCGACACCGTGCGCACCATGCTCAGCCAGATGCGCAGCGCGCGCTCCACGGCAGTCACTGAAGGGCGCGAAGTACGTTTCATCGTGGATCTGGGGCAGCGCTATTACGGTATCGATGGCGGACAGATGCGCCCATTGCCCGAAGCGCTGCAGATGCGTGCCATCGTCGCTGACTCGGAGATGGTTCAGGGTATTGCGGGTATCCAGTTCTTGCCCGGGGGCGGAGCCACCGGGGGTAGCATCGAGGTGTTGCGATCCACGGGCGTTGGTACGCGGTTGCGCGTGGATTGGCTCTCGGGCCGGGTAACGCTCGAAGCGCTTGCGCCATGATGCACAAGCACAGCGGCTTCACCTTGCTCGAACTGTTGGTAGCCATGGCTATTTTGGCCATGTCGCTGGGCATGCTGTACCGGGCGAGCGGCGGTGCAGCGCACAGTATGGGAGATTTGGAGAGCTATCAGCGCGCCACAGTGCTCGCCGAATCGCTGCTGTCGATGCGCGACGCTGTTTCCGACGCGGGTTGGAATGAATCGGGCTCTTCCGGCAAGTACGGCTGGCAAGTCAGCAGCGTGCCCTACGCAACGCAATTCAATGGCCCCAACATACCCCCGCTGCACCAGATACACATCGTCATCTCGTGGAGCGATGGCATCCGCCCGCGCGAATTGGTGCTGGACACGCTGCTGCCGCAGCGCAAACCTCCTCAACCGGCGGGAAGCGCATGAGTGGGGTGCGGCTGGGTTTGCGCAGCCCTGCGCAGGGCTTCACGCTCGTGGAATTGCTGGTCGTCATGGTCTTGCTTTCCCTCGTCGTGCTCGCCATGGGGTCGGCGCTGCAAACGGCGGCTCAGACAGAGGAGCGTGTGGATGCCCGTCTGCTGCGCTCGGACGAAATGCGCTCGGCCGACGGGTTTCTCCGCAGCGTGCTGGGGCGCATCTCGGCGCGTAAAAGCGCGGCGCTGCAAGCCGGCAGCAGCCAGTTCATATTCAAAGGCGGGGCGCACGAGGTCGAATGGGTCGGCATCATGCCGGCCCGCTATGGCGCCGGGGGGCGCTACCACTTTCACTTGGGTCTCGAAGAGCAAAGAGGGGGGGCCTTGGTCTTGAGGTTCACCCCGTGGATCGACGATGCCACTCCCCCTGATTGGAGCGAAGCCGATACCTACGTGCTTGCGGAACAGGCACGCGATCTGACCATCCAATACCAGGACAACCAGGTCGAGCCGCCAGCGTGGGGTGCTCCGTGGGCCGCTCCCACGCGGCTCCCGAGTCGCATCATGCTTTCGCTGCAAACGGACAATGGTCCATGGCCCGATATCGTGATCGCCATGCGCATTGCGCCGCAGAGCGATCCGGTAAGCTCCGGTGCCGTGTTCGGAGGTGCTCGGTGAACCCGGCCTGGCGCCGCAGCCAAGGCATGGTGCTGATCGCCGTGCTGTGGATGGTGGCCGCGTTGAGCATCGTCGTCATGGGTGTCGTTCGATCGGCTCGGGAAGAGGCGCGGATCGTGGCCCGCATGCGCCAGGGCGTCGAGGCCCAGGCGCTCGGGGATGCGGCCATCCACCTCGTGCTCCAGGGCATGACGGCACGGTCCGTGCAGCCGGGCAGGCTAGAGCACGTGGAGGTTGGTTTCCATGGCGTGGACATCGCCGTCCAAGTGGTACCCCTCAACGGGCTGATCGACATCAATGCCGCGCCCGCCCCCCTGCTGGCGAAGCTGTACATGGCTGCCGGCGTGGGCGGTGACGCGGCCCAGGCACTTGCGCAAGCCACGGCCGAGTTCCGCAGCCGCGTGGATGCGCGCGGCGCCCCCAGGCGCTTCGAGGCCATCGAAGAACTGCTTCAGGTCCCTGGGGTTGACTATGGCCTCTATGCTAGACTGGCCGATTCCGTGACGGCGGACTCACGCGGCAGCGGTAAAGTCAACCCCATGGCGGCACCAGTGGGCGTTCTGGCGGTACTTGCGGGTGGCGACACAGCTCTGGCATCGCGCATCGCGGCGGGCCGTGACGCTAGTAGCACCCAGGGCACGGGAATGGACACCTCATCGTTGGATTCCGCTTACCTCGATAACGCGGTGGTTCGGCGCTACCGCATTCAGGCCAGGGTGCCGATGGCCGATGGGGGATGGCAGCAGGTCTCCCGCAGCGTCGAACTCATGCCCAGGGCCCGTGAAGGCATGCCGTGGCACACCTTCAACTCCAGCCGCAGTTTCAAGGCGGCGGATCGGCCAGCTTTCTGAAAGACCATGCCACTCTTGACTTCGGACACCCGTTTTTTCGGGATCGACCTTAATGCCATGTGGCGCGAGGTATCGCGGACGTGGCGGCAGGCCTTGCGCAGCCCGCCGCTGGCATGGCTTTCCCCTCCCATGCCCGTCACGCTGCTGCATGCCGGGCAAGGGCAGTCGGTCTGGGCGGGCGACGAGCCTGCCGCCGCCGTGCGGGCAACCCGCAACGGATTCGTGGCAGTCGAACTGCCCGAAGACATGATTTTGCGGCGCCTCCTGCGGATTCCCGCCATGGGCGAAGCCGACTTGGCAAGCGCGGCGGAACTTGAAGCCCGCACCAACTCCCCCTTTGCCGCCCATGAACTGGCTTGGGGCTACCGCCGCGTGCAGCCGCCGCAAGGAGGCATGTACCAAATCGAGATCGCCATGGCTTCCCGCAGCAAAATTGCGCAGTACTTGGCGGCGATGGCGTCCCGGCTCACCAGCCTCGGGGGGCAGCAGCCCGAAGTCTGGGTGCGCTCCAGCACCCAGGCGCTGCCCATCATCCTGAGCGGATACGGCGAAGCCCGCCGGTATGCGCGCCAAGGGCGTTGGCAAGCCGTGGGCCATGCCCTGCTGGCACTGGGCGTAGTGCTGCTTTGCGGTATGGCCGTTACCCCTACGGCGCAGTTGCGGCTTCGTGCCATTGAGGCCGTGCATGCCTACGACGGCATCGCGCACCGCACCGCGCCCACCGTGGGCCAGCGTGAGGCGCTCATGCAATCCGTGGAAAAACTCGACGCGCTCTCGCACATGCTGGCCAGCCGCATCGAGCCGCTGAAAGTCCTGGACAGGCTCACCAAGGTGCTGCCTGACGATACCGCCATACAAACCTTCAAGCTGCAAGGCGCCAAGGTCACCATTGCGGGAGATACCGGCAATGCCTCTACCCTGCTGCAGAAATTGGGAGAGCAGCCAGGACTGAGCGACGTCAAAGCGCCCACTGCTGCCGTGAGAGTCCTCGGGGCGCCGAAAGAATCCTATTCCATTGAATTCACAGTGGATCCGCAGGTATTTGGCATGCCGATAGTGGCGCTCGCCTCGGCGCCAGTGCCGGTGCCCGCACCATCTGCCCCTGTGACGGCGGCATCTACTGCATCTGCCCCCGCGGCCATGTCAGCCAACGCACCCGCGCAGCCGCAGGCCAAGCCTGGCGCACCGGCGGCTGCTTCCGGCGGGCGCGCGGTATTCGGCGGCACTAGAACGGCGTCTCCACCCGTGGTGCCTGCCTCCACTCCCGCGCAAGGCCGAAAGTAATGCAGCGCACCAACCTTCGCCAAGGGGCCATCCTCATCGGCTCCATCCTCATATGCCTGCTGCCATTCGCCGTGGCGGGGGCGTACATCTATCACAAGCACCAATGGGCTCAGGCCCGGCTTGACGAACTGGAGCCGCGCTATGCGCGGCTGGCCGGGCTGGAGGCGCAGCAGGCGGATGTGCGGCTGGCCCTGGAGCGCGCAAACGCCATGCGCGTGCAATACATCTACCCCGCCACCGCCGATGCCAACCAGACCGGCAATATGGCGCAGCAGCGTGTGCGCGACATTCTGAGCGCGGCGGGTCTGCAGGTCGTCAGCAGCCAGGTGTTGCCCGCCAAGGAAGAAAAGGGATTCGACAGGATTCCGCTGAGTGTGAGGGCCGAGGGGGAATGGCTGGCCGTCCAGAGCGCCCTGGCTGTCCTGGGCAGCCAAACCCCCATCATCCTCATGGGGGAGTTGGAGATCCAACTCCCCGGCGGGCTCTCCAACGTCATCAATACCAAGGTGGCGCCCCGTTTGGCGGCCACGTTCAACCTGAGCGTGCTGCGGGAGCGCCCATGATGAAAAGGTATGTCTTGCACATCATCGCGGCGGCCGATCTCGTCTTGGCGCTGATCCTTGCAGCTCTGTGGTTCACGCCCAATGCAAGCCTGCGCAATGCCCATTGGACGCCGCCTGCCCCGCGCACTACCGACTTCGCGGGAATGGTGCCCGCCTTGCCGGGTGTCGCATCGGCGGATACCAGCCAATTCATCGCCATGCTGGAGCGGCCGCTCTTCACCCCCACCCGCAGGCCACCTCCCCCACCTCCACCGCCGCAGGCCGAAGCCCCGGCGGACAACTTCAGCACAGCAAAGCTTTCTGGAACCTACGCTGGCAATGGCCTGGGGGGCGCCATCATCAGCATCGCGGGCAAATCCCGCAGAGTCCAGCTGAATCAGGCCGTCGAAGGCTGGGTGTTGAAGTCCATACAAGGTCGCAGCGTTACCTTCGCCCGGGGTGGCGAAACCCGGACGCTGCAGTTGCCCAAGGCTGCGCTCACGGCTTACACGGGGCTGCCGCAAGGCAGCCCCGGCCCTATTCCTCAGGTGGCGGCGGGCGGCGTGGGCATGCCTGCGCCTGCTGCTGCCCATCCTCCCACGCAGGGCGGCGCGGGCGATGCCCGACCTGCCGCACCCCGGGCTACCTTTGGCGGACGCCGCTGAAGCGATCGCGCTCCGTCTCTCTCGTTGATTGGCATGTAATGAACATGATGCTCACCCGATTCGCAATGGCTGTCCTGACCTTGGCTGCAGGCCACGGGGCGCTGGCCCAAGCTCCGCAAACCGCATCCACCGTATCTGGCACCAACCTCGTCACTGAAGTCCCGGGTGTCGCTCCTGCGCCTGCTGCCAAGGCTTCGCAACCTGCAGATAGTGGTGACAAAGAGAAAAGTACCGAGCCCCGGCTGCTGCGAGGCGACGATCGTGTCATCGCCCCGCCCAAGGCGGTGCCGCCCATCGAAGGGGCTCCCGTATCTTTCTCCTTCGAGGAGGCGCCCGTGGCAGATGTCGTGCGTACTATCCTGGGGGACATCCTTAAGGTGGATTACGTGCTGCACCCGCCCCTGAGCGGAACCGTGACCCTTGCGACGCGGTCGCCCATCACGCCGGACCGGGCGGTATTCCTGCTCGAAAGCGCCCTGCAGGCCAATGGGCTGGCGTTGCTGCGAGATGCTCGTGGCTCCTACCACGTGGGGCGTCCCGACGCCCTCAAAGGCATTGGCGGCGCGGTACGCCAGGCAGGCAACGGCCCCTTGCCGCCCGGCTATGGGGCCATCGTCGTGCCATTGCAGTACATCGGTGCTGGAGAGATGGCGACCATACTGCGGCCGATGGTGCAATCCGACGCCATCGTCCGCGTCGACACGGTGCGCAACCTGCTGGTTCTTGCAGGTACCCGGACCCAGGCCGAAGGGTGGATGGAAATCATCAACATGTTCGACGTGAACCTGCTCAAAGGGATGTCCGTTGGCGTGTTTCCGCTCAAGTACGCCTCCATCAAGGAAGTCGAGGCTGCCTTGCGCTTGGTTAGCGGCAGCGGCGCGGCGTCCCCTGGTGGTACAGCATCCACGGCGCAGCAGCCGGGCAACGCTGTCGCTGCCCTGGCCAGGGGCTCCACAGCTTCCTCGGGTAGCAGCTCTTCGGCGGCGGCCATGCTGGGCGAATCCAACCCGCTGTTTGGAGCATTGCGCATCATGCCCATTGAGCGTCTCAATAGCATTCTGGTGGTCACTCCGCGAGCGGCTTATCTTGAAGAAGCCCGCCGCTGGATCGAAAAGCTCGACCAGCCCAGCGATGGCGGCAATGAGCCCCAGCTCTTCATCTACCGTGTGCAAAATGGCAACGCCAAGCACCTTGCCGACGTGCTTTCGGGGATTTTTGGTACCGGCCCGCAGACTAACACCTATACGGCCAACAGCGGCGTGGCACCGGGCTTGAGGTCAGGCGTGGGCGCGTCGTCATCGGCGTTTGGCCAACAATCGGCTTTTGGCAACACCACTGGCACTGGGTTTGGCAATAGCTTTGGCGCCAATAGTGCCTTCGGAGGCACTGGCATGGCCGGTAATTTTGGCAACCAGAATCGCAACAGCCAAACCACCGGGCAGCAAGGGGCGGTGGTGGCTGCCAGCTTGGGAGGGGTGCGCGTCATGCCCGACGAGCAGAACAACACCCTGCTGGTATGGAGCACGCGCGCCGAGTTTCGCAAGATCGAGGCCACCCTCAAGCAGCTTGACCTGCCACCCACCCAGGTGCTTATCGAAGCCAGCATCATTGAAGTGACCCTGAGCGATGACCTCAAATACGGCCTGCAATGGGCGTTTTCTGATTCTCACCGTGGCGGCGTGGGTGGTGGCGTGGTGGGGCAATTGCCGGCATCTTCCACGGGTGGTTTCTCCTACACCTTGAACGACAGCCTGGGCAAAATCCGCGTCACCCTCAATGCGCTGGCCGAGAAATCGCTCATCAAGGTCATTTCCAGCCCTTCGCTCATGGTGCTCGACAACCAGGTCGCCACCATCGCCGTGGGCACCCAGCAACCCATCCGCACGGGCGAAACCACCAACCTCAACACCGTTACCAACAGCACCACCACCACCTATCAATACAAGGACACGGGCGTGCAGCTGATGGTCCAGCCCTCGGTCAACTCGGGCAACTTTGTCACCATGGACATCTCCCAATCCGTCACCGACGTGGGTGATGAGGACACCGTCACCGGCCAGCGCTCCTTCCTGCAGCGCCAGATCACCAGCAAGGTGGCCGTGCGCTCGGGTGAAGCCATCGTGCTCGGCGGCCTCATCAAGGACAACACCAGCACAGGCCGCTCGGGCGTACCTGTGCTCAGTAGCCTGCCCGTGGTGGGCGGCCTCTTTGGCGCCAATACCAGCAACAATGCGCGCACTGAGCTGTTGGTGGTAATCACCCCCAAGGTGGTGCGTACCGACCCCGAAATCCGCGAAGTGAGCGAAGAACTGCGCGACCGCCTCAAGGGGCTCGACGTCATCGATCTGCGCGATCGCGCAGTCCACCAGCCCGCCCAGGGCCCGTCTTCCCTGGCGCCCATGCAACCAATGCCGCCCCAGTGAGTCCATGGCATGTCCGTCAACCCAAAGAAAGAGGAACGTAGCCTTATGAACCTATCGCAGATCGCCCTGCACAGAGCCGCCCTTGCCCTGCTGCCCGCCGCCATCCTGGCGGGCTGCGCCACCTTCCAGGCCACCCCGGAGGAAACGGTGCAAAAGCGCGCCGCCGAATACTGGAAGGCCCGCCAGGCGGGGGATTTCAAGCAGGTCTACGAACTGTCCACCCCGTCGTACCGCAAGCTGCGCACCTACGAGCAGTTCCGCGCGCAGTTCGGTGGCAGCGTCGGCATTGCCAGCGCGGAAGTGACAAAAGTCACCTGTGAGCCGCAAAAATGCGTCGCCAAGATAAAAATTGGCGCCAGGCCCGCGCTTCCGGGGATGAAATTGGGTACGATCCCCATGTACGTGGACGAAACATGGCTGCTTGAAGATGGCCGGTGGTGGCACTATCAGGAAATCTGAGTGCTCCCGCACCGAACCATCCCGTGGCGGTTGTGTGACGTGCAAGCTCTTCCCGCTATGTTGTATTTCATCAACACAGCGTTTTTTTTACCGGCTTTGCGCTGTGCTTGCTCCCGATGTACTGTGCTACCATCCGTTTGCGTAATCAATCGTGGTAGTTGCGCTTACCAACTTTTCAACTGGAGTTTCTGATATGAAGAAAAATGTTCTGGCCCTGAGCATTGCTGCCATGATTGGTGGCCTGGGCTTCGCCGGTGCTGCTTCCGCAGCGCTGTCGGTGGCCGACAGCGGCACGGGCCACATCCTGCTGGTGCCGTACTACACCGCGCAAAACGACAATATGTCCGTTCTGCACGTGGTGAACACCGACACCACGCACGGTAAGGCCGTGAAGGTGCGCTTCCGCGGTGCAGCAAACTCTGACGACGTGCTGGACTTCCAACTGTTCCTGTCGCCTGGCGACGTGTGGACTGCCGCCGTGACCAAGGGTGAAGATGGCCGTGCGCAACTGACCACGTCCGACAACAGCTGCACGCTCCCCACTGTGAAGGGCGCCGCCGTTCCGTTCGTGACCGCCCGTCTGAACCAAGCCAACGATGCTGCCACTCTGGCCAACAACACCCGTGAAGGCTATGTTGAAATCCTCAACATGGGTGACATCGATAATGCTGCCACGTACACCGTTGGTGGCGTAGCCAATAAGAATTCCGCACTGTACACGGCTACCAAGCACGTGAACGGCGTGGCACCTTGCACCGACTCCGTGCTGCAAGGCACGCTGGCTTGGGACAATACCACGGCTGCTGCTACCTCTGGCCTGCTGGCTCCCACGGGCGGCCTGCTGGGTTCGTGGTACGTCATCAACGTGCCGCAAACCACCGTGTATTCGGGCGCCGATACGGCCATCACGTCGAGCAACCCGATCACGGCTACCACCGCGTTCTCGCCCCAGTCGAACGCCACCGGCGCAGCCAGCACCCTGTACACGGCCGATCCGCTGTTCCGTACGGGCGTGTTGACGCTGCAAGGCTACGACGTGCCTGACCTGTCTACCCCCATTGACTTGGACTACGCAACGCCCGAAGCCCAGGCTTCCGCTCTGACGCTGGCTATCGCTCACACGTCGGTGATCAACCAGTACGCTACCGACTCTGACGTGTCGCTGAAGACCGACTGGCTGCTCTCGCAACCTACCCGCCGCTACAGCATTGCTGCCAACTACCTGGCAACCGTGACCACGGGCACCGCAACGGTCGCTGGCGCTGCCGGCGCTAAGGGTACGGCTTCGTCGGCTGAGGTGGGTGGGACTATTACCTACGGTGGTACCGCCACTGGCCTTTCCGGTGCAACCGGTGCGTACCGTGTGGCCAACAGCGACGTGTCGAACAGCCCGACTGCTGCTGGCACGGTCTTCTACTCGGCAGGCAACACCTCGGTGTCGAACGGCCTGATCTGCCTGTCTTCCATCGGCCAGAACTTCCGTGACCGCGAAGAATCCGTGCACACCTCGGGTGCCGTGTTCTCGCCTGGCAACGTGAGCAACCTGCCCCTGTGCGGTGAAGTGAACGTGCTGAGCTTCGCCAGCGGCTCCGTGCTGGGCGCTTCGGTGGCCTCGAGCACCGTGAACTCTGCTGCAGCCTACACCAACGGCTGGGGCCAAGTGAACTTCACGGCACCTGGCGTGCCGCTGCTGGGCTCGGCCTTCTTCAAGGCAACGAACCCCCTGGTCAGCACGGGCGTTTCGGGCACCTACGGTATCACCTGGCCCCACGCCTACGTGACGCCCTAATTGCGGCACTTTTCACGCAAGCGTGAATCAGAAAGGCGGGGCCCAGGCCCCGCCTTTTTTTTATTTGTTCTTTGCTCACAGTGGTAATTGCAATGCGTCTTTCCCGTTCCTCCCGCGTGCTCCCTGCGGCCCTGATGCTGGCCTGCGGCGCGGCCGTTTTCTCTGCCCAGGCTGCCCCTGCCGCCCAGGCGCCCGATACCGTGCTCGTTCAAGGCCCCCAGGGCACGGTCACCAAGGCCGACATCGAGGCCGACGCGCAGCAGCGCCTCCCCGAGCAGTTGCGCGCCAGCGTGCTCAAGCAGCCCAAGACTGTGGAGCAGGCGGGCACCAATCTGTACGTGCGCCGCGCCATGGCGCAAGACGCGCAGCAGCTCCACCTCGACCAATCCCCCGAGGTGCAGGCCGCCCTGCGGCTGGCGCAAGACAAGGTGCTGTCCGACGCCTACCTGCAGCACCTGGACAAGCAAAACGCCATCAGCGACGAGGCCGCGCTGGCCCAGGCCCACGCCATCTACGAGGCCAAGGGCGCGGAGCGCTTCAAGGTGCAGGAGCGGGTGCGCATTCGCCACATCCTGATCGGAGGCTCCGACGAAAAGGCGCAGGCCAAGGCCCAGGAACTGCTCAAGGAACTGCGCGCGGGCGCAGACTTCGCCAAGCTGGCGCAGGAAAACTCCATCGACAAAGGCACCGCCGGCAAGGGCGGCGACTTGGGCTTCTTCGAGCACGGGCGCATGGTGCCGGCGTTTGAAAAGGCCGCCTTCGCCCTGCAGAAGGTGGGCGACCTGAGCGAGCCCGTGACCACGCAGTTTGGCCTGCACATCCTGCAACTGGAGGACAAACGCCCCGCAGGCGTTCAGCCCTTCGACGAAGTGCGCGACGCGCTGGTGCAGGAGATTCGCTCCACGGTCACCCAAGGCGCGCGCGCCGCCGCGGCGCAGAAGATCAGCGCAGAGGCCCAGCCGCAGACGGCGGCCATCGAGGCGTTTTCCAATAGCTACCCCTTGGGTAAGTAAGCGCTCTAAGTGCTTGCGCGATTCCGTTTAGAATCGCGCCCTGGCCCTTGCTTGGTAAGCGCTGGCAGCTATCGAAGCAGGAGCATCCACGCACACTGCGCTCGCGCGCAGGGTGCGGAGTGGGCTCCGGCCGAAGATAGGGGTGATAGCAAGCGGGGTTGATGCAGATGATGACGATTGCGAACGAGTTGCGCTTCGCATGGAGCGCGCGGGCCCTGGTGTGGGTAATGGTGCGCCGCGAGGTGGCTTCGCGCCATGCGGGCACCGCCGTGGGTGTGCTCTGGCCCTACCTGCAGCCGCTTTTGACGGTGGCGGCCTACTATTTGGTGTTCGACGTGGTGTTTTCCATGCGCCTGGGGGCCGATGCGCCCACGCATGCGGTAGGCACCTTCCTGGTGGCGGGCACCTTGCCCTGGATGGCGTTTTGCGACGCGGTGCAGCGCGGCATGACCAGCCTGGTTGATGCGGGCAGCCTGCTGCACAAGAACCCGCTTCCCCCGGTGCTGTTCACGGTGCGTGCGGTGCTGGCCAGCGCGGTGGTGTATGGCCCGCTGCTGGCGCTGGTGGCGCTGGCGTATGCGCCGCTGCACCACTTTCGCCTGGGGTTCTGGGCGCTGTTTCCCTTGTTTGCGCTGCAGGTGGCGCTGTGCGTGCTGCTGGGTTATTTGCTGGCGATTTTGGCGGCGGCGCTGCGCGACGTGGTGCAAGTCGTGGGGTTCTCGCTATCGGTGGGTATTTATCTCACCCCGATTTTGTTTCCCTTGAGCATGTTTCCCCAGGCGTGGCGCTGGGTGCTGTGGCTCAACCCGATGACGGCGCTGGTGCTGGGCTACCAGTCGGCATTGCTCCAGGGCGGCTGGCCTTCCGCGAGCGTGTGGTGGGCGCTGGTCGTCTGGCTGGTGCTGACGGCGGCGGTCTTGAACGTGGTGGCTGCGCGCAGCCGTGACCAGTTGGTGGATTGGCTATGACGCCGGGCGGCAACGGTAAGCGCGGCGACGCGGTCCTGGCGGTTCAGGGGCTGGGCAAGGAGTACCGGCTGTATGCATCGCCACGCGAGCGCTTCAAATCGCTGGTGACGGGGCGTGCCCATTACCGCAGCCATTGGGCACTGCGTGACGTGTCTTTTCAATTGCGGCGCGGCGAGTGCATCGGCGTGATTGGCGACAACGGTGCGGGCAAGAGTTCGCTGCTCAAGCTGTTGGCGGGTACCCTGCAGCCCTCGGCGGGTACTATCGAGCGCGTGGGGCGTGTGACTGCGATCTTGGAGCTAGGGGCGGGCTTTCACCCCGATTTCACGGGGCGCGATAACCTGTATTTCGGCGGAAGCCTGATCGGTATCGGCCATGACGAGATGGCGCGGCTGGAGCCGGAGATCGTTGCCTTTTGCGAACTGGGCGAAGCGCTGGACCGGCCGGTGAAGACGTATTCCTCGGGCATGGCGGTCCGGCTCGCGTTTGCGCTGGTGACGGCGGTGCAGCCTGATGTGCTCATCATCGACGAGGCGCTGGCGGTGGGTGATCAGCATTTCCAGAAGAAGTGCGTGGAGCGCATCCAGGCGTTCCGCGACAATGGCTGCACCATTTTGTTCTGCTCGCACAGTCCTTACCACGTGAGGCAGTTGTGCGATACGGCGTTGTGGCTGCACCAGGGGCGAGTGATGGAGATGGGGGAGACGGAGCCGGTGCTGCTGGCTTACGAGACCCATTCACGCCTGTTGTCGGCCGATGCGCAGGCTGCAGATGACGCGCCGGTGCCTGTACTGGCCGCATCGGTGGCAAGTGAGGCCGCCATCGTATCGGCGACGGTGGCGGGGCTCGACGAAGAGCAGGTGCAGGAGGATGCGCCGCTGCTGCCCGGCCCTGATCTGGAGGTGACGATCACCGTGCGCGGGCGCGGCGACGAGCAGCCGCATGTGGGCTTCATGATCGAACAGACGCGGGGCGTGGGGATTACCTCGATGGTGACGCACGAGGAGGGGGCCGCGCCGCGCCGCCTGCCGGACGGCACCTGGCGCATCGTGCTGACGCTGCCGGAGCTGCCCTTGCACAGCGGGGATTACGTGGTCAGCGTTTATTTGTTCGACCACTCGGGCTTGGTGGTGTACGACCAGTGGCACCAGTTCCTGCGTTTCCGGTTCGTGGCGCCGGTGCGTACACCGGGGCTGGTGCGGCTGCCGCACCACTGGTCATAAGCGGGTGATGGCGAATATACGCACTGCAGCCGTGCTGGCCCGCTTGCGGGCGGAGGCGCGTGACGTACTAGAGCTGGTGCTGGTGCCGGGGCTGGCGGCGGTGCTGCCGTGGCGTTGGAGTTTTACCCTGTTCAAGCGGTTGGCGGGCTGGTCCTGGCTGTACCGCGCCCAGTGCATGCGCGCGCTGGAGCAGGCACAGGCCGCGGGAATGGCACAGGACGCGGCGCGCTGGTTGCGTGAATACCGGCTGGTGATCCTGACTGATCATGCGGACCATTACCTGGCGTGCTGCCGCTCCGATGCATGGCTGCGCCGCCATGTACGGGCAACGGGTGAATGGGGTGTGGAGCCGGGGCAGGCAGCCTTGCTGATGACTTTCCATTGGGGTTGCGGTATGTGGGCGCAGCGCCACGCCCATGCCCAGGGGCTGTTGCCGCATACGCTGGTGGCGTCGCCCGAGGGGCTGCAGGGGCGGGTGGTGCTGCGCTGGTACATTCGCCAGCGGTTGCGCACCTTGGAGCAGGCGCAGGGGCGGCCAGTGATCCATGTGCCGGGGCCGATGCGTGCCTTGCGGCGCGCCTGGGGCGCCGGGGAGCAGGTGGTGGTGGTTATCGATGTGCCGGCCGACCAGGTGCCGGGGACGGTGGCCCTGCCGGTGCTGGGCCGCCCGGTGCGGGTGCCGGTGGCTCTGGCGCGGCTGGCGATGGAGCAGCGGGTGCCGGTGACGGTCTATACGCTGGATCTGGATTTGGCGACTGGCCAACGGCACCTGCGGCTGTATCCTCTGGGCGTGCCGGAGGATGCGGCGGCGCTGCTGCAGCGGGTGTTCGGGTATTTCGAGACCGTCGTGCGCGAGCGCCCGGCTTCCTGGCATCTATGGACGGAGGCGGAGCGCTTTTTTGCACCGGTATCGCCAGAAGGAGGCACTGAATGATCGCGCCACATTGGGCGTTGCGGCTGCAAGAGCGCCTGTGGGGCGTGGCGCCCTGGGATGCCGAGCGCATCACTGACGAGTGGTTCCGCGCGCATTTCTTCTACGCTGCCGACCTGGTGGCGCAGTGGCTGGGCGGGGCGCTGGACCTGCCTGCGGCGCGGCTGCTGAACTTCGGCTGCGGGGACGGCATTACCGATCTGGCCCTGGCGCTGCGCCATGGGGCGACGGCGATTCATGGCGTGGACATCCGCCGCGAGTACACCAAATTACCGCGCATCGCGCGCGAGCAGTTGGGCATGGCGCGCACCCCGGCGGCGCTGACGTTCGAGACCATCATGCCAGGCGCGCCGCTGGCGGACCGTCATGCAGGGGTGGACGGCATCATGAGCTGGTCCACCTTCGAACACGTGCAACGTGAGCAGCTGCAGCCCATCCTGCGTGACCTGCATGCCTGCCTGCGCCCTGGCGGGGTGTTTTTCCTGCAGATCGAGCCGCTGTTCCATTCGCCCTTCGGCTCGCACCTGCGCCGCTATGACGAGGTGCCTTGGCACCATCTGCTGGTGCCGCAGGAGGAGCTGTGGCACATCATCGAGGCGCACCAGGGGCCGATCGAAGCGGCGGAGGTGGATTTCGGCTTTGCCGATTTCGGGGTGGAGGGCTACAAGCGCTTCGTGTTCAAGGAGTACCAGCAGCTCAACCGGCTGACGGCGGATGAGTTGGTGGAGCTGGCCGAGGGGGCGGGGTTCGTGGTGGAGCGCCAGGAGCGCCGGTGCGTGGATTTGCCCGTGCCCGAGGCGCTGCAGGGCCGCTACCCGGCCGAGTGGCTGCTCAACAACGAGATTTTTCTGCTGTTGCGCAAGCGGTGATGGCGGCTTCCCCAGCGCATTCCGCAGCGGCCCATGCCAATGGGTTCGACGTGCTGCGCATCGGGGCCGCGTTGGCGGTGATTTTCTGCCACCACTTCCACATCATCCAGGCGCAGCCTCCGGGGTGGCTGAACGCCAATATGGTGGGCGGCGTGGCGGTGATGATTTTCTTCAGTATCAGCGGGTATCTGGTGACGCTGAGCTGGCTGCGCGATCCGCGCGCCGTAGCATTCACGGCCAAGCGTTTGCTGCGCTTGTGGCCTGGGATGCTGGTGGCGGTGGTGCTGGATATGCTGCTGTTCGGGCCGGTATTCACGACGCTGCCGGTGCGCGAATTTTTATCGAACCCTGCAACGCTGGAGCACTGGCGCAACCTGCTGCTGGTGAAGGCGTATACCGATATGCCGGGCGTTTTTGCGCACAACCCTCTGGCGGGGCTGATGAACGGGCCGTTGTGGACGATTCCCATGGAGGTCATGTGCTATGCCGCCCTGGCGGGGGCCGGTGTGCTGGGGGTGCTGCGCTGGCGCTGGGCGGCCAGCGGCGTGGCGATGGCGTATCTGGCGTTTTTCCTGGGGTTTCGCAATGCCGATCTGACGGGCACGATGCGCCACTGGTTCGAGTATCCGGCTTACTTTGCCTTCGGCAGCCTGCTGGCCTTGCATCGCGGCTTTGTCCTGGGCCATGCGAAGGGGCTGCTGCTGGGCCTGGCGCCGCTGTGTGCCTTGCTGTTCTTCGGTGCGAAGCTGGAGCATTCGGCGGGGCTGCTGCTGCTGCCGCCGCTGCTGGTGGTGCTGGGCTCGCAGCGCACGGCGATGTTTTCCTGGCTGCGGCGCTGGGGAGATCCGTCGTACGGCATCTATGTGCTCGGGTGTCCGATCCAGCAGTCGGTGTATGCGCTTTGGCCGGGGCTTTCCTTTTTTCCCAGCCTGCTGCTGGCCTGGCTACTGGCCGTGGCGGCGGGCTATGCGTCCTGGCATGCCGTGGAGGCACCGGTGCTGAGGCTCAAGTCTCTGGTGTAGCGGCATGGGAAACCGCTTTGATGCTCTTCGATTGGCGGCTGCGCTGGGAGTTTTCGTCTCCCACGGAGTGTTCCTGTACCGGCTGTGGCTGCCTGTGCCCTTTCCTGGTCATAGCCTGGGGTCGTTGGCGGTTTATGTATTCTTCTTCATCAGCGGCTACTTGGTCTGCCAGAGTTGGATGCGTGACAGCGCTTGGCGCGCCTTTGCATTGAAGCGGGCAGCGCGGATCTTTCCGGGGCTGGTCATCGCGGTGGCATTTTCCGTCTTTGTCCTGGGCTGGGCAGTGACTACGCTGCCATCTGCCACTTATTGGAGCGCGCCGGGGACGTGGCTCAACTTCGTGAACAACGCGGTGGGGCTCGCAACGGTGCAGACGCTGCCAGGGGTATTTGAGTCGAACCCATTTGCGCGCGCGGTGAACGGTTCGCTCTGGACGATTCGCTACGAACTGCTGATGTACTTAGTGCTTGCGCTGCTGGCTTCGTGCGCGCGGGGGCGGCGATGGGTTTACCCGGTAATGGTGGTTGCACTGGCCCTGCTGTGGTTGTCGGCGCGGCGCTGGCAATGGGATGCGCGCCTGGACTCTGCAGGCGGGTGGGTGGCTGAGTTGTTTCGATGGCGGGATTTTTGTGGTTTTGGCGTGCCCTTTTTTGGGGGGAGCGCGTTTGCAGCTTATGCCCTGCGTCCCCGCTGGTGGATGCCTGCGGCGGCTTTGTGGGCGGCGCTGTGCGCATATAGCACTGGCAGCGAACCGCTGCGCCAATTGGCTGTATGGGCGTTGGTTGCCTGTGGTGTGTTCTATGCCGCGCACGTGGCTGCACCGGTGCGACAGGGCCGGGGACGGGTGGATCTTTCCTACGGCGTGTATATCTATGCGTTTCCCGTCCAGCAAGCAATGACGGAACAGTCCTTGCGCCATGGCTGGCCGCTGGCCGTGTGCATGGTTTCTTCGCTGGTCCTAGTGCTGGCGTTGGCGTTGGTATCGTGGCTCTGCGTGGAGAGGCCTGGCATAGAGGCGGTACAGCGATGGCGCCGCTGCGGTTCTATGCCTGCAGCCAACTCTTGATATGCCGCTGCCAGTGCGTAGGTATGGTCCGGGCCGCGCCGCGCAGTATGGGCAGGGACCGTAAGTAAATGAGCGCACTGAGCGCGCCGGAACGCGCGGCGGTGCTGGCAGCTGGCTGTGGCCGGTAGTGCGCGAGGGTGGTGTGGTCCAGCGCCAGCGGCGCGGCCGGCGGCAGCGCCGAGCGCGTGCCTGCAAGGTAATCGTCGCGGTAATGCCATGGCGCCGCTTGGGATTGCGTGGGCGTGGTTGCGCAGGGAGGGGTGGGGGCCAGGGCTGGCGCGAAGTGTGCGGCGCGCAGCCGCATGAACCAGTCCACCCATTGTGCGCTGGCCTGGTCCCAAGGACACACCCAGCTCCAGGGCCGCCCTGTTACGCGCTCTGTGAAGGCGCCGATGTTGGGTACGGCCACAGGCAAGCCAGCTCGCAGGGCGGCGCTCAGGGTATAGCTGTAGGTTTCGGGCCAGAGCGCGGGGAACCAGACGATGTCGGGCTGGAGCCAAGCAAGCAGGCCGGGGAGATCTTCTTCCTCATATGCTCCGTGCACGGTGAGCCGTGCGCGCGGCTGGGTCTGCAGGTGGCGGTAGCCATAGCCGAGCAGGTGGAATTCCAGGGGGACCTGCTGCCGTGCGGCTTCCAGGGCGGCTGCTTCAAGTACGTCGGCCCCTTTGATGGCGCTGAGGGCGCCGATGACCGCGATCTTGAGCGACTGACCTTCGGGCAGTGGCCGGGGATTCGGCGGGGGCTGGGGGGTGTCCGCCACCATGTCGGTATGCGGCACCGTGAGTACGTGGGCGGCTGGGGCAAAGGCGGAGATGCGCCGTTCGGTGTCGCTGCTCGGCGTGAAAACGTGGCGGGCCTGCGTCAGCAGGCGTACGTTAGTGCCGCGCCACTGCGCTACTGTGCTTTCGAGCGGTGCGGGCATGCCGGGTGTGCAGCATGCGCATTGGCCGGGAGCGGGTTCGCCGGCGTAGCGGTTGTCGCTGCCGGTCAGTGTGATGTGGGTGCAGTAGCTGTAGTAGTCGTGCGCGGTGAAGTCGTAGGGCACGTCCAGCAGCGCGGGCAGTTCGCGCACTTGCGGGCCATGGCCGAGCAGGTGGTGGTAGTGGACGTGGCATACGCCGAGCTGGCGCAGGATGTTGAGCAGATCGTCGAACTGGTCTTCGAGGCGGAAGGTGAGTTCAAAGCCCTCGGTGGCGGCAGCCATGCGCAGCGAGACGCACTGGCCGGGGGAGGGTGTCAGTGTGAGGAACTGGGCCTGGCCTGCCAAGTGCCCGGCCAGTTCGCGCACGTGGCGCTCCGTACCGCCGCCACGGTTGTGCAGGACGGCCAGCACGAGGGGCAAGTGTGCCTCGGCCATGCGCGCGATGTCGAGCGCGAGGCGGTAGGGGCGCGCAGGGTCGGCCTGCACGAAGTTGTGCACGTCGCGCGCGTAGCGGGGGTGCAGCCGTGCAAGGGTTTCCATGGCGGCGCGCTCGCGCGGGCTTTTGCTGTCGCCAAAGCTTACGCCGCCGGTGTGGAGCACGAAGGTGTCGAGCAGGTGCAGGTTGCGCCAGCCTTTGCGGGCGGCGCGCTGGCAGTAGTCGTTTTCCTCGCCGTAGCCCTTGCCGAAGTTTTCGGTGTCGAACAGGCCCACGTCGCGCAAGCTGTCGCGGCGGATGTACATGCAAAAGCCCACGCCGGTGGGCACGTCCACCACCGCGCCGGGGTTGGTGCGGGCGCACAGCGCGTCCAGGCGCGCCGTGCCGTAGCCGGGGGGCAGGGGGTTGTCTTCGCAAAAACGCGGGTAGCTGCAGATGGTGGCGTTGGTGGACAGCGGGGTGACGCTGGCAATGCGCTGGTCCCCATAGGCGGCGGCGCGGATGCGGTCGAGCCAGTCGTTGGCGACTTCGGTGTCGCTGTTGAGCAGCAGGACGTCGTTGCTGTCCGAGAGTGCCATGCCCCGGTTGACGGTGCCGACGAAGCCGAGATTTTCGGCGTTTTCGAGCAGGGTGATGCGCTCGTCCTGCGCGGCGCGCTCGCGCAGCCAGGCGGTGACTTCGGGCTCGGGGCTGCAGTCGTTGATGACGATGAGCCGGTACGGGGCGCGTACGGGGGCGGCAAGTACCGAATCGATGCATAGGCGCGTATCGGCCAGGCCGCGGTAGACCGGGACGATGACGTCAACGGGGTGGTCAGGGGCGGTGAGTGGCTGGGCCGCAGCCGTGGCGGGCGCCCTGGCGGAGCCTCGGCCCAGGAGCCGGTCGATGCGCATCTTGGCGTGCACCAGGGGGCGGGTGGCCCGGAAGATGGTGGAGTTTTCTATGGAGCGCAGGTGCCGGGCCAGTTGCTCGTATTCGGACTGCAGGCGGGTGTGGGCCTGGGTGAGTTCGTGGTGATTCTGGCGCAAGCTGTGGTTTTCTGTCTGCGATGCGGAGAGCGCGGAGCAGGTGTGGGTCAACTGGGCCTGGGTGCTGGCGCATTGCGCCTGCGCGGCGGCCTGGGCGCTTTCCAGGCCCAGGATGCGGTCTTGCAGGGGGCGCACCGAAGACGACAGCGCCGCGTAGTCCGCAGACATGGGCCAGCCGAGCTCCACTTCGAAGGCCGTGCCGCCCGCCTGGGCGCAGTCCAGGAGCAGGGCTGCGGGAGCGGGTATGGAAAACCAGGGATCGTCTCCTGTGAGCAGCAGCAGCAGGGCGTCGCTGACGCTGGGCAGCGGAGCCTGCCAGACGATCTGGCGGTGGGCCGCCTGGGCAAAGGGCGATGCGGTCTCCGTGCCGGCCTGCCATTGCCAGCAGGCCGTGCCGCTGGCGTCGCGCAGTGTGAGGCGGTACAGGTGCAGGAAGCCCGGGCGGTCGGCCGGGTCCAGCCGCAGCTGGGTGATGGGGCCTGCCGGCAGCGCGAAGCGCAGCGTCTGGCGGGCCAGCCCTATGGTGCCGGCGTGGGTGAGTTTGCGTTCTTCGTCGTACCCATCGGCATGGCCGAGGTAGAGCTGGGCGGTGAACAGGGCCTGGCCGGGCCAGGCGGGGCGGTCGGGACTGTCGGGGGCGGGCAGGGGCGCCTCGGCCTGCGCGCTGCCGATGAACTGGTAGGTGAGCGCGTCGGGGGCTGCGAGCAGGTGGCGGGCCACTGCAGGGGGCAGCCGGTCAAAGGCGATGCGGAATTCGGATTCGGGCAGGGCGCGTTCGATGGTGTCGAGCGTGTCGATGTGCCAACGGTGCTCCGCCATGAAGCGCGTGAGCGAGCGGCGCGTGAAGAAACGCAGATGGGTGCGGTCGAGCAGCCCTTCCTCGCGGTACAGGAATTCGCCGTGCAGCAGTTCGGCGATCAGGCCGCAGTAGCCTGCGTTGGGCACGGAAATCAGCAACTGCCCGCTGGGGGCCAGCAAATAGCGGCAGGCATCGAGCACCTGTTCGGGGTGGCGCAGGTGTTCGAGGACGTCGGCGCAGACGATGGCATCGTAGCGCTGGCCTGTGAACATGCGGGGGAGGTCGGCGGTTTCGAGGTCCGCCACGTGGACAGTGCGGTAGTGGGGGCGCGCATGGGCCGCTTCGGCTTCGCTGAGGGTGACGCCGTCGCTGGTGCAGCGGCGGGCCTGGGCCAGGTACTGGCCCAGCGCGCCGCTGCCGCAGCCCAGGTCGAGCACCGTGGCGCCCTCGGGCACCATGCCGGCCAGCACGGACAGCGATGTGCGCTCGCCGGGGCGGATGCTGCGCAAATAAACGTGCAAATCCTCAATACTCTGCGTCATCCCGGAATTATGACGGGGGGCTGCAGGCCCTTGTTACAAACAGGGGAGGGTTCCTGGGACAATCGCGGGCTGATGAATTCCCCTTCCCTGTATCCGCGTGGCCCGCTGGTGATCTCGGTGGTGAGCCATGGCCATGCGGCGCTGGTTCGGCCGCTGCTGGAGGCGCTTGCGCGGTTGAGCTCGGCCACGGTGTCGCGCGTGGTGTTGACGCACAACGTGCCCGAGAGCGACCCGCCCGCGCCGCCAGGGGGGTGGCCCTTCGAGTTGCAGATCCGCCGCAACGTGCGGCCTGCAGGGTTCGGTGCCAACCATAACCGTGCATTGGCAAGCGCCCGCGAGCCGTTCGTGTGCGTGCTCAATCCTGACGTGGCCTTGCAGGATGGCGACCCGTTCGCCGCCCTGGTGCAAGCGGCTGGCGGTGCGGGGGTGGGCTGCGCCTATCCGCGCCAGTTGAATGCGGCGGGCCAGGTGCAGGACAGCGAGCGTACCCTGCCCACGCCGCTTGCGCTGTGGCGCCGCCGGGTGCTGGGCCGCCATCCCGGGGCGGGCGCGCCTGTGGAGTGGGTGAACGGCGCCTGCATGGTGCTGCCCCGCGCAGCCTGGGAGGCCATGGGCGGTTTCGACGAGGGTTATTTCATGTACTGCGAGGACGTGGACCTGTGCCTGCGCCTGCGCCTGGCGGGGCTGACCCTGGTGCGTGCGCCTGCGCAGGTGCAGCACGCGGGCCAACGCGCGAGCGCGCGCGCGTGGCGCCCCCTGTGGTGGCACGTGCGCAGCCTGCTGCGGCTGTGGCGGTCGCCGGTCTATCGGAGCGCGCGGAGATTGTTACTTCGGGATACGGTGCCCGCAGGTAGGATCGGCGCCTCATGATCTGGCTGGCCGTTATCGCTTTTTTGGTCGCGTTCGTTGTGGCGGGCGGGGTAATCCGCTGGGCACGCGGGCATGCGGCGGCATACGGCATGGACATGCCGCAGCGCTTTCACCAGGGGAATGTGCCGCGCCTTGGTGGCTTGGCACTGCTGGCGGGTATTGCGTTGAGTTGGGGGCTGGGGGCGGTGCTGTCGCACTGGTGGGGGGATCCCGCTTCGCTGCGCCTGGGAGGCTGGGTGGCCCGGTGGCTGGCTGCACTGCTGCCCGCCGTGGTGGGAGGGATGGCGGAAGATGCGACCCAGCGGCTCACCGTGCGCTACCGCCTGCTGCTCACCGGTATGACGGGGGCGCTGGCCGTAGGCCTAGGGGGCTTGAGCGTACCCCGGCTGGGCCTGCCGTGGCTGGATGCGCTGCTGATTGCGGCCCCCTGGCTGGGCATGGCGATCGCCCTGCTGGCGGTAACGGGGCTGCCCCACGCGTTCAACCTCATTGACGGCTACAACGGCTTGGCGGCCATGGTAGCGCTGATCGTGTGTTTGGCGTTGGCGCACGTGGCCCTGCAAGTGGGGGACCGCAGCTTGGCGGCGCTGCTCATTTCCACGGCGGCTGCCACGGGAGGGTTCCTGTTGTGGAATTACCCGCGCGGCATGTTGTTCGCCGGCGATGGCGGAGCTTATGTGTGGGGCGTGGTCATCGCCATGGCCAGCGTGGCGCTGGTGCAGCGCAACGCCGACGTATCGCCCTGGTTTCCCATGCTGCTGCTGGTGTATCCGGTCTGGGAGACGGTGTTCTCGATCTACCGCAAGCTGGTGCGCGGGGTGTCGCCCGGCGTGGCGGATGCGCTGCATTTCCACCAGCTCATCTACCGGCGCATCGTGCGGCGCGTGTTCCATGACGACGAGTCGCGCCACATGCTGATGCGCAACAACCGCACCTCTCCGTACCTGTGGGCGTTCTTCATGCTCACGGTGGTGCCCGCGGTGCTGTTCTGGAGCAATACGCCGGTGCTGATGGTTTTCTGCGCGCTGTTCGGTATCACCTACGTGGCGGCTTACCTGTCCATCGTCCGGTTCAAGGTGCCGGACTGGCTGCGGCGGTGAACACGTTCTAGGCGCCTGCGGCACAATGCGCGCCGTACCTTCTTCTCCTCTCACTGGCCCCATGACCGACCTTCTTTCGATTGCCCCCCGCGACAAGGCTGAAATCCTGGCGCAGGCGCTGCCCTACATCCGCAAGTTCCATGGCAAGACCATGGTCATCAAGTACGGCGGCAATGCCATGACCGATCCGGCGCTGCAGGCCGATTTCGCCGAGGACGTGGTGCTGCTCAAGCTCGTGGGCATGAACCCGGTGGTGGTGCATGGCGGGGGGCCGCAGATCGAGACGGCGCTCAACCGCCTGGGCAAGAAGGGCGAGTTCATCCAGGGCATGCGCGTGACCGACGCCGAGACCATGGAGGTGGTCGAGTGGGTGCTGGCCGGCGAGGTGCAGCAGGACATCGTGGGCCTGATCCACCAGGCGGGCGGCAAGGCCGTGGGCCTGACGGGGCGCGATGGCGGCCTGATCCGTGCCAAGAAGCTCAAGATGCTGGACAACAAGGACCCGTCCATCGAGCACGACGTGGGCCAGGTGGGCGACATCGTGGCCATCGACCCCAGCGTGGTCAAGGCGCTGCAGGACGATGCCTTCATCCCCGTCATCAGCCCCATCGGCTTCGGCGAGGAGAACGAGAGCTACAACATCAACGCCGACGTGGTTGCAGCCAAGCTCGCCACTGTGCTGCAGGCCGAGAAGCTGGTCATGCTGACCAACACGCCGGGCGTGCTCGACAAGGCGGGCAAGCTGCTCACCGACCTCACGGCGCGCGAGATCGACGCGCTGTTCGCCGACGGCACCATCTCGGGCGGCATGCTGCCCAAGATCAGCGGCGCGCTCGACGCCGCCAAGGCCGGCGTGAATGCCGTGCACATCATCGACGGGCGCGTGCCCCATTCGATGCTGCTCGAAATCCTCACGGATCAGGCCTACGGCACCATGATCCGGTCGCACTGAGCCCTGCCCCATGCGCCTGCTGCTGGTCGAAGACGACGTGATGCTCGCCAGCGGCATCAAGCTGGGCCTCACGGACGCGGGCTACGCCGTGGACTGGGTGGGCAGCGGCGAGCGCGCGCAGGAGGTGCTGCTGGCCGAGTCGTTCGACGCGGCCATCATCGACATCGGCCTGCCCGCCATGGATGGGCTGGAACTCACCCGGCGCCTGCGCCGCCCGGGCATGGCCAACCCGGCCATGCCCGTGCTCATCCTCACCGCGCGCGATGCGCTGCACGACCGCGTGCAGGGGCTCGACTGGGGCGCGGACGACTACATGGTCAAGCCCTACGAGCTGCCCGAGCTGCTCGCGCGCCTGCGTGCGCTGCTGCGCCGCTCGCAGGCGGCGACCTCGGCGGTGCTGAGCTTCGGCCCCATCGAGCTCGACACCGCCGGGCGCCGCGCGAGCGTGCGCACGGGCGACGCCGCCGGGCAGACCCTGGAGCTGGGCCCGCGTGAGTGGACGGTGCTCGAATACCTGCTGATCCATGCCCCCAAGCCCGCGAGCAAGGACAAGCTGCTGCAGGCCCTGACGGGCTGGGACAAGGAGATCACGCCCAACGCCGTGGAGGTCTACGTCTCGCGCCTGCGCGGCAAGCTGGAGCCGCACGGCGTGGCGCTGCGCTCCATCCGCGGCTTCGGTTACCGGCTGGAGCTGCGCGCAACACCCGGCGAGCCATGACCTCCGGCCTGCGCAACCGGCTGCTGGTGCTGCTGGTGCTGCCGCTGTGCCTGCTGGCGCTGGTGGGCGGCTGGCTCGACTACCGCTCGGCCGACGAGGCCGCCAGCCAGCACGACCAGCGCCTGCTGCGCCTGCTGCCCGCGCTGGCCGATTCGGTGGTGGCGCCGCCGCTGCACGCGGGTGAGCCGCCGCTGTTGCTGCTCGCGCCGCCCATCGAGGACTTTTTGCGCCAGCGCGCGGGCTACGCGGGCTACTCCGTCATGGATGACGCGGGCCGCGTGGTGGCGGGCAATGCCTGGGTGACGGGCATGGCGCCCAAGACCCAGGCGGCCGAGTTCCACAGCCTCGAATACGGTGGCGTGACCTACCGCGTGGCCGTGCAGCGCGGCCGCACGGCGGGCGCGGGCGAGATGGTGGTGGCGCTGGCCGATGGCTCCGACCCGCGCCAGCAGTGGGCCCAGCAGATGCTGCTGCGCATGCTGCTGCCCAACCTGGTGCTGCTGGCGGCCGCGGCGCTGGCCATCCACTGGGCGGTGCGCAAGGCCTTCCAGCCGCTGCTGGACTTGGCCGAGGCCGTGGAGCGCCGCTCGCCGCGCGACCTGAGCCCCATCGACGAGGCGGCCTCGCCTTCGGAGGTGCGGCCGCTCGTGCATTCGCTCAACCACCTGTTCGCGCTCGTCAACGCGCAGGCCGACGGGCAGCGCCGCTTCGTGGCCGATGCGGCGCACCAACTGCGCACCCCGCTCGCGGGCCTGCAGGCGCAGGTGGAGGCCTGGGCGCTGATGGCGCAGGCGGCGGCGCATGCACACCATGGTTTTGAGCCAAATCGGCCTCCAGCGCAGGAGGGGCGGGCGCAAGGTGCTATCGTCTTGGGAGTGGAGCAGGTGGAGAAGCTGCGCGATGCCACGCGCCGCACCTCGCAGCTCGCGCACCAGTTGCTGGCCCTGTCGCGGGCCGATGCGCGCAGCCTCGATGCCCAGCCCATGCAGCGCCTGGACCTCAAGGACCTGTGCGAGCAACTGCTCGAAACCTTCCTCGACCCCGCCACGGGCAAGGGCCTGGACCTGGGGCTGGACGCGCGGCCCGTGCACGTGACGGGCCATGGCTGGCTGCTGCGCGAGCTGCTGTCCAACCTGGTGGACAACGCGATCAAATACACGCCTGCGGACGGTGCGGTCACCATCCGCTGCGGGCTTCGCAGCGTCTCGCGTGGCGTACAGCGGGCCTTCCTGCAGGTAGAGGACGACGGCCCCGGCATCCCCGAGGCCGAGCATGCGCACGTGATGGAGCGCTTTTACCGCGTGCCCGGCTCGGCGGGCGAAGGCACGGGGCTGGGCCTGGCGATCGCGGACGAGATCGCGCGCGTCCACCGCGCCACGCTTACGCTGGGCCGCAACGCGCAGGGCCAGGGGCTGGTGGCCACGCTGGTGTTCGCCGAGTAGCGCTAGACGCCGCGCGCCCGGTCGGCCGCGAACCGCTGGCGGAAGGCGCCGTACTGCCCCGCATCGAGCGCTTCGCGCACCTCGCGCATCAGGTTCAGGTAGTAGTGCAGGTTGTGGATGGTGGTGAGCATGGGCCCCAGCATCTCGCCGCAGCGGTCCAGGTGGTGCAGGTAGGCGCGCGAGAAACCGCCGCGCCCGCCATCGGCCCACGCCACGCCGTCCTTGCCCGCGCAGGCGTGGCAGGTGCAGGTGGGGTCCAGCGGCTGGTGGTCGGTCTTGTGGCGCGCGTTGCGGATCTTGAGGTCGCCGTAGCGCGTGAAGATGGTGCCGTTGCGCGCGTTGCGCGTGGGCATCACGCAGTCGAACATGTCCACGCCGTCGGCCACGCCCTGTACCAGGTCCTCGGGCGTGCCCACGCCCATCAGGTAGCGCGGCTTGTGGGCGGGCAGGCGGTGCGGCGTGTGGGCCATGATGCGCAGCATCTCGTCCTTGGGCTCGCCCACGCTCACGCCGCCGATGGCGTAGCCGGGGAAGTCCATTTCCACGAGCTTTGCGAGCGATTCCTCGCGCAGGGGCTCGTACATGCCGCCCTGCACGATGCCGAAGAGCGCGTTGGGGTTGTTCAGGCGGTGGAATTCGTCCTGCGAGCGCTGGGCCCAGCGCAGGCTCATCTCCATGCTCTTGCGCGCCTCGGCCTCGGTGGTGAGGTGGCCCTTGGTCTCGTAGGGCGTGCACTCGTCGAGCTGCATCACGATGTCGCTGTTGAGCGTGGTCTGGATCTGCATGCTCACCTCGGGCGACATGAACAACTTGTCGCCGTTCACGGGGCTCGCGAAGTGCACGCCTTCCTCGGTGATCTTGCGCATGGCGCCCAGCGACCAGACCTGGAAGCCGCCCGAGTCGGTGAGGATGGGCTTGTTCCACTGCTCGAAGCCGTGCAGGCCGCCAAAGCTCTGCATCACGTCGAGCCCCGGGCGCATCCATAGGTGGAAGGTGTTGCCCAGGATGATCTGCGCGCCCATGTCGTGCAGGCTCTGCGGCATCACGCCCTTGACGGTGCCATAGGTGCCCACGGGCATGAAGATGGGGGTCTGCACCACGCCGTGGTTGAGCGTGAGGGTGCCGCGCCGGGCGTGGCTGCCGGGGTCGGCGGTGAGAAGGTTGAATTGGAGCATGGGGGGATTGTCCCAAATGCTCCAAATGCCCCGTATCCCGGCCTACACTGGCTTTTTCAAGAAGGAGAGAACAACATGGTCCGCATCCTCGTTCCCGTCGATGGCTCTGAATTGGCGCTTGGCGCCGTGCACCATGCCCTGGCCTTGGTGCGCGAGGGCCTGTCTGCCACGCTGGTGCTGGTCAACGCGCAGGAGCCTGCGTCCTTCTATGAATTGGCCACCAAGGATTCGGACATCATCGCCGCAGCCGCCGTCGAGGCCGGGCAGGACTTGATGGCCGGCGCCGTAGCCTTGGTGCAGGCCGCTGGCGTGCCGTATGAGACGGACGTTGCGCTGGGCGAGGTGGCGGCCACGGTGGTGGACCTGGCCGAAGACCACGGCTGCGGCCTGATCGTGATCGGGGCGCAAGGGCAGGGGGCTTTGCGGGGCGCGCTGCTGGGCTCGGTGTCGCAGGCGGTGGTGCAGCTGAGCCCTGTGCCGGTGACCATCGTCAAGCATGCGCAGCTGCCGGAGCCAGCGCAGGACGAGTGAAAAAGGGGCTGCGCTGCAGCCGCTTGCTATTTTATTAGTAGCTTGTGGCGCGTGCTGGGCGGGCGCCTGGGCCGGTTTTTAGGCCGCTTTTTTCCAGGAATCCGCGGGCGCGCGCTGCAGCTTGCCGTGGGGCAGGCTGGCCAGGCGGCCGAACATGCGGCGGCAGTAGCCGCGGATCCACAGGCATTTGTTGATCTCATCCACGGGCAGCGGGCCCGAGACGACGACCAGGTCGTTGGCCTCGGCCACGGCGCCCGCGGCACGCAGGCGGCGGCGGGCGTGGTTGGCCCAGGACTGGATGCGCGTGGGGCTGCCGTGCTGGTGCACCTCGCCCGTGTGCAGGTCGAACGCGATGGCCACGGTGTCCGTTTTCAGCTTGAAGCGGCGCTCGCCCGTGACGGCGCTGGGCGCGTCGCGCATGTCGTACAGGTAATAGCTGCCGGACTTGAGCTGGTATTGCAGGTCCATGGGTCGTCATCCTCCGAGCGGTCATTCTGTCGCGTCGCACCGTGCGGCAAAGGGGCGAAAACCGCTTTGAAACCGGCGCTTTTCGGTGCGGCGATTGTGTCGGCGCGGGCGGAGCGCTTCAAGCCGAAACGGTAACCGGATGCAAATCAGCTCAGAAATCGACGAGGCTCAGCCCCACGCTCAGCACCGTGCGCCGGCGGTTGTAGTCGATCAGGCTGTCGCCATAGCCCGTGAAGAGCTGGGTGTGCAGGCGCAGGTTGCTCTTGCCGCCCGCCAGGCCCGTGCCCAGGGGACGCAGCCATTCGAGGCGGGCCGAGCCGCGCCCCTGGGTGATGGTGCCGCGCAGCGTGGCGCTGAACTGGTTGTCCTGGCTGGGGTTCCACACGGCGCGCAGCTCGCCGTGGCCGAGGTAGTGGGTGATGTCGGGGTTGTCGTCGCTGCTGGCGCTCTCGGGCAGGCGCTGCCACAGGCGCGCATGCAGCTGCCAGCGGTTGCCCAGCTCCAGGCCGGTCATGAGGTAGGCGCGGTTCCAACTGCGCGAGAGCGGGTCGCTCTGGCCGTTGGACTGGTGCACCAGGCCCACGCCGCTGTAGCGCCAGCGCCAGCCCCAGGGCAGCTTGGCGTCGGTGGGGTAGACGTACATCACCTCGGGCTCGTGGTCCGTGGCGCGGAAGGGACGCGAGATCTCTGGGCTGAAGAGCTGCCAGTACGACTGCTGGGTGTAGCCGAACCATAGCGAGTCCTTGTGCCCGCCGCCCTGCGTGAGCAGGCCCTGCGCCAATTTCGTGCGCACGGAGAGCTGCACGCGCATCTCGGTCTTGCGGTAGTCGACGGGCTCGGCGGCCGTGTGGCCGGGCGAGGGCGAGCTGGGCTGCTGGTTCACGTGGTTCGCGGTGACGGCCGACACGCTCAGGGGCCGGTAGCCGCGAAAGCCGAAGGTGCCGCAGTCGGTGCCGTCCTCGAGCTCCCAGAAGCGCGAGATGTCGCTGTACTGCGGGTCGCGGCAGCCCTCGGTGCGGGCCACCTCGATGATGCGGGTGGCGGGCAGCGTGGCGTCCACGGGCGAGGGCGGCGGCGCGGCCGCGGCGGTGCCTGGCGCGGTCTCCTGGGCGCTCGCGGCCGGTGCGGCCCAGGCCTGCTGGCCCGCCCAGCGGTCGAAGCAGGCCAGGCGCTCGGCATCGCCGCTGGTGGCGGCGCACTGGCGCCAGGCCGTGGCGTCCGCAGCGGGCGGTGTGGGGGGCTGCGCGTGCGCGGTGGCGGCGGCGACGGCGCTGCACAGGCTGGTGAGCGTAGTGAGGAGGCGGTTCATGGCAAGGCGGGGGCCTGCTTGCGCAGGACGAAGGGGATCAGGGTGTTGGGGGCTTGGGCGCTGCTCCAGGTGCCGCGGATTTCCCGGCCGCAGCGGCCTTCGGTGACGCGGCCGGTCCAGGTGGCGCTGATGCGGGTGCCGTCGCTGGATTCTTCGAGCGTGAGGTCGCCGTCGTCCACGTCGCCCACGGCCTGGGCCGTGGAGGTGCCGCGCTGCACGGTGCCGCGCACGCTCTCGGCCAGCTCGGGGTGGGGGCCCAGGCGCAGCAGGGCGGGGGGCTGGCCCTGGAGTTCGGCACGCCACTGGCCCTGCAGGTGCCGGGCGTCCATGGCGGCGGCGCTGGGGCAGTTTTCTGCATTGTTTTGGCCTGTAGCGCAGGCGCAGAGCGCGCAGGCAGCTATCGAAACGAGAGTGATCGGCAATTTCATGGCGGGGTTTGGGCGGCGTCCTGCGCGGCCTTGCGTGCGGCGAATTCGGCACGCAGGGCCTTGAGTTTCTCGCGCGGGTCTTCGCGCGCGGTGTTCTTGTCGAGCGCCATTTCGGCAATGAAGCGGCTGGGCTGGGCGGCCACCATTTCGCGGCCCTTCTTGCGCCGCTTGGTCCAGCTCACGGCCAGGGTGCGCTGGGCGCGGGTGATGCCCACGTACATCAGGCGGCGCTCTTCCTCCAGCCGTGTCTGGGTGGCGGGGCCGTCGTCGTCCTCGATCTTGAAGGGCAGCAGGCCCTCGTTCACGCCCGCGAGGATCACGTGCGGCCATTCCAGGCCCTTGCTGGCGTGCAGGGTGGACAGCGTCACCATGTCCTGGTCCTGCTCGCGCTCGCTGATGGTGGAGAGCAGCGCGATGGTCTGCGCCACTTCGAGCAAGCTCTTGGTCTCGCGCTCGGTGGTGGTGCCTGCCGCGTCGTCGATCTGGCCGCCCGCGCGCTGGCTCATCCAGTCGCAGAACTCCAGCACGTTGCTCCAGCGCGAGGCGGCGGCGGTCTCGCTGTCCTCGCTGTCGTACAGGTGCTGCTCGTAGCCGATGTCCTTGAGCCAGTCGGCCATGAAGGCGCGCGCGTTCCCGGCGCCCAGCGTGTGGCGCGCGCGGTGCTCCAGGTCGTTGATGGTGCGGCCGAATTCGAGCAGGCTGTCGTGCGCCTTCTTCGGGATGGCCGCCGTGAGCATGTGGCTGAACAGCGCGCCGAACATGCTCGTCTTGTGCTGGGTGGCGAATTCGCCCAGCTTCGCCAGGGTGGTGTGGCCGATGCCGCGCTTCGGAACGGTGATGGCGCGCAGGAACGCCGGGTCGTCGTCGTTGTTGATCCACAGGCGGAACCACGCGCACAGATCGCGGATCTCGGCGCGGTCGAAGAAGCTCGTGCCGCCCGAGACCTTGTACGGAATGTTGGCGCGGCGCAAGGCTTTTTCGAGCGGCTTGGCCATGTGGTTGGCGCGGTAGAGCACGGCGAAGTCCTTCCACGCGGGGGGCGGGTTGGCCGCTGCGCGCAGGCCCTGGATGCGGGCCACGGCGCGCTCGGCCTCGTGCTCCTCGTTGTCGGCATCGACCACGCGCACGGGCTCGCCCTCGCCGAGTTCGCTGAACAAGGTCTTGGGGAACAGCTTGGGGTTGGGCTGGATGACGTTGTTGGCCGCGCGCAGGATGGCGCTGGTGGATCGGTAGTTCTGCTCCAGCTTGATGACCTTGAGCCGCGGGTAATCGACGGGCAGCTTCTTCAGGTTGTCCAGCGTGGCGCCGCGCCAGCCGTAGATGCTCTGGTCGTCGTCGCCCACGGCGGTGAAGCGCGCACGCTCGCCCACCAGCAGCTTGAGCAGTTCGTACTGCGTGGCGTTGGTGTCCTGGTATTCATCGACGAGCACGTGGCCGAGCTTTTCCTGCCACTTGGCGCGCACCTCGGGGTGGCCCTGCAGCAGGCGCAGCGGCATGCCGATCAGGTCGTCGAAGTCCACGCTCTGGTAGGCCGTGAGGCGCTCCTCGTAGTGCTTCATGATGACGGCGATGCTGCGCTCGTGCTCGTCCTTGGCCTGGGCCAGCGCGGCCTTGGCGTCCAGGCCCGCGTTCTTCCAGGCGCTGATGGTGAACTGCCACTGGCGCGCGGTGGCGATATCGGTGGTGCCGCCCGCAGCGTCCTTGATGATGCTGGTCACGTCGCCGGCATCGAGGATGCTGAACTGGGGCTTCAGGCCCAGCGCCTGCCCGTCCTCGCGCACCATGCGCACGCCCAGGGCGTGGAAGGTGCAGACCATCACGTCCTTGGCGGCGCGGCCGATCAGCCCCTGGGCGCGCTCGCGCATCTCGGCGGCGGCCTTGTTGGTGAAGGTGATGGCGGCGATGCGCTTGGGCGCAAGCCCGGTCTCGATCAGCCGCGCGATCTTGTGCGTGATCACCCGCGTCTTGCCCGAGCCCGCGCCCGCCAGCACGAGGCAGGGGCCCTCGGTGTAGTGGACGGCCTGGAGCTGGGCGAGATTGAGACCGGCGGACATGGGAGGCGGCGACTGGCGACGGGCAAAGCGGCCAATGATAACGAGCCGCCCGCGCGACAATGCGGCCCGTGCTCTCCGTCCTGCTCGTCACCTTCCCTTTCTTCGCGCTCGTGCTCTGCGGCTACCTGGCCACGCGCGGCGGCGCGCTGCCGCTGGCGGCCATACCGGGGCTCAACACCTTCGTGCTGTACTTCGCGCTGCCGTGCATGCTGTACCGCTTCGGCGCCAGCACGCCCATCGCGCAACTGCTCGACCCGGCCGTGGCGCTCGTGTACCTGCTGTGCGCGCTGCTCATGGTGGCGGGCACCATCGTGCTGACCCGGCGCGGCGCGGTGGGCTGGAACGACGCGGCTTTCGGCGCGCTGGTGGTGGCCTTCCCGAACACGGGCTTCATGGGCGTGCCGCTGCTCGTGGCGCTGCTGGGCGCGCAGAGCGCGGGGCCGGTGATCCTGAGCATGGCGGTGGACATGTGCATCACCACCTCGCTGTGCATCGCGCTCTCGCGCCTGGACGGCGCGGGCGCGCACGGCGTGGCGGTGGCGCTGCGCAACGCGGCCAGGGGCATGGCGACCAACCCCATGCCCTGGTCCATCGTGCTGGGTGGCGTAGCCTCGGCGCTGCAGTGGCATTTGCCCGAGCCCGTGGACAAGACGCTTGCCATGCTCGCGGGTGCGGCCTCGCCCGTGGCGCTGTTCACCATCGGCGCGGTGCTCGCGCGCTCGCAGATGAACCAGCACGAATACGTGCCGCCGCGCCTGTACGTGCCGCTGGCGCTGGCCAAGCTGGTGCTGCACCCGCTGCTGGTGTGGTGCGTGGGGCGCGGGGCGGCGGCGCTGGGGGCCGGTATTTCGGACTTCACGCTCACCGTGCTGGTGCTGCTGGCCGCGCTGCCGAGCGCGAGCAACGTGGCCCTGCTGGTGGAACGCTTCGGCGCCCATGGCGGGCGCGTGGCGCGGATCATCCTTGTATCGACGGTGCTGTCGTTCCTGAGCTTCTCGGCTGCCGTTGCGCTATTTATTTAATAGCTGCTTGCGCAGCGTGCAAGCGCCATGGAGGCGGATTTTGCCTGCAACCGTGCTTCAGATCGCCTGCGGGTCCACATCCACCAGCCAGCGGATCAGCCCCTTGTGCCGCGCGCGCTCGGCGTGCAGCACGGGCTGCCACGCGGCCAGGAAGCGCTGCAGCGCGGTGCGGCTCTCGCTCTCCAGCAGCATCTGCGCGCGCTCCACGTTGGCCACGCGCTGCACGGCCAGCGGCACGGGCGGGAAGAGGAAGATCTGCTCCGTGCCCGGCAACTGCGCCGCGCGCGCCGCATCGCTCGCGGCCTGCAGGAAGGCCTGGGCGGCCTCTTGCGTGCGGGCGTCGGCGCGCACCAGGGCCTGGTAGGCGAAGGGCGGCATGCCCGCGCCGGCGCGCTCGGCCAACTGCTGCGCGGCGAAGGCCGGGAAGTCGTGGCGGCGCAGGGCGGCGAACAGCGGGTGGTCCGGGTGCCAGGTCTGCACCCACATCTCGGGCGCGTGACCCTGGGTGGCCACGTAGCGCGCGTCGCGCCCGGCGCGGCCGGCGGCCTGCAGCAGCAGCGCGAACAGGCGCTCGGGCGCGCGGAAGTCGCTGCTGAACAGGGCGCCGTCGGGCTGCACGGCCGCCACGAGCGTGATGCGGCGGAAGTCGTGCCCCTTGGCGATCATCTGCGTGCCCACGAGCACGTCCACCTCGCCCGCATGCACCTGGGCGAGCTGCTCTTCGAGCGCGCCCTTGGCGCGGGTGGTGTCGGCGTCGATGCGCGCCACGCGCGCGGCGCGGCGGCCGGGGGTGATGACGTTGCGCAGCAGTGCGGCCAGTTGCTCTTCGAGCTGCTCGGTGCCCCGGCCCACGGGCAGGATGTCGGGGTTGCCGCAGGCGGGGCAGGCGCGCGGCACGCGCTGCGTGGTGCCGCAGTGGTGGCAGCGCAGCGTGCGGTCGATCTTGTGGAACACCTGGTGGGCGCTGCAGTGCGGGCAGTCGCTCTTCCAGCCGCAGGCATGGCAGTGCAGCACGGGCGCGAAGCCGCGCCGGTTGAGCAGCACCAGGCACTGTTCGCCGCGCTCCACGCGCTCGGTGATGGCTTGCACGAGCAGGGGGGAGAACACCGCGCCGCGCGGCTGCTGGGCCATGTCCACCAGGCGCACGTGCGGCAGCTCGCCCGCGCCGATGCGGCTGGGCATGGCCAGCCGCTGGTAGCGCCCCACCTCGGGGCTGCTCGCGTGCCAGCTCTCCAGCGAGGGCGTGGCGCTGCCGAGGATGACCTTGGCGCCCTGCTCGCGCCCGCGCCACAGCGCCAGGTCGCGCGCGGAGTACCGCGCGCCCTCCTGCTGCTTGTAGCTCGCGTCGTGCTCCTCGTCCACCACGATGAGCGCCAGGCCCGGCAGGCTGGCGAACACGGCCATGCGCGTGCCGAGCACGATGCGTGCCGTGCCGCCGTGCGCGGCCAGCCAGCTCTTGAGGCGCTGCGGGTGGGTCATGCCGCTGTGCAGGCTGGCCACGCTGCCCGCGCCGTAGCGCGGCGCGAAGCGGGCGAGAAAGCGCGCTTCGAGCTGGGGCGTGAGGTTGATCTCGGGCACCATCACCAGCACCTGGGCGGTGGGGTTGGCCTCCAGCGCGGCCTGCGCGCAGCGCAGGTACACCTCGGTCTTGCCGCTGCCCGTGCTGCCGTACAGCAGGAAGGGGCCAGGCTGGATGGCAATTTGGCCGCAAGCGCTTTCCTGTTCTGCGCTAAGCGCTATGGATTCGATAGTTCCATCGCCTGCCTGCACCCCTGCGGGCCGGCGCAGGCGGCGCGCGAGCTGCTCGGGCCCCAGGTCGCGCAGCTGGGGCGGCAGCGCGGCCAGCGCCACCTCGCCCAGCGCGCGCTGGTAGTAGCGTGCCGCGAAGGCGACGAGGCGGCGCCACGCGCCGTCGAGCGGGGCCAGCCCTTCGAGCACCCCGGCCACGGGCCGCAGCTGGGGCGGCGGGGGCGGCGCGCCGCCGGGCGCGTCCCACACCACGCCGAGCACCTCGCGCGGGCCCAGGGGCACTCGCACCAGGGTGCCGGGCGCGAGCGGCCGGTCGCTGGCGTAGCTCAGCAGGTCGCCCACGCCGCTGTGCGCGGGGGTCTGGACGGCGACGTGGACGGTGGACGGTTGCAAGGGAGCCAGGGGATGGATGGGGGGCGAGTCTGCGATTGTCGTTCCATGGCGGCGGCCACCGCGTGCGGGCCGGTGGCAGGTTCTGTGGATAACTTTGTTGACATCGGCACCGTAAAAACCGGCTGGCCCGCATGGATGCTGGCTTCCAGGCTCGCCGCCCGGAAACGGGTGTTTACAAAAAAACCTTATGAATCAATGATCTAAAGATGCGGCGCTACGGCCCTTGGACGGCGCCCCGGGCTTTCGGTCATGCTGCGCTGCATCAAGATGTGTGTGCATAAGTCGAACACCCCGGGTTCGTCAAGCCCCACAAAACCTCCGAATCGGTGCCTGGGCCGGGTTTGCAAGCTCAGGTTTTTCTGCGGTTCAGCCTGCAAGTGCTTGATTTGCCTTGCAATTCGTAAGAAATCCAGAATTCCTGTGGATAACTTTGTTGATATCCCTTGGTTTTGGCCCGCAAGCCCTTGAATGGCCGTGCTTTGGCTGGATTGCACGCAAAAAAAGCAGCCAGCGGAGCCTCTTTGAAATCAATGACTTACGTGTTTATTGAGAGCATTTCGCAGGCTGCCCGCGCACGGGGCCGCAGCCCGGCCCGTGCCACGGGGCTGCTCCGATTTTGTGCATAAGTCAAGATGCCGAACGGGCTCTCAGCCCTGGCGCTGCGCCCGCGAATGGCGGTGCACGGCCTCCACCAGCGCCGCCACGTGTTCGGGCGGCGTGAACTGGCTGATGCCGTGGCCCAGGTTGAAGATGTGCGTGGGGCCCGTGGTGGCGCGGTCGGTGTGCGGCGCGCCGAAGCTGTCCAGCACGGCGCGCACTTCGCTGGCGATCCGCTCGGGCGGGGCGAACAGCACGTTGGGGTCGATGTTGCCCTGCAGCGCGTGCGTGGCGCCCACGATGGCGCGCGCCTGGCCCAGGTTGGCGGTCCAGTCCAGGCCCAGCACCTCGCAGGGGAGGTCCTTCATGTCGGGCAGCCAGATGCCGCCGCCCTTGGTGAAGACGATGCGCAGCACGTCGGCGCCGTCCACGCCCGTGCGCTTCAACTGGGCCAGCACGCGCCGCGTGTAGGCCAGGCTGAACTGCTGGAACGCGCCGTCGGCCAGCACGCCGCCCCAGGAGTCGAACACCATCACGGCTTGCGCGCCCGCGTCGATCTGCGCGTTGAGGTAGGCGGCCACGGCGTCGGCGTTCACGGCCAGGATGCGGTGCATCAGGTCCGGGCGGCTGTACATCAGCGTCTTGACGAGGCGGTAGTCGTCCGACCCCTTGCCCTCGACCATGTAGCAGGCCAGCGTCCAGGGGCTGCCCGAGAAGCCGATCAGCGGCACGCGTCCGTCCAGTGCGCGGCGGATCGAGGTGACGGCGTCGAACACGTAGCGCAGCTTGTCCATGTCGGGCACGGCCAGCCGGTCCACGGCGGCCTCGTCGCGCACCACTTGGGCGAAGCGCGGGCCCTCGCCCTCGGCGAACGACAAGCCCAGGCCCATGGCGTCGGGCACCGTGAGGATGTCGCTGAACAGGATGGCCGCATCGAGCGGGAAGCGGTCCAGGGGCTGCAGCGTGACCTCGGTGGCGTAATCCACGTTGGTCGCCAGCCCCATGAAGCTGCCCGCCTTGGCGCGCGTGGCCTTGTACTCGGGCAGGTAGCGCCCGGCCTGGCGCATGAGCCACAGGGGCGTGTAGTCGGTGGCCTGGCGGCGGCAGGCGCGCAGGAAGGTGTCGTTCTGGAGGGGGGCGAAGCTCATGGGCGGGGATTGTCGCAGGCTGCCCCGGCCGCAGTGCTGGCAAGCCCGCCTGGCTTGTCGTAGATCAAGAGGCGGCGGCCCACGCCCACTGGTCGCGCCCCGCGTCCTTAGCGCGGTACAGCGCATGATCGGCACGGTTGTAGAGCTGTGTGGCGCTTTCGCCGGGTTGGTGCAGCACCAGCCCGGCGCTGGCGGTGTAGCCCTGCCCGGGCGCGTTGGCCAGCGGGCGGGCCTCGCGCACGCGCGCGAACAGCCGGGAGACGATGGCTTCGGACTGCTCCCGGCCGCAGCCGGACAGTAGCAAGGTGAACTCCTCCCCACCCACGCGCCCGGCGCCGTCCTCGCGCCGGATGCTGGCCTGCAGGTGCCGCGCGAAGTTGCGGATCACCTCGTCGCCTGCCGAGTGGCCGTAGAGGTCGTTGATGCGCTTGAAATGGTCCAGGTCGAGCAGTGCCAGCGCGAAGGGGCGGCCCTGGGCGATGAGCTGGTCCGCCTGCCGCACGATGTGCGTGCGGTTGGACAGGCCTGTCAGCGCATCGGTCTGTGCGGTGCGAAGGGCTTGGTCGTACGCTTGGCGCAAAGCGCGCCCATCCTGGTGGAAGGAGGTGATGTCGCTGGCGACGCACAGCATCCAGCCATTGCCCAGCAGGGTCTCGGTCATCCAGATCCAGCGCCCGTCGTGCAGGTCGCTCTCGAAGGCGCGGAAGGGCAGCTTGCCGCGCCGCGACTTGGTGGCGGCGAACCAGGTTTCAAAGTCTTCTGCGCCGACCACTGTGCCGCGCTGGTGCGCATGGTTGTTGCGCATCAGATCCAGCCAGGTGCTGTGGCCGTCGGGACGCAGGTGATAGGCGTTTTCAAAGGCCGTGTTGGCAAAGCGCAGCACGTCCTGTTCGTCGAAGATACCTACGATCAGCTCGCTGGCGGCGAGCAGGTCGAGCACGATGGAGGGCAGGGCGGGGTCGGACATGGCTAGGTGCGGCCGAGCGCTTGGTCGATGTCCCACAGGATGTCGTCCACATCCTCGATGCCCACCGACAGCCGCACCATGTCCGCGCTCACGCCCGCGCGGGCGAGTTCTTCCTCGCTGAGCTGGCGGTGCGTGGTCGAGGCGGGGTGGATCACCAGCGTCTTGGCGTCGCCGATGTTGGCCAGGTGGCTCAGGAACTCGCAGGCGTCGATGAACTTCTCGCCGGCCGCCGCGCCACCTTTCACGCCGAAGGTGAGGATGCCCGAGGCGCCCGGCGCGCCGTCCACCGCGCGGAACTGCTTTTGCGCCAGCGCGTGGTACGGCGAATCGGGCAGGCCCGGGTAGTTGACCCAGGCCACCCGCGGGTGGTCTTGCAGGAACCGCGCCACCGCGAGCGCATTGCGGCAGTGCTCGCGCATGCGCAGGTGCAGCGTCTCGGCGCCCTGCAGCAACTGCCAGGCGTTGAGCGGCGAGAGCACGCCGCCGAAGGTGCGGTTGACCTCCATGCGCGCCTTCATGGTGTAGCCGAAGTCGCCGAAGGTCTCGTAGAACTTCACGCCGTGGTAGGCGCGGCTGGGCTCGACCATCTCGGGGAAGTTGCCGTTGTCCCACGGGAACTTGCCGCCCTCCACCACCACGCCGCCCATGGTGGTGCCGTGGCCGCCGATGTACTTGGTGGCGCTGTGCACCACGATGTCGGCGCCCAGGGCGAGCGGGTTGCACAGGTAGGGGCTGGCCACGGTGTTGTCGATCACGAGCGGCACGCCGTGGGCGTGGGCCACCTCGGCGATTGAAGCGATGTCGAGCACGTTGACCAGCGGGTTGCCGATGGTTTCGCCGAACACGGCGCGCGTGGTGGGGCGCATGGCGCGCGCGAAGTTTCCGGGGTCGGCGGGATCGACGAAGGTGGTCTCGATCCCCAGGCGCGCAAAGCCCACGCCGAGCTGCCCCACCGTGCCGCCGTAGAGCGTGCTGGCCGCCACGATGTGGTCGCCCGCCTTCAGGATGGCCAGCAGCGCCGCCATCTGCGCGGCCATGCCGCTCGCACAGGCCAGGGCCGCGCGGCCGTTCTCCAGGCTCGCGATGCGCTCCTCGAACACGGCCACCGTGGGGTTGCTGATGCGGCTGTAGACGTTGCCGAAGGTCTGCAGGTTGAACAGGCTGCTCGCGTGCCCGGCATCGTCGAAGACGAAGCTCGTAGTCTGATGGATGGGCGTGGCGCGCGCGCCCGTCACGGGGTCGGGCTGGGCGCCCGCGTGGATGGCGCGGGTGCCGAAGCCGAAGGCGCGGTCGGAGCCAGGGGGCGTGGGGTCTGCCATGATTTTATAGATAAAAAGTGCCTGCAGCGCTTATGTGGCAAGCGCTGGCAGCTATCAATAAGGGAGTTGGCGCAGCCGCTTGGCGGAGATCACCTTGGTGTTCACGCCCATCCAGCCCAGGCCGCCGAACAGGCGCGCGTGCTCGATCTTCACGCAGCGGTTCTGCACGGCGAGCAGCCCGGCGCCCTCGGCGCGCCGCACGGCGTCTTCGTTCCACACGCCCAGTTGCAGCCACAGGCACCGCGCGCCGATGGCCACCGCCTCCTCGGCCAGCGGCGCAATGTCTTCGCTCTTGCGAAAGCAATCGACCATGTCGATCTTCACGCCCTGCGCGGCGAGCGCGGCGGCGGCCTCGGTCACGCTGGCGTAGACCGCCTCGCCCAGGATCCGCCCCCCCTCGCGGGCGGCCAGCGGGTTCACGGGCACGATGCGGTAGCCATGCGCCTGCATGTACTTGGCCGCGAAGTAGCTGGGCCGGTGCCACTGCGGCGACAGGCCGGCCACGGCGATGGTGCGGCAGCGCGTGAGGATGGTGCGCAGGGTGCTGATGGTGTCGGGGGTGTGCATGAAGCGATTGTGGCGGGGATTGATGGCGTGCGGCGGACCAGGCGCGGGTGCGCCATTTGCAGCCCGTTGAGTTGGGGCAACCTTCGGGCGGTCCCAGGCTTGCCACTGTGCATGCGCCTGGATATATTCGCGGCGCTTTGTGGCGCCGTTCATGGCGCCGCGCATAAAAGGGCCCGCGCATACCGGAGTGAAGCGCAAGGGCTGTATTGCAGAGGGGGCTGCGTCCAACGCGGCTTGCGCAATCACAGGGAGGGGTGTTGTGAGTTCGTTCGGCACGAAGCGCTGGGCCGGCAAGGTCGCGCGCATTTTTCGGATTCTTGTGGCTTTTTCGCTTCTGGGCGGGCCATTCCTTGGTTTTTCCGCAGGCATGGCATATGCCGTGGCTGCGACGCACAGCTACCAGGTGTATTTCGACACCGACGCGAACACCGCGACGGGCTGTGGGGCTGCGCTGGTGGACGCGAGTGGCCCCTCGAACGGCGGCGGCTATGAATACCAGCTCACCGTCACCGTGGACGATGGCGGAGCCGCATCTCCGCTCGCGCTGTCGGCCTGCGGTGCGGGTGCATTTGGCCCGGGTGTGCCAGTGGGGCAAATCTCCCCTGCTGCCGTGCAATCCGCCGGTGGCACGACCACCGCTCAAATGGACTTCTCCATACCCCTGGCGGCCATGCAGCAGCCGGCCAGCGCGCGCATGGCCGTTGCCTCCGCGGGGGACTACGTTCTGCTAGCCAATGGCGCGCCAGTGCCGCTGGCCGGCGGTGCGCTGCCTCCCGTGCCGGGGCCGGGGGCACCGCTGGCGGCCATTCCCGCGCTGAGCCTGCCCTGGCTGGTGGTGCTGGGCCTGGCGATGGCTGCGGCGGCATGGCGATGGCGCCATCTGGCGCTCAGGGCGAAAGGCCAGGCCTTGGCCGTGCTGCTGTGCGTGGCGGTGCTGGGGACAGGTCTCGCCGCGGTGCGCACCGCCATCGACTGGCAAGCCATGCAGCCCGCCGCCACCGATGCCCTGGGCGACAACATGCCAGGCACGCCCGACCTGCATCGCGTATTCCTGTACGTTGATGGAGGTGAACTGTCGATGCGCCTGGATGCCGTGACGGGGGTGAGCAACCTGCGTGCCCTTGCTCCTCAGGAAAGGCAAAGTACGGCGCCGCGCTTCCTCACGTTCCCCGCATTGCATGCCCAGGCAGGCCAGCCTTGGACGTACGCGGTACAGGCCAGCGCGGGTGATGGGCAGGCGTTGCCCGTGCAACTGCGGCAAGCGCCCGCGGGCATGGCGCTCCATGGCGCTGCGCCTGCGCAGACGCTGCAATGGACGCCCCCCAGCCAGGGCGCGTACCAGGTAAGCCTGGAGATCCAGGACGGCGCGCAGCGCTCGCAGGCACAAACCTTCACCATCGACGTGGCGGATGACAGGGCATTGCCGCCAGACCCCGCCACCCAGGCGACCCCCTTGGCCCAGGCGGGATTCACGCCATTCCATGAATCCACCGCTTTCCTCTATACCGGCGCCAATCCCGTGCAGACAGGCATGCAGGCGCAAGCCATGGACTCTGCCCTGGCAGCCGTGGTGCGCGGGCGTGTTCTGGATCGCGCAGGCCAGCCCTTGCCCGGTGTCACGGTACGCATACTGGGGCACGAGGAATGGGGCGGCACCCGTACGCGCGCGGATGGCTGGTTCGACATGGCCGTCAACGGCGGCGCGATGCTGACCTTCGAATATGGGAAAAGCGGCTACCTCGCCGCGCAGCGCACGCTGCAAGTGCCCGTGGGCGACTGGGCCATCGCCGATGACGTGGTGCTCATACCTTACGACGGCCAGTACAGCCAGATCGACCTCGCGCAAGGCGTGGCCCAGACCTACTGGGGCTCGGAAACCACCGACCAGCGCGGCACGCGCCGCAGCGCCCTGTTCTTCCCGGCGGGCACCCAGGCCCAGATGCGCCTGCCGGACGGCACGGCCCGCCCCCTGCAGCAAATGACCGTGCGCGTCACGGAATACACCGTGGGCGAAAGCGGTCCCCAGGCCATGCCCGGCGGCCTGCCCCGCTCCGTGGGCTACACCTGGGCCGCCAACTACACCGCCGATGAAGCGCAGGCCGCCGGTGCGCGCAGCGTGGAATTCAGCCAGCCCGTGATCGCCTACGTCACCAACTTCATCGGCGCGCCCGTAGGCACCGCCGTGCCTGCCGGGTGGTACGACTTCGAGCGCGCGGCCTGGGTGGGCGAAGACAACGGCAGGGTCATCCGCATCCGCTCCGTGGATGGCTCCATGGCCTCGGTGCAAGTCACCGAGGCGGACCGCGCGGCCACTCCTGCGGAACTGCAGGCCCTGGGCATCACCGGCGAAGAACTCACGCACCTGGCCGCGATGTACCCCGCAGGCACCGAGCTGTGGCGCACACCCATGGTGCACTTCACGCCATGGGACATGAACTGGCCCTATGGCCCGCCGCCAGATGCGATCCCTCCGCCCTGGGAAGACAGCAAGCCCAATGCCTGCGGCCCCAACATGTGCTGCAACCCGGGCGAAGGGTCGGACATCTACTTCGAGCAGCGTGCCATGGGGCAAGGCATCGACCTGCCCGGCACGCCCTTTGCGCTGTACTACCGCAGCGACCGGACGGGCGCCAAGGTCAAACTTTCCGTGCCGACCCGTGCGGCCGCCTTGCCGCCGAGCCTGCACCGCGTCGAATTCGTGCAGCAGATAGCAGGCAGGCGCATCACTGCCAGCCAGACTCCCTCCCAGGCCATGGCGCAAACGCGCATGGCGCTGGACTGGGATGGGCGTGACGTGTATGGCCGGGAAATGCGCCAGGGCGCGCAAGCATCGGTCACCGTGAGCTACGTCTACCCTGCGGTGTACTACCCCGTTGCCAGCGACTTCGCCAGAAGCTTCGAGAGAGTGGCGGGGGCTGCGCAGATGGGCATGGGTTTTTCCCGCCCCGGGGGCGCGGAGATGGCAGTCACATCCACCAGCCAACATTGGATGGACCACCCCGCCGGCCCTCCCGACGTGGCTGCCGCCAACGCGGGCCAATGGGCGCTGCAGGGCACCAGGCTGTACGACCCCAGCGCGCGGAAGATCTACGAAGGCGGCGGGCAGCATTACAGCGCGCAAGAGCTTGCGCCCGCGTTCAACCGGGTGATGACATGGGAGAGCAATGCGGCGCAGCCGTTGGCGTTGGCCATCGCCGCCCAGCAGTACGCCTTCGTTGCCGACAGCGCCCGCATCTCCCAAAACGTGCTGTACCCGTCGGCGGGCACCCTCAATCAATTCTGGGTGACTGCCGGCAATGGCACGCCGGGCTTCAGCGGAGACGGGGGCCCCGCCTCCGAGGCGCAAATAGACCGCCCAACGGCGCTCGCCATGAACGCATGGCGCAGCATTCTGCTGGTGGCCGACTCCGGCAACCAGCGCTTGCGCTCGATAAGCATGGCTGGCGGTAAAACCATCCAGACCCTGGCCGGAAACGGCAGCCCCTACGACCCCCAGGCAACGGGCGTGCCGGCGCTGCAAACGGGGTTTGCCGCCGACCACCTGCTGGCAACCAGCGACGGGAACGTGTACTCCAGCTACCAGGGCCGGTTGCGGCAGCTGACGGCCTCTGGCTACACCTACAACATACCCACGCCAGGCGAAGTCACCGATCTGGCCGAATACAACAACCGCATATGGGTTGCCACCACCACGGGCATCCACGTGCTCAATGCCAACGGCACGTTCACCCAGATAGTTTCCGACGCGGGCGCCACCCGGCTGCAAGCCAAATACAACGGCCTGTACTACCTGGTGGATGGCGTGCTCAAGTTCCTGGGCAATGCAGGGCAGGCCGTCACCGTCAATACCGGGTTGAGCGAGGTGCTCGGCGCGGGCGCCTACAGGCTCATGGGCATCGACTACAACGGCGCCATCACCGTGGCCCTGGAGCGCAGCCCTGGCGTGGTGGACATTGGCCGCTACAACGCCGGGCTGCCGCCGTATGGTTCGGGCACCTATGCCCTGGGGCAGCGTAGCGGCCTGGCCGTGGACGAGTTCGACGCCTATGGCCGCCAGACCGCCACGCGCACCGTGTTCGGCGGCGCGCAGCTCATGGCCTACCGCTACAACGCGGATGGCTATCTCATCGCGGCCGAGGACCCCTTCGGCAAACAGGCGTGGCTCGAGCGCGACGCGAACAACCGGCTCACCGCCGTGGTGGGCTTCAATGGGCAGCGCACCACACTGGCCTACGACGCCAACGGCCTGCTCAGCCAGGTGGTGCAGCCTGGCGGCATCACCCACGCCATGCGGTACGACGGCGCGCCCGGCCGGCAGGGCTTGCTGCTGGAGTACACCGACCCGCGCGGCGGCAGCGACCGGTTCGCCTACGACGTGCAAGGCCGATTGGTTGACAACACCGGGCCCGACGGCGGCGGCTGGCACCTGGCAAGCGATGCGCAGGGCCGCCTGCTCGTATCCTCTGCCGAGGGGCGCACCACGCTGCATGAAACCGCGGCCAGCGTGGGCGGCCAACTGGACAAAACCCTCAGGCTGCCCGATGGAACAACCCGAACCGAGCAGTATGCGAACGGCGCCTTCAGCCACTTCACCGAAGCCGACGGCCTCGTTTCCACCCTGCGTTTCACCAACCACCCGCAACTGGGCGCGGCCAGCCCGGGCGTGCTGCGTGAACAGGAATACGGCGCAGGCCGCACCTTGAACACGGGCTCCCAAATCAAGCTGGCCCGGGGGGCGTCTTACACCAGCATCTACGACCCCTTGGGCTGGGAGCGCCACGACACCGTCAACCAATACACCTGGGTAACCCGCTACGACGGCGATGGCCAGTTCACCTCCACCACGCCCATGGGCCGCACCGCCCGTGCCGCCTACACGCCCGAGACGCTGCCCAACTGGGAAGAATCGCCCACCGGCGAGCAAACCAGCTACACCTACACCGCCCAGGGCGATCTGGAGCAGGTAACCCGCAGCGCGGATGGCAGTGATCGCACCACGCGCTACACCTACCACCCCGCGGGCATGCCCGGCGCGGGCCAGGTTGCCACCATCACCGACCCCCTGGGCCGCAGCGCCGCATACGCCTACGACAGCGCGGGCCGCCTGACCCGCCAAACGCAGCCCGACGGCAAGGAGATCGACTACGGCTACGACGCCCACGGCAACCTCGTCAGCCTGGGCACGCCATCGGGAGTGAGCCACCTGTTCGACTACACCCCCAAGGACCGCATGGCGGGCTACCAGGCCCCGGCACTGGCCGCAGCAGGCGGCACCGCCACCCGCTGGCTCTACAACAAAGACCGCGAACTGGTGGAAGTGCAACGCCCCGGCGGCGCCAGCCTGCACCTGAGCCGCTCCGCCACCACGGGCCAACTGCTATCGGTGCAAGACAGCGCGGGCCCCAGCCTGCAATACAGCTACCGGGCCGACGGCAAGGTAGGCAGCATCAGCACATCGGACGGCTACGGCGTGGCCTACAGCTACAGCGGCCCGCTGTGGACAGGCACCATCCACACCGGCTACCCGCAAGCCGCCAGCGTGGAGCGTGAATACAGCAGCGCCAACTTCTACGGTTTCTTCCCCCGCCCCCAGGCCTACGTGCTGAAAGTAGGCGCCAGCACCCAGGCGCTGCCCCTGGCATACGACGCGGACGGCAACGCTACCCGGTTTGGCGCATTGACCTTTGCCCGTGACCAGGCAACCGCAGGTATCGCGGTGCTCGAAACCGGCGGCCTGTACACCACCTACCGCACCAATGGCTACGGCGAACCCATGGGCAGCCAGGCCCTGTACAAAACCCCGCTGTATGCGGGCACCCGGGAGCACTACATAGCTGCGGTCCAGGCTGCAGCCGAAATCCTCAGAGCCACGCTCACCGCGGAAATCGCCCGGCAGGGCACCTGCACCTACTGGGAGCCCGATTGGAGCTACCCGGACTACCCAGGCCGGCGCCTGGAACTGAAATCCGGCCAAGCCTTGCCAACCGACTTCCCCAAGGAGCCGCCTTACTGGAAAACAGTCAACCCTTGCCTGCAGAGGGTGGATGCGTACATTGGCGGCATCATCCGTTGGGTGCAAATGGACGACCGCCCGGACAACGCCCTCGAACTGCTCAACGGCATCGAGCCCGCCTTTGCGCAAGGCGCAGCCGCCTTCCTCCCGGAAACTGACTATGCGGGCGACCCCGTGGAGCCCCGCTCCACGCAAAGCTTCATCACGCCGCAGACGCAGCACCAGATAGACGCCCTGCGCCAAGAACTGCTCGACGCCCAGGCCAACGCCACCAAGTGGAACGTAGCCTATGAATACAACCTGGAGCGGGACGCCGCCGGGCGCATAGAGCGCATCACCAGCGTATCCGTAGGCCAGACGCAGCCTCCGCGCCAATACACCTACGACCAGGCAGGGCGCCTGCACAGCGCCACCAGCGGCGAAGGCCCCGCAGCCACCACCACGTGGGACTACGACGCCAACGGCAACCGCACCCACGAAAACGGCACGGTCATAGCCGAATACGACGCCCAGGACCGGCTGCAGCGCTGGAGAGACAACAGCTACACCTACACCCCCGCAGGCGAGTTGCAAACCAAGGCCAATGCAGGCGGCACCACCCGCTACAGCTACGACGGCCGGGGCCAACTGCGCCAGGTACAACTGGCCAATGGCCCCACCATCGACTACGCCATCGACCCCCTGGGGCGAAGAACCGCCAAACGCCTGAATGGCCAAGTGCAATGGCACCTGCTATGGCTGGATGCGCTGAGGCCCCTGGCACAACTCAAACCCGACGGCAGCCTGGACGCCACCTTCCACTACGGCGACAAGCCCAACGTACCCGAGGCACTGGAGCGGGGCGGCAAGCTCTACCGCATCCTGACGGATCACCTGGGCAGCGTGCGGGTGGTGGTAGACACCCAAACAGGCCAGATAGTGCAGGAAATGGCATACGACGCCTGGGGGCGGGTAACGCAAGACACCAACCCCGGCTTCCAACCCTTCGGATACGCGGGCGGACTGTACGACGCGGACACGGGACTGACGAGGTTCGGAGCGCGGGACTACGATGGGGAGGCGGGGAGATGGACGGCCAAGGATCCGATACTGTTTGGGGGTGGATCGGTGGGGTTGTACGGCTATGTGGGAGGAGATCCGTTGAGCTTTGTTGATCCAACAGGGTTGCTTCACGGTATACCTATCGAGGACGTTTCCATCTTGCGCCCACAGCCGCAGCCGCCAGTCAACGATCCTTGCGTACAAAAATATCTATTGGCCAATTATGGTGACGCACTTAATAAGGCAATCAATTTTGGAAATTTACAGCAATACCTTCCCGTTGCTAATCCAGATGCATATGGGGCTTGGAAAGAGGGGATGACGATCGGCGCGGAAAAGGCGTTCATCGCAAAAGGGCCAGGTATTGCTGGGAATGCCCTTATGAGAGCTAATCCTGGTAATCTTTCACTAGGCTATTCAGTGGGATCAAAGCTCGCTGGTTTTTCTGGTGTGGTGTCGGGTGCTGCTGAGGTTGGAGGTGCATTCTTAGTACCTTTTGGAACTGCTGCAATGATTCAAGCTAGAGAGGCGTGCTCATGCGGAAAATAAAAGCAAATTTGGCTGGATTGTTGGTTCTTACCATTCTGATCGCGGCAATATCATTACTAGTTCCAGGTCGGGAAGTGGCTAAACCGATGTGGCTATTCATCTATATCCTGTGGGTAGTTTGTGCCATGTTTTTCTGGAATCACAAGTTGGCACCTGGAAAGCCTAAGGAATGGCTGCTTTTAGTCATTGGTTCGATTGTTACTGCAGTCCTATGGTTTGTATTGGCGCGCTTTGCCTCAAAACTCATGTTTATAAAAGATGAATCTGAATTATCTAGATTGTTTGATCTCGGAGTCACTCTTATGATTGCGCCTGGTTTGGCTTCGATTGCTTTGGCTGGGTGGATCCGCTGTTTATTATTGAGCCCTAAACCATAGAGGCAGCTCCAGGTTCGGAGGTTTATGTTTTTTTGATTAAGAAAACGTATGTGAGGGTTCGGCGGCGCATACAAGCGTCGATGTGAATCTTGGGCGTGGCTTGAGATCCACCGATAGCGCACTCTACGGCGAATTTGCCAAGAGCGGCGGCATAAAGGATCAGCTCTCTGGTATTAGCGCAAGTGCCTCTGGTGGTGGCCAAATAACGGTTTTCGGTGGTGGCACGTCCAAGGGGGCTGCACATGTGGTCGCTGATAAAATCAAAAGCTGGGTATCTCGTCGCGTTGGCAGTGTTTCTGCTAATGTTGCTACTCGTCCTCTACATCGTTGCGAAGAACACTGATGCCTACGACGAGGCAGCACGGTTCGTTTCGGAAGATGCTCGCATAGTGGCTTCGATTGGGACAGTGCAGAAGACCAGCCTCAAATTCTGGGATGGGTTCGAATTTACGGGAAACAACGCGAATTTTTCCATTGAAGCAACAAGTGAAAAAGGCACATTCGTTGTTGATGTTCATGTTCGCCGTGTCGGTGGCGCCTGGCGCGTGGATACGGCCGAAATCCGCGGGCGCGATGGCGGGCTGACCAGCTAGGGAAATTGGAGGGCAATTGGGGGTGGACTCCAATTGCCGAATGGCTGTCCTGAAACACGACACTCCGCAACGCCCCATCCCGCATGCCTTTGCCAGATGCTCCCATAGTGATAGCTGCTAGCGCAGGGGGGACAGTCCAAGTGCAACACCTTGGCGAGCCGCTCTATCCTTGTGTTGATGTTCTCAGGTGATTTGCCATGCCTCAAGAACAAGCAGCTACGCTGCGGCTTCACCGTTCTTGACCCATGACAAATCACCTAAATCCTTGTCAGCATTTAAGTATGGACAAATGTCCAGGGGTGTTGCACTTCAGGTTTGAGGTGGCCCTGATGATGCACGCTTTGCTTGCAGTCGTTTGCTCCATGCTGGCTGCGTGTTCTCCCATATTCTCTGAAAGCGATTGTTCCGATGTATTGATCCATGCATTTACATCTGTCAATGGTCAGTTTGTCGCTAATCTAGTGCGGCGGGATTGTGGGGCAACGGCTGCGTACGTCAATATTGTTTACCTTAAGAATTCGACTGATTCGAAAGGAAAAGATGGAGATTGGGGAGAAAAAGTTTACGTCCTACGAGGTGAATTGCCAGCAGCAATTGAATGGAAGAATGCAGAGCTAAGGATCAAAGCGCCGACTTCTGGGCAAGACGTTTTTTTAAAGAGAGATGGCTGGATAGGTGTGAAAATTGTCTACGAGTAGAATTCTTTGCCTATGCAGGGGAGTCCGGTTTCATGGTTTGTACTGCTGGTTCATTTGCCTCTCCATTGCCTTGATTTGGGTAGGGTGATAATGTCATTTGAAGCAATCATGTGGTTCGCCGCTGTAGTCATACTGGCTCTTTTTGATATTTATGTTAGTTGGCTGGTGGTGAAATCGGATTCTTTCTTGAGAGGGTAAAAATGCTCGGGCTGTAATCGTTTATTTAATGCCGATATTTGGTGAAATTCTGGCGTGGGCATTTCTTAAATCAGATGGCCAGGGCGCTGGGTTTGATACTTCGGCAGTGATTAGTCGAGCTGAAAAGGGTGTAAATATTGTAATTGATGTGATAAATGGCGCGAATGTTAAATATTTGGTTAATTGAATTGAGGTGTGAAGGCTCGATCAATTGCTGGTTTTCAAGAGGGCTGCGATAAAAACATTGAAAGAAATCGTAGATCAGTCGATGGTATTTCGAAGAAAGCTTGGGATTTACTCAATGATAATCGATTCAAAAAATGATTTTTTTACCGTCAATTTGCTGTTCTGCTCATTAAGAAATGGAGTATCTGATTTTGAAAATATTTGGGAGGAATCAATTGTTCTGATTGAGGCCTTTTCTGCGGAAGATGCTTTGGAGAAGGCTGCTAAACTGGGAAAGGAGCGGAGTGTTTCATATCAGGTGGAAGATGGTGATAAATTGGATTGGGTGTTCTTTCGTGCTGTCCAAGCATTTCAGATTGATATGCAAAAATTGGGTGACGGTGCTGAGTTGTTCTCTCGTCATTTGCGAGGGGCAGAAGTAGAAAGTCTCCTAAGATCATTTGATGATTAAGGGGTGGTCTCAAAGTTGAAGTGCAACACCGAGATCTCATCTATGAGGCGCAAATTACGCGGGTGATCACCCCGTGGAGCTCCGCTCCACGCAAAGCTTTATCACGCGGTGGTGGTAAATACACAAACAGGCTAGGCGGTATAAGAGGGGGACAGGGGCCGGTAAGCCCCAGCAGTGAAGCCCGTCAGGGATGCCAGTGGCTGCGCAGCGCCGGCCCCTCATGGCTGGCATGGCGCGTGGTGGCCAGCGTTTCGGACAAGCGGCGGGCTGCTTCCACCAGGGTGGCCGTGTGGCGCGACAGTTCGGCGGCCGCGTTGGTATTGGCGGGCACCGCGATGCTCACTGCTCCCAGGATGCCGCCGCGGGCCGCGAACACGGGCGCGGCGACGCTCGCGGCAGTTGCGTCGGCCTCGCCGATCGTCAGATGGAAGCCGCGCCTGCGGATCGCCTGCGCCGCCGGGCCGGCCGCGCCGGCATAGGCCAGGAACACCTGGCCGGCCGCGCCGCGGTCCAGCGGCAGCGGCTCGCCGACCCGCCCCGGGCTCACGAAGCCGTCGGCGCCGCGCACGCGCAGCAGCCGCACGCGCTGGCCGTCCTCCTGGGTGAAGAACGAGACGCTGTGCCCGGTTTGCTCGGCCAGCTGCTGCAGCGCGGGCTCGATGACGTTGCGCAGGTCGAAGGCGCGCTGGTAGCGCGCCCCGAGCCGCGCCACGGCGGGGCCCAGGCGCCAGGCGCCCCCTTCCAGCCCGACCAGGTAGCCCGGTGCGGCCAGCGTGCGCGCCAGGCGCAGCGCGGTGGGCTTGGGCAGGCCGGTGCGGCGGGCCAGCTCGGCCAGCGGCAGGGCGGTGTCGGCCACGCCGAACGCATCGAGCAGCGCCAGCGCGCGCGCCACGGCCGTGACGGTGCCGGCGGATGCGCCAGTGTGCGGTGGGTGGGCGGGTGGGGCGGTCATGGCGAGAACCCCTGAAGCATAGGCGCAGGAGGTGCCGCGCGGGTGGGGCATTCCATGGAATGGAACGCTGTTGTTCCCCGCTCGGGCGCTCCCTAAGCTCCCTTTCCTTGCGGGGGGATCTCCCCTTCGCCTGTCATAGGAGAGAGACGATCATGGTTCAACCCCATTCCATGCTGCGGCGGCGCGAAGCGGCGGCCCTGTTGCTGTCCGCGCTTGCCATGCCGGCCATGGCACAACAGGGCGGTGCCTACCCGGGCCGCCCGGTGCGCCTGGTCGTTCCGTTCGCGGCCGGGGGCGCGGTCGATACCGTGGCCCGCAGCCTGGGCGAGCGCCTGGGCGCGCAGCTGGGCCAGCCGGTCATCGTGGACAACAAGCCGGGCGCCAACGCCAACATCGGCAGCGAGGCCGTGGCCAAGGCACCGGCCGACGGCTACACGCTGCTGGTGGCGGCCAATGGCATCGTCACCAACAACACCCTGTACCCCAAGCTCGCGTTCAATGGGCTGCGCGATTTCGCGCCCATCTCCCAGATCGGGTCGGCGCCGCTGGTGCTGGTGACGGCCGCGGGCGCGCCCTACAGGTCGCTCGCGGACCTGCTGGCCGCCGGGCGCGCCAAGCCGGGCGAGCTGACCTATGGCTCGGCCGGCAACGGCAGCTCGGGCCACCTGGCCGGCGCGCTGCTGGCCTCGGTCGCCAAGATCGACGCACTGCACGTGGCCTACAAGGGCGGCGCGCCCGCGCTGGTGGACCTGATCGCCGGGCGCACCTCGTTCATGCTGCTCAACCCGCTGGAAGTCCTGCCGCACCTGCAGTCCGGCCGCCTGCGGGCGCTGGCCGTGAGCGGCACGCAGCGCGCCGCGCTGCTGCCCAGCGTGCCGACGGTGGCCGAGGCCGGCCTGCCCGGGTTCGAGGCCAGCGTCTGGTGGACGCTGCTGGCGCCTGCCGGAACGCCGGCCGACGTGGTCGCGCGCCTGAACGCCGAGACCCGCAAGGCCCTGGCCGATGCCGGCGTGCGCGAACGCCTCACCGGCCTGGGTGCGGTCATCACGCCGTCGAGCCCGGCGGAGACGGCGGCCTTCCTCAAGAACGAATCGGCCAAGTGGGAGCGCGTGATCCGCACGGCCAACATCCAGGCCGACTGAGCGCCGCAGGCAGCCACGATGAAAAGCACCCGCACTTCCCTCTTCCCCCTGCCCGCCCGGCGCTGGCTGGCGGCCTTTGCGCTGTTGGCGGTACTGGCCGGCTGCGCGGGCGGCCCGCCACCGGCGGCGCCACAGGCTGCCGCGGCGGCCTGTGCGCCCGCGCCCGCCATGGCGGCCGCGCGCGAAGCGCTCGCGCCCACCGGGGCGCTGCGCGTGGGCGTGTACCGCGGCAGCCCGTCGTCCTACGTGGCGGGCGAGGGCGGGGCGCCAGCGCGCGGCGTGGGCTACCTGCTGGGCCAGGCCTTCGCGCAGCAGCTGGGCGTGCCCTTCGAGCCGGTGGTGTTCGCCAAGAATGCCGACGTGCTTGCCGCGGTGCGGGAGGGCCGGGTGGATTTGGTGTTCACCAATGCCACGCCGGAGCGCGCCCGCGCCATCGACTTCTCCCCCGCCGTGCTCGACGTGGAGAAGAGCGTGCTCGTGCCGGCGGCATCGCCATTCGGCAGCCTCGATGCGCTGAGCGGCCGGCCGGTGCGCATCGGCGTCAGCGTGGGCAGCTCCACGGGCACCGAACTGACCAGGGTCTATCCCGCCGTCTGGCTGGAGCCGGTGCCCACGCTGCAGCAGGCCGCGAAGCTGCTGGCGCAGGGCGGCATCGATGGCTTCGCCACCAACAAGGCGATCCTGTTCGAGCTGGCCGACCAGGTGCCCGGCGCGCGCGTGCTGCCTGGCGCCTGGGGCTATGAGCATTTCGCCATCGGCATTCCGCCAGGGCGCGCCGGTGGCCGCGCCTTCCTGGAGCGCTTCGCGCGCGAGGCCGCCGCCGCGGGCGGCGTGCTGCAGCGCGCCGTCGAGCAGTCGCGCCTGCGCGGCACGGTGGCCCCCCAATCCTGACTCTCCATTCGGCCCTCGCACGGGCCTGCATTCCCATGATCATCGACTGCCACGGCCACTACACCACCGCACCCCCGGCGCTCGAAGCCTGGCGCAAGCGGCAGATCGAGGCCTTTGAAACCGGCGCGCCGCCGCCGCGCGCGTCCGCATTGAAGATCAGCGACGACGAGCTGCGCGAGTCGATCGAAGGCAACCAGCTGCGCCTGATGAAGGAGCGCGGCATCGACCTCACGGTCTTCAGCCCGCGCGCGAGCTTCATGGCCCACCACATCGGCGACCTGGCCGTCTCGCAGGCCTGGGCGGCGGTCTGCAACGAGCTGTGCCACCGCGTGAGCGCGCTGTTCCCCGGTCACTTCGCCGGCGCGGCCATGCTGCCGCAGTCGCCGGGCGCGGACATCCGCAGCGCCATCGCCGAGCTGGAGCGCTGCGTGAACGGCTACGGCTTCGTCGGCATCAACCTCAACCCCGACCCTTCGGGCGGCCACTGGAGCAGCCCGCCGCTGACCGACCGCGCCTGGTACCCCCTCTACGAGAAGATGGCCGAGTACGACATCCCGGCGATGATCCACGTCAGCACCAGCTGCAATGCGTGCTTCCACACGACCGGCGCGCACTACCTCAACGCCGATACCACCGCGGTGATGCAGTGCATCCAGGGCGACCTGTTCAAGGACTTCCCCACGCTGCGCTTCGTGATCCCGCACGGCGGCGGCGCCGTGCCCTACCACTGGGGGCGCTTTCGCGGCCTCGCGCAGGAGATGAAGAAGCCGCTGCTGGAGGAGCACCTGCTCCAGAACATCTTCTTCGACACCTGCGTCTACCACCAGCCGGGCATCGACCTGCTCACCCGCGTGATCCCCGTGGCCAACATCCTGTTCGCTTCCGAGATGATCGGCGCCGTGCGCGGCATCGACCCGCAGACCGGCCACCATTTCGACGACACGCGGCGCTACATCGATGCCGCCGCGATCGACCCGTCGCAGCGCCACCAGATCTACGAGGGCAACGCCCGCCGTGTCTTCCCGCGCCTGGATGCGCGGCTCAAGCAGCGCGCCGCCGCCTGAACCCGCCCACCAAACCCAGGAGCACCGCCATGTACGAACTCGGCGTCGTCTACCGCACCATCGACCGCGCGGACGCGCAGGTCGCCGACGGCCTGGGCCCGCTGGGCTCGGCCACCGTCCACGAGGCCCAGGGCCGCACCGGCCTGCTGTCGCCCGCGCTGCGGCCGGTCTACCGCGGCGCGCCCGTCTCGGGCACGGCCGTGACCGTGCTGCTGCACCCGGGCGACAACTGGATGCTGCACGTCGCGGCCGAGCAGATCCGCCCTGGCGACATCGTCGTGGCCGCGCTCACCGCGCCGAGCGGCGACGGCTTCTTCGGCGACCTGCTGGCCACGAGCTTCCAGGCGCGCGGCGCGCGCGCCCTCGTGATCGACGCGGGCGTGCGCGACGTGCGCACGCTCAAAGCGATGGGCTTTCCGGTCTGGAGCCGCTGCATCAGCAGCAAGGGCTGCGTCAAGGCCACGCTCGGTTCGGTCAACGTGCCGGTGGTCTGCGCCGGCATGCTGGTCATGCCGGGCGACGTGATCGTGGCCGACGACGACGGCGTGGTCTGCGTGCCGCGCGCCCAGGCCGCCGCCACGCTCGACAAGGCCCGCCAGCGCGAAGCGCTCGAAGCGGGCAAGCGCGCGCGGCTCGCCAGCGGCGTGCTCGGGCTCGACATGTACGGCATGCGCGAGCCGCTCGCGGCCGCGGGCCTGCGCTACGTGGACTGAAGCCGGGCCATGGCGCTGTCCTGCCTCACCTCGATGGCGCCGCAGCCGTTCGTGCGCGCGCTGGCGCAAGGCTGGGGCGGCGGCGCGGCGCGGGTGGAGGCCATGGGCGGCGTCGATGCGGCCGCGCGCATCGCGGCCGGCTGGCCCGGTGACGTGGCGGTGCTGGCGGCCGGTGCGCTGCAGGCGCTGGCCGCCGGGGGGCACGTGCTGCCGGATACGCTGGCCGCGGTCGCCGTGTCGGACACCGTCGTCGCCGTGCGCGACGGCGTGCCGCCGCCGCCGCTCGGCACGCGCGAAGCACTGCGGCACAGCCTGCGGGCCGCGCGAACCATCGGCTATTCCACCGGCCCGAGCGGCCAGGCCTTCCTGGCGCTGCTGGAGGCGCTGGGCCTGCGCGGCGAACTCGCGCCCCGGCTGGTGCAGGCGCCCGCGGGCCAGCCGGTGGGCGCGCTGATCGCCCAGGGCGTGGTGGAGCTGGGTGTGCAGCAGCGCAGCGAGCTGCTGCACCTGCCGGGCGTGGCGATCGCGGCGCCGCTGCCGCCCGGCACCGGGATTTTCACGGTGTTCGCCGCCGCCGTGGCAGCGGCCTCCCGCCAGCCGGAGGCCGCCCGCCGCTTCATCGGCCACCTGCGTTCGCCAGCCGCCGCGGCGCACATCGAGGCCGCGGGCATGCGCACCGCCTGAGGCCGTAAAAAAGACCGGCGCTCGCGCCGGCCAGGAGACCTCCTCGCAATTCAGAACGTGTGGACCATGCCGGCGGTGATGCCGGTGGCCGCGCTCTTGTTGGCCGCGCCTTGGTAGCCGTTGCGCCAGTTCGTGCGGTCGAGTTCCGCATACAGCTTGCTGCGGCGCGAGAGCTTGTATTCGGCGAACAGGAAGGCGCGGGTGTAGCCGTCGTCCTGCAGGCCGCTGCGCTGGCGGTTCAGGCGGTAGAGCGCGGCGGTCAGGTCGAACGAGGCGGTGGCCGACCAGGTGGCGCCCAGCGAGTGCACCTGCTGCACCGTGCGGGCCGTGGCGGAGGTTTCGCCCTTGTTGCGGCCGGTGTTGGCCGCGACCCTCACGCTGCCGAAGCGGTAGGCCGCGCCGAGGGTGCCCGCCTCCAGCGTCAGGCCGGTGGCCGACTTGAAGGTCTGGTAGGCACCCGACACCGCGAGGCCGCCGTCCGCGTAGGCCAGGCCTGCGCCGGTGGAAGACTGCGCCGCCGTGCTGCCGGTGTTCTCGCCGAAGCCGTACATCAGGCGCGCGGTCACCGGGCCGAAGCGGCCCACGTACTTCAGCGAATTGTCGAGCCGGTACGAGCCGCTGGCCGCGCCCGACGTGCCGTACTCGATGCCCAGGCCGTGGTTGCTGACCCCCGTGGTGACGATGTTGGGGTTGAACGAGGCGAAGCGCATGCCCACCGCGTCCACCGGGTTGATCGCGTCGGCCAGCAGGTTGAGCTGGCGCCCGGCGGTCACCGTGCCCCAGGCGCCGCCGAGCCCGAGGTATGACGCCCGGTCGAAGAACTTGTTCGCGTTGGCCTGCACGCCGGTGTCGATGTTCAGCCCCGTCTCCAGGTTGAAGAGCGCGTGCAGCCCGCCGCCCAGGTCCTCGCGGCCGCGAAAGCCGAAGCGGCTCGTGTTGTTCACGCCGCTGGAGATGGCGGTGGTGGACGAGGGGCTGGCCGCGTTGGCCGCCGTCATGCCCGAGACGTGGCGCACGCCGGCGTCGGCAATGCCGTAGAGGGTCAGGCTGCTTTGGGCCAGCACGCAGGCGGGCGCGGCGGCCAGCATGGCCGCGAGCAGGGGTTTGTCCAGGGGGTTCATGGTGAGTCTCCTTTTGTTGGGGTCTAAACAAGGGGCGGGCTGGGGCGCCGGTCAGTCCACCGTGACGCGCGCATTGCAGATGACGGTGCCCCAGCGCTGGGCCTCGCGGTCGATCAACTGGCCGAAGGCGGCGGGCGTGCTCGGTGCGGGTTCGGCGCCCTCGCTGGAGAAGCGGCGCGCCACCTCGGCGCTGGCGAGCGCCTTGTTCACCTGCGCGTTGAGCTGCGCGACGATGGCGGGCGGCGTGCCCGCGGGGGCCACCAGGCCGTACCACTGGTCGGCGTCGAAGCCGGCGGTGCCCGGCACCTTCGATTCCGCCACGGTCGGCACGCCGGGCAGCGCGCCGATGCGGCTGGGGCTCGACACGGCCAGCGCCCGCATCTTTCCGGCCTTGATGTGCGGCAGCAGGGCCGGCGTGCCGGTGAAAAGGGCCTGGATCTGGCCGGCCAGCAGGTCGTTGACCGAGGGCGCCGTGCCACGGTAGGGCACGTGCATCAGCGGCATGCCCGTCAGCAGCTTGAGCGACTCCATCGTGATGTGCGCGGCGCTGCCGTTGCCGCCCGAGCCGTACGACAGGGCCTGCGGCTTGGACTTCGCCAGCGCGACGAGCTCCTGCAGGCTGTGCACCGGCACCGACGGGTGCACCACCAGCACATTCGGCACGCGCGCCACGTACGCCACCGGCACGAAGTCGCGCGCCGGCTCCAGCTTGAGCTTGGGGTACAGGTGGGGGTTCACCGCCAGCGTGCCCAGGTGGCCCATGAACAGCGTGTAGCCGTCGGGGGCCGCGTGCATGGCCCTGTCCGTGGCCAGGCTGCCACCGGCGCCGGGCACGTTGTCCACCACCACGGGCTGGCCCCAGGCCTTGCCCAGCTCCTGGCCTACGGCGCGGGCCAGGATGTCGGCCGAGCCGCCCGGGGTGAAGGGCACGATGAGCCGGATCGGGCGCTGCGGGTAGTCTTGAGCCCAGGCGCTGCCAGCCGCCAGCATCGTGGCGGAAGCGGCGAGCCAGCGGCAGGCGTGGCGTCGGTTCAATGGCCTCATGTGTTGCTCTCTTTCTCTTTCAAACGGAGCCGGCCGGGGTGCGGCAGGGGCGTGTGTCGCTGGCATGCCCGGCATCGACCGGGCCATCCAGCGAGCCGCAGCGTAGGAGGGGAGCAAAGAGGGAGCAACGGCGTTCCAGAAGGCGGAACGAAGGCTTGCGGGTTAACCCGCGGCGTGTGCCTGCACCGCGGAAGGCCGCCGGGCGGCGCGGCCCGGCGCGGGCTCAGGCCGCGGGCTGCCTGGGCCGTGGAAAGGCCGGAGGCGTCACAGGCCGGCGAGGGCGGCCCGCACGTCGGCCGCCGAGATCACCTCGGACAGCACGACGGGTGCGCGGCCCGGCGCGTAGACCGCATACACCGGCACCCCGCTGCGCCCCAGCGCGCGCAGCGCGGCGGTGATGCGCGGGTCGCGGCGCGTCCAGTCGGCGCGCAGCAGGGCCACGCGCTTGGCGGCCAGGTCTTGCAGCACGGCGGGGTTGGAGAGGGTGGTTTGCTTGTTGTACTGGCAGGTCACGCACCAGGCGGCCGTGTAGTCCACGAACACGGGGCGGCCCTGGGCCGCCAGTTCCTCGGGCAGGCCGGGCCGCCAGGGCTGCCAGCCTTCGGCGGTGGCCACGGGGGCGGCATCGGCCACGAGCGGTATTTCAAGTATTTTTGGCCCCCAAGCCCAGGCCAGGTAAGCGCAAGCAGCTATGGAAAGCGGAGCGAGTACGGTGCGCGCGCCGCCGCGCAGCGTGAGCGCCCACACGGCCATGCTGAGCGCCACCAGCAGCGCGAGCAGGGTGGCCGCGCCGTCGATGCCGCTTTGCTGGCCCAGCACCCACACCAGCCACACCACCGTGGCGAACAGCGGGAAGGCCATGGCGCGGCGCAGCGTGTCCATCCATGCGCCGGGGCGCGGCAGCCAGCGGGCGGCCGACGGCACCCAGCTCGCGAGCAGGTAGGGCAGCGCCAGCCCCAGGCCCAGTGCCGCGAAGATGGCGAGCGCCTGCGCGGCCGGCAGCGTGGCCGTGAGCCCGAGCGATGCGCCCATGAACGGCGCCGTGCAGGGCGATGCCACGGCCACCGCGAGCGCGCCGGTCAGGAAGGCGTCGGCCACCGGGTGGCGCGCCTGCAGGCCCGCGAGCGATGCGGGCAGCATGTGCCCGAACTCGAACACCCCAGCCAGGTTCAGCCCGATGAGCGTGAACAGCGCCGCCAGCGCCGCCACCACGCCCGGCGACTGGAGCTGGAAGCCCCAGCCCACGGCCTCGCCCGCCGCGCGCAGGCCCAGCATCAGCGCGCCCAGCAGCAGGAACGACAGCACCACGCCCGCCGTGTACGCCACGCCGCTGATCCGGTGCGCACGCACGTTGTGCGCGTGGCGCGCAAAGCCCACCACCTTGATGGCGAGCACGGGGAACACGCAGGGCATGAGGTTGAGCAGGAGCCCGCCGAGCAAGGCCGCCGCCAGCGCGGCCAGCCAGGTGCCGAAGGGAGCGGGGGCCAGGGAGGGCATGGCGGACGGCGTGGGGGATGGTGTTTGGGCATTCGCCCGCAAGGCGGCTTCGAGCGCGGGCGATACCTGGGCGGCGGCGGCCACCGCGGGCCAGCCGCCTTGCACCGCCAGCTCCGCGCGCCAGCCCTGGCCCGCATGGGCCAGCACCACGGGCAGCGGCTCGGGGCTGGCGCCGCGCTCGGGCGACAGCGGCACGCGCGCGGTCCAGGTACCGTCGGATTGCCATTCCTGCGTCCAGGGCGCGGCGGTTTCGATCACGCCCGCCGTCTCGGGGAAGAAGTCGAGCGTTGCCCCGCGCAGCGCGGCGGGCAGGCCGGCCACGCGCAGCAGCAGGCCGCTGCCCTCCACGCGCGCCTGGCTGCCCGGGGCCGCGGCGAGCGGCTGGGGGTGGGCCTGGCGCGCGGCCTCGAAGGCGCTGGCGTTCAGCGCCGTGGTGCTGCGCAGGGGCAGCTGCAGCGTGAACGTGCCCTCCTCGGGAATGCACTCCTTGCGGCACACGAGCCACGAGGCCTGCAGCTGGAAGGTCGCCTCCTTGGCCAGCGGCCCGGGCGCGAACGCGGCGCCCACCGCCATGGGCACAGGCAGCAGCACCGTGCCCTCGTAGCCGTAGTTGGCCAGCGTGCCGATGGGGATCTTGCGCGGCACGGGCCAGGCGATCTCGCCCGCGTCGATGCCCCCGGGCAGCTTCCACTCCAATTGCGTGGGCAGGCCCGAGTCGCCGGAGTTCTTCCAGTAGGTGTGCCACCCGGGCTGGTGCGTGATCGAGAGGCCCAGCCACAGCGGCTTGCCGGGCGCCACGCCCTCGGGGGCCTGAGCGATCAGCTCGGCCTGCACGTGGGGCGTGGTGACGGTGCTGCTGCCCTGGGGGGCCGAGGATTTAAGGCTGAATTGGGCTCTGGCGCCCATGGGGAGGGCGCAAGCAGCTACCAAAAGAGAAGCAATAAGCAGGGATCGACGCATGGCGCAAGGTGGGAGCGGCGGGGTGGCGGTTTGGTTCCTGTGCCGTGTTCAGGCAAAGCCCAGTACCACGCGGCGCGACATGGCGCCCTTCTTCTCGATCTTGGTCACGACCACGGCGCCGATCTCGCCCGTGCGCGCCACGTGGGTGCCGCCGCAGGGCTGCAGGTCGATTTGCGCGGCGTCGCCGTCGCTGCCGCCGCCCACGCGCACGGTGCGCACCGTGCCCGTGCCGCGCGGGGACTGCACGCTCATGCTCTTGACGAGCTGGGGGTTGGCGTCCAGTTCGGCATCGCTGATCGCGCCGATGGCGACCGCGTGGTCGGCGCCCACCAGGGCCGCGATGCCGGCGGTGAGCGCGTCCTTGTCGAGCGCGCCATCCATGTGGAAGTCCAGGCGCGCGTACTCGGGCGTGATCGAGCAGCCGTTCACCGGCTCGCCCACCAGGTGGCACAGCAGGTGCGTGGTGGTGTGAAAGCGCATGAGCCGGTGGCGGCGCTCCCAGTCGATGCGCGCGGTGACCGCATCGCCCACGGACAGGCGCAGTTCCTGCCCTGGCGCGGGCACATGCACGATCTCGGCCGTGGGCTGGCCCTCGGCGTCCTTGCCCTTGCGCGTGTCGGCAATGGCGAGCGCGCTGCCGTCCGCGCGCACCAGCACGCCCGCGTCGCCCGCCTGCCCGCCGCCCAGGGGGTAGAACACGGTGCGGTCCAGCACCACGCCGCCCTCGGGGGTGAGGGCGGTCACGGTGGCGCTGCATTCGCGCAGGTAGCTGTCGGAGCGGAAGAGGTCGTGGGTCATGGGGCAATGGTAGTGCGCCCGGCCGGCGGCCCGCCGCCGGGGGTCAAAAGCCCTGCAGCACCACCTTGCCGATGGCCCGGCCGCTTTCCACATGGGCGTGGGCGCGGCGCAGGTTGGCCGCGCCGATGGTGCCGAACTCGGCCGTGAGCGTGCTGCGCAGGCGGCCCGCGTCCGCCAGGCGCGCCACCTCGGCCAGCAGCGCGCCCTGGCGCGCCATGTCGGGCGTGCCGAACAGGGAGCGCGTGAACATCATCTCCCAGTGCAGCGACAGGCTCTTGCGCTTGAGCGGCACCACGTCGAGCGTGGGCATGTCGTCGATCAGCGCGATCTGGCCCTGGGGCCTGAGGCACTCCACGTACTGGCCCATGTAGGCGGCCGTGTGCGTGAGGCTGGCCACGTGGTCCACCTGCGCGATGCCCAGTGCCGCGAGCTGCGGCGCGAGCGGCTCGCGGTGGTCGATGACATCGTGCGCGCCCATGTCCAGGCACCACTGCCGCGACTCGGGCCGCGAGGCCGTGGCCACCACGCGCAGCCCCGTGAGCTGGCGCGCGAGCTGCACCAGGATGGAGCCCACGCCGCCCGCGCCGCCCATGACGAGCAGGGTCTCGCCGGAGCCGCCGCCGTCCTGGCTCTGGGCTACGCGCAGCCGGTCGAACAGGATCTCCCACGCCGTGATGGCCGTGAGCGGCAGCGCGGCCGCCTGGGCATCGCTCAGCGTGGCGGGGGCGTGCGCGGCGATGCGCGCGTCCACCGCGTGCAGCTCGGCATTGGTGCCGGGGCGGTCGATGGCGCCCGCGTAGTACACGCGGTCGCCCGCGGCAAAGCCCGCCACGGCGCTGCCCACGGCCTGCACGGTGCCCACGGCGTCCCAGCCCAGCACTTTGGGGGCGCCGCCCTCGGGCGCCACGCCCGCGCGCAGCTTCACGTCCACGGGGTTGACCGAGACGGCCTGCACGCGCACCAGCAGGTCGTGCGGGCGCAGCGCGCCGGGTGCGGGCAGGTCGAGGTCGAGCAGCGCCTCGGGGTGGGCTATGGGGTGCGGGGCGTGGTAGCCGATGGCTTTCATGAAGGACTCCTGGGATGGAAAGAGGGGGTTGGAGCCTGCACTGTAGTTAGGCAAAATGGGTTTGATAAGACGACGGAAAATCTATCTTCTTCAAATGAAATTTGAAAATATCGGCGACCTGCGCGTGCTCGTGGAAACGGCGCGCGGCGGCTCGCTCACGGCTGCGGCGCGCGTGCTGGAGGTTACGCCCGCCGCGGCCAGCGCCATGCTCAAGCGACTGGAGGCGCAGCTGGGCGCGCGGCTGTTCGAGCGTTCCACGCGCGCCATGCGCCTCACGCCCCAGGGGCAGACGCTGCTGGACTACGCCGGCCGCGCGCTGGAGCTGCTCGAAGAGGGCGCGGGCCAGGCGCTCTCGGAATCGAGCGCGCTGCGCGGCACGGTGCGCCTGGCCGTTCCTTCCGACCTGGGCCGCAGCGTGCTGCTGCCCTGGCTCGACGCCTTCGCCCGGCAGCACCCGGGCGTGCACGTGGCGCTCTCCGTGAGCGACCGCGTGCAGGACGTGCGCCGCGACGCGGTGGACCTCGCGCTGCGCTACAGCGGCCCGCAGGCCGACTCGCAGCTCGTCGCCCGGCCGCTGTACACCGCCGAGCGCGTGGCCTGCGCCGCGCCCGCGTACCTGCGCCGCCACGGCGCGCCCGCGCACCCGCGCGACCTGGCTCGGCACAACTGCATCACGCTGCACATCGGCGGGCGGCGCGAGCTGCGCTGGCATTTCGAGCACAAAAGCGGGAGCGCGAGCGAAAGCGTGGAAGTGGCCGTGCAGGGCGACCGCAGCGTGGACGACGGCGCCATCGCGCGCGACTGGGCGCTGGCGGGCGTGGGCATCGTCTACAAGTCGGCGCTGGACATCCGCGCCAACCTGCGCGAGGGCCGCCTGGTGCCCGTGCTGCCGGACTGGCGCGGCCAGCGCTACCTGCTGCACGCCATCCTGCCGAGCAACCGCTTCATCCCGGCGCGCGTGCGCGCGCTGGTGGACCACCTGGCTGCGTGCTTCGCGCAGCTCGCGGCCGAGGAGGGTGATCTACCATGACGGGCATGCCATACCCTTCCCGCTTTTGGGCCGACCTTTCCGCCCGCGATTTCGCGCAGGCGCAGGCCTCGGGCCTGGCCGCGCAGACCGTGGCCGTGCTGCCCGTGGCCGCCGTCGAGCAGCACGGGCCGCACCTGCCGCTGCACGTGGATGCCACGCTGCTGCAGGGCGTGGTGGATGCGGCCCTGCCGCTGCTGCCCGCCGGCCTGCCCGCGCTGTTCCTGCCACCTATGAGCGTGGGCCTTTCGACCGAGCACCGGGCCTACCCCGGCACGCTCACGCTCTCGCCCGCCACGCTGATCGCGCTGTGGACGGAGCTGGGCGAATGCGTGGCGCGCGCGGGCGTGAAGAAGCTGCTGCTGTTCAACGGCCACGGCGGCAACGTGGCCCCCATGGACATCGTGGCGCGCGAGCTGCGCCAGCGCTGCGGGCTCATCGTCTACAGCGCGAGCTGGTTCAGCCTGCCCGTGCCCGAGGCGGTGAGCGCGCTGTTCAGCGCCGGGGAGCACCGCTTCGGCATCCATGGCGGCGAGATCGAGACGTCGATGATGCTGCACCTCGCGCCCCACACGGTGCGCATGGAGCATGCGCAGGCCTGGCGCTCCACCTCGCAGGACCGGGCCGAGCGCTTTCGCCTGCTGGGCAACGGCAGGAGCGCCAAGCTCGGCTGGGCCATCGAGGACTACCACCCCGCGGGCGCCGTGGGCAACGCGGCCGCGGCCACGGCCGAGCGCGGCCGTGCGATGGTGGAGGCGGCTGGGCAGGCGCTGGCGCAGCTGCTGGCGGAAATCCACGCGCTGCCGCTGTCCACGGTGGGGCAGGCGGCCACGCCTACATAGGTCTACAGAGGCTCCACGCGCACGCACGCGCCCTCGGGCTCCAGCCGCCAGCGCGTGGTGTGGAAGGCCTGCACGCTGTCGCGGTGCGCCACCGACACCAGCGCGCCGCCGCGCTCGCGCACGAGGTCGCGCAGCGCGGCGTACAGGCGCTGCTCGGCGGGGCCGTCGAGCGCGCTCGTGGCCTCGTCGGCGAACACCCAGGCGGGGCGCTTGAGCAGCACGCGCGCGATCGCCAGGCGCTGCTGCTCGCCGCCCGAGAGTGTGGTGTTCCAGGCGCCCGCATCGTCCAGGCGCTGGGCCAGCGCGGGCAACTGCGCCGCCTGCAGGGCTTGGCGCAGCGCGTCGTCGCCATAGCGCGCGGCGGGCTCGGGGTAGGCCAGCGCGTCGCGCAGCGGGCCGTCGGGAAAGTAGGGGCGCTGTGGAATGAACATCGCGTCGCGCGGCAGCGTGGCCGTGCCGTGCGCGAAGGGCCAGATGCCCGCGAGCGCGCGCAGCAGGGTGGACTTGCCCGCGCCCGAGGGGCCGCTGACCAGGATGGCATCCCCCGGCGCCGCGTGCAGTGTGGCCTGCGCGAGCAGCGGCGCGCCGCCGGGCAGTTGCACGTCGAGCCGCTCGGCGCGCAGGTGCGTGCCGGGCGCGGGCCGCAGGCCCTGTGCACCCGGTTGCGTGGCGGATTGAGCGGCCAGGCTGGCCTCGAAGCCCGCGAGGCGCTCCGTGGTGGCGCGCCAGGCGGCCAGGTCGCCGTAGTTGTCCACGATCCAGCTCAGCGAGCCCTGCACGCTGTCGAAGGCCGAGGCGATCTGCATCAGCTCGCCCAGCTGAATCGCCCCACTGAAGAAGCGCGGCGCCGCCACGATGAACGGGAACACCACCGCCGCCTGCCCGAAGAAGCTGGTGAACCACACGAGGTTCTTCTGCTGCTTTACGAGGGCGAGGTAGTTGGCCAGCGCGTCGGACAGGCGCAGCTCCAGCTGCGCGCCCTCCACGCCCTCGCCGCCGTCGAGCGCGATGGCCTCGCTGTGCTCGCGCACGCGCACTAGCCGATGGCGAAAGTCGGCCTCCAGCCGCTGCTGGCGGTAGTTCAGCCGCACTTGCGGGCGGCCCACCCGGAACGTGATCGCGCTGCCCGCGGCGCAGTACAGCACCGCCATCCACACCATGAAGCCGGGCACCTGCCAATGCCCTATGCCCATGCTGCCGCTCAGGCCCCACAGGATGCCCACGAAGCTCGCGAAGGTGACGGCCGCGTTCAGCAGTCCCATGGCGAGCGAGACGGTGGCGGTGGTGAAAAGGTTGAGGTCCTCCTGGATGCGCTGGTCGGGGTTGTCGGGCACGGTGCCGCTGTTCGTGCCGTCCTGGAACCGCGCCAGCTCCAGCCGGTAGAACGCCTTGCCGCCGAGCCAGCGCGCCAGCGTGCGCCGCGTGAGCCAGCGGCGCCAGTCGAGCTGCAGCCGCTGCGTGAGGTAGAAGCGGTAGACCGCGATCACCACGTACGCCAGCGCCAGCCACGCGAAGCGGCCGAGCTGCACCCAGAACACCGTGGCGTCGCGCTGCTGCAGCGCGTCGTAGAACACGCGGTTCCAGGCGTTGATCTGCACCAGCATGTACACGGCCGCGAGGTTCAGCGCCACGATGGCCGCGAGCAGGCCCCGGACCTGCCACCGGCGCTCGGAGCGGAAGTACGGCGCGGCCAGGGTCCAGGCCTGGGGGGCGATGGCCGCGGCGCGGCGCAGGCGGTGCGAGAGGGTCATGGAGCGGGACTGTGGCCGCTCCGGCTGAGGCGAAACTTAACGCTTCAGGCGTGGGTGACCCAGCCGCGGTGCTCCGGCGTGTCCAGGTGCGGCAGCGCGTTGAAGGTCTGCAGCATGAGGCGCTTGGGCGCCACGCTGAACTCGGTCACCGCGCTGTTGCGGATGCGCATGTTGAGCGCGATGGTCACCTCGGGCGCCGTGCCCAGCACCTGGCCCACGGCGGTGGAGATGGGGCCGCCGCTCGAGACGAGCAGCACGTTCTGCCCCACGTGCTGGCGCCGCACCAGGTCCAGCGCCGCGCGCACGCCGTCCGAAAAATCGTCCCAGCCGGGCATGCCCTGCGGGCTGATGGTGCCGCCCATCCACTGCGCGAGCGCGTCGCACAGCAGGCGAAAGTGCTGGCGCACCCGCTCGGGCGTGTCGGCCGGGGGCAGGGGCTCGGGGTGGATGGCGCGGATCAGCGCCTCGCTGTCGTATTCGTTCAGGCCCGGCAGCGCGAGCGCCCCGGGGGCCTCCCCCAGCCCTTCGGCGATGCCGGCCAGCGTCTGCGCATGCCGGCGCAGCGTGCCGGTGAGCACGGCGTCGAAGCGCTGGCCGCGCTCGCGCCAGTACGCGCCCAGGCGCACGGCCTGCTCGTGCCCGCGCGGGCTCAGCTGGTCGTAGTCGGTGGCGCCAAACGAGGCCTGGCCGTGGCGCACGAGGTAGAGGGTTCCCATGGCGGCGATTGTGGGCACGCGGCGGGGGCCGGGGCTGTCGCCGCAGCGACCCCGCGCGGCAGGCCCCGTTGCATGGCGTGACAAGCTTCATGGAACGGGCACTTTTCCGACACGCGGGCGGGCAAGGCCGTTCCTACAATGGGCCCATCCCTCCACCACGAAAGGACGACTCCATGAAACAAGCACTGCGTTGCGCCGGCATCGCCTCCCTGGCGGCTGCGCTGCTGGCAACCACATCGCTGGCCATGGCGCAGCCCTATGGGCATGGGCCTGGCGACCGCGACAACCGCCACCCGCCGCGCCCGGTGCAGGCCCGGCCCGACCACCGGGACTACCGCCATGCGCCGCCGCCGCCTCCGGTGCGCGGCCCGCAGTTCCACGGCCCGCGCGGCGCGGGGCCGGACCACAACTGGTACCGCGGCGGGCGCATTCCCCCGCAGTACCGCGGCTACCAGTACGTGGTGAACGACTGGCGCGGCCACCACCTCTCGGCGCCGCCCCGGGGCTACCACTGGGTGCAGTACGGCGCGGACTACGTGCTCGTGGCGATCGCTACGGGGGTGATCATGCAGCTCATCCTGAGCAACTGACCGCAGCCCTTCAGCGATACGTGCCGGCGATCACCGGCGCGAAAACGGCCGCATCGACGTTGCCGCCCGTGAGCGCGATGCCCACGGTCTGGCCCGCGATGCGGCTTTTTTCCTGCATCGCCCCGGCGAAGGCGGCGGCGCCCGCGCCTTCGGCGGCGTTGTGCGTGTCGGTGAAGAGCGCGCGCATGGCGGCGGCCACCTCCTCGTCGCTCACCTGCACGATGTGGTCGATGTGCGGGGCCAGCACGTCCAGCGCCGCCGGGTCGGCCACGCGGCAGGCCATGCCGTCGGCCAACTGCGTGGTGACGGGCGCCTCCACCACGCGGCCCGCGGCGAGCGAGTCGGCATAGGTAGTGGCGTGGCTGCTCACCACGCCCACGATGCGCGCCCGGTGGCCCAGCGCCAGCTTGGCCGCGATGGCCGCGCTCGCGCCCGAGCCCAGGCCGATGGGCACGTAGGCGACTTGAATGTGCGGCACGGCGCGCAGGAACTCCCACCAGTAGGTCGCCACGCCGCGCAGCAGGTCGGCGTGGAAGCTGGGCACCATGTGCGCGCCGCGCTCGGCGGCCAGGCGCATGGCGTGCTCGCGCGCCTCCTGGAACTCGCTGCCGTGCTCGACCAGCGTGACGCCCAGGGCGCGCATGGCGGCGTTCTTCTCCACCGAGTTGCCGTGCGGCACGACGATGGTGCAGGCCACGCCGTGGCGGCGCGCGGCCCAGCCGATGCTCTGGCCATGGTTGCCGCGCGTGGCGCTGACGACCTCGCGCGGCAGCGCGCCACGCCGCGCGAGCTGGTCGAAGTAGGTCAGCCCGCCGCGGATCTTGAACGCGCCCACGGGCGTGTGGTTCTCGTGCTTGAGCCAGCAGTCGGCGCCCAGGCGCTCGCTCAGCAGGCCCCAGCGGTACTGCGGCGTGGCGGGGAAGTCCTGGTAGACGACCTGGGCGGCGGCCTCGATGTCGGCCAGGGTGGGCAGGGGCTGTGCGGTTGGTTTCATGGAAAAATGGCCTCCAGGGGTTTGTGGGTGCGCGCGAGCAGCTATCAAAATCAAAGCAAGATGGTGCCATACATGCAGGTGACCGAGCCGCCGCCCACCCAGATGCGCTCGCCGTCCTGCTCCACGTGCACGCGCCCCGCACGGGCCAGGGCCATGCCCTGGCTGGCCACGTAGCGGCTGGGCGCGAGCCCCGCGCCGATGAGCCACTGCGCGAGCGCGGCGTTGAGGCTGCCCGTGACCGGGTCTTCGGCCAGGCCGTTGTTGCCAGGGAAGAAGGCGCGCACCTCGAAGGCGATGTCTTCGGCGTCGCTGGCGCCCACCACGCCCACCTTGCCGCGCGGGCCGACCACGCCCACATCGAGCCCTGCGAGGACGGCGCCATCGGGCCGCAGTGCGAGCACCTGTTCGGCGGAGCGCAGCATCACGCCGCGCCAGCCGGGGCCGTTGTCGCACCAGGCGTGGGCGGTGATGTCCTCGCGCGCCACGCCCAGGCCGCGGGCGATCAGTTGCACGTCGGCCTCGCCGAGCGGGCCGCTTTTCAGCAGCGGCGGCGCGGCGAAGGCCAGGCGGTCGCCGTCCTGCCGCAGCGCGACCAGGCCCACGCCGCATTCCTGCACCACCTGCCCGGGCACGCGCGGCCGGCCGCCCGCTTCGAGCCAGGCATGGCAGCTGCCCAGCGTGGGGTGGCCCGCGAAGGGCAGCTCGCGGCCGGGGCAGAAAATGCGCACGCGGTAGTCGGCTTCGGGCGTGGTGGGCGGCAGCAGGAAGGTGGCCTCCGACAGGTTGGTCCAGTTCGTGAAGTGCTGCATGTCCTCGGTGGACAGGCCCGTGCCGTCCAGCACCACGGCCAGCGGGTTGCCGCGGTAGGCGCGGGCGGTGAAGACATCGACTTGCTTGAAGGGGCGTTTTTTCGGGTGCATGGCGTGGCTTTGGGAAAAAAGGGCGAACGGGGACCCCCGGCGCGCCGCGGGTGCGCGCAGGGACGGGGGAGGAGCGGCGGGGCCGCGTCAGCCGGTCGGGATGGTCATAGCAGCGCCGTCCCTTCGATGCAGGTGACGGCGCGGCCGCCCACCCAGACCTGGCCGCTGTCGTCCTGTGCGATGTGCACGCGGCCCGCGCGGCCCAGGCATTCGCCCTGGGCCACGAGGTAGCTCGCGGGCGCGAGCCCCTCGGCGATGAGCCACTGGGCGATGCTGGCGTTGAGGCTGCCGGTCACCGGGTCCTCGGGGTTGCCCATGGGCGCGGCGAAGGCGCGCACGACGACGCCGGGCCGCGCGGTGTCGCCCGCCTGCGCGCCCACGTGGACCACGCCCACGTCCTGCCCCAGGTCCTTGAGGCGCGCGTGGTCGGGCATGAGGCCCAGCACCGTTTCGGCGCTGTCGAGCAGCAGGGCCAGCCACACGGGGCCGTTGTCGAGCATCTGCGCGGCGCGGATCTGCTGCGGCCGCACGCCCAGCGCGCTGGCCACCAGCGGCACCAGCGCGGGGCTGGCGGCCCAGCGCCGCAGCGGCGGTGCCGCGAAGGCCATGCGCTCGCCGCTGAGCCGGATGCGCACCAGGCCCAGGGCCGATTCCTGCACCACCACGCCCTCCACATGCGGCCGGTGGCCGCTTTGCAGCCAGGCGTGGCAGGTGCCGAGCGTGGGATGCCCCGCGAAGGGCAGCTCGCCGCCCGGCGTGAAGATGCGCACGCGGTAGTCGGCCCCGCCCGCCAGGCCCGCCTCGGTGGGCGGCAGCAGGAAGGTGGTTTCCGACAGGTTGGCCCAGGCGGCGAAGCGGCGCATGTCGGCGTCCGAGAGGCCGTCGGCGTCGAGCACCACGGCCAGCGGGTTGCCGTCGCCGGGGCGGTCGCTGAACACGTCGATCTGCTGGAACGGGCGCGGTCGCATGCGGGCTCCTTCGATGGCCTTGCGCGGGCTCAGCGCCGGGCGCGGATGGCGGCGGCCAGCGCGGCGATGCCCGCGTCGATCTGCGCGGGGCTGGCCGTCACGAACGACAGGCGCAGCGTGCGCGCGTCGGCCTCGTCGGCGTAGAAGGCAGCGCCGGGCACGAAGGCCACGTTGCGCTCCACGGCCTCGGGCAGCAGCTCGATGGCGCTCATGCCCTCGGGCAGGCGCAGCCACAGGAACATACCGCCGTCGGGGCGGTTCCAGTGCACGTCCAGGCTCGCCATTTCGCGCGTGAGCGCCGCGAGCATGGCGTCGCGCTGCTGCTTGTAGAGCGCGCGGATCGTGGGCACGTGGCGGTCGAGGAAGCCGTCCTTGAGCACCTCGGCCACCATGCGCTGGTTGAAGCCGGGGCTGTGCAGGTCGGCCGCCTGCTTGGCCTGCAGCAGCTTGGGGAACACGGCCGGAGGCGCCACGATGTAGCCCAGGCGCAGGCCCGGCGCGAGCACCTTGGAGAAGCTGCCCAGGTAGATGCAGCCCTCGGGGTTGCGCGCGGTGAGCGGCGTGGGCGGCGGCTGGTCGAACCACAGGTCGCCGTAGGGGTTGTCCTCGACCAGCGGCACGCCCAGCTCGGCGGCCTGGGCGACGAGCGCGGCGCGGCGCGCCTCGCTCATGGTGCGGCCCGTGGGGTTCTGGAAGTTGGGCAGCAGGTACATGAAGCGGGCGCGGTCGGCACCGCTGCCGGCCTTGGCCGCGAAGTCGTCCACGCGCGGGCCCTCGTCGTCGCTCGCCACGCTCACGATCGTCGGCTCCATCGGCGTGAAGGCCTGCAGCGCGCCGAGGTAGGTGGGCGTTTCGACGAGCACGCGGCTGCCCGCGTCCACGAGCACCTTGGCCACGAGGTCCAGGCCCTGCTGCGAGCCCGTGGTGATCAGCACCTGCGCGGGATCGACGTCCCACGGCAGCCACCGGGCCACGGCCTCGCGCAGCGGCGTGTAGCCTTCGCTGGCCGCGTACTGCAGCGCCGCGTGGCCGTCCTGCGTGAGCACGGTGTGCGAGGCGCGCTCGAAGTCCTCGACCGGGAAGGCCTTGGGCGAGGGCAGGCCGCCGGCCAGGCTGATGATGCCGGGCTTCTCGGTCACCTTGAGGATCTCGCGGATCACCGAGGGGTTCATCTTGGCGGCGCGTGCGGCCAGGGTCCAGTTCGTCATTCGATCATCTCCAAAAGGCGCATTTCCGGTGCGCCGAATCGTTCCAACAATGCCGTTGTGCGGCGGGCTGCGGCCCTGCGGGTGGGGCCGCACGTGCAATGGTATCGGGAAGGGTCATGACAGCTTCTTGCCCACGACCACGGTGGCCACCACGGCCGCCGCGAAGCCGAGCGTCACCACGTCGAGCGGCTCGCCCAGCAGCGGGATCGAGGCCAGGATCGAGAAGAAGGGCTGCAGCAGCTGCGTCTGGCTCACGCGCAGCGCGCCGCCCAGGGCCAGGCCCCGGAACCAGGCGAAGAAGCCCGCCCACATCGAGAACACGCCCACGTACACGAACCCCGCCCAGGCCGAGGGCGCCACGGGCTGCGCGGGCCACAGCCACAGCGCGGCGGGCAGCGTGAAGGGCAGGGCCATCAGGCACATCCAGCAGATCACGCGCTCGGCGCCCAGCGCGGGCGTGACGCGCGCGCCGTGGATGTAGCCCACCGAGGCCGCCACCACCGCGCCCACGAGCAGCAGGTCCGCGGTCTCGAACCCGAAGCCGTGCCCCTGCTGCCCGCCGCGCAGCAGCGAGAACGCCACCACCAGCACGCTGCCCAGCACCGCGCAGGCCCAGAAGCCCAGCCGCGCGCGCTGGTGCAGCACCAGCGCCGCCACGGCCGCCGTCACCAGCGGCAGCAGCGCCGTGACCACCGCCGCGTGGCTGGCCGTGACGCTGCGCAGCGCGTAGCCCAGCAGCAGCGGGTAGCCGATCACGTTGCCCAGCACGGCCCAGCCCAGGTGCTTCCACTGTGCCTGCTGCGGGCGCGGCGAGCGCGTGGCCAGCAGGAAGGCGGCCGACAGCAGCCCCGCGAGCGCCGCGCGCCCCACGGTCACGAACCAGGGCGAGAGCTGCGGCGCCTGCGCCGAGCCCGTGGCCAGCCGCGTGGCGGGCAGGGTGATGGCGAAGATCGCCACGCCCAGCACGCCCAGCCACAGGCCCAGGGTTTCGTCGCGGCGGGAGGGGGTGTGCGGCGCCGTCATGCCGCCACCATCCAGCCCGCCGTGAGCACCAGCACCAGCGCCATGGCGCGGTTGAACCACAGGAGCCGCCGCCCGCGCGCCAGCCAGTGGCGCAGCAGCGCGCCCGTGGCGGCGTAGAGCAGGTTGCTGAAGAGGGCGAAGGCGGCCATCACGGGCAGCACCAGGGCCAGGCGCTGCAGGCTGTCCGCGCGCCCGATGATCCAGCCCGCCACGATGGTGAGCGCCAGCAGCCAGGCCTTGATGTTCACGAACTGCAGCGCCGCGCCCTGCCAGAAGCCCACCTGCATGCGGCGCGCATCGGCCTCGGCGAGCTGGCGGCTGCCGCTGAGCTTGAAGGCCAGCCACAGCAGGTAGGCGATGCCCGCGGCCTTGATGGCCCAGCGCAGCGCGGGCGCGGCCACCACCAGCGCGCCCACGCCGCCCGCGCACAGCAGCAGCAGCGCGCTCCAGCCCACGGGCACCGCGAGCACGAAGCGCATCGAATGCCGCAGCCCGTGGTTGGCTGCCAGCGCGGTGGCCAGCGTGGTGTTGGGCCCGGGGCTGAAGCTCATGGCCGTGGCCAGCACGAGCAGGGCGGTGAATTCGACGGTGGGCATGTTGATTTTTCGCAAAGGTGAGCATCCAATGTAGGGGCTTTGACCATTACAGAACCAATACAGTCAGTCGAACAAAAATTTGATCTGTATCGGTTACGGCATCAATACAGGCCATCCCACCATGCTCAACCGCTCCGCCACCCTGTCCCTCACCGAGCAGCTTGCCGAGCGCTTCGCCGAGCGCATCCGCACGCGGCTGCTGCCCGCAGGCGCGCGCCTGCCCTCGGTGCGCGAATGCGCGCGCCAGCAGGGCGTGAGCCCCTACACGGTGGTGGCCGCCTACGACCAATTGCTGGCCCAGGGCCTGGTGGAGGCGCGGCGCCAGCGCGGCTTCTTCGTGCGCGACGTGGCGCAGAAGGCGCCCGGGCGCGCGCCGGAGGCCGCCGCCCGCCCCCAGGCGGGGCCGCTGGGCGTGCCCTCGGGCTCGCGCATCAACGCCACGGCGCTGATCCGGGGCATGTTCCACCAGGCGTCGCCCCACCCGCAGCCCGGCGCGGGCGTGCTTCCCATGGAGTGGCTGGAAACGAGCTTCCTGCCCGCCGCCGTGCGCAAGGTCACGGTGGCGGACACGCTGCGGCAGAACTCGCTGAGCTACGGCGACCCCATGGGCGCGCCCGAGCTGCGCGAGGTGCTCTCGCGCCGCCTGCAGGATCTGGGCGTGCCCGCGACGCCCGCGCAGGTGATGACCACCGTGGGTGCCACGCACGCGCTCGACATCGTGAGCCGCACCCTGCTCAAGGCGGGCGACCCGGTGATGGTGGAGGAGCCCGGCTGGTCGGTGGAGTTCGCGCGGCTCGATGCCCTGGGCATGCGCGTGCTGCCTGTGCCGCGCCGCGCCGAGGGGCCCGACCTGGAGGTGATGGCGCGCTACTGCGAGGCCCATGCCCCCAAGCTCTTCGTGAGCGTGAGCGTGCTGCACAACCCCACGGGCTACTGCCTCTCGCCGGGCAGCGCGCACCAGGTGCTGCAGCTCGCGCAGCGCCACGGCTTCTACGTGGTGGAGGACGACACCTACAGCCACATCGCCCCCGAGCACGCCACGCGGCTCACCGTGCTCGACGGCCTCTCGCGCAGCATCTACGTGAGCGGCTTCGCCAAGGTGCTGGCCCCCGCCTGGCGCGTGGGCTACCTGGCCGCGCCGGCGGAGCTGATGGAGCGCCTGCTCGACACCAAGCTGCTCTCCACCCTCACCACCCCCTCGCTGCTCGAAAAGGCGCTGGCCCTGTGCATCGAGCAGGGCCAGCTGCGCCGCCACGCCGAGCGCATGCGCCACCGCCTGGCCCAGGCACGCGCGCGCAGCGTGCAGCTGGCGCTGGAGGCGGGCTGCACCTTCGCGGCAGAGCCGGCGGGGCTGTTCGGCTGGGTGGACACGGGCGTCGATACCGACGTGCTGGCCCAGCGCATGCTGGACGAGGGCTACCTGATCGCGCCCGGGGCGCTGTTCCACGCGAGCCGGCAGCCCAGCACGCTGATGCGCATCAACTTCACCACCACGCAGGACGCGGGGTTCTGGCGGGTGTTCGGGCGGCTGGTCCGGGGGCGTTGATGCTACGGAAGGGATAGCTGCTTGCGCAATCCCAGAGCGCGCTGGAGGCCGATTTGGCTTGCAGTCAAGCCCCGGCGGGCCGCTCGACCTCCAGGTCGCTCAGCACCCGCAGCAGCGCGCGGTTCACGCTCTCCTGGTTCATCTCGTGCGCCTCGCACAGGTCGCGCACGACCTTGGCGTCGTCGCTCTCCAGGGCCTGCGCCATGTCCAGGCTGGGCGCGTAGGGGCCCGTGCGCTGGACGATGGCGCTGACGATGCGCTCCGACAGCGGCAGGCGGCGCAGGATGGTGCCCAGGGGCTCGTTCAGCAGGTCGTCGAGCTGCGAGAACAGGCCCGCGAGGTAGACCTCGCGGCGCAGGTCGTTCTCGATGCCCGCCTCGATGAGCCGCTCGGTGAGCTTGGCGCGGATCACCATCGCCTCGCGGATGGGCTGCAGGTTGGGGTCCGTGTTGGCGTGGGGGAGCTGGTCCGACAGCCAGCGGCCCAGCGAGCCGTAGCCCATCATCACCAGGCCGCGGCGCAGCGAATCCACGCCCGTGCGCAGGCCCAGCGCGGCCGAGTTGGTGTAGACCATGAAGCGGTAGGCCAGCAGCGGCTCCTCGCCCAGGATCTGCTCGAAGGTCTCGAGCGACTGCTCGGCGTCGATCGCCTTCAGGAGCTTGAGCACGCTGGCGTGCGCGGGCTGCAGCTGCTGGTGGCGCAGGCCGTAGAGCACGTCCTCCACGGGCCAGCCGGCCACGGCCACGGCGCGGTGCGCGTCCAGGCAGTGCGAGGCCAGGGCCAGGCTGGGCAGGCCTTCGTACATCTGGCCGTCGATCACGGGGCTGGCGGGCCGCGGGCCCGGGCGCTGCGCGGAGGCCGCGCCGGGGCGCTGCGGCGGCGCATCGGACTGCAGCGCGCCCACGGCGTCCTGCGCGGACAGGGTGAGCAGGCTGTTGTCGAAGCAGCCGGCCACCTCGGGCTCGGGCAGGCGCGCCAGGTCGCCGCGCCACACGAGCTTGAGGCCGCGCTGGTGGGCGGCCTGCACGCGCGCGTAGATGGCCGAGTCGGCGAGCCAGTCGCCGCGCACCTCGATCCAGGGGCTGCCGCGCGGCGCGTGTTCGAGCAGGTTGTAGAGCAGCTGGTGCGACTGGGCCGAGATCAGCAGCGGCGGCGAGCTGGCGGACCACAGCTCCTGCAGCGTGCGCAGCAGGTGCGGCGCGTCCACGGCGGCGGCGGGGTCGTCCTGCACATAAAGCTGAACGCCCGCCAGGCGGCGGGCGCTGTTCCAGAGCGGGCGGTAGCCCAGGGTGAGGCTGCCGAGTACGGATTGGACCATGAGGCCGTCGGGTGATCAGCTGAGGAAATTGAACAGGGACAGTTGTTGCACCTGGGCGTAGGACTTGAGCGCCGCCTGGTAGCCGGTCTGGGCGTTCTGGAAGTCCGAGATGCCCTGGATCATATCGAGATCCTCGGCGCGCGAGCGGTCGGCCTCCAACTGGATGGAGCGGTTGTCCTGGTCGCCCGAGATGCGGTCCGCGCGGTTGAGCAGCTCGCCCGCGTAGCCGCGCACGTTCTGCAGGCGCGCCAGCCCCGCGTCGATGTTGGCCAGCGCCTGGCCCACGGCCTGGGTGGCGGCGTTGTTGTTCGCGGCGCTGCCGATGCCCTGGATGGCGCTGTCGAGCGTGCTGAACAGGCTGGCGCTGGCCGACAGCGTGACCGTGTCGCCCGGCGCGGGCGAGAACGCGATGGCGCCGGTGGTAGGGTCCTTGGTGGCCAGGGCGCTGACGCTGAAGCCCAGCGTGGCGCCGCCGGGGTCGGTGATGCTCACGGCGATGCTGGAGGCCTTGTCCGGCGTGAGGTTGGAGACCGTCTGCGGCCCCGGCGACACGTAGGCGGGGTTGGTGCTGGTGATGTCGTAGGTGGCGTTGAACGTGCCGTCGGGGTTGGTGGTCACGCCCGTGAAGGCCACGCTGTAGGTATAGGGCGCGGCGGGCGGCGCGGGCTCCTGCAGCTGCTGCGAATTGGTGACCGTCACCGCGCTGGTGGTGAACTGGCGGCCGTCGAGCGGGTAGGCCGGGTTGGCGTTGGAGATGGCGGCCTCGAACACGCCGTCGCGCTGCGGGTCGAACATGAAGGTGGCGTGCCCGTCCAGCGTCGAGGCGATGGAGGTGCCCACGCTCGCGGCCTGCCCGGGCTGGCCGTTGAACTGGTAGTCCGGGCTGGTGGACAGCGGCCCGAGGAAGGCGGTGAGCTGGCTGCCCAGGGCGCCGAGCAGCGGCACGCCGTTGGTGTCCTTGCGGTTGGCGATGTCCAGGAGCTGCTCGCGCAGGCTCTGGAGCTGGTTGGCGACGGTGGTGCGGTCCTCGTCCTTGTAGGAGCCGTTGCCCGCGCTCACCACCAGCTCGCGCATGGCCTGGATCACGTTCACCGCGTCGCCCAGCGTCGATTCGGCCTGGGCGATGGAGTCGCGCTGCGTGGCGAGCGAGCGCTGCTCGGCCTGGATGCGGCTGATGCGCGTGAGCGCGCGCTCGGCCTGCGCGGCGGCCACGGGGTCGTCGCTGGCGCGCACCACGCGCTTGCCCGAGGTCAGGTTCTCCTGCAGGTTCGACAGTGTGCTCTGGCGCTGGCCCAGGTTGCGGATCGTGCTGTCGTACATGTTGGCCGTGGCCACGCGCTGGATGGTGTTGCTGCTCATGCCTGGCTCCTCAGTGGCTCATGGTCTGGATCAGGGTGTCGAAGATGCTCTGCGCGATCTGGAGCATTTTGGCCGAGGCCTGGTAGGCCTGCTGGTACTGGATGAGCTTGGCGGCCTCTTCGTCGAGGTTCACGCCCGAGACCGCCGTGCGGTCGCTCTCCAGGTTGCTGGCGATGGTGGTGGACAGGTTGGCCGCGTACTGCGCGCTCTGCACGCGCGTGCCCACCTGGGCCATGGCGCTGGCCCAGCCGTCCTGCAGGGTGGCGTTGTCGAACATCTTCACGTCGCGCAGGTCCAGGATCGACTGGGCGTTGCCCGCGTTGCGCGTGTAGGCGTCGCCGTACTGCGGGTCGAGCGCGTTGCCCACGGTGACCGTGTCGCCATTGTTGGGCGTGCCCTGCAGCGTGATCTGCCAGCCGTTGATGTCGATGGGCTGGCCCGAGACGTAGGACTGCCCCGTCGCCAGCGCCGTGGGCGGGTTCGTGCCCTGGTCGTACACGTCGTAGGTGATCGGGGGGCCGGCGTTGAACTGCAGCTGCACGCCGCCCGCGATCGGCGGCACGGCCGAGGGGTTGGCGTTGGCCGGCACCACCAGGCCGGGCGGGTTGGGCTGCCCCGTGGCCTTGATGCCCGCCAACTGCATCGTGCCGCTGTTGGACGTGCCCATGGCGGCGTTGACCGGGTTGGCCGCCGCGAGGTCGCTGGGCGAATAGACGAGCGACTGCACGTTGGCCGCCGCGCTGGAGAAGGGCTTGAACAGGATGCTCTCGCCCGTGTTGCCGGTGCCCGTGAGGTTGAAGCTCAGGCCGTCGATGTTCTGCAGCGCCGGGTCCGCCAGGCTGGTGAACGCGGTGGTCTTGCCGTCGGACAGGCGCACCACCTGGCCGGCGTTGGCCCCGGTGAAGCGCACCTCGTAGTCCGAGGCGGCGAACTGCGTCGCGTCGGCGTAGGTCACGGTGCCCGCCGCGGTGGCGCTGTTCGTGTAGCCGGGGCTGCTCGTGGGCACCGCGAACAGGTTGCCGCCCTGGCTGCCGCTCAGCGTGAGGCCCAGGTTGTTCTGGGCGTTCATCGTCATGCCGATGGCCTGGGCCATGCGCCCGAGCAGGTTGCGCGCCTCGGCCAGGTCGCTGTTGGAAAAGCGCATCAGGCCCGCGACCTCGCCGCCGCCGAGCATGTCCGTGTTCAGCTCGATGGGCGTGGCGCCGGCGCGGTTGAAATACAGCGACATCTGGCCGCTGCCCGGAAATTGCTTGCTTTCGTCCACGGACAGCGCGGTGGCCGTGGTGCCCAGCACCAGCGGCTGGCTGCCCGCCACGAACAGGCCCACCGTGCCGTCGTCGGCGGGCACCTGGGTGGTCTGGATGTACTGGTTGAGCTCGCGGATGAGCTGGTCGCGCTGGTCCAGCAGGTCGTTGGGCGTCTGGCCGTTGCCGCGCGCGCGGGCGATCTGCTCGTTCATGCCCGCGATGCTCGTCGCCAGGTCGTTGATCTTGGTGACGTCGTTCTTGAGCTGCTCGTTCACGGTGTACTGCAGGTCGTCGATCTGCCCGGCCGCCGAGCGCATGCGGCCCGCCATCTCGTCCATGCGCGTGAGCGCCACGGTGCGGGCCGTGAGGTCGGTGGGCGAGCTCGCCACGTCCGCCAGCGCGTTCATCATGTCGGTGATGGCCGCGCCCAGGCCGCTGTCGCCGCCGCTGAAGGTGTCCTGCAACTGGTTGAGCTTGTCCGAGCGCGCCTGGTCTGCCGCCTGCGTTGCGCCCGCCATGGCCGCCTGGCGCGTGAGCAGCTCGTTGTAGTTGCGCAGGATGGTCTGCACCGCCACGCCCTGGCCGATGTAGCCGCCGCCCGTGTACTGGCCCTGCACGGTGACGAGCTGCGCGGTCTGGCGCGAGTAGCCCGGCGTGTTGACGTTGGCGATGTTGTTGCCCGTGGTCTGCAGGGCCACCTGGTTGGTGAGGAGGGCGCGGGCGCCGACGTTGAGCAGGCTCATGGTGCGGTGGTCCTATCGTGTCAGGCGCGCGTGCCGCCCGCCTGGGCCAGCAGGGCCGGGCGCGCCACGGACTGCGTGCTCAGGATGGCGCGGCTGAGCTTGGCCGCGTACTGCGGATCGGTGGCGTAGCCCGCCTTCTGCAGCTCGGTGGCGTAGGCGACGGCGGAGCCGGTCCTGGCTACCGCCTGGGCCTTGTCGTAGCGCGGGTTCTCGTTGATGAGGCGCGCGTAGTCGCGGAACGAATCCTCGTACGAGTCGTAGGCACGAAAGCGCGCCGTGACCTTGCGCGGCGTGCCGTTCACGTATTCGGTGGTGGTCACCTCGGCCACCTTGCCCGTCCAGCCGCTGCCCGCCTTGATGCCGAACAGGTTGTGGGCGTTGCTGCCGTCCTTCTGGCGGATCTCGCTACGGCCCCAGCCCGTCTCGTGCCCGGCCTGGCCCAGCATGAACGCGGCGGGAATGCCGCTGTCCTGCGCCACGCGCTCGGCGGCGGCGCGGTGGTGCTGCACGAAGGCGTCGCGGCCCTTGGGCGAGGGGGTGTTGCTGGCGGCGGGGGCGCTCTTGCGCTGCGTGGCGTCCAGGCTCAGCGTGGAGGGCACGGAGAGCTGCGGGGCGGCGCCGGCCTGGCCAGTCTGGCTGGTCCCTATCTGCTGCATGAGCTGGCGCTGGATGGCGTCGGTGAGCCCGCCGGGCAGGCCCGACATCTTCACCGACATCTGCTGGTCGAACAGGTCGTTGGCCAGGTTACCCTCGGCGCCATCGAGCAGGCCCGACTTCATCGTGGCCTCGCGCATGCTCTTGATCATCTCGCGCATGAACAGCGACTCGAACTGCCGGGCCGCCTCGCGCGCGGCCTGCGGGCCGTCCTTGCCCGCCTGCGCCTTGAGCGCGTTGAGCGAACGGCCGTCCACCGCGAGCGCGTTCGGCGCCACGGTGCCGGCGGTGCTGCCATTCAGCGACAGGGAGGACGAGGGGATCATGGCTTGATTCTGGCGGGCCGCCGCGAAAACTAAAGCCGGAAAAGCGGGGATTTGCCCCCGCTGAGAACCTGTTTCCCGCCAGGCCTTACGGCCTTGCTACTTGTGTGGTGCCTTGCTGCGCGGGGCCTTGCGGACCGCCGCCGCGCGGCGGATGCAGTAGTAGTACCCGTTGGGCACATTGGCCAGGTAGTTGGCGCGCACCTTCTCCGCGTCCGTCACCGCCGCGGCGGCGTCGTACAGGCCGTCCTGGATGTGGTAGACCGCGTCGGGCTGCAGCACCACGCCCCCGCCGTGAAAGCCCGAGGCCTGCGCGGCCTCCAGCTCGCTGGCCGTGGGCAGGTCCGCGCCCTGCGACTGGCAGTAGCCCTGCGCTGTCTTGCGCGACACCAGCAGGCCCGCATGCCCGGGCGCGGCCGTGAGCCACTGCGCGTTCGGCAGCGGGTTGCGGTGCGCAGCGAAGCGCGTGCCCTGGAAGTAGTCGAACACGTCGCGCGCCAGCGATTCGCCGAGCAAGGTGGCCGGGGCTGTCACGGTGAAGCTTTGCGATGCGCCGCTGCCCAGCCGCACCAGCGTGGCCGTGCCCTGCACCAGCGAGCCGTCGAGCCGCGTGTAGGTGATGTAGGCCGCGAGCACCACCTGGCCCGCCTTGGCCTTGAGGGCGTCGAGCGCCTTCTCGTCGAGGGAGGACGCGCGCTGCAGCTCGGCCGGCGTGATGCCCGCGAAATCGAAGCGCAGCCTGCGCACGCCGGGGTTGGCGGCGCGCGTCTGGCGGTCGATCTCGCCGATGAACTGCGCGCTCAGCGTGCGGCCGAACTGGGCCAGCACGCCCTCGTGGTGCGCCTGCAGGCTGTCCACCGCCTGCAGCGCGGCCACGATCTGCGCCGGGTCGCCCTTGGCGCCGTGCAGGTCGGCGAAGGCCTTGCGGTCCTGCTCGTAGTCGCCCAGGTCGGCGGCGCGCACCACCGGGATGTTGGGCCAGACGATGAAGGTTTGCACGGGCGGGTCGCGCAGCTCCTGCGCCCTGGCGGGCAGGCCGCATGCCACGGCCGCGCCCAGCAGCCACGGCGCCAGGCGCCGCATCCAGCCGTGCAGGGCCATGCTCAGATCACCTCCAGCTCGGCGTTGAGCGCGCCCGCCGCCTTGATGGCCTGCAGGATGGCCAGCAGGTCCTGCGGCGTGGCGCCCAGCGTGTTGAGCGCTCGCACCACGTCGGCGAGCTGCGGCGAGGGGGGCAGGTTCATGAGCGTGCCCGGGTCCTGCTTGATCTGGATGTCGCTCTTTTGCGCCACCACCGTGCTGCCCTGCGACAGGGGGTTGGGCTGGCTGATGACGGGCGTGCTGCTGATGGTGATGGACAGGTTGCCGTGCGCGATGGCGCAGGGCCCCAGCGTCACCGCCTGGTTGAGCACGATGGAGCCCGTGCGCGCGTTGATGACCACCTTGGCCGCGGGCCGGGAGTCGGGCAGCGCCAGCTCCTCGATCTCGGCGATGAAGTTCACGCGCGCGCCCGGGTCCTGCGGCGCCTGCACCTGCACCGTGCGCGCGTCGAGCGGCGTGGCCGTGCCCTGGCCCGAGCGGGCGTTGATGGCGTTGGCCACCTTGCGCGCGGTCTGGAAGTCGGAGGCGTTGAGCCCCAGCGTGATCGTGCCGCCGTCGTTGAGCGGCGTGGGCACCGAGCGCTCCACCTGCGCGCCCTCGGGCACGCGGCCCGCGCTCAGGTGGTTGATCTGCACCTTGCTGCCGCCGGCCGCGGCGCCCGCGCCGCCCACCACCACGTTGCCCTGGGCCAGCGCGTAGATCTCGCCGTCGGCGCCGCGCAGCGGCGTGGCGATGAGGGTGCCGCCGCGCAGCGACTTGGCGTTGCCCACGGAGGAGACGTTCACGTCGATCGACTGGCCCGGCTGCGCGAACGCGGGCAACTGCGCCGTGACGATCACCGTGGCCACGTTCTTGAGCTGCAGCTGCGAGGCCGTGGCCGCGGGCAGGGTGATGCCCATCTGCTGCAGGTAGTTCTGCAGCGCCTGCGTGGTGATGGGCATCTGCGTGGTCTGGTCGCCCGTGCCGTCCAGGCCCACCACCAGGCCGTAGCCCGTGAGCTGGTTGCTGCGCACGCCCTGCACGGCCGCCACTTCCTTGATGCGCAGCGCCTGCGCGGGCAGGGCGAGGCACAGCAGGGGCAGGGCGGCCAGCCAGGCGAGGCGCCGCAGGGGCAGGGCGGGCAGGATGTTCATGGCAGCCATTGTGGTCCGCGGCGCCCGTGGGGGATGGAGCGAAAAGACACCGAATTTGCCGCTATTCGGGCGATAGGAAACAGGGCCCGGAAATGAAGCGAGCAGCTACCTATTTGATAGCTGCTCGCGCCTGATGGATAAGGGCTGGATGCTAAAAAGGCGTGAAGGAATTGAACGCCCGCGCCAGCCAGCCCATGGCCTGCGCCTCACTTTGCGCGCCGCGCCCGCGCGACTCGATGCGCACGTTCGCCACCTGGGTGGAGCTGATGATGCTGCCCGGCTGCATGGCGCGCGGGTCCACGGTGCCCGAGAAGCGCAGCACGTCCACGTTCTGGTTCACGCCGATCTGCTTCTCGCCGGTCACCACCAGGTGGCCGTTGGGCAGTACGTCCACCACCGTGGCGGTGATGGCGCCGGTGAAGGTGTTGGTGCTCTCCGTGCCGCCCTTGCCCGAGAAGGAGTTGTCGGAGCTCGCGCCCAGTGTGCTCTTGCCCGAGAGGTTGCCCGAGATCAGCGGCAGCGCGGTGATGCTGCCGCTGGCGCTGGAGCTGCGGTCCACGGTGGAGGTGGACTTCTGGCTGGCCGAGACGTTCTCCACGATCTGGATGGTGACGATGTCGCCCACCATGCGTGCGCGCCGGTCCTCGAACGAGGGGCGGTAGCTGGCCGCGTGGAACAGGCTGCCTGTGGCGGGCCCGGTGTGGCGCGGCAGCGCGGCGATGGCGGGCGGCGTGGTGGGCAGCACGTCCACGGGCGGCGGCGGGTTGATGGAGGCGCAGCCCGCGGCGAGCAGCGCCGACAGCATGGGGAGGGTGAGGGCGGCAAGGCGCCGGGCGGTCTTCATGGCGGGCCCCTTCATTGGCTCACTTCACAGCTGGGCCAGCTTGGCCAGCATCTGGTCGCTGGTCTGGATGGCCTTGGAGTTCATCTCGTAGGCGCGCTGGGTCTGGATCATGTTGACCAGCTCTTCCACCACGTTCACGTTCGAGTTCTCGACGAAGCCCTGCTTGATCATGCCCAGGCCGTTGGTGCCGGGCGTGCCGTTCTGGGGCTGGCCCGAGGCAGCGGACTCCTTGAACATGTTCTGCCCCACGGGCTCCAGGCCCGCCGGGTTGATGAAGCTGGCCATCGCCAGGTTGCCGATCTGCTGCGGCGCGGTGCTGCCCGGTATCAGGGCCGTGACCACGCCGTCGGCGCTGATGCTCACGCTGGTGGCGTTGGCGGGCACGGTGATGCCGTTGGCCACGGGCAGGCCGCCGGAGGTGACGATGCGGCCCTGCGAATCGAGCTGGAACGAGCCGTCGCGCGTGTAGCCGATGGTGCCGTCGGGCAGGTTCACCTCGAAGAAGCCGTTGCCGTTGATCGCCACGTCCAGGCTGTTGTTCGACTGCTGCAGGCTGCCCTGCGTGAAGGTGCGGCTGGTGGCCACGGTGCGCACGCCCAGGCCCAGGTGCAGGCCCGTGGGCAGCTGGTTCTGCTCGGTGGTCTGCGAGCCCACCTGGCGCAGGTTCTGGTAGATCAGGTCCTCGAACACCGCGTAGTTGCGCTTGTAGCCGTTGGTGGAGACGTTGGCCAGGTTGTGCGAGATCACGTCCAGGTTGGTCTGCTGGGCGGTCATGCCGGTCTTGGCGATCCACAGGGAATTGATCATGGAGTTTCTCCTTTAGCCGTTCATGCTCAGCAGCTGGCTGGCGGATTTGTCGTCGGTCTCGGCGGTCTGCAGCATGCGCATCTGGGCCTCGAACTGGCGCGAGGCGGCGATCAGGCCGACCATGCTTTCCACGGCGTTCACGTTCGAGCCCTCGAGCGCGCCCGAGACCATGCGCGCATTGGCGTCCTCGGGCAGGGGGTCGCCCGAGGTGGAGCGGAACAGCCCGTCGTCGCTGCGCTTGAGCGGATCGTCCTGCGTGGGCGTGGCGAGCTTGAGGCGGCCCACGGCCGCCGGGGGCTGGCCCGCCACCCGGGCGGTGATGGTGCCGTCCGCGCCCAGCGAGATGTCGGCGCCCGGCTGCACGTCGATGGGCGCGCCGCCGTCCGACAGCACGGTGTAGCCCGTGTTCGTGACGAGCTGGCCCGTGCCCGAGACCTCGAACGCGCCGTTGCGCGTGTAGGCCTCGGTGCCGTCCAGGCCCTGCACCGCGAACCAGGCGTTGCCCGAGGCCATGGCGTCGAGGTTGCGGCCGGTGCGCTGCACGGGGCCGGGCGTGTCCACGTGGCCCGAGGTGGCCTCGAGCGCGAACACGCGCGTCTTGGCACCGTCGCCCTGGATGGGCACCGATCGGAAGGTGGACATCTCGGCCCGGAAGCCCGTGGTGGAGACGTTCGCCAGGTTGTTGGACAGCACCGCCTGCCGGTTGGCCGCGGCGCTGGCGCCGGTCATGGAGGTGTAGATGATGCGGTCCATGGCAGGAATCCTTCAGGGCGGCGGGGCGTCAGCGCAGGTTGACCAGCGTGGACATGATCTGGTCCTGCGTCTTGATGGTCTGCGCGTTGGCCTGGTAGGCGCGCTGCGCGGTCATCATGTTCACGAGCTCGGCCGTCAGGTCCACGTTCGAATCCTCCAGGGCGCCCGAGCGCAGTGAGCCGAAGGCGCCGTCCGTGGGTGCACCCATGGTGGGCTGGCCCGAGGCGTAGGTCTCCACCCAGAGGTTGTTGCCGATGTCGGCCAGGCCCTGGGTGTTGCGAAAGCTCGCCAGCGCGATCTGGCCCTCGGCGCGGGTCACCCCGTTCGAGTAGCTCGTCATGATCGTGCCGTCGTTGCCGATGTTGATGCCCGTGAGCTGGCCGGCCGTGTAGCCGTCCTGCGTGAGCTCGGACACGGCGAACTTCGTGCCGAACTGGGTCACGCCGCTGAGGTCCAGGGTCACGTTGTAGGGGCCGGGCGCGCCGCCCGTTGCGGGGGGGCTGTTGGGGTTGGCGGGGCTGGGGTCCACCGACAGCGTCAACTGGAACCCGGTGGCCGGCGGCGTGGCGACGGGGCCCGTGATCTTGCCGTTGCCGTCGAACGTGATCTGGCCGACGGGCGTAGCCACCACGGGCGGCGTGGCCGTGGGGTCGTCGAGCTCGGTGTACACGTCCCAGGTGTTGGCCGTCGAGGTCTTCTGGAAGTACAGGTTCACCGTGGTGGCGACGCCCTGGCTGTCGTACACGTTGATCGACGTGCCGTAGGTCGAGCGCGGCGTGGCCGCGATGGGCGGGGTGGCGGTGGGGTCGCCCGCCGCGTCGGGGGCGCGCGCGTCGAGGTTGAACGCGGCCTTGATGGTCTCCGTCTGCTTGGCGGGGATCGGTGCGCCCGTGGGGAACACCAGCGGCTGGGGCGTGCTGGAGGTGCGCAGGCCCGTGTCGGGATCGACGGGGTAGCCCAGTACCTTGCCGTTGTTGTTGGTGACGACGTTGCCCGAGCTGTCGAGCTTGAAGTTGCCCGCGCGCGTGTAGGCGTAGCTGCCATCGGGCTGCTGGATCTTGAAGAAGCCGTCGCCGTTGATGGCCACGTCCATGTTGTTGCCGGTGACGGTGATGTTGCCCTGCGTGAACTGCTGGGCGATGTCGTCCACCTGCACGCCGATGCCCGCGTTGCCGGTGCTGGCCGTGCCGATGGCCGTGGCCACCATTTCGGCGAATTCGGTGCGCGACGCCTTGAAGCCCACGGTGCCCGAGTTGGCGATGTTGTGGCCGATCACGTCCAGGTTCTTGCTGGAGGCGTTCAGGCCCGAGAGGCCTTGCTGGAAACCCATGGTTTTCTCCTTGTCGGTGGATCTGTGGCCCGCCCGTGCTCAGAGCACGGCGCGGACGTCGGTGTACTTGACGGTGCTGCCGCTATCGAGGGTGAGCGTGAGCGCGCCCGCGCTGGTGCCCGTGCCCGTGACCTTGGACTGCATGAGGTTGGTGGCGGTGACGGAGCCGTCCTGGTTCGTGGCCGTGACGCGGAAGCTCAGGGTGCTCTTGTCGCCCGTGTAGCTGCTGGCGTCCCAGGTGAAGTCGTGGCGGCCCTTCTCCAGCGCGCCCAGGTCCTGCGAGTTGACCACCTGCCCGCCGGGCGTGACGACCTCGACCTTCACGGCCGTGGCGGCGTTGTCCAGGTCGAAGGCGCCCTGCGCCGTGTTGTCGGTGTAGGTGAGCTTGGAGCCCTCGGTGAGCACCGAGCGGCCGATCATCGTCGTGCCCTGCAGCGACTGCATGGCCGCGAACTGCTCGGCCATGGTCTGCATGGTGAGGTTCAGCGACTGGATGCCCGTCACGGTGTTGATCTGCGCCATCTGCGTGGTCATCTGCGCGTTGTCCATGGGGTTCATCGGGTCCTGGTTGGTGAGCTGCGCGACGAGCAGCTTCAGGAACCGGTCCTGCATGGCGGCGGGGTCGGTGGTCGAATCGGGCGTGGTGGACGTGGTGGTCTTGCCCGCGTCGAGCGCGCTGGTGTCGATGGGGGTGATGAGCATGGCGAAGAACCTCTAGGAAGGGCCTTACTGGCCCATTTGCAGGGTCTTGAGCAGCAGCGACTTGGCCGTGTTCATGACCTCCACGTTGTTCTGGTACGAGCGCGAGGCGGAGATCATGTTGACCATCTCCTCCACGGCGTTCACGTTCGAGTGCACGACATAGCCCTCGGCATCGGCCGAGGGGTGCGAGGGGTCGAACACGCGGCGGCCCGGCTCCTGGCTTTCCTGGATGCTGCTCACGCGCACGCCGGCCGAGCTGTCGGCGCCCATGGGCGTGGTCTGGAACACTACCTCGCGCGCCTTGTAGGCCTGCCCGTCGGGGCCGGCCACGGCATCGACGTTGGCCAGGTTGCTGGCCACCACGTTCAGGCGCTGCGCCTGCGCGCTGATGGCGCTGCCCGAGACGTTGAAGATCGAGAACATCGACATGGCGGGGTGCTCCTTGCTGCCTTACTGGCCCTGGATGGCGCCGAGCATCGTCTTGGCGTTGTTGTTGATGAAGCGCAGCGTGGCCTCGTAGCGCACCGCGTTGTCCACGAAGTTGGCGCGCTCGCGGTCCATGTCCACGGTGTTGCGGTCCATGCTGGGCTCGGTCTGCACCGAATAGCCCAGCGTGCTGCCGTCGCCCCCCGAGCCCGTGCGCGCGGCGGGCAGCGGGATGTGGCGCGGGTCGCTCGTGCCGTCGGTGCCCAGCTTGCGCACCAGCGCGTTGCCGCCGTCGGTAGCGGCGCGCAGCGCGTCGGCGAATTGGAAGTCGCGCGCCACGTAGCCCGGGGTGTCGGCATTGGCGATGTTGCTCGAGATGGCGCGCTGGCGCTCGGCACGCAACTGCAGCGCGTTGCCGAGAAAGTTCAGCTGGTCCGTCATCTTGTCGAGCATGGGAGCCTCGTTCGGAAAAGTGGCCATCGCCGGGCGTACAGGGCTTTGGGCGTGGAGCGATTATGGAAACCGCCCCCGTTTTCTAAAGCGCGAAGAACGCGGGTTTGGAGGCGCAGTTCCGGGCATCGGCGCGGCGCCTTCGGGCCTACAGTGATTGCGTTGGAATGGCCCGCTGGAGGTGCCTCATGACCCGCTTCTTCTTTGTCCTTTTCGCCGCCTGGCTTGCCCTGCCTGCCGCCGCGCAGGCGGTGGCCGACCCCCAGGCCGAGCTGGGCGCCATCACCCAGCGCTGGCTGGACGACACGCTGCAGCATGCCCAGGCCGGCGGCTCGGCCCTGCGCATGGAGGTGAGCGTGGGCTCGCTCGACCCGCGCCTGCGCCTGGCCCCCTGCGCGCGCGTGGAGCCCTACCTGCCCGTTGGGGCCCGCCTGTGGGGCCGCACCCGCCTGGGCCTGCGCTGCGCCGAAGGGCCCACGCCGTGGAACGTGTTCCTGCCCGTCACCATCCAGGCCTGGGGCCCGGCCTGGGTGCTGACGGGCAACGTGGCGCCGGGCGCCGTGCTCACCGCGGTCGACGCCACGCAGTCCGAGGTGGACTGGGCGGCCGATTCGGCGCCCATCATGGCAAACTCCGATATGTGGGTGGGCCAGGTGGCCGCGCGCCAACTGCTCGCGGGCCAGCCGCTGCGCCAGTCCATGGTGCGCCCGCCCCAGTTGTTCCACGCGGGGGCCCAGGTGCGCGTCGTCTCCCAGGGGCCGGGCTACGTGGTCACCTCGGCCGGCCAGGCCCTCAATGCGGGGGCGGCGGGGCAGACTGTGCGCGTACGCATGGAGAATGGCAAGATCATCGGCGGTACTGTGTCCGAAGATGGAACGGTCGATGTGACCATGTAACCCCAAGATACCGAAAAAGACCTAAAGTCCCATGTCCCCGCGTCGAAAACATAGGCACGTAAGCCCCGCATGCTGGGGACAGTGGAGAGAGTCATGAAGATAGGTCAACACCCGGATATCGCGAGCGCGCTGTCGCAGTCGGGGTCTGCCAAGCAGCAGGCCAAGGCGGCATCGCCCGTCGCGCAGGCAACGGCCAATGCCACGGCGGGCAACGCGGGTGTGCCCGTCACCTTCTCGAACGCGGCACGCGGGCTGGATTCCGCCTCGCGCAACCTCAGCGACTTCGACGCGGGCAAGGTCAAGGCCGTGCGGGCCGCCATCGACAACGGCACGTTCAGCGTCGATGCCGAGGCCATCGCCGACAAACTGCTCGCCAACGCCCAGGAAGTGGTGTCGCGCTCGCGCGGCTGACCGCCCCGGCTCCCGCGCTCTCCTTCCTCCCACTTTCCTCCCTCCTCCTGACCGCGCGCCCCGATGACCTTGGAACAGCTCATTGCCGGCGCTGAAGAAAACGCCCAGGCCGCAGCCGATGCGCTGCTGGCGGCGGACCCCCTCTCCCTGGAGCGCTGCAGCACCCTGCTGCGCGAATCGGCGGCCGCCCTGGCGCAGGCGGCCCCCCAGGGCGTGACCGATCCCGCCCTGGCGAAACGCCTGCGCGCCCTGGGCGAGCGCCTGTCCCTGGTGCGCGACCAGCTCGCCCGCGTCTGCGCCCTGGCCGACCGCCAGGCCGCCACCGTGCTGCCCCCGGCCGAGGCGCCCACCTACGGCGGCAGGAACGGCGCCAGCGGCACCCCCCCGCGCATCTACCGCGCGGCGGGTTGATTCACTCTTGAAAAGATAGCTGCTTGCGCCCGTCCAGTGGGCGCTAGAGCCATTTTTCACTGCCAATCTATGGAGAGGTGCGCCCGCGCCTCGGGGCGATGCGGGCTAGTGCGCGCGCATCTTGGCGCGCAGGCGGGCGATGGCCTGGCTGTGCAGCTGGCACACGCGCGACTCGGTCACGCCGAGCACGGCGGCGATCTCTTTCAGGTTCATGTCGTGCTCGTAGTACATGCCCATGATGTGCTGCTCGCGCTCGGGCAAGGCCTTGATGGCGGCCACCAGCGATTCGCGCAGGCGCTGGTCGCGCAGCATGGCCATGGGGTCGGCGCCGTTGTCGGCCACGTGGCGCTCCAGGAAGCCTTCCTCGTCGTCCTGGCCGTGGGTCATGTCTTCGAGGTACACGAGCTGGGTGCCGCGCACCTTGCCCAGCAGGCTCTGGTAGTCGGCCAGGTCCAGGCCGAGCTCGTCGGCGATCTCGGATTCGAGCGGGCTGCGGCCCAGGCGGTGCTCCAGGCGGTGCACGGCCTGCTCGATCTCCTTCTGGCTCTTGCGCGAGCTGCGGCTCATCCAGTCGCTCTCGCGCAGCTCGTCGAGCATGGCGCCGCGGATGCGCTGGGTGGCGAAGGTCTCGAACTGCACGCCCTGCGCGGCCTCGTAGCGCGACAGGGCTTCGGACAGGCCGATCATGCCGACCTGGATCAGGTCGTCCACCTCCACGTTGGGCGGCAGCTTGGCGATCATGTGGTGCGCGATGCGCCGCACCAGCGGCACATGCTGGCGAATCATCGCGTCGCGGTCGAGCTGGCCTTTGGCGGTGTACATCGAATCAGTCAGTGGCTCAGGAATGGCGCGTGGCCCGCGTGGCCTGGATGGCTTAGAGCCAGCGGCGGGGCACCCGCACCGGCGATGGTGCCCCCGTTCTCCAGCAGTTGCAAGGCCAGGCGTTGCAGATCCTGGGGGTTTTCGGCGTCCACCACGAGCCCGCGCTGGGCGATGCCCAGGTGGTCGGCGGCGCAGCGCTGCAGCGTGGCGATCTGCGCGCGCGCGCGGCGGGCACGGGTGGATTCGCGGCCGCGCACCACGGCGCAGACCTGGCTGGGCAGGCCCGCGTGCAGCGCCAGGTGCTTGATCTGCCGGTAGGCCTGCTGCGTGCCCGCCGTACCGGGGGGCGTGAAGATCAGCGGCGTAGCGGTGCTGGCTTGCAGCAGCGGGCCCAGCCATTGCACGGGCGCGTGGAGCACGGCCAGCGCGTAGGCGCGAAAGTGGGGCTGCAGGGGCGCCAGCGGCGCGGGGCGGCCGTAGGCCTGAGCCTCGTGGGCTAGCCGGTGCAGGCCGCGGGCCGAGGGCAGCACGGCGATGGACGCGGCGCCGCTGTGCCAGTCGGGACCGGGCGTCTCGGCCCAGGGGTCTTGCTCCAGCAGCTGTTCGAGGCCGGGCGCGGCCTCGCTCTCGGGGGTGCAGCCGTCGAGCACCACCGTGGGGTAGCCCAGGTGCTGCAGGTGCGCGCACAGGTGCCACAGGGTTTCGAGGCCCAGCGCGTCGGGCACGCCCGCGACGGCGGCGAAGCGCAGCTCCGTGCCGGGCGCGGTGTGCAGCAGGCTCGCGCCCTGGTGCATGCCGCGTTCAAGCATGGGCCATCCCCCGGTCGGCGCCCTGCGAGAAGAAGAAGTTGAGCTCCACCGCCTTGGGGTCGAATGCCGACTTGGCGGGCGCGCGCATGGACTGCTGGATGAGCTGGTGCGCGTCCGGGCTTTCCCAGTCCTCGGGCACGCGCTGGCCGTTGGTCACGCCGCGCAGCAGGGTCTGGTGGCGGATCAGCGCGTCGATGGCGGGGCCGAGCTTCACGGCCTCGTCCACCTTGGAGAGGATGGCCTGCTGCGGGCCTTCGGTCTTGAAGGCGCCGAGCACGTCGTCGAGCGTGTCGCCGTGGCAGCCCGCGTTGAGCACCAGCAGGCGCTGCACGCCGGGCAGGTCGAGCACGCCGAGCATGTCCTGCTTGCGCGGGTCGCGCGGGGCCACGCCCGTGGTGTCGATCAGCACCATCTTCTTGCCGCCCAGCAGGCCCAGCAGGTCCTGCAGCGCGGCGCGATCGTGCGCCAGGTGGGCCACCACGCCGAGCATGCGGCCGAAGCTGCGCAGCTGCTCGTGCGCGCCCACGCGGTAGGTGTCGAGCGTGATCAGGCCCACGCTGCCCGGGCCGTACTGGCGCGCGCACAGCGCGGCCATCTTGGCGGCGGTGGTGGTCTTGCCCACGCCCGTGGCGCCCACGAGGGCGAAGACGCCGCCCTCGTCGTACAGCGGCTGGTCCTGCGCGTCGGTCTTGAGGTTGCGCTCGAGCACGTCCATGAGCCAGCGCACGGCGTCGGCGGCCTGGAGGTCTTCGGGCAGGCGCTCGAGCACGGCGCGGGCCAGCGCGGGCGAGTAGCCGGCGCGGATCAGCTTGAGCATGAGGTTGGACTGGATCGGGTTCTGCCGCGCCTGGCCCAGCCAGGCGAGGGTGTTGAAGCGGTCCTCGATCAGCTCCTTCATGGCCTGCAGCTCGTTCATCAGGCCCTGCTGGTTCTGCGCGGCGGGCTCGGCGCGGCGGCGCGGCTCGGCGGGCAGGTCCATGGGGATGGTGCGCAGCGGGTTGTGGCGCGCCACGGGGGCGGTGGGCAGGGCGGGGCGCTGCTCGCGCTCGGCCGCGAAGTCGCGCACGCGCTCGGCGAACGGGGAGGGCCGGGCGGGCGCGCTGGCCGGGGCGGGCGTGGACGGCGCCGCGGGCTGCGCGGCGGGCTCGCCGCCGGCCGACTCGTGGCGGCGGCGCAGCATGCGCTCGCGCACGTAATCCTGGAACGACAGCGTGCTCATCGCGAGCTGCTCGGTATCGGCCTCGACGGCGCGGCGCGCGCCCTGCTGGCGCTGCGCGGCCACGGGGCGCAGCGCCTCGTCGGCGGCCCGGGCCTGGAAGGCCGACTGCGGCGGCGCGCTGGCGGCGGCGCCCTGGTCCAGCGAGTTCAGCGTGTCCTCGGCCGTGGCCACCACCTCGACGCCGTTGGCCGTGGGGCGGTTGGACAGGATCAAGGTGCCTTCGCCGAAGGCCATGCGGGCCTTGGCCAGGGCCTCACGCGACGTGGCGGCGTGGAAGCGTTTGATGTTCATGCTGCTGCACCTTTAAGGATGGGGCCGATGCGGATGGTGTGGGTCTCGGGGATCTCGCTGTGCGCGAGCACCTGCAGCCGGGGCGCCACGCGGCGCACCAGGCGGGAAATGGCGCCCCGGATGGCGTCGGGGACCAGCAGGCAGGCGGGCATGCCCATCTCTTCCTGCTTCAGGGCCACCTCGGCGGCCTTTTGCGTGAGCAGATCGGCCACGCCGGGGTCGAGCGAGGGGCTGCCGGCGTTGCCCAGGGCCTGCACCAGCAGGCGCTCCAGGCCGGGCTCGATGGCGATGACGTTGAGTTCGCGCGTGGGGCCGTAGATCTGCTGCACGATGGCGGGCGACAGGGCGATGCGCACGCGGCGCGCGAGTTCCACCGGGTCGGAGATCGTGGGGGCGTACTCGGCCAGCGTCTCGATGATGGTGCGGATGTCGCGGATGTGCACGGATTCCTCCAGCAGCAACTGCAGCACCTTCTGGAACGTTGCGATCGAGACCATCTTGGGAACCACTTCTTCGATGAGCTTGGGGGCCAGCTTGGCCACGTGCTCCACGAGTTGTTGCGTCTCGGTGCGAGACAGGAGCTTGGCGGCCTGCACTTGCATCAAGTGTGACAAATGGGTGGCCATCACGGTCTCGGAATCAACGACGGTGAAACCGGCCATTTGCGCCGCTTCGCGCTGCGCGCCGTCGATCCAGTGCGCGGGCAGGCCGAAGGCGGGGTCGGTGGTGGGCGTGCCGATCAGCGGGGTGCTGATGCCGCCGGGGTTGATGGCCAGGAACATGCCCGGGAAGGCCTCGCCCTCGCCCACCACCACGCCGCGCAGCGTGATGCGGTAGGCGCTGGGCTTGAGTTCGAGGTTGTCGCGCACGTGCACGGCGGGGGGCAAAAAGCCCACTTCCTGCGCGAACTTGCGGCGCACGCCCTTGATGCGCGTGAGCAGGTCGCCCTGGCGGTTCTTGTCCACGAGGGTGATGAGGCGGTAGCCCAGCTCCAGGCCCAGCAGGTCCACGGGCTGCAGGTCGTCCCAGCTGGCCTCGCCGTCGCCCACGGGGGCGGGGGGGGCGGCCTCGGGCTCTTCGGCGGCCTTCTTCTGGCGTTCCATCAGGAGCCAGGTGGCGTAGCCGAGCATGCCGCCCATGGCGAGGAACACCGTGTGGGGCATGCCCGGAATGAGTCCCAGCAGGACCAGGATGCCGGCCGTGACGCCCAGCACGCGCGGCGACATGAAGAGCTGGCGCACGATCTGGCCGCCCATGTCCTGCTCCTTGCCCACGCGCGAGATCACCATGGCCGCGGCCACCGAGATCAACAGGCCCGGGATCTGCGCCACCAGCGCATCGCCCACGGCCAGCAGGATATAGCTGTTGGCCGCGTCGCTGGCCGACAGGCCGTGCTGCGCCATGCCGATGGTGAAGCCGCCCACGATGTTGATGAGCAGGATCAGGATGCCCGCGACAGCGTCGCCGCGCACGAACTTGCTCGCGCCGTCCATGGAGCCGAAGAAGTTGGCTTCCTCCTGCACCTCGGCGCGGCGGCGCTTGGCCTCGGTCTCGTTGATCAGGCCGGCGTTCAGGTCGGCGTCCACCGCCATCTGCTTGCCGGGCATGGCGTCCAGGGTGAAGCGGGCCGACACCTCGGCGATGCGCTCGGCGCCCTTGGTCACCACCACGAAGTTGATCACCACGAGGA
>Ga0206116_1000074_pt1 | contig 165934 bp, 151 predicted proteins | sample 3A1Ametagenome_FD_178000 | JGI IMG/M metagenome (GOLD analysis project Ga0206116, IMG submission 178000) | Enriched microbial communities from leaf-cutter ant dump, University of Wisconsin, Madison, United States - 3A1A | ecosystem: Environmental > Terrestrial > Nest > Insects nest > Nest dump...
AACCTGCTCCGGCGCGCCGGAGCAGGTTGCGGCTATGCTGGTGGCGCTGGTCCGGCGCGACGGCGGGCATGTCGAAACGGTCGAGACCGTGCCGGCCGACCAGGATGCCCTGGCCCAAGCCTGCGCGCGGCCGGGCGCCGCCCTGATCCTGTCGGTTGGCCGAACCGGCACCGGTCCCGACGATGTCGCGGCATCCGCCCTGGCCCAGGCCGGCAGCGTCGACCTGCACGGCATCGCCATGCGGCCCGGCGGCAGCGCCGGGCTGGGCATTGCCGGTAACGTTCCTATCCTGCTGCTGCCGGGGGAGCCGATGGCGGCACTGGCGGCCTATGAACTGCTGGCCGGCCGTGCGGTGCGGCGTGCCGCCGGCTTGCCGGCCGATCTGCCCCATGCGACGGTCCTGGCGGTGACGGCGCGCAAGCTGGTGTCGGAAATCGGCTGCCTCGACCTGCACCGGGTCCGGCTGGATGGCGACGGCAGGGTCGAGCCGGTGGCCTCGCCCGGCTGGCCAGGACTGGCGGCGGCGGCGCGGGCTGACGGCTTCGTCCTGATCGGCGCGGAGAGCGAGGGCGTGCCGGACGGCGTCCCCGTCACCATGTACAGGTTCGACTGATCGTATCCAGCAAGGGTTTGCCGCGTGCACAGTTCCGACCGCAGCCGCGAGGACATCCGCCGTTTCGTCGCCCAGGCCGCCCGCCAGGACCAGTTCCTGGAGGTGGTCAGCGGCGAGGAGGCGCGCGCCCGTTTCCACCGCCATCTCGACCTGTCCCCACGCGGGGAGGAGCGGGTGCCGCTGTCAGCTGCCCTGGGGCGCGTGCTGTCTGCCGACGTGACCGCCGATGTGGATGTCCCCGGTTTCGACCGCTCGGTGGTCGACGGCTTCGCGGTGCGTGCCGCCGACACCGTGGGTGCTGCCGAGGACCGTCCCGTTGCCCTGCGTCTGAACGACGAGGTGCTGGCCGCCGGCCATGCCCCTGAACTGACTGTGGAGCCCGGCACCGCCACGGTGATCGCCACCGGCGGCATGCTGCCGCGCGGCGCCGACGCCGTGGTGATGGTGGAGACGACGGAGGCGGTGGAACGGCCAGACGGCCTGTTCGTCAGCCTGACCCGTCCTGCCACCCCCGGCGCCTTCGTTGCCGCCGCCGGCTCGGACATCGGCCGGGGCGAGGTGGTGCTGCGCAAGGGGCAGATCCTGACCTCCCGCGAGATCGGCGTGCTCGCCGCCATCGGGCTCGGCGAGGTCGCGGTGGTGCGCCGGCCGCGCGTCGCCATCCTGTCCACCGGCGACGAAATCGTCGCGCCGGGCCAGCCGATCCGTACCGGCGCGGTCTATGACAGCAACGGTGCCATCCTGTCCGCCGCCGTGGCCGAACTGGGCGGGGAGCCGGTGCCGTTGGGCATCGCCCCGGACGAGGATGCGGCGCTGGAGCGGCTGGTCGCCCGGGGGCTGGAGTGCGATGCGCTGCTGCTGTCGGGCGGCACGTCGAAGGGAGCGGGCGACCGTTCCCACCGCATCGTGGCGCAACTGTCGGACCCGGGCATCGTCGCCCATGGCGTGGCGCTGAAGCCGGGCAAGCCGCTGTGCCTCGCGGTGACCGGCGGCAAGCCGGTGGTGATCCTGCCGGGCTTCCCGACCTCGGCCATGTTCACCTTCCACAGCTTCGTCGCCCCGGTGATCCGCGCCCTGGCCGGCCTGCCGCCCGCACTGGCCGAGGAAGTGCCCGCCACCTTGCCGGTGCGGCTGGGGTCGGAGCGCGGGCGCACCGAATATGTCATGGTCTCGCTGGTCCACAGCTCCGGTGGGGGCGCCTCCGAGGGCGAGCTGGCGGCCTACCCGCTGTCCAAAGGCTCGGGTGCGGTCACCGCCTTCAGCCATGCCGACGGCTTCCTCGCCATCGACGCCCAGGCGGAGGCGGTGGAGGCCGGCACGCCGGTGTCTGTCCAGCTGCTCGGCCGTTCGCTGACGCCCGCCGACCTGATCGTGGTCGGCAGCCAGTGCATCGGGCTGAATGCCGTGCTCGGCCGCCTGATCGGCGAGGGGATGACGGTCAAGGCGCTCAATGTCGGCTCGATGGGCGGGCTGGCGGCGGCGCGGCGCGGGGAGTGCGACATCGCGCCCGTCCACCTGATGGATCCTGCCACCGGCACCTACAACACGCCGTTCCTGGCGCCGGGCCTCGACCTCGTCACCGGCTACCGCCGCATGCAGGGCATCGTCTTCCGCCGCGGCGATCCGCGGTTCGAGGGGCGGACGGCGCAGGAGGCTGCTGCCGCGGTCGCCGGTCTGGCCGACTGCATCCTGATCAACCGCAATGCCGGCAGCGGCACCCGCATCCTGACAGACCGGCTGCTGGGGCCGGCGCGGCCGACCGGTTATTGGACACAGGCCAAGTCGCACAATGCCGTGGCCGTCGCGGTGGCGCAGAACCGTGCCGACTGGGGAGTCGCCATCGAAACCGCGGCGACCCTCTATGGGCTTGGCATTCTGCCGCTCCAGGAGGAGCATTACGACTTCGTCATTCCGGCCGCCCGCCGCGCCCGCCCGGCCGTCCGCCGTTTCGTCGAGGCGCTGGAGATGCCGGAGGTGGCCGAGGCCCTGCGCACCATGGGATTCATCCGATAGGGTCCGGAGATAGAGATTGGCCCGATCCTCCGGCGGATCCGAACGGAATGCCGCAGGTCGGGTTTTTTCGTGATCCAACGGTCGGACAGTTGCGTACCGAGGGTCACGATGCGACATACAGCACGGCGTGAGAGTTCGCGGGATGCAGGATTGACGCAGAGGTCTTGAAAACGGGGCGGTAGCTGCGAATTCTGGGAATGGGTGCCATCCCTGGCTTGTGCGGAAGCCGATGTTCCCCTTGAATGGGACCATGCAGGACCAGCACACCCCCGCGGCCGACATGGCCCCCAGCCTGGAAGATTTGCTCGTCGCCGTTGGGCGCGAGCGGGACCGCCAGGCGTTCGGGGTCCTGTTCGGCCACTTCGCGCCGCGGCTGAAAACGTATCTGCGCCGGTTGGGATGCGATTCCGGTGCGGCGGAAGAGCTTGTTCAGGAGGTCATGCTGTTGGTCTGGCGTCGTGCCGAAACCTACGATCCGATCCACGCCTCGGCCGGCACCTGGGTGTTCACCATCGCCCGCAACAAACGAATCGACGTGTTGCGGCGCGAACAGCGGCCGGAGATCGACCCCGACGATCCCGCCCTGGTGCCCGAACCCGATGAGGCCGCCGACCGCAGGATCGAGGCGAAGGAGAGCAGCGGGCGCCTGCGCGCCGCGCTGAAGGACCTGCCGCCCGAACAGGCCGAACTTCTGCGCATGGCTTATTTCGAGGACAAGCCGCACAGCGTCATTTCCGCGGAGCACGGCATCCCGCTCGGCACCGTCAAATCGCGCCTGCGTCTGGCGATGGAACGTCTGCGCCGGTCGCTGAAGGATGTCGGATGAGGCATTTTTGATGAACCGGCCGAGCCACCACCCCGGCGATACCCTGCTGATCGACTATGCCGGTGGCGCCCTGTGCGAGGGTGCGTCGCTGGCCGTCGCGACCCATATGGCCTTCTGCCCCGCCTGCCGCCACGCTGTGGCGGAGATGGAGGCGGTCGGCGGCGCCCTGCTGGACGATCTGGAGCCGGAACCGCTGTCCGACGGCTGCCTGGAAGCGCTGATGGCCCGCCTGGACCATGAACGGCCGGCACCCTGCCGCCCGGCCGTCAAACCGTCTGCGGAGAAGTCGCGTTATCCGGAGCCGCTGCGCAGCTATCTGCGCGGCCGGCTCGACCGAGCGGGGCGGCTGGGGGAGGGCGGCTGGCGGTTCCTGCAGCCCGGCATGCGCAGCATGGATCTGCTGTCCGGTCCGGATGGGACCACCAAACTGATCCGCATGAAGGGCGGCGTCGGCGTGCCGGTGCACACCCATGGCGGCATCGAGCTGACCGTGGTGCTGGAGGGCGGCTTCTCCGACGAGTTCGGCGCCTTCCTGCCCGGCGACATCGCCATCGGCGACCCGTCGCTGGTCCACCGCCCGGTGTCCGACCCGGAAGGCTGCCTCTGCCTCGCCACAACCATCGGCGGGCTGCGGATGACCGGCCCGCTGGGGCGGTTGTTCAACCGGTTCGTGAAAAGGTTCTGACGGAGTGCGGGCTGCGGTGCCCCCTCCCTAACCCTTTCCCGTTTGGCAGGAGGATTCGGGAGAGGGCATCCAAAGCCGGCAGGCCTTACGCCGCGACCGGCACGCGTCCGTCGCGGGCGCGCATCAGCAGCCAGACCACCGAGACGCCCAGCAGCTTCGATGCGAAGCTGGCGGCCCAGACGGTGGGATCCCAGACGTCCAGCATGCCGAAGAAGATGGCGGTGTCGACCGGCACCGACAGGGCGGCGCTGATCCACAGCCGGTCGCGCAGGGGGCGGCGGGTGACGGTGAAAACCGCCCAGTCGATCATTTCCGAAACGGCGAAGGCGACGACGCTGGCGGTGGCGACGAAGGGGTCGGTCAGCAGATAGGACAGCACGGTGCCGCTGAGCATGGCGGCGAGGGCCCAGTGGCCGAAGCGCACCTGCACCATGTCGCGCAGGATGAAGATCAGGCCGGCCCAGCAGGACCAGACCAGATCCAGGTGCGGAAACAGGCTGAAGGCGAAGTTGATGGCAAGAATGCTGCCGATATAGGCGGCGAGCCAGAGCATGGCGATGATCCTCCGAGAGCGGACCCGCGGCAATACGGGCGCTGATGACCGGAGCCGGCCCCGCGTGAATGCGAGCGCCCCGAAACCGCTCTAGCTAACAGAACATCGCCATGCTGGGAAGGTGCCGCGTGGCCCCTCGCGCCGTCTTTCAGACCGGCTTCGCGTCGCCCTTCATCAGGGCGTAGGTGTAGCTGTCCACCAGCGCCTCCATCGAGGCTTCGATGATGTTGGTGGACACGCCCAGTGTCGACCATTCGGCGCCGTCGGTCCGGGCGCTGCGGATCAGCACGCGCGGCATGGCACCGGTGCCGTCCTTGGCGGCCAGGATGCGCACCCGGTAGTCGGACAGGCTGACCTTGGCGAGCGCCGGATAGACCGGCTCCAGCGCCTTGCGCATGGCGACGTCCAGCGCATGCACCGGACCGTTGCCGTCCGCCACCTCCATCCGCACGGCGTCGCCGACACGCACGCGCACCACCGCCTCCGACTCCACCACCAGCTTGCCGACCGCGTTGTAGCGGCGCTCGTCGGTGACGTGGAAGCGCAGCAGCTCGAAGAAGCGCGGCACCTCGCCCAGCTCGCGCCGGACCAGCAGCTCGAAGCTGGCCTCCGCCGTGTCGTAGGCGTAGCCGTCGCTGTCGCGCTGCTTCACCAGATCGAGCAGGCCGGCAAGGCGCCCGTCCTTCGCGTCCACCGCCATGCCGATGTCGCGCAGCCGCACGATCAGGTTGGAGCGGCCGGCCTGGTCGGACATGACGATCTGGCGGCGGTTGCCGATGGCCTCGGGCGCCACATGCTCGTAGGAGGACGGGTCCTTCTCCACCGCCGAGACATGCAGCCCGCCCTTGTGGGCGAAGGCGCTGGCGCCGACATACGGGGCGTGGCGGTTGGGCGCGCGGTTCAGCCGGTCGTCGAAGGCGCGGCTCAGCTGGGTCAGGAGATGCAGATCCTCGCGCCGGATGCCGGTCTCGTAGCCCATCTTCAGCATCAGCGTCGGGATCAGCGAGACGAGATTGGCGTTGCCGCAACGCTCGCCCAGCCCGTTGATGGTGCCCTGGATCATCCGCGCGCCGGCCCGCACCGCGGCCAGCGAGTTGGCGACCGCGTTCTCGGTGTCGTTGTGGCAGTGGATGCCGAGCCGGTCGCCGGGGATGCCGTGCGTCTCCACCACCTCGCGCACGATGGCGTCGACCTCGTGCGGCAGGGTGCCGCCGTTGGTGTCGCACAGCACGATCCAGCGTGCGCCGGCTTCGAACGCCGCCCTGATGCAGGACACGGCATAGGCCGGGTTGCGCTTGTAGCCGTCGAAGAAATGCTCGGCGTCGAACAGCGCCTCGCCCTTGGCGGCGTGCAATGCTGCGATGCTGTCGCGGATGAGGTCGAGGTTTTCCTCGCGCGGGATGTTCAGCGCGACGTCGACATGGAAGTCCCAGGTCTTGCCGACCATGCAGACCGCCTTGGCGCGCGACTGGGCCAGCGCCGTCAGCTGCGGGTCGTTGGCGGCGCTGCGGCCGGGGCGGCGGGTCATGCCGAAGGCGGTGAAGGTGGCGCGCGTCAGTTCCGGCGCCTCGGCGAAGAACTGGTCGTCGGTCGGGTTGGCGCCCGGCCAGCCGCCCTCGACATAGTCGACGCCCAGCCGGTCGAGGTCCTTGGCAATCGCGATCTTGTCGGCGACCGAGAAATCCACATCCTGGGTCTGCGCCCCGTCGCGCAGCGTGGTGTCGTAGAGATAGATGCGCTCGCCCGTCATCGCCGCCTGACCTGTAAGATGTCCTGTTAAGACAAAGAGGCCCGCAGTGCTTTGCCACCCTGCGGAAAGCCGGGAGAATGGACGATGCAGCGCTTATCCTCAACCGTTTTGAGAAGAAACTTGCGGAAAGCGGGGCTTTGCCGCAACGGAGGGAATGGTGGGGAGGGGAATTCCGACCGAAGGGCGGAGCGTTGCACTCCGCCTTCGGCCACCCGCCGGGATCAGCGGGCGAACAGACGATAGAGCGCGGAATGGTCCAGCGCGCCGTCGCCCTGGTCCACCAGCATTTCGAACAGCTCCAGCGACAGGCCGAGCGTCGGCAGATCGATGCCGGACTGCTGGGCCAGTTCCTCCGCTTGGCGCAGATCCTTGACCTGGGTGGTGACGCGTCCGCCGGGGGTGAAGTCGCCGCTGACCATGCGGCCGCCATGCAGGTCGAGGATGCGGGATTCTGCGAAGCCGCCGCGGATGGCGTCGCGCACCTTGGCCGGATCGGCCCCGGCCGCCCTGGCAAGCGCCAGCGCCTCGGCCACCGCGCCGATGGTCAGGGCGACGATGACCTGATTGGCGGACTTGGCGATCTGGCCGGCGCCGCTGTCCCCGACATGGGTGATGCGGCGGCCCATCGCCTGTAGCACCGGCAGGGCGCGGGCGAAGGCGGCCTCGGACCCGCCGGCCATGATGGTCAGGATGGCGCCCTCGGCCGCCACGGTCCCGCCGGAGACCGGCGCGTCGAGCCATTCCGCCCCGGCGGCCGCGACGCGCTGGGCCAGTGCGCGGGTGGCGGCGACGGCGGTGGTGCCCATGTCGATCACCAGATGGCCGGGGCGCAGGCCCGGCAGCAACGCCTCGGCCACCGTCTCCACCGCCATGGTGTCGGTCAGCATCAGGATGACGACCTCCGCCTGTCCGGCGACGGCGGCCGGGCCGGTGGCGGCGATCATCCCCTCCGCCGCCAGTTCGGCGACCGGGCCGGGGCTGCGGCTGGTCACCACCAGCTCCGCGCCGGCACGGGCGAGCGCACGCGCCATCGGCTTGCCCATCAGGCCAAGCCCGATGAAGCCGATGCGCTGGCCGGCGAGGTCGGGGCGGATGGTTTCTTCGGTCATGTCGGAACTTTCAATGGGTAAGGAAGCGGTCACAGGCGCATGTGGCGGGCGCGGGCGCCGCGTTCGATGGCGGCGGCGCACAGACGGTCAACGCCCAGCCGGTGGCGGATCAGTTCCAGCATGCGCAGTTCCTCCTGCGATGCTTTGGGATCGGCAGCGGCGATGTCGCAGGCCACCGCATAGGCGGTCTCGCGCAGCTTGGACGGCAGCGCCTGCTCGATGATGGTCAGCACCGTGTCCAGCCCGTCATTGTCGGACAGCATGGCGGTGCATTCGCGGGTGGCGGCCATCACCTGATCGCCGCTGTAATCCTTGAAGATCGGCAGGTAGCGCACATTCTCGCCGATGGCTTCCAGCTCAAGGTCGGTCATGTCGCCGTCGCAGGCGGACACCAGGACCATGACGTAGATGAGTGCGCTGTGGTGGTCGATCATGGAGTCGGTCGGCTTTCTCATGGGGCGGTCTCCCTTGGGGAGTGGTCGCGTGTCAGGTCGGCAATCTCGAACGCCGCCTCCGCGGCGTCAAGGGTGCCATGCCGGGAGTGGAGGGGTCGGCCGCTCGACGCGACGGTTGGCGTTGCCTATTGTCGCGCACCATGAACGTCGTCCTCAATGTCGCATTTCCCGTATTCGCCATCATCCTGGCCGGCTTCCTGTCCGGGAAGTCGAAGCTGCTCGGCGCCGCCTCGTCGGAAGCGCTGAACAAGTTCGTCTATTGGATGGCGCTGCCGCCGGTGCTGTTCCTGGGCACGGCGCGGCGGTCGATCCCGGAGATCTTCAACGGTCCGTTCATCGGCGCCTTCCTGGGGTCGATGCTGCTGGTCTATGCGCTGGGTGCTGTGATCGGCCGCCTCGTCTACCGCGAGCGCACGCAGATCCAGTGCATGCAGGGGCTGAACTCGGCCTTCTCCAACACCGGCTATATGGGCATTCCGCTGTTCCTGGCCGCCTTCGGCCCGGACCGTCTCGCCCCCACCATCCTGGCGACCGTCATCATGAGCGCCATCATGGTCGGCATCGCGGTGATCTGGATGGAGTTCGCCAACAGCCACGGCAGCGGGCTCGGCAAGGCTCTGCGCGACGTCGGCCGGGCGCTGGCGAAGAACCCGCTGATCCTGTCCACCGCCGCCGGCCTCGCCTGGTCGGCTCTGCTGCCCGGCGTTGCGGTGCCGAAGCCCATCGCGACATTCTGCGAACTGATGGGCTCCCCCGCCGGCCCCTGCGCGCTGTTCGCCATCGGCCTGTTCCTGGCATCCCAGCGCCTGACCGCCGGGCTGGCGGAAGCGGGGTGGATCAGCGCCTTGAAGCTGCTGGTCCACCCGGCGCTGGCCTGGGCATTGACGCAGACGCTGTTCCCCATGGACCCGTTCTGGACCGGCAGCGCGGTGATCCTGGCGGCGTTGCCGACCGGTGCGCTCACCTTCGTGGTGGCGAGCCAGTACCAGACCTATGTGGAACGCACCTCGTCGGCCATCCTGGTCTCGACGGTGCTGAGCGTGGTGACGCTGTCGGCGCTGCTGGCGGTGTATGCGCCTGGGGGGTGATGTGGGAAGATTCACCACCCCCGCAGGAATTCCGCCGTCTCCTCCACCGCCTGCTTCAGCCCGACGCGCCGCATCTCCACCCCCTCCGGGAAGGCGCCGGCCAGCCGGCTCGGCATCATCGGGTCGAGCAGGACGAAGACGCCGGTGTCGTCGGCCCGGCGGACCAGCCGGCCGAAGGCCTGCTTCAGGCGCAGCCGGGTGATCATGTCCTCGTAGCGGCGGCGGCCGAAGGCGTCGCGGCGGGCACGGTGCAGGATGTCCGGACGCGGCCAGGGCACGCGGTCGAAGACGATCAGGCGCAAGGACCGCCCCGGCACGTCCACCCCGTCGCGCACCGCGTCGGTACCGAGCAGGCAGGCGTGCTCCTCGTTGCGGAAGATGTCGATCAGGGTCGAGACATCCAGCGGATCGACATGCTGGGCATAGAGCGGGATGTTCGCCTGATCCAGCGGCTCGGCGATGCGGTCGCGCACGGCGCGCAGCCGGCTGATCGCGGTGAACAGGCCGAGCCCGCCGCCGCCCGCCGCCATGAACAGCGATCTGTAGGCCGCCGAAACCTGCCCCAAATCGTCCTTGCGCACGTCGTTGACCACGAAGACGCGGGTGCGGTTCGGATAGTCGAAGGGGGAGGGGACCTGCGCCCGGATCGCCGGGGCCGGCAGGTGGCTGGCGCCGCAGCGATCCTCCGCGGCGCGCCAGTCCTGCCCGACGTCGCCGGTGCCGTCGGTCAGCGTGGCGCTGGTCACCACCAGCCCATGGGCCGGACCGGCCAGCGCCTCGGCGAAGGGCACGGTCGGATCGACCCAGTGGCGGTAAAGACCGACATCGATGTCGCGGCCGTCGATCCGCTCCACCGCGAACCAGTCGACGAAGTGCGACGGCGTCTCGGTCGGCAGGGTGCGCAGCATGGCCCGCCACCCCTCGACCGTCAGGGTGCCGCGGCGGTGCAGGCTGCGGGACAGCGCGTCGATGCGGCGGCGCTGGTCGGAATCGAGTTCGGCGCTCTCGTCCTCCAGCCGCTGGGCCAGCCGGCGGGCCAGCGCCTCGACCGGCTCTGACAGGCGGACCAGGGACTGCTCCAGCTCCGCCGCCGCCTCCAGCAGGCCGTCCACCGGATAAGCCTTGTCGGCCTCCAGGCTGTAGGGGCCGCCCTGGCCGGCGGTGCGGGCATAGACCTGCTGGCGGGCCAGCAGCAGGAAGCGCTCGGTCGGTCCCTGGGGATTATCGGCGGCCAGACGCGCCGACCAGCCGTCGGCGGGCAGGACGCGGGCGCCGATCAGGATGTCGTCGAGATGGCGCAGAGCCTCCTCATCGCCGGCGACGATGTCCTCCAGCCGGCGCTTCAGGCCGCGGGCGCGGCTGCGGCCGGTCTCCTCGGCACCCAGCAGCCAGCGGCGCAGCTCCTGCGTCTCGCGGCAGGTCAGATGGCCGGCGAAGGCGCTGTCGGCGGCGTCGAAGACATGGTGCCCCTCGTCGAAGACATAGCGGCTGGGCAGCGTCGGCTCCTCGCCGCCGCCGAGCGCCGCCTGCACCATCACCAGGGCGTGGTTGGCGATGACGATGTCGGCGCGGCGGGCGCGGCGCACGCTCTTCTCGATGTAGCAGCGGGCATAGTGGTCGCAGGCGGAATAGATGCACTCGCCGCGGCGGTCGGCCAGCCCCATGGTCGGCCCGCGACCGGCGATGTCGACCAGCCAGCCGGGGAAGTCGCCGCCGGTCATGTCGCCGTCGCGCGTCGCCGCCGCCCAGCGCGCCATCAGCCCGACGCCGATGGCGTTGTGCGGCTGGAAGGGCATGGCGCGAACCGCGTCTTCAAGATTCAGCAGGCACAGGTAATTCTCGCGCCCCTTGCGCAGTACCACCTTGCGCGCCTTGGTCGCCGGGTCGGCATAGAGCCGGTCCAGCTCTGCGTCGATCTGGTGCTGGAGGTTGCGGGTGTAGGTGGAGATCCACACCGTCCCGCCATTCTTCTCCGCCCAGACCGTGGCCGGCGCCAGATAGCCCAGCGTCTTGCCGACGCCGGTCCCGGCCTCCGCCAGCACGACGTTCGGCGTGTCGGGAAGCTGGCGCGGGGCGAAGGCGGCGGACACCGCGCTGGAATAATCGGCCTGCTGCGGCCGCGGCTCCGCGATCTTGCCCAGCACGTTGGCCGACAGCATGGCGGCGAGGCGGCGGCGCGCCTCCTCCGGATCGACCGGGTTCTGGGCGGGCGGCGGTGGCGGTGCGCCTTCCTCCCACTCCTTGATGCGTGTCCAGACACGCAGGCCGGAGCGGGCGGCACCCTTTTCCGGCCCGTCGGGCTTGCCGAGTGCGGCGAGCACAGCCGACGTCCAGGGCCAGCCGGCGCGCCCCATCTCCCAGGCGAAAGCGACGGGGTCGGAGGATTCCTCGCGCCCGGCAGCACCCAGATCGCCCAGCAGCCGGCGCACGGCGCGCTGCAGGGCCAGCGCCTCCGCCTCATGGCCCTCGGGGGTGGGCAGGTCGAGCGCCTCGGCGATGCCGCGCGGGGTGGGGACGCAGAAGCGGGCCGGGTGGACGAAGGCGAACAGCTCCAGCACGTCGAAGGCAGGGAAGGCGTCGATCCCCAGCCGGCGGGCGAAGGCACGGGCATGGCAGACCAGAGGCGGCTGGCGGCGCACCTTTGCCGCGGCGGCGGCCAGCGACAGCTCCTCGACCTCGCCGTCGAGGGTCAGCGACACGACACGGCGCGCGCCGGCCACCATGGCGGGTGCGTTGTCGAGACTGTGGATCGGGGTGGGGTCGGCGGTCAGGTCCATCGGCGGCACTATATGGCGGTGGCGTGCCGCAAAGCGAGCGCCGCATGTTGACGGGGCGCCGCTTCACCCCCATTGAGGGAAGTCCGGGGAGCCGAGCGGAGACGGGGCTGTATGCGGAAACTGCTGCGCTGGGCGCTGATCGGAATGGCGGGCTTGGTGGCCTTCACCATCTTGTGGGCGGCGCTTTACCGGGTCGTGCCGCCGCCGGCGACGCCACTGATGCTGATCCGGGCGCTGGGCGGCTCCGGCCTGTCGCACGACTGGGAACCGCTGGAGCGTATCTCTCCCGCCCTGGTCGAGGCGGTGATCGCCTCGGAGGACACCGGCTTCTGCGGACATGGCGGCTTCGACTGGGCGGCCATCGAGGGCGCTTTCGAGGAGAACGAGGAGGGCCGGCGCCTGCGCGGCGGCAGCACGATCAGCCAGCAGACCGCCAAGAACGCCTTCCTGTGGCCTGACCGCAGCTGGACCCGCAAAGGGGCGGAGGCCTGGTTTACCCTGCTGATCGAAAGCCTGTGGAGCAAGCACCGCATCCTGGAGGTCTATCTGAACATCGTGGAGTGGGACGACGGAGTCTATGGCGCCGAGGCGGCAGCGCGGCACCACTTCAACAAATCCGCCGCGGCCCTGACCCGGCGCGAGGCGGCGCTGCTGGCCGTGGTGCTGCCCAGCCCGCGCAACTGGTCGCCCACCCGGCCCAGCGCCTATGTCGCCCGCCGGGCCGGAGTGATCGAGCGGCGGATGTCGGTGGTGCGGCGGGATGGGCTGGCCGACTGCGTGCGCTGAGTGGGGAAACCCTCCATCGAATCTTAACGCCCGACGGGCTACCCTCTCCAATGCCTCTGCCCGGCCTGCAGGAGGCCGACCCCAGGAGGCCGCCCCAGGAAGCCGATTATGGCCACGCACCGCACGCTGCACGGAAACCTGTTTTCGACCCCGCCTCCCGACCCGTTGCGGGACGAACTGGCGCCGCATCACGACGCCCAGCCGGAGCCGGGGAACCCCGCCCGTCTGCTGATCGTCGTCCTGATCGCCCTGTTCACGCTGGCCGGACTGGCCTATGCCGGCGGCATCGCGCTGGACCGCATCCTGGACCAGCGGCGAATCGAGGCGCGGATGGGGCCGAAGCCGCAATTGGCGCGGCTGCCTGCCATCGAGGTGCCGTTGGGCAGCGTGCGGGCCGTGGAGATGCAGGTCTCGCTGGTGCTGGCGCCAAAGATCGAGGCAGACCGCATCCTGCGCTATCAGGACCGCATCGCCGACCGGCTGTTCCAGACCGTCGGCCAGATCGACAGCGAATCCCTGACCGGCCCCGGCTCCGCCGACATCCTGAAGGCGCGCATCAAGGATGCCGTGAACCGCGAGGCGGGTGCCGGCCTGTTCCGCGACATCTACATCGAACGCATGGTCGTCAAGTGAAGCACGCGGGGCTCGTTCTGCGATGAGCCTTGTTTTGTGCGGCGCAATAGCCTATGTAGGGCGTCTTGATCGCTGGAGGCTCGCGCGTCTCTTGAGCGAGACGCGCTGTGATTGCGCAACGGCTAACGTCCCAATGTTCCAGGGGCGCACTGGCCGCTGCATCGGATAGACGCCTCTCCCTCTATCGACCTCCTCCCGGCGAGTCCGCCGGTATGTCCCACGCCCGCCATCGGGGCGCGCGGGGCCGTGCCGTGTTGCTTTGAGAAGGTTGTTACGACTTGACGTTTTCCGAACTCGGCCTGCACCCGCTCGTCCTGAAGGCCCTCGAGGCGTTCGAATACACCACCCCGACCCCGGTCCAGCTCGCCGCCATTCCGCCGGCGCTCCAGGGCCGCGACATCCTCGCCACCGCCGAGACCGGCACCGGCAAGACCGCCGCCTTCATGCTGCCGGCGCTGACCCGCACCGCCGAGCTGCCGCTGAACGGCGCCGCCACCCCGCGCGTGCTGGTTCTGGCCCCGACCCGCGAGCTGGCCAAGCAGGTCACCGACGCCGCCCGCAAATACGCGAAGTTCATGAAGCTGAACATCGTGGACGTGGTCGGCGGCATGCCCTACCGCGAGCAGCTGCGCCTGCTGTCGCGCCCGGTCGACGTTCTCGTCTGCACCCCGGGCCGCCTGCTGGACCATGTCGCCCGCCGCCGCATCGCGCTGGACGAGGTCGAGGTGCTGATCCTCGACGAGGCCGACCGCATGCTGGACATGGGCTTTCTCGACGATGTCGAGACCATCGCCAAGTGCTGCCCGCCGACGCGCCAGACCATGCTGTTCACCGCCACGCTGGATCGCCGCATGGCGCAGCTGGCCGGCAACCTGCTGCGCAACCCGGAGCGTGTGGCCGTCGAAAGCCAGGCGACCTCGGTGAATGTCGAGCAGCGCCTGCACCACGCCGACGACCTCGACCACAAGCGCCGCCTGCTGCAGCATTTCGCCGCCCAGGAAGAGGTCGGCAAGGCGATCATCTTCGCCGCCACCAAGCGTGATGCCGACACGCTGGCCGAGGAGCTGAGCGCCGCCGGCCATGCCGCCGCCGCCCTGCACGGCGACATGGACCAGACCAAGCGCAACCGCACGCTCCAGCGTCTGCGCACCGGCCAGGTCCGCCTGCTGGTCGCCACCGACGTCGCCGCCCGCGGCATCGACGTGCGCGACATCACCCACGTCATCAACTTCGACCTGCCGCGCTCGGCGGAGGACTATGTCCACCGCATCGGCCGCACCGGCCGTGCCGGCGCCTCGGGCGTCGCGATCTCCTTCGCCGCCCGCGCCGACCGCGAGACTCTGGTCCGCATCGAGCGCTACACGAAGGCGACGCTTGAGGTGCATGTGGTGCCCGGCCTGGAGCCGACGCGTCCCTTCACCACCGGCGGCGCCGGCCGTCCGGCCGGTCGCAACGGCCGTCCGGGTGGCGGCGGCAAGCCGTGGCACCGCAACGGCGAGTCCAAGGGCCCGCACGCCCCGCGCGGTCCGCGTCCGGACTATGCCCGCAACGACAACCACCGCGGCGACGCCCGTCCGGACCATGGTCATGCCCGCCGTGAAGCCCACGGCAACGGCAAGCCGGCGGCCCGTGCGAAGAGCTGGTAAGCAGCGTCCCTGACGTTTCTTAAGCGTTGAATGAAAAAGCCCTCCCTGCTGGCCTCTCGGTCGGCAGGGAGGGCTTTTTCATGTCAGGCCGGCGTGCGTGGCCGCCTTTCACTAGACGGTGATTACTGGAACGCGATCTTGGCGTGGTCGCCCGGGTCCGGCGACTGGCCGGTCAGCTTCGCCTTCACATAGCCGTAGGCGTAGACCATGGTGCTCGACGGGCTGTCCCAATATTCGGCCTGATCGACCGACACCTTCAGCAGCGCCACCTCGGGATCGTCCGGACCCTGGGGGAACCAGGTGGTCATGATGTCGCGCCACAGGAAACGGATCTTGTCGCGGTCGCGCACGACCTCGGCGACGCCGGAGACGGATATGTAATCCTGCTTGTCAGGGTTGGCATAGGCGAGATTGACGCGCCAGTGGCGGTCGATCTCGGCCACCTTTTCGGAATGGGCGCGGGTGAAGAACCACAGGGTGCCATCCTCGAACCCCGCATGGGACAGCGTCGCCATCGGACGGGAGTTCATCCGGCCGTTGTCGTCCAGCGTCGTCATCATCGCGACCTGAACGCTCTTCATCATCTCCCAGAGCTTCTTGATGTCGCCCTGGTCGGGGCTCTGGCCGTGGCCGGCGGTGGTGCTATGGACCATGGTCTGCCTCTCGTTCGGTAGCCCAACTGAGACTGTGCAACGCCTGCCACGGTCAAAAGGTTCCGACCTGCTGATTCACTCCTCCGACAGACCAGGACCCCATCCCGGCATGGTGGTGGTCGATCCGGGTCAGCGACCAGGGGTCGATCCGCAGCCTCAGCGCGGCTTCCGGAGTCAGATCCAGCGCCAGCGCCAGCGCGCCGCGGATGGTGCCGGCATGGATCACCGCGACCAGATCGCGTCCGGCATGGAGGTCGGTCAGCCGCTGCAGCGCGTCCGCGGTACGGTCCATCACCGTGGCGAAGCTCTCGCCGCCCGGCGGAGCGTGGCGGGCCGGGTCGCGCCAGAAGTGCGCCGCCACCTCGGCATCGCGCCGGGCCGCGGTGTCGTGGCTGATGCCCTCCCAGTCGCCGAAATCCTGCTCGGCCAGCGCCGGCTCCACCACGGCGGTGCCGGCAAGACGGGGGTTGCGGCTCCACAGGGCCTGGGCGGTCTGGCGGCTGCGGCGCAGCGGACTGGTCAGCCACAGCGCGTCGGCCGGCAGGCCGGCCGCGAGGGCCGCCGCCGCGGCGCGGTTGCCGGTGTCGGCCTCTCGGTCGCTCGACCCGCAGATGACGTTGTCCGGATTGCGGACCGGCGCATGGCGGATCAGCCACCAGCGGGTGACGGTCAGCGGTGCAAGGCTCGAGGCGGTCATGCCGCTGCTCCAATGAGGGCCGACAGGGTCAGCAGCACCGCGGCCTCCGCCGCCTGCTGCGCCGCGCCGAAAACGTCGCCGGTGTGCCCGCCGATCTGTTTCCGGGCGAGGGCCGCGACCGCGCCCACTGCCAGGAGCGACGCGGCCAGCGCGGGCAGGGCAAGTGCGCCGAGCGCGACGGCGGCGATTGCGAAGCCGAAAAGAAGCGCCAGCAGCACCGTCGCCAACGCCGGCCGGCCCTGCGCCGCCGCCAGCCCGTCGCGCCGCGCCGCCGGCAGGGCACGCGCCATCGCAGCCAGCCCGCAGCGCGACAGGGCGCCGGCGGCCACCAGCGCCGCGACCGCCGCCGGCACCGGCAGGGCGGCCAGGGCGGCGGCGCGGATGCCGACCGAGAAGACCAGCGCCAGGACACCATAGCTGCCGACGCGGCTGTCGCGCATGATCTCCAGCTTGCGCGCCAGATCGCGCCCGCCGCCGAAGCCGTCGGCCACGTCGGCCGCGCCATCCTCGTGCAGTCCTCCGGTCAGCCGGACGGTCGCCGCCAGGGCCAGCAGCGCACCGGCCAGCGGCGGCAGGTGCAGGGCGGATGCGGCGGCGTATACCGCCGCGCCGGCCAGCCCGATCAGCGCGCCGACGGGCGGAAACCAGCCCATCGCCCGCGCCGATGCACCTTCTGCCAGCGAGCCGCTTAGCGGACCGATGGGGGGAAGGGGCAGGCGGGTCAGGAACACCAGCGCCAGGGCGGCGTCCTGTGTCCAGCGCGGCGGCGGGGAGGGGGCGGTGGCGGCATCCGGCATGATCGGCATCGACTACGCCCAACCGGCGCCGGGCGCAACCCCGCAAGGCGGGCGGTTCTGCATCGTTCGCATAGGTCCGATTCCTTGACCGAAACGCCCGGTCCGCCTACTTTGTCCGTTTGAACTTCCCCTTACCAGCATCGAGCACCCATGGCCCGTCTTCCGATCCTCGTCGCCCCGCATCCGATCCTGAAGCGCAAGGCGCAACCCGTCGCCGAAGTGGATGCGCGCGTCGTCAAGCTGATGGACGACATGGTGGAGACCATGTACGACGCCAGCGGCATCGGTCTGGCCGCTCCGCAGGTCGGCGTGCTCGACCGCGTCATCGTCGTCGATGTCCATGAGAAGGGCGAGCCGCAGAACCCGATCCGCCTCGCCAACCCCGAAATCGTCTGGTCGTCGGACGAGAAGGCGGTTTGCGAGGAAGGCTGCCTGTCGGTGCCGGAGCAATATGCCGATGTTACCCGGCCCCAGCGCATCCGCGTCCGCTATCTCGATGAGAAGAACCAGCCGCAGGAGATCGAGGCCGACGGGATGCTCGCCACCTGCATCCAGCATGAGATCGACCATCTGAACGGCGTTCTGTTCGTCGACTACCTGTCGATGCTGAAGCGGAACATCCTGCTGAAGAAGGTCCAGAAGATGCAGAAGGCGACGGCCTGATCCGCCGCAAAAGACCAGCTGCGAAACAGATCGGCGATACACATCCGATGACCCCGCTCCGTCTCGTCTTCATGGGCACGCCGGATTTTTCTGTGCCCAGCCTTGCCGCGCTGATCGAGGCGGGGCATCGGGTCGTCTGCGTCTACAGCCAGCCGCCGCGCCCTGCCGGCCGCGGCCAGCAGGTGCAGAAATCGCCCGTCCACCGCTTCGCCGAGGAGCACGGCATCCCCGTGCGCACACCCAAGAGCCTGCGCACTGCCGAGGCCCAGGCGGAATTCGCCGGTCTCAAGGCCGATGTGGCGGTGGTCGCCGCCTATGGCCTGATCCTACCGCAGCCGATCCTGGATGCGCCGCGGCTGGGTTGCGTCAACGTGCATGGCTCGCTGCTGCCGCGCTGGCGCGGGGCGGCGCCGATCCAACGCTCCATCCTGGCCGGCGATGCCGAGACCGGGATCACCATCATGCAGATGGAGATCGGACTCGATACCGGCGCCATGTTGTCGAAAGAGGCGGTGGCGATCACCCCCGCCACCACCGCCAGCAGCCTGCATGACGATCTGGCTGCACTCGGCGCCCGCTTGATCGTCCCGGCGCTGGACGGGCTGGCCGCCGGCACCCTGGCTGCCGTGCCGCAGCCGGAAGACGGCGTCACCTACGCCGCCAAGCTGACGCGCGAGGATGGCCGGCTCGACTGGAGCCAGCCCGCCGCCTTCGTCGAGCGGCAGGTCCGGGCGCTGACCCCCTGGCCCGGCTGCTGGTTCGACGCTTCGAACGGCGAGCGGATCAAGGTGCTGGCGGCGGAACCCGCCTCCGGTACGGGCACGCCCGGCACCCTGCTGGACGACCGGCTGACGGTCGCCTGTGCCGACGGGGCCGTGCGGCTGACCAGGGTGCAGCGTCCGGGCAAGGCGCCTGTCGATGGTGCGGCTTTCCTGCGCGGTTTCGCGCTGGCGGTCGGGCAGCCGGTCTCCGCCCCCGAAGCCGCAGAACCCGTGGCGGACTGACCGTCGTGCAGCGCTGGAAACTGACCGTCGAGTATGACGGCCGCCCCTTCGTCGGCTGGCAGCGCCAGGACAACGGCCCCTCCGTCCAGCAGAGCCTGGAGGAGGCGGTGCAACGCCTGTCGGGCGAGGTGGTGCGGGTCCATGGCTCCGGCCGCACCGATGCCGGGGTGCATGCGCTGGGGCAGGTCTGCCATTTCGACCTGGAGAAGCCCTTCACCGGGTTGAAGCTGCGCGACGCCCTGAACTTCCACCTGAAGCCGGCGCCCATCGCCGTGCTGGAGGTGGAGGCGGTGACGGAGGAGTTCCACGCCCGCCTGACCTCGACCGGCCGCGCCTATGTCTACCGCATCGTCAACCGCCGGGCGCCGCTGGCGCTGGACTCCGGCCGGGCCTGGCATGTCACCCGCCCGCTGAATGCCGAAGCGATGCACGACGCGGCCCAAGTGCTGGTCGGCCAGCATGACTTCTCCAGCTTCCGCGCCGCGCTGTGTCAGGCCAAGTCGCCGGTGAAGACACTGGACCGGCTGGCCGTGGAGCGTCAGGGCGAGGAAATCCGCATCCACGCCGCTGCGCGCTCCTTCCTGCACCATCAGGTGCGCAACATGGTCGGCACGCTCGAACTGGTCGGTGCCGGCAAATGGACGGTGGACGATGTCCGTCGTGCTTTGGACGCCCGCGACCGTGCCAAGGCGGGGCCGACCTGTCCGCCGGATGGGTTGTATTTCATGTCTGCGCGCTACTAAAGGCATAGAATTGTTGTCCTATTTGGGCTGCGGAAAGTTGTTGCCGCGCTCACTGTAGGATTATTCCCTAACAGCATTGGTTGCTGTAAGAAATTGGCATGCCTGCATGTTCGTAATTAGATGTGCTTACTAAGCATTTTTGTGGAGAAGAAACGCGAAGCCGTGAAGTAGATTTCTCTATATTAGTGTTATCAAATAAATCTGCTTTGCAGTCGGAGTGTCATCGGCAAGCGGATGAGGGAGGAAGGTCCGCAAAAATGCCATTCAGCCAACTTCATTCCAGCAGCCTCCTTCTGCCGAACGCCCGACGTGACATGTGCACTCCTCGAAATTCCGGATATGCTCGCATTTGCCGCGGTTGCACATGTCAATTCTGGCTCTTCGCAAGGATCGGTTGATGACGTCACCGTCCGAGGGGGGGCGTGCACCGCGGTCTCGCAGCCTGCGAAGCTGGCTCGTTCTGCTGGTTACCGCCGCTACCGTTCCGCTGGTGGTTTTCTCGGGCTTCCTGCTCGTCCGGACTGTGAACGTCCAGACCGAGACGGTCGAGCGGCTGGTGCGCGACAGGGCGCATCTGCTGGCCGAGGACGTGGACCGGGAGATTGCGCGACTGCTTGCCGCGGCCGAAGTCCTCGCCACCTCCGAAAGTCTGGCTGCGGGCGATTTCGCCACCTTTTACCACAGGGCGGTCGAGGTGCGGGACCGTCTCGGCACCAACGTGGTCCTGCGTGACCTGAACAGCCAGCAGATCGTCAACAGCCGCGTGCCCTGGGGAACGGCGCTCCCGGTGAACACCGGTTTCACGGCGGATCAGCGGGCGGCCGCGACGCGGAAACCGCAGGTGTCGGGCCTGATCATGGGGGGCGTGACGCGGGCGCCGCTTCTGATCGTCGTGACGCCGGTGATCCGCGACGGCGATGTCCGTTTCCTGTTGAGCCTGACCATCACCCAGGAGCGGCTTCAGACCATCGTGTCGCCGGACCGGCTTCCGGCCGGCTGGCGGGCGGGGGTGATCGACGAGGACGGGACCGTCATCGCCCGTTCGCATCTGGCCGAACAGTTCGTCGGCAAACGTCTTCCCGCATCGCTGTGGGACGGCATGCGCGACCCGCCCGAGGGGTTCCATCGCGCGGTCAACCTGGAGGGCGTCACCGCTTTCCAGGCCTACAGCCGCTCCAGATTGTCCGGCTGGGTCGTTGCGACCAGCGTTCCCCAGTCGCTGATCGAAGAGCCTGCGCGCGGGACGCTCCTGCTGTTCGCGGGAGGCGGGCTCGCCCTTTTCCTGATCGGCATCGCCGCCGCGGTCGGACTCGGGCGTCGCCTGATACGCCCGGTCATGCGATTGGCCGAAGCCGCGGAAGCGCTGGGCGTCGGGCATGTGCCCTCCGCCGATGCCGGCGGCGTTCTGGAGATCGATGCGGTCGGCAAGGCGATCCGGGATGCGGCCGGCCTTATCCGTCAGCGCGAGGCCGATCTGGCCACGAGCGAGGCCCGCTATCGCGCCATGGTGCAGACCGCCGCGGATGCCATGGTGGTCATCGACGGCGGCGGCATCATCCAGTCGCTCAACCCGGCGGCGGAGCGCATCTTCGGTTACCGGGCGGACGAGGCGATCGGACGTCCGGTGCGTCTTCTGATGCCGGAGCCCTGTTCTTCGGCCAGCGATACCGATGTGCTGAATTGTCTGTTCGGCGGCGACCGGCGCGGCAACGGGGTCGGACGGGACCAGACGGGGCAGCGCAAGGATGGCTCGATCTTTCCGATAGAACTGGCCATCGCGGAATGGACCTCCGGGACGCAGCGCTATTTCTGCGGAATCATCCGCGACATAACCGAACGCAAGCTGTCCGAGGATGCCCTGCGGACGTCGAAGGCCGAAGCCGACCGGGCCAATATCGCCAAGTCGAAGTTCCTCGCTGCCGCCAGCCACGATCTGCGCCAGCCGGTGCAGGCGATGATGCTGTTCCAAAGTGCCCTGGAAAGCAAACTCGACGGACATCCCGCCTCCCGCCTGCTGAAGTCGTTGGGCGAGGCGATGGGCGGTTTGCGGATGCTGCTCGACAGCCTGCTCGACGTGTCCAAGCTGGATGCCGGCCTGATCGTTCCGACGCCGGTCGACCTGCCGGTCGGACCGCTTCTGGAGCGACTCGGCGCCGAATACCAGCCACGGGCCGCAGCCAAGGGATTGCGTCTGAGGGTTGTCCGGAGCGGCGCCACGGTCCGCAGCGACCCGGCTTTGCTGGAGCGCATCCTGCGCAACCTGATCGAAAACGCCCTGCGCTACACCGAGCGCGGCGGCGTGCTGATCGGATGCCGGAGGCAGGACAGTCATCTGCACATCGACGTGATCGATACCGGCATCGGCATCGCTTCCGAAACGCACGAGGAGATTTTCGAGGAGTTCTTCCAGATCGGGAATCCGGAGCGTGACCGCAACAAGGGACTGGGGCTGGGTTTGGCGGTGGTGCGGCGCCTCGGTCGCCTGCTCGGTCATCGGATCGAACTCCGGTCCGTGCCGGGGCGCGGGTCGGCCTTCCGCGTCGAGCTGCCGGCGGTGACCCAGCGGTCGTCCGCCTCAGGTCAGCCGAACAGCGTGTCCGCGGTCGAAAGCCATCGCGGCCTGATCCTGGTGATCGATGACGAGGCTCTGGTGCGCATGGGGTTGCAGGCGATGCTGGAAGGCTGGGGCTACCGGGTGTTGACTGCGGGGTCGGTCGAGGATGCCGTTGGACATATCGAGAGCGGTGAGTGGCCTGCCGCCATCCTTGCCGATTACAGGCTGCGGGGCGGCGAGACCGGACTGGATGCGATCAGCGCCGTGTGCGAAAGGCTGAACATGCCGGTGCCGGCGACGGTCATCACCGGCGATACCGCGCCCGAACGTCTGGTCGAGGTCAGGGCGGGCGGGCATGCGTTGCTCCACAAGCCGGTTGCCGCCTATGAACTGCGGAACGCGGTCGCGGAGATGCTGTCGCTGGTGGATTGACCGGATCGACCCACAGGCGCGGTACGGCCTTCCAGCCGTTCCCGCTCTGCGGCGAAGACGGTCACCAGATGCTCGATCACCGTGCGCACCCGCGGCACGTCGCGACGGTCGCGGTGGACCAGCAGCCAAGCCTCGCGGGTTAATGGTGAGCAGGGCGGCGGGCCGGGCAGCGGGTGCCGCACCAGCCCCGGCACGCCGTCCGCCAGCATGCAGGGCAGGAAGGCGATGCCGAAGCCGGCGACCGCCGCCGCAAGCTGCCCCTGCACGCTGTTGGAACGGAAGGCGACGCGCCGGCCGCCGCCATGTCGGTCCAGCCAAAGGGCCTCCGGCAGTTCCGCCATCGACTCGTCATAGGCGATCAGCGTGTCGGGCGCGTCCGGTGCGGCATACAGCCCATAGCCCAACGTCGCCAACCGCCGGCCTACCAGATCGCCGCGTTGCGGGCGGGCCAATCGGATCGCCAGATCGGCTTCCCGCCGGGCGAGGCTGAGGGTGCGGTTGTCGACGATGATCTCCAGGTCCAGGCCAGGGTTGGCCGCCCGCAAGGGTCCCAGGCGGGGGATCAGGAAGATGTCGGCCAGCGCCTGGGTCATCGTCAGCCTGACCGTGCCGGTAAGCCCGGTGTCGCCGCCTTCGCGGCGGCGGATCGCCTGCGCCCGCTCGTCCATCGCCTCGGCCAGGGCTCGGACGCTCTCGCCCTCCTCCGTCAGGACATAGCCGTCGGGCCGCCGTTCCATCAGGCAGCGACCGAGGGCCGCCTCCAGCGTGGCCAGCCGCCGGCCCACCGTGGCATGGCTCAGCCGCAGGGCCCGGGCGGCCGCCGACAGGCTGCCGGCCCGCGCCAGTTCCAGGAAGACGCGCAGGTCGTCCCAGTCCAATGGACCTGTGAATTTTTGAACAGTCATCGCTCAAGAATAGCGGATAGCCGTGCATCGGTGAACCGGGCAGCATCGCCGTCATCATCAACGCTCGAACGAAAACGGAGCATCTGCCGATGACGACCCTTCACGCCCGGACCCTGCGCCAGATCGTCGGTGCGCCGGCCACCCCCGCCCCCTTGGACAAGGCGGTGCTGGTGCTGATCGATCTTCAGCGCGAGTACACCGACGGCGCCCTGCGGCTGTCGGGCGTCGATGCGGCGGTGGAGCGGGCCGCGGAACTGCTGGCCCTTGCCCGTGCCAACGGGGTGCCGGTGATCCACATCGTCCACCACACCGCGGCAGGCGCGCCGGTGTTCGACCCCACAGGACCGCTGGCGGAGATCGTTCCGGCCGCCGCCCCGCGCGATGGGGAACCGGTGATCGTCAAGAAACTCGCCAATGCCTTCGCCGGGACGGAGTTGCAGACAATGGCACGTGAGACCGGCCGGACCGAGATGATCGTCGCCGGATTCATGACCCACAACTGCGTCAGCAGCACGGCGCGCTCGGCAGTGGATCACGGCTGGCGGGTGACGGTCGTGGCCTCGGCCACCGCCACCCGCGACCTCCCGGACGGCAAGGGCGGCGTGGTGCCGGCGGCCGACATCCAGCGCGGCGTGCTGACCGGCCTGTCCGACAGCCTCGCCGTGGTGGTCGAGGACGCGCGTGCCTGGGGGTGAGCCCATGGACGCAAGAAAGAGGGGGGCGGCGAGCCCCCCGCATCCTTACTTCTTCTCGGCCTTCCAGTAGTAGTTGGTGTCGAAGCTCGGGCCCCAGACCAAGCCGCTGACGCTCTTGCGCTCGGCGACCATCTCGGTCTGCTGGAACATGATGACGAAGGGCGAGTCGGCGAGGACCGTGCGCTGCAGCTCCTCGTACATCTGGGCGCGCTTGGCGCCGTCGCGCTCCTCGATGGCGGCGGCGGTCTTCCTGGTCAGTTCCGGAATGTCCCAGGCGTTGCGCCAGGCGAGCGGCTTGGACTTGGCGTTGTCGCTGTTGTCCGGGTTGGAGGCGAAGGTGTCGGCGTTGGAGTTCGGATCCTGATAGTCCGCACCCCACTGCTGGATCATCAGTTCGTGGTTGCGGGCGCGGTACTTGGTCAGCACCTGCTTGCCGTCGCCGGGGATGATCTCGATCTTCACGCCGGCCTTGGCGGCGCTGGCCTGGATCGCCTGAGCCATGTCCTGGGTCGGGTTGGTGTTGCGGACGTCCATGCTGACGGTGAAGCCGTCAGGATAGCCGGCCTTCGCCAGCAGTTCCTTCGCCTTGGCCGGATCGTACTTGTAGGGGTTGTCGTTGACGGTCCCCAGGAAGCCCTTGGGCAGGAAGGCCTGATGGACGGCGCCGATGCCGTTCATGATGGTTCCGGCCATGCCGTCATAATCGACCAGATACTTGAACGCCTCGCGCACCTCGGGCTTCGCCAGGGTGGCGTTCTTCTGGTTCAGGCTGAGATACCACAGCGTGCCCTTCGGCGCCTGGACCAGACGGATGGCGTCGCTGGACTTCAGCGGCTCGAACTGCTCCGGCTTCAGGTTGCGCGCGACATCGACGTCGCCCTTCTCCAGCAGCAGGCGCTGGGTCGCCGGCTCCGGGATGTGACGGATCAGCACGCGCTTCAGCTTCGGCGCGCCGCGCCAGTATTTCGGGTTGGCGTCGAAGGTCAGCAGTTCGCTCGCCTTCCACTGCTTCAGGATGAAGGGGCCGGAGCCGGCGGAGTTGGTCTTCAGCCAGCCGGCACCGAAATCGCCGTCCTTCTCCTTGCCCTTCACCAGCTTGGAATCGACGATGGAGGCGACGTCGGCGGTCAGGCAGTAGAGCACGAAGGTCGGCGCATAGACCTTGTCGGTGGTGAAGACCAGCGTCTTCGGGTCGGTGGCGCGCACCATCTGGTCGACGTTCTCGGGCGTCAGGCCGAACTGGGTCAGGATGAAGGCCGGCCCCTTGTTCATCTTCACAGCGCGGGAAAAGGACCACGCCACATCCTCGGCCGTCATCGGGTTGCCGGAATGGAAGGCGATTCCGTCGCGGATCTTGAAGGTGAAGGTCTTGCCGTCGGGCGACACGGTCCAGCTTTCGGCGGCTTCGCCTTCGATCTTGCTGACGTCGTTGACGTCGAAATGGATCAGCCGGTCATAGACCTGGGCGCTGTATTCAGCACCCGACAACTCGAAGATCTCGCCGGGGTCGAGGCTGACGATGTCGTCGAACTGCCACGCCATCACCAGCGCGTCCTTCGGCGTGTCGGCGAGGGCGGGGGCGGCGAAACCGGCGAGGGCGAGAGCGGCGGCGCCGAGAACTGTCTGCGCGATTCTGGATTGCGTGAGCAGGCCGCGCTTGAAGCTGGTCATCCGTGAAATCTCCCTGGAGGCCCGTTCGGGGCACTGTTGAGGCATGGAATCTTCCCGCCGCCTTCCATGGCATGTCAACCCGACTGATGGGGCCGGCCGGAGGGCAGGTTTGATGTGGGACGGGTTGCAATTCGTGGGGAAAGCGCCTAGCTCCTAACGCCCCCCGGCACCATTCTTGTCTTTGCGGACATTCGGCAGAAGGAAACCACCGTCATGGGCTATACCGTCGTGGTCATCGGCGCCACCGGCAATGTCGGGCGCGAGATCCTGCAAACGCTGGCCGAGCGGAAGTTCCCGGCCGACAAGGTCATCGCCCTGGCCTCCGAGAAGTCGATCGGCCAGGAGGTGTCCTATGGCGAGGATGAGATCCTCAAGGTCCAGGATCTTAACAAGTTCGACTTCCACGGCGTGGACATCGTGCTGTCGTCGCCCGGCGCCAAGGTGTCGGCCGTCCATGTGCCGCGCGCCGCTGCCGCCGGGGCGATGGTGATCGACAACACCTCGCAGTTCCGCATGGACCCCGACGTGCCGCTGGTGGTGCCGGAGGTGAACCCGGAGGCGCTGGCCGGCTATCGCAAGCGTGGCATCATCGCCAACCCCAACTGCTCGACCATCCAGATGGCGGTGGCGCTGAAGCCCCTGCACGACCGCTTCAAGATCCGCCGCGTCGTGGTGTCGACCTACCAGTCGGTGTCGGGCGCCGGCAAGGAGGCGATGGACGAGCTGTTCACCCAGACCCGCGCCATCTTCGTCAACGATCCCGTCGCCAAGAGCGTCTTCCCCAAGCAGATCGCCTTCAACGTCATCCCCCACATCGACGCCTTCATGGAGGACGGCTCCACCAGGGAAGAGTGGAAGATGACGGTGGAGACCAAGAAGATCCTCGATCCCAAGATCAAGGTCGCCGCCACCTGCGTGCGGGTGCCGACCTTCATCGGCCATGCCCTGTCGATCAACATCGAGACGGAGGAGCCGATCAGCGCGGAGGAGGCCCGCGTCGTCCTGCGCGCCGCTCCCGGCATCTCGGTGGTCGACCAGCAGACCGGCGACGGCTATGTCACCCCGGTGGAGGTCGCCGGCGACAACCCGGTCTTCGTCAGCCGCATCCGCGAGGACATCACGGTGGAGAACGGCCTGTCCTTCTGGTGCGTCGCCGACAATCTGCGCAAGGGCGCCGCGCTGAACGCCGTGCAGATCGCGGAACTGCTGGTGCGCGATTACATGGTGGAGTGAAGGGACGGGTGGGGGCGGATTGCCGGCGCTTCCCACCCTTCCAAATTGTCGGTAGGCTGAACCGTCCCACCTGACCGGGCGGTTCCGTGCTCCGCATCCTGCCGTTGTTGTGCCTCGTCCTGCTGATGCTCACCGGGTGCGGCGTCGATGCCGACCAGGATGTGCTGTGCCGGAAACTGATCCCGGCCTTCGACTCCGGCCGCGTCACCGACCTGTCCACCCGCAGCTACACCGAAGACAAGCGGGTGCTGCGCGTCGATTACCGCAGCGGCAGCCAATCTCATTGGATCGCCTGCCGTTTCGCCGGCACGTCGATGGAGGAGGGGCGGCGGACCCTGGTGGCGGTGGCGACCGACCGCAGCGGTTGGCTGACCGAGATGCGCTTTGCCATGCTGCAGCAATGGCTGCGCATCAAGCCGCCACGCGATGCCATCGGCGGCGTCGTCGAGAGTGAGAGGCCGCCGCCGACGCGCTGGACTCCCCTCCTGTTCCTGGCCCAGCAGATCATCAACGCCGCCACGGTCGCCTGCGTCTACGGGCTGCTGGCGCTGGGCTACACGCTGGTCTATGCCATTCTCGGCCAGATCAATCTGGCGATGGGGGAGCTGACGATGGTCGGCGCGATGGTGACGGCGATGGCGGCGGCCGGGCTCGGCATGGCCGGCTGGGCGACATGGCCGCCGGCGCTGCTGGGCGTGCTGGTGCTGGTGATCGGCTTCACCGCGGTGCAGGGCTGGACGATGGACCGGCTGGTCTTCCGCCGCCTGCGCGGGGTGCGCAGCCACACGCCGCTGATCGTCGCGGTCGGGCTGTCCATCGCCTATCAGGAGGGGGTGCGGCTGCTGCATGGCGCGCGCGACTGGTGGCCGGCGCCGGTGCTGACCGGCCGTTACGACCTGCTGAGCGACGGCGCCTTTACCGTCACCGCGCTGACCGCACAGTTGGCGATCCTGGTGCTGACCGGCGGGCTCTACAGCCTGCTTTGGGGGATCATGCAACGCACCGCCTTCGGCCGGGCGCATCGCGCCTGCACCGACGACATCGCGGCGGCGGAGTTGGTGGGTGTGGACGTCAACCGCACGGTGGCGGCAACCTTTGCCATTGGCGGCGGGCTGGCCGCGGCGGCCGGGGCGGTGATCGCGCTCTATTACGGCGGGGTGAACTTCTTCACCGGCTACCTGATCGGCTTCAAGGCGCTGGCCGCGGCGGTGGTCGGCGGCATCGGCTCGGTGCCGGGGGCGATGCTCGGCGGTGCCCTGCTGGGGCTGGTCGAGACCTTCTGGTCGGCCTATTTTGCGCTCGCCTACAAGGACATCGTGGCGTTCGGACTGCTGACGCTGTTCCTGATCTATCGGCCGCAGGGGCTGATGGGGCAGGCACGGGGGAGAGGCGACTAGCGGGAAAGCTCTGGTGTGGGCGCCCCCTCCCTCCGCCGTCGGAAGGAGGGGGGCGAACAGCCCTTACAGCGTGCGGACGTCCGTCAGGTGGCCGGTCACCGCCGCCGCCACGGCCATCGCCGGGCTGACGAGGTGGGTGCGGCCGCCGCGGCCCTGACGGCCTTCGAAGTTGCGGTTCGAGGTCGAGGCGCTGCGCTCGCCCGGGGCCAGACGGTCGGCGTTCATTGCCAGGCACATGGAGCAGCCCGGCTCGCGCCACTCGAAGCCGGCCTCGGTGAAGATCTTGTCCAGACCCTCTTCCTCGGCCTGCTCCTTGACCAGACCCGAACCGGGAACCACCAGGGCGCGGACGCCCTCGGCGACCTTGCGGCCCTTGGCGAGGTCGGCGGCGGCGCGCAGGTCTTCGATGCGGCCGTTGGTGCAGGACCCGATGAACACGGTGTCGACCTTGACGCTCGACAGCGGCTGGCCGGGGGTCAGGCCCATGTAGGCGAGCGAGCGCTCGACGGCGGCGCGCTTGCCCTCGTCGGCGATGTCGGCCGGGTTCGGCACGGTCGCGGTGATCGGCAGCACGTCTTCCGGGCTGGTGCCCCAGGTGACCTGCGGCGCGATGTCGGCGGCGTTCAGCACGACGGTGGCGTCATAGACCGCACCCTCGTCCGACGGCAGCGTCTTCCAGTACTGGACGGCCTGCTCGAAGGCGCCGGCCTTCGGCGCCAGGGCGCGGCCCTTCACATACTCGAAGGTCTTCTCGTCCGGGGCGATCAGGCCGGCGCGGGCGCCGCCTTCGATCGCCATGTTGCAGACGGTCATGCGGCCTTCCATCGACAGGTCGCGGATGGCTTCGCCCGCGAATTCGATGACGTAGCCGGTGCCGCCGGCGGTGCCGATCTTGCCGATGATCGCCAGCACGATGTCCTTGGCGGTGACGCCGGGGTTCACCTTGCCGTCCACGCGGATCAGCATGTTCTTGGCCGGCTTCTGCAACAGGGTCTGGGTGGCCAGCACATGCTCCACCTCCGACGTGCCGATGCCGAAGGCCAGGGCGCCGAAGGCACCATGGGTGGCGGTGTGGCTGTCGCCGCAGACGATGGTGGCGCCGGGCAGGGTGAAGCCCTGTTCCGGACCGACGATGTGCACGATGCCCTGGCGGACATCGTCCATCGGGAAGTAGCGGACGCCGAAGTCGCGGGCGTTCTTGTCCAGCGTCTCCACCTGGATCCGGCTTTCCTCCTCGGTGATGCCCTTGGAGCGGTCGGTGGTCGGGACGTTGTGGTCGGGCACGGCGAGAGTGGCTTCCGGACGCCGCACCTGACGGCCGGCGACGCGCAATCCTTCGAACGCCTGCGGGCTGGTCACTTCATGGACCAGATGGCGGTCGATATAGAGGATGCAGGTGCCGTCGTCCTGGCGATGCACGACGTGGCTGTCCCAGATCTTGTCGAACAGAGTGCGCGGCTTGGACATCGGAAAAACTCTCTCTCGCGGTACGACAGGCGCAGAAGAAACGGAGGCCGCACCATAGCCTTGTGTCGTGCCGGGGACAAGCATTGCGCTACGTCTGTCGTCGCAAGCCTGTCCCCCGCAATATTATGACACGGGCGGCCGAAAAGGGGCGGCCGGCGAGGGGGGTGCTCAGGGCAGCATCTTGCCGGGGTTCAGCAGACCGTTGGGGTCGAGCGTCGCCTTGATGGCGCGCAGCATGTCGAACTCCACCGGCCCCTTGATGGCCGGCATCTCGTCCTTCTTGAAGCGGCCGACGCCATGCTCGGCGGAGATCGAACCGTCGAGCTTGAAGATCACCTCGTTCACCACATGGCAGATCTCGTCCCAGCGGTCGAGATAGGCCTTGGTGTCGGCACCCTCGGGCTGGCTGAGGTTGAAGTGGATGTTGCCGTCGCCGACATGACCGAAGGGGGTCGGGCGGATGCCGGGGCAGGCCTCGGCCACCGCCGCTTCCGCCAAGTCGATGAACTCGGCGACGCGGGACACCGGGATCGACACGTCGTTCTTGATCGAGCCGCCCTCGAACTTCTGCGCCTCGACGATGGCCTCGCGGATGAACCACAGCTGCTTGGCCTGGGCGTCGGACTGGGCCAGCGTGGCGTCGGTCGCCAGTTCGGCCTCGAACGCCTCGCCGAGCGCGGTCTCCACCGTTTCCTGGAAGGCGTCGGACTTGGTGCCGGCGGTCAGCTCGGTCAGGACATACCAGGGCGACGGCTCCGACAGCGGGTCGATGGTGCCGGCGACGTGCTTCAGCGCGAAATCCAGGCAGCGGCGCGACATCAGCTCGAAGGCCGAGACGGCGTCGCCGGAGGCGGCGCGCAGGCGGGCCAGCAGCTCGATGGCCGCGGCCGGGCTGGGCACGGCGACGAAGGCGGTGATCGACTGGCGCGGGCGCGGGAACAGCTTCAGCACCGCGGCGGTGACGATGCCCAGCGTGCCCTCGGCGCCGATGAACAGGTTCTTCAGGTCGTAGCCGGTGTTGTTCTTGCGCAGCCGGCGCATGCCGTCCCAGACGCGGCCGTCGGCCAGCACCACCTCCAGCCCCAACACGAGGTCGCGGGTGTTGCCGTAGCGCAGGACATTGATGCCGCCGGCATTGGTGGAGATCAGGCCGCCGATCTGCGCCGTGCCCTCCGCCCCCAGGCTCAGCGGGAACAGGCGGTCGGCGTCGGCCGCGGCCTCCTGGATGGCGGTCAGCACCACGCCGGCCTCGACCGTCATGGTGTAGTTCAGCGTGTCGATGTCGCGGATGCGGTTCAGGCGCGACAGGCTGAGAACGATCTCGCGCCCGTCCTCATACGGGATGGAACCGCCGACGAGGCTGGTGTTGCCGCCCTGCGGCACGATCGGAATGCCGGCCTCGGCGCAAATCTTCACGACCGCCGCCACCTCGGCGGTGTTGGCCGGGCGGACCACCGCCGGGCTGTTGCCCTTGAAGCGCCCGCGCCACTCCGCAAGGTAGGGGGCCATGTCGGCGGCGTCGGTGAGGATGCCGGACGGGCCGACGATGGCGCGGATCTGGTCGAGGGCGGCGGCGACGGTCATGGCAAGGCGTCCAGGGCAGGTTGAGGGGCTTGCAATCGGTCCCTTCTAACGTCTTCGCCGACCATTTTCTATCCCTTGGCGGCCGATGCGGATCTGCGTTGCCCCAGCCGTGCGAACAGCCTGCCATCGATGGCGGCAAGGCCGCCGGCGATCAGCGCCATGCCGATCCCATGCCTCACCGCCAGCCGCTCGCCGAGAAACAGGCCGCCCAGCAGGATGGCGCTGACCGGGATCAGGAACGTGACGAGCATCAGGTTGGTCGCCCCGGCGGAAGCCAGGACGCGGAAAAAGATGACGTAGGCCAGGGCGGTGGACAGCAGGGCGATGCCGACGACGGCACCCCAGGCGGCCGTACTGGGCATCGGCAGTGTCCAGGGACGATCAACCAGCAGGGCCACCGGCACCAGCATCAGGGTGGAGGCGGTGACCTGCCCCGTCGCGGTAACCAGGGGCGACACCCCCATGCCCTTGAACCGGCGACCGAAGATGCCGGCGAAGGAATAGGACAGGGCGGCACCCAGCACCGCAAGCTGCGGCAGCAACCCGTTTCCCAGCCCGGCCAGTGCCGTCGGGCCGATCATGACCGCCACGCCGGCGAAGCCGACGAGCACCCCAGCCAGCCGGTTGCCGGTCATCTTCTCATCTCTGGTCAGGACATGCGCAACCAGGACGCCGAACAGCGGGGTGGTGGCGTTGAGGACAGAGGCGACGCCGCTGGAGATCTGCGTCTGTCCCCAGACGATAAGGCAGAAGGGAAGCAGGTTGTTCAATACACCCATGGCGAAGAAGGCGCCCCATGTCCGGCGGTCCCGCGGCATCGGCAGTCCCAGGATCCGCAACAACCCACCGAGTGCCAGGGCCGCCAGCGCGACCCGCATGGCGACGATGGTGAGCGGCGGCAATTCCCGTACGGCGATGCCGACGAAGAAAAAGGAACCGCCCCACAGGATCGAAAGCGCGACCAGGAGGCCCCAGTCGGTCAGGTCCATCGGCTTGTGGCTCGGTGCGGTCATCGGGCAGCCTCCATTGATGGCTTATGAGTGTTCGGTTGTATCCGTGTCCGGAGCTGGACATGCCGGGTTCCGGCATCCTGTACGGCGGCGTCGGCCAGTCGCGATCCGTTTCTTGCGGTGGAATTGCCATCGCCGTCGGAACGGATGTTTCAGGCGCCCGTGCCATGATCTCGGGCTTGACCCGCGCCCCCCGCCATTGGGCGGCCTTCCCTGCTCAATCGAGCTGAGCTAAAATTAACGTCCAACTCCGGTGTTGTGCAAACGAGCCTTTTTCCGAATTCAGTTGAGATTTCTTAAATCATGATGCTTTCCTTGCCCCCGCTTGCGGGCCTGCGCGCCTTCGAAGCGACCGCGCGTCATCTCAGCATGACTGTCGCCGCGCGGGAGTTGAACGTCACACCCGGCGCGGTCAGCCTCCAGGTCAAGGAGTTGGAAACGGCACTCGGCTTGCGGCTGTTCGAACGCAGGCCGCGCAGCCTCGCCTTGACCGCCGAGGGGGCGGCCTATCATGCGGCCATCCGGACCGCCTTCCGCCTGATGCGGGACGCGACCGCCGAACTCACGGCAGGGCACCGCAGGCCGGAACTGACGCTGTCCTGCACCCCGGCCTTCGCCGTTCAATGGCTGGTTCCGCGTCTGCCGCGGTTCGAGGGGGTCGCGCCCGGAATCGATGTACGGATCGGGGTCACCAACCGGCTCGTCGATTTCGCGCAGGACCGCGTCGATGTCGCCGTGCGTCACGGGCTGGGCGCCTACGAAGGCCTATGTGCCGAGCGGTTGATCGACGACGAGCTGGTTCCGGTGTGCAGCCCCGACTATTTGCGCACCGCACCGCCGGTTCGGCATCCGGCCGATCTGGCAGCCGATCCGGCAGGGGGGGCAGCGGCTCACCGGCTTCTGCATGACGAGCACCGCGGAGATTGGGCGCTCTGGTTCCGGGCCGCCGGCGTGCCGGATGCGGGCGCGGATCGCGGGCCGGTTTTCGCCGATGGCAACGGGGTGATGGAGGCTGCCAAGGCCGGATTGGGTATTGCACTGGTCCGGGACCGTTTTGCCGCCGACGATCTCGCAGCGGGGCGGCTTGTCGTCCTGTTCGACCAGCGCCTGTCGAACGGCCTCGCCTATCACCTGGTCTATCCTGGCGGGGCGGAGGAAAAGCCGGCGGTGGCCGCCTTTCTCCGCTGGATCAGGGCGGAGGCCGGCAGCGCCCTTATCCCCGCGGTGCCGCCGCCCGGCGCAGGCGGTCGTTGATCGCCAGACCCAAACCCACGTCGGGGATCGGCATGATCGCAATGCGGCGGGCGCCGCTCTGGTCAAGGCTGCGCAGGTGCGAGAACAGGTTGGCCGCGGCCTCGTTGAGGTCGCCTTCCAGGCTCAGGTTCAGCCGCGTGGTGCCGCCGAAGACGAAGCGGTCGGGGCCGAAGGTCAGGAAGGCCTCGTCCTCCTCCGCCGCCGAGGCGTTCAGGCGCACCGCGGCGTTGGGGGCGTAGTGGCTTTCCAACTGGCCGGGCGATTTCGGCGCGGTCGGATCGCCGGCCGACAGGCGGACCGGGCCGATCAGCCGTTCCATCTCGTCGGGCAGCACGGCGCCGGGGCGTAGAAGCGCCGCGTCCGGACCGGTCAGGTCGATGACGGTGGACTCCAGCCCGACCATGCATTTGCCGCCGGCGACGATGGCGTCGACCCGGTCGCCCAGGCTTTCCAGCACATGATGCGGCGTGGTCGGGCTGACGGCGCCGGAGCGGTTGGCACTGGGGGCGGCAATCGGCTTGCCGGCGGCGCGCAGGATGGCCTGGGCCACCGGGTGGTTGGGCACGCGGATGGCGATGCTGTCCAGCCCGGCGCTGACCAGCAGCGACAGGGCGGAGTTGGCCGGTCGCGGCACGACCATCGTCAGCGGGCCGGGCCAGAACTGCGTCGCCAGATCGTGGGCGCGGTCGTCGAACAGGCCCCAGGAATGGGCGGCGACCAGATCGGGGACATGGACGATCAACGGATTGAACTGCGGCCGGCCCTTGGCGGCGAAGATCGCGGCGACGGCGCGGTCGTCGGTGGCGTCGGCGCCCAGCCCATAGACCGTCTCGGTCGGGAAGGCGACCAGACGGCCAGCGCGCAGCAGGTCGGCCGCACGGGCGATGCCGGCGGCGGTGGCCGGGATCAGCGCCGGGCGCTTCTCACCGGTATCGGGTGCGGAATGATCGGTCACGGCGTCTTTCTAGCCCGTGCAGCACCGGTGTCAATTCGCGCGGTTGCACCGGTGCCATGCCCAAGGTTATGAGGGGAGTGCGCAATCAACCAACACAACATGATGGGTGCGGGCATGACGGGCAAGGTCTTCACCGTGGCGCAGCAGAAAGGCGGCGCCGGCAAGACCACGCTGGCGGCCCATCTCGCCATCGCCTGGGCGCAGCTCGGCCACAAGGTCGCCACCGTGGACATCGACCCGCAAGGCAGCCTGACCCGCTGGCATGCCGTGCGGTCGGAGGCCACCGGCGGCGAGCCCGGCTTCACCCATGTGCAGATCACCGGCTGGCGCACCCAGGCCGAGGTGGAGAAGCTGGCCCGTGCCCACGACATCGTGGTGATCGACAGTCCGCCCCACGCCCAGACCGAGGCGCGCATCGCCGTCCGCGCCGCCACGCTGGTGGTGGCGCCGGTGCAGCCGAGCCCAATGGATCTGTGGGCGGTGCATCCGACCATCGATCTGGCGGCGCAGGAGAAGCGCAGGCTGCTGCTGGTGCTGAACCGGGTGCCGCCGCGCGCCCGCATCGCCGACGAACTGGTCGGCAAGGTGCATGAGCTGGTCGCGCCGCCGGCGGTGGAACTGGCGACGGCGCAGGTCGGCAACCGAACCGCCTATGCCGGCACGTTGATGACCGGGCTTTCGGTGACGGAGGCCGCACGCAAGACCCAGGCGGCGGTAGAAATGCAGGCGCTGGCGGAAGAGATTTTGCAGCGGGTTTGAGGGGGCGGGTTTGAGGGGGCGCTCTTCGCAGAGTCCGCCCCCGCTCAACCTCAGTCCTTGAACTCGCCCATCGCCGACTGGATGTAGTTGGGCAGACCGATGTCGTCGATCAGGCTCAACTGGGTTTCCAGATAGTCGATGCGCTCTTCCGACTCTTCCAGCAGTTCGGACAGCTCGTCACGCGACACGTAATCGGCCTTCTCCTCGCACACCGCGATGGCGTGGGCGATGCGGTCGCGGGCCTCGCGCTCGGCGGCGAGGTCGCTGGACAGGATCTCCGGCACATCCTCGCCGATGCGCAGCTTGCCGAGGTCCTGGAGGTTGGGGATCGCCTCGATGAACAGGATGCGTTCGATGATCTCGTCGGCACTCTTCATCACCTCGATGGAGGCGTGATACTCCCACTTGCCCAGTGCCCTGACGCCCCAGTTCTTCAACATGCGGGCGTGCAGGAAATACTGGTTGATCTGCGTCAGCTGGTCCTTCAGGACGATCTGAAGCTGGACGATGACGTCGCTGTTGCCTTTCATGGTCGCTCCTCCGAGGCTCAGGTGGGGAAGCCGCCCATGGCCGACTGCAGGTAATTCTGCAGGCCGAGCATGTCGATCAGGCCAAGCTGCTGTTCCAGCCAGTGGGCATGGTCTTCCTCGGTGTCGACCAGCAGTTCCAGCAGGATGCGGCGGGTGTCATAGTCCTTCACCTGCTCGCAATAGGCGATTGCCTCCTTGAGCGCGGCCACCACCTCATATTCGAGGGTCAGGTCGTTGCGCATCATCTCCGGCACGGTCTTGCCGATGTGAATCGGGTCGCGGCTGGCGACGTCGGGCGTGCCCTCCAGGAACAGGATGCGGCGGATCAGCTTGTCGGCGTGCTCCAGCTCTTCCACCCGCTCGTGCGAGATGCGCTCGCTCAGCGCCTTGAGGCCCATGTCCTCCATGCTGCGGGCATGGGACAGATACTGGTCGGCTGCGCTCAGCTCACCGGTGAGCAGCTTGTTCAAACGGTCCAGGACCCCTTGATCGCCTTGCATGATGCGATACTCCGAAATAGACGATTTGTCGCACCTTGGCACAGCTGAAGGACTCGCACAATAAAAATCTCCCTTTGAAACAAAGATGTAGTTGATAGTCACTATCAATTGGCATGGAATGGCCTGCCAAAAATACAGTCAGGGCCGGACTCCTGTTTTGCGAATCAATGTCAATTGCGTTTGGGGAGGATTTCCCCGAAATCTCCGGCCGGCGCTCGGGGTTTTGACTTGTGGCGGTGCGGAGATGCTTGAGCGGGAGAACGGGCCGGCCCGTATGCCGGTTCCACTCATGGCAATCGGGGCCGCCGCATTGAGGCAGGGGCCGTTCCGTGCTAACAGACCGCGGGAATTCTCCGCCCTTCATTCCAACGACAGCCGGATTGCGGCCATGACGACGACCACCTCCTCGGCTCCCGCCTCGGAGTTCCTGCGCACCCTTCAGGATCGCGGGTTCATCCACCAGTGCACCGATTTCGCCACGCTGGACGAGCGTGCGACGAAGGGGCCGATCGTCGCCTATATCGGCTTCGACTGCACCGCCGACAGCCTGCATGTCGGCAGCCTGCTGCCGATCATGATGCTGCGCTGGCTGCAGAAGACCGGCCACAAGCCGATCGTCCTGATGGGCGGCGGCACCACCAAGATCGGCGACCCGTCGGGCAAGGACGAGGCGCGCCAACTGCTGACCGACGAGGTCATCGCCAACAACATGGCGGGCATCAAGCGCATCTTCGGCCGCTACCTGACCTTCGGGGATGGGCCGACCGATGCGGTGATGGCGAACAACGCCGACTGGCTGGACGAGCTGAAATACATTCCGCTGCTGCGCGACATCGGCCGGCATTTCACCATCAACCGGATGATGAGCTTCGAGTCGGTCAAGTTGCGGCTGGACCGCGAGCAGCCGCTGACCTTCCTGGAATTCAACTACATGATTCTCCAGGCCTACGATTTCGTGGAGCTGAAGCGCCGCTACGGCTGCACCCTGCAGATGGGCGGGTCGGACCAGTGGGGCAACATCGTCAACGGCGTCGAGCTCGGCCGCCGCACCGACGGCGCCGACCTGTTTGGCCTGACCACGCCGCTGCTGACCACCTCGTCGGGCGCCAAGATGGGCAAGACGGCAGCCGGTGCTGTCTGGCTGACCGCCGACAAGCTCAGCAGCTATGATTTCTGGCAATACTGGCGCAACACCGAGGATGCCGACGTCGGCCGCTTCCTGCGCCTCTACACCGAGCTGCCGCTGGACGAGGTCGCCCGGCTGGAGAGCCTGCAGGGCGCCGAGATCAACGAGGCCAAGAAGATCCTCGCCAACGAGGTGACGAAGCTCGCCCATGGCGAGGAGGCCGCGCTGGAGGCCGCCGAGACAGCGCGCCGGGCCTTCGAGGAAGGGGCTGCGGCCGAGGGGCTGCCCAGCATCGAGGTCGCCCGTGCCGATCTGGAGGCCGGCCTGCCGGTGGTGGACCTGCTGGTGTCGGCCGGTCTGGCCGCGTCGAAGGGCGAGGCGCGCCGCCTGATCAAGGGCGGTGGCGCCAAGCTGAACGACGGGCCGATTGCCGACGAGACGGCGAAGGCGACCGTCGCGGACCTGAACGCCGACGGTGTGGTGAAGCTCAGCGCCGGCAAGAAGCGCCATGCGCTGGTGAAGGTGTTGTAAGGCAGAGGCGGGTGGGGGCGCCCGGGCGCCCCTTCACCGCATGTGCGACTCCGGCGGCGGCTTTGTGTCCGGCGTCGGCGTGCCGTCGCCGCCTAGGAAGAACAGGTTGCGCAGGAAGCCCGGCGCCAGCACCGCCAGCGGGTTGACCGACACGTCCGGGTCGGACAGCGGTCCCTGGACATGCCAGGTGGCGGAGAAGATGCCCTGGCCCTCGCCGCCGCTCAGCACGTCGCCCAGCAGCGGGATCTGGCCGATCAGGCGGTTCAGGCCATAGACCGGGACGATGGTGCCCTGGAGGTTGGCGGTTTCCGTCTCCAGGTCGATCTGCCCCTCCAGCGTCAGGCCGAGCGCCGAGCCGGAGGTGCGCAGGTCCTTGAGAGTCAACAGGCGGCCCTCCTTGCGAAAATCCGCCGACATGCGGCCGAAAGCGACGCCCTTGCCGCCACCCAGCAGCTCGGCGAAGCCGGACGGCGAGATGGCGTTCAGGATGCGCGCCAGGGCTGGCACGTCGATCAGGGTGTAGTCGCGGATCTCCGCCTTGCCAAGAATGGCCGCATCGGCCCGCGGCTCGGCCGACCGGCCGGTCAGGGTCAGCCGCCCGCCGCGCATGCGGTCATTCAGATCCATCGCCTGCAAAGCCGACCCCAGATCCTCGGCATTGATCGCAAGGTCGTAGATGCCCTGCGGACCCGGCCGCCATTTCAGCGACACGCCGCCGCCTTCGCTGCGGCCGGTGAGGTCCAGCAGGGTCCAGGCGGTGGCGTCCCGTTTCATCGATCCCGCAACCTGCCGCAGCCGCCGGCCGTCGCCGAACACCACCGAGTCGAACTTGATGGCAATGTCCAGCGGGGTCTTGCGGCCGTCGTCGGTGGGTGACGGCGGTTTTTTCGGCGGCGGCGCAACCGCGCCCTCGCCGGACGGCGTCTTGCCGGTCAGGCCGCGGGCATCCAGGCTGGTGCCGGCGATGGTCCCGGCATAGCCGCCGGGAGGGCCGCCGGGCTTCGCCGGGGGCAGCACGGTCAGGTCGGCGCGCAGGTCGGTCTGCCCCAGCTTGAAGCTGGGGGTCTGCACCCGCGCCACCCGCTTGCCGCCGTCGGCCAGTTCCAGGTTGGTGACGGCCTTCAGTCCGCCGGCATCGACGGTCAGGTTGCTGATGCGGGCCGGACGGTCCTTGTCGAACTCCAGCGTCAGCTTGCCGGTGCCGGGCTTGCCGGGCGGCTTGGCCCAGCCGAGTTCCTCGATGGACAGCCGGGTCTTCTCCAGATTCAGGGTGCCGGTCAGCAGCAGCTTGTGCTTGCGGTCCACCGTGAACAGGATGTCCGCCCCGAAGGGGCCCTGCACCCGGTCTTCCAGATCGATGCCATGGGCGCGCAGATCGTCGGCGGTGGCGTCGCCCTTCACCGCGATGCGGGTGCGCGGGCCCTTGGCGGCACTGTCGAAGGATTCATTCCAGTCGATGCTGACCGGGATGCCGTCCAGCTTGGTGGCGCCCTTGATCTGCATCGCCTTGAGGTCGAGCGCCAGCGACAGCTCGCCGTCGGTGGCGTTCATCCCGGCCGCCACCTTTTCCACCCCGACCTTATGCAGCTTGCCGGTCACGTCGAGGTCGAGCTGCTCCACCTTCAGGTCGGCCAGCAGCGGGAAGGCGAAATGCAGCTTCGCCTCGGCCGTGCCCTGGGTGCGCGCCGGGTCCATCTCCAGCTTGGTGGGATAGCCCAGCGGCGGCATGTCGATCAGGGTCAGGATGGAGCGCACCGGTCCCTGCACCGGCAGGCGGATGTCCATAGTCTCCTTGCCGACGTCCAGCCCGCCGATCACCACCTTGCCCTCACCGACCTCGATATCGCCCGACTTCGCATCGGCGATCCGCCCGCCCTTGGTCTGGACGGTGAAGGTCTTGCCGTCGGTCGTCGCCTCGACACCGGCGCCGGTGACCGGCGTCAGGTTGTGGAAATAGCGGACGCTGATGTCCTCGCCGGCGATGGTGGCAAGGAAGCGCGTCTGCTCGGGCGGTCCTGACCCGTCGAGCGGCACGGACAGCGCCGCCTCCGCCCGCGCCTGCGTCACCGTTCCATGCGACAGGTTGCGGGTCACCCACTCGCGCGCATTGGGACCGGCGACGGTGGGCCAATAACGGCGAAGCTCGTCCAGCGCCACGCCGCGGGCGGTCGCCTGCGTCTCCACCGCCATGCGGTCGCCCTGGCGCCGGGCGGTGGCGGTGGCTTCCACCCGCGGCTGCGGCCCGCCGGCCTCGCCCAGCACCGCCTCGAACCCGTCCAGCTCGATGCGGTCGCGGTCGCCATGCAGGCGCAGCCGGGCCGAGTCCACGGGCACCGGCCCTTCGAACAGGTCGGGGCGCAGCAGCCGGCCGCGGTCGGCTGCGATGTCGGCCTTGCCGGCGGTCGGCTGGAACGATGGATCGAAGGCCACCTCCACCATGCCCGACAGCGGCAGGTCCGCTGCCTTCAGCGGCGCCAGCACCGGGGCGAGATCGGCGAAAGCGGCAGGGACGACACCGGTCAGCCGTGCGGTTGCCCGACCGTCCTTGTCCACCCCCTGCTGCCCCGACAGCTCCAGCCCGGCGGTGCGTCCCCCGGCGGTCAGCGACAGGCGGGCCTGGAGGTCGCGGCCACTGTCGCTTTCGGCCAGCTGGCCCTGGGCGTTCAGCGCCAGCGGTTCGCCGCCGTTCGGCGCGCCGGCCTTCAGCGACAGATCCTCGACCCGCAGCCGCCGGCCCGGAACGTCCAGCTTGCCGCGCAGGGCAAGGCTCTGCACGGCGACCGGCTCCGGGCGCAGCGCGGGCAGGGCGACGGTGCCGGCGCCTCCGCGCAGGTTCAGGTCGACCGCCAGGGGTTCGAAGCGGCGGTCGAGCCGCGCGGTGACCGTGCCGGACAGCGGCAGCTTCACCGCCGACAGCGGCGCCAGGGCCGGTCCGAACTCTGCCATCGCCGCCGGTTCCAGCCCGTCGACCGACATCGTCAGGTCGCTGGTGGTGTCGGCGATGTTGTAGCGGCCGGCGGCGGAAACGGTCACGGCGCGCTGGGGCGTCGTTCCACCGGCATTGCCGAGGTCCAGCGTCACGCGGGCACGGCCCCGGGCGCCGTCGGCATCCCGGGTCAGCACCATGTCTGCGCGGGTGGCGTGCCAAGCCAGATCGAGCATGCGGTTCTCGACCCGCAGGTCGGCTCCCGTCACCGACAGCCGGCGCAGCAGCCCCAGCGGCCGGTCGATGTCGGGCGGCCGGCGCAGGCTTTCGAGCGCCTCGTCGATCAGGTCGGGGCCGCCGTCGTCGGCCTTGCGGGTGGACTGCGCATCCGACCGCACGTCGAAGGCGAGGCTGCCGTCGGCCCGGCGCAGCACGGACAGGCGCGGCCTGACCAGATCCAGGCGCGTCGGCGACAGCGTGCCGCGGAACAGGGCCGGGATGGAGAAGCCGATGCCCATCTCCGGCACCGCGGCGAGTTCCGTCCCATCGGCATTCAGCGCCTGCACCCGGCGGGCGCGCAGGTCGAGACGGCGGCCCGACGCCTCAAGCCCGTCCTCTTCCTCCAGCGACAGCACCAGCTCGCCGATGTCGACCTGGAAGCGGCCGTCGCGGTCGCTCAGCGCCTGTTCGACATAGGGGATCAGCGGGTCGAGCGCGACCGGTCCCTGCGACAGGCGCCAGGCGAACAGCCCGCCGGCCGCCAGCGCCACGGCGCCGATTCCGGTCAGCGACAGGCCGAGAATCTTCGCGGTGCGCCGGATCATCGGGCACCGTCGGCAAGAGAGGGCGAATCGGCCCGATTGACCTTCCCGCCTGAGACGTGCAGCTTTCTGCACATGTTTTGAGCAGGAAAGACCGCCGTCATGTGCAGCCCCGCCCTTGGCCCCATCGCGTTCTCAAGCCCCTTGCCGAAGCCCTTCGACAGCGCGCAGGCGGCGCTGGGAATGGAGCGCTGGCGCCAGCAGGCCGCCGCGGCGGAGCCGGAGACCCGCGCCTGGGCGGAAGCCTTCGCCGATTCGGAGACCGGCCGGGCGCTGATCGGGGCGGTGTGCGGCAACAGCCCGTATCTCGGCCACAGCCTGACGCGGGAGTTGCCCTTCGTCGCCCGTACGATGCAGGACGGCTTCGACGACAGCTTCGCCGCGCTGATCGCCGCCCTCCATGCCGAGCATGACGAGGAGAAGTCGATGGACCGGCTGATGGCCGGCCTGCGGGTGGCGAAGCGGCGGGCGGCGCTGCTGATCGCGCTGGCCGACATCGCCGGCGCATGGCCGCTGTTCCGCGTCACCGGCGCCCTGTCGGAACTGGCGGAGACGGGGGTCCAGCTGGCCGCGAATTTCCTGCTGCGCCGCGCCGGAGAGGCGGGGACGCTGACGCTGCCGGATCCGCAGCGACCGTGGGTCGGTTCGGGCCTGATCGTTTTGGGCATGGGTAAGCTTGGCGGGCGCGAACTCAACTATTCCAGCGACATCGACCTGATCGTCCTGTACGACGACGCTGTTGTGCAGACGCCCCAGCCGGACAACCTCGCGCGAACCTTCATCAGGCTCGCACGCGATCTTGTCCGCATTATGGATGAACGGACCAAGGACGGCTACGTCTTCCGCACCGACCTTCGGCTTAGGCCCGATCCCGGCGCGACGCCGCTGGCGGTTTCCGTCTCCGCGGCCGAAATTTATTACGGCAGCGTCGGACAGAACTGGGAGCGCGCGGCGATGATCAAGGCCCGCCCCATCGCCGGCGATCCCGAGGCGGGCGCCTCCTTCCTCCGCTTCCTGGAGCCCTTCGTCTGGCGCCGCAACCTGGATTTCGCCGCCATCCAGGACATCCATTCGATCAAGCGCCAGATCAACGCCCACAAGGGCCACCGCGAGGTGACGGTCAACGGCCACGACATCAAGGTCGGCCGCGGCGGCATCCGCGAGATCGAGTTCTTCGCCCAGACCCAGCAGCTGATCTTCGGCGGGCGCGACCCGCGGGTGCGAATCGCCCCGACCCTGATGGCGAACGAGGCGCTGCGCGATGTCGGCCGGGTGCCGCCGCAGACGGTGGAGGAGCTTGCCGGGGCCTATCATTTCCTGCGCCGTGTCGAACATCGGATCCAGATGATCGACGATCAGCAGACCCACCGTATTCCCTCCGACGATGCCGGGGTGGCGCATCTGGCGACCTTCCTCGGCTATGACGACCCCGCCACCTTCCGGGCGGAGCTGCTGGCGACGTTGGGGCAGGTGGAGGACCGCTACGCCGAGCTGTTCGAGGAGGCGCCGTCGCTCTCCGGCCCCGGCAATCTGGTCTTCACCGGCACCGACCCCGATCCGGGCACGGTGGAGACGCTGACGGGCATGGGCTTTGCCGACCCGGCGCGCGTCATCAACGTGGTGTCGGCCTGGCATCGTGGCCGCTACCGCGCCACCCGGTCCGGCCGCGCGCGGGAACTGCTGACCGAGATGACGCCGGCCCTGCTGAGCGCGCTGTCCAAGACGCCGGCCCCCGACTCGGCGCTGATGAACTTCGACGATTTCCTCGGCAAGCTGCCGGCCGGCGTCGGGCTGTTTTCCCTGTTCGTCGCCAATCCCTGGCTCTTGGAGCTGGTGGCGGAGATCATGGGGATCGCGCCGCAGATGGCGCAGACCCTGTCGCGCAACCCGTCGCTGCTCGACGCCGTGCTGTCGCCGGACTTCTTCGATCCGCTGCCGGGCAGGGAGGACGGGCTTGCTGACGACCATGCCCGCGTGATGGCGGCGGCCCGCGATTTCGAGGATGCGCTGACCCTGTCGCGGCGCTGGACCAACGACCAGCGGTTCCGTGCCGGGGTGCATATCCTGCGCGGCATCACCGATGGCGACCGCTGCGGCGCCTTCCTGGCCGATCTGGCCGACATCGTCGTGCCCGACCTCGCGCGCCGGGTGGAGGAGGAGTTCGCCCAGCGCCACGGCCATATCCCCGGCGGCGCCTGGGTGGTGGTGGCGATGGGCAAGCTGGGCAGCCGGCAGCTGACCATCACGTCCGACATCGACCTGATCGTCATCTACGACGTGGCGCCGGGACAAGGCGGCGGTCCCCGCCTGTCCGATGGCACGAAGCCGCTGTCGCCCAACGAGTATTACATCAAGCTGACCCAACGCCTGACCAACGCCATCACTGCACCGATGGGCGACGGTCGCCTCTACGAGGTCGACATGCGGCTGCGCCCGTCGGGCAATGCCGGGCCGCTCGCCACCTCGCTGGACGCCTTCCTCAAATATCAGGCGACCGACGCCTGGACCTGGGAGCATATGGCCCTGACCCGCGCCCGGGTGATCGGCGGCGATGCGGAGCTGGCCAAGCGGGTGTCGGAGGCCATCCGCTCGGTGCTGACGGCACCGCGCGATGCCGACCGGCTGCTGAGGGACGTGGCCGACATGCGGCGGCGGATCGAGAAGGAGTTCGGGACGGCCAATGTCTGGAACGTCAAATATGCCCGCGGCGGCCTGATCGACATCGAGTTCATCGCCCAGTACCTGCAACTGCGCTTCGGCCATGAGCGGCCGGACATCCTGCACATCGGCACCGCCAAGGCGTTGGGATGCGCCGCCCGGACGGGCGCGCTGGCGCCGGATGTGGCCGAAGATCTGGAAACGACTCTGCGGTTGTGGCGGCGGGTGCAGGGCTTCCTGCGTCTGACCACCGCCGGGGTGCTCGACCCCAACCAGGTATCGCCCAGCCTGCTGGCCGGGCTGGTCCGCGCCGCCTTTCCTGACGAGCGTGAGCCTGGCGCTGTTGACTTCCCCGAACTGGACCACAGAATCCGTGCCGTCGCCGCCCGAGCCCATGGTCATTTCAAGGCCCTGGTCGAGGAGCCGGCGGGCCGTCTGGCCCCACCCGCCACCACGCCTCCGGCCTGAGACCTCGTTTCCCGGCCGGCAAGAAGAAGGATAGTCAAGCAGTCATGACCGTAGACGTCGGATCGCCCGCCCCGGATTTCACCATGCCGACCGACGGCGGGGGCAGCGTCACGCTGTCGGCCCTGCGCGGCAAGCCGGTGATTTTGTATTTCTACCCGAAGGACGACACGTCGGGCTGCACCTCGGAGGCCTGTGGCTTCCGCGACCAGCTGCCCGACTTTTCCGCCGTCGATGCGGTGGTGATCGGCGTGTCCAAGGACAGCGTCGCCAGCCACGACAAGTTCAAGGCGAAACATGAGCTGACCTTCACGCTGGCGTCGGACACCGACGGCGCCGTCTGCGAGGCCTATGGCACCTGGGTCGAGAAGAGCATGTACGGCCGCAAGTATATGGGCATCGACCGCGCCACCTTCCTGATCGACAAGGACGGCGTGGTGCGCAACGTCTGGCGCAAGGTGAAGGTCACCGGCCATGTCGCGGCGGTGCTGAAGGCCGTGCAGGCACTCTAGTGTGATCGGCTCAAGCGAAATCGCCTGAAGCGCGAATCGCACGGAAAATCAAAAAGTTAGAGGCTGTCCGACGCTTCAGTGCCACCGGACAGCCCCTAACCTTAAGCGGAAGGGCGGGGCGCCTTTTTCTCCCGGTTCGGACCGGAGGGGAAGACGCTCCGCCGGCCCGGCTATTCCGCCGGCGTGTGGGCGTACGCCACAAGGGTATTTTTAGAATCGCCCCAAACCTGCCTACACTTCGTGCATTCCGGCACCAGAGGCCGCGCAACCCACCGCGGTTTTGGTCCTTCGGCTGCCCCCAGGGATGCACATGCCATGAACGTTGCGAACATTGCCCGGCGCCTCGTCGCCGGAGAGCTTCACTATGCGCTGGGCCGGTTCGAATCGGTCCGGCGTGGGTACAGCGCCCTGCGCCGCCTGTCCCCGCGGTCGCGCCAGCGGGCTCCGGCCGGCCCGCCCATCGCCCTGCCTCCGCTGCCGGCCACCCTGTTCGCTGGCCAGACGGTGGAGCGCGCGCTGGGCGACCTGCGACGCGACTCGATCGCGTTCGGTTTCGACCTGCCCTGGTCGATGGTCGAGGAGATGGTGGACTTCGCCACCCACTCTCCCCTGCAACGGCGGCTGCGCGACGACCGCGTGTTCTACCGCCACAACGTTCACAAGGGCCGGCTGGAGGATGGATCGCCCGCGGTGATGGGCATCGTCCCCGATCCGCTGGACTGTCCGGCGGTGCGCCGGGTCTGCCGCGATCCGCTGCTGATGGAGTGTGCCGGTAAGTTCCTGGGCTTTCCCGCCACCAAGATCATCCCGCGCCTGTTCTGGAGCTTCGTCACCGACGCCACCGACGACGAGCGCCGCCAGCTGGGCCAGACCATCGACTGGCATTTCGACGTCCACGACTTCCATTTCTGTTCGGCGCAGTTCTACCTGACCGATGTCGGGCCGGGCGCCGGGGAGCATGCGCTGGTCCGTGGCAGCCATCACGGCAAGTCGCTTCGCATGCTGATGGGCTCCGCCAACGTCCGCGACGAGCAGCTGTTCACCCACTTCGACCGCGACCGTGTCCTGGTGGTGGAAGGGCCGGCCGGCACCGGCTTCCTGGAGGACACCTCCTGCTACCACCGGGCCACCCCTCCGGCCAGCCGCGAGCGGCTGATGCTGCAGCTCTGGCTCAGCTGAGCTAGACTGCTCCGCATCGTCACAGGGGATGCGGATCGGATGATGGAAGCGAAGGAGGGGCTGCGCACGGTCGTCGGCCTGATGAGCGGCACGTCGATGGACGGCATCGACGCCGCTCTGCTGCGCACCGACGGCCGTGACCGGGTAGAGGCGGTGGACTTCCTGACCATCCCCTATGATGACGGCTTCCGCGCTCAGCTGCGCGGTTGCCTTGGCAGGACGGACCGTAGCGGTCCGGTGGCGGCGGTCGAGCGCGACCTGACCGACGCCCATGCCGACGCGGTGCGCCGCCTGCTCGACAAGGCGGGCGTCGCGGCGGCGGCGGTCGAGCTGATCGGCTTCCACGGCCACACCATCCACCATGATCCGGACCGGCGGATCACCAGCCAGATCGGCGACGGCGCCCGTCTGGCCGCAGCGACCGGCATCGCCGTGGTCGATGATTTCCGTAGCGCCGACGTCGCCGCGGGCGGGCAGGGGGCGCCGCTGGTTCCGCTGTTCCACCGGGCGCTGGCCCATGGGCTGCCGCGCCCGCTCGCCGTCCTCAACATCGGCGGCGTCGCCAATGTCAGCTGGATCGGTCCCGACCCGCAGGAGGGGGAGGCCGATGTGGTCGCCTGCGACACCGGGCCGGGCAATGCCCTGATCGACGACTGGGTGCTGCGTCATGGGCTTGGCCGCTTCGATGCCGGCGGGGCGCTGGCGGCACGCGGCCGGGTCGATGCCGCGGCTCTGGCTGCGCTGATGGCCCATCCCTATTTCGGCCGTCCGGCGCCCAAGTCGCTGGACCGTGACGCTTTCGATCCGGCGCCGGTGGCGGCATTGACCCCGGAGGATGGAGCCGCCACCCTGACCGCCTTCACCGCCGAGTCGGTTGCCCGTGTCGTCTCGCACCTGCCGGCGGCGCCTGTGCGCTGGCTGGTCTGCGGCGGCGGGCGCCACAACGCCACGCTGATGGCGATGCTGGCCGAACGGTTGGGCGTGCCCGTTCTTCCGGCCGACACCGTCGGCTGGGACGGCGACGCGCTGGAGGCGCAGGCCTTCGGCTATCTCGCCGTGCGCAGCAGGCTGGGGCTGCCGCTCAGCCTGCCGGCGACCACCGGGGTGCCGGTGCCGATGCGCGGCGGCGTATTCCATCCAGTCGCCTGATTTTCCCGGTCGGCGGGCAGGGCGTCGCGGCTGCGGGCCGTCGCCAGCAGAACCAGCGCGGCGAAGGGCACAAGCCAGATCACGCGGTTCTGATAGCGGTCATGGACGGCCGACAGCCCGCCGGTGACGACGGCGTTCAGCGTCAGCCCCAGCCCGATCACCAGAATCAGCATCCGCACCCGCCCGTCCACCCTCCGCCAGCGCCCCAGCCCGAGCGCGGCCAGCCCAAGAACGCCGAGCGACAGCGACAGATCCTGGACCAGAGCCAGCCCGTCGCGGGGAAAGCGCTGCCGCGTTTGCAGAGACCGGTCGAAAGCGTCATAGACCGGTGCCGGGAAACGGCTGAACAGGCGGCGGGTCAGCGGTTTGACCGGGTCGTTGAGGGTGTCGTCGGGCTGAACCTCCATGAACTGGGTCGCGGCATTCGCCAGCCCATGTTCGGCGACCGCGGCCGGACGGCTGGCGATGGTGTCGTGTGCAATCTCCGCCGCCTCCGCCACGAATCGCGGTTGATCGCCGAAGCGGCGGCGGGCGCCGTCGGGATGCCAGAGGAAATAGTCGGAGGTGACGTAGCCGGGCGCGCTGCGGTCCAGCGTATCGAGGCTGCCGCACAGCAGGTAATCGCGGCTGCGGCAGGCCTCCGTCAGATAGTCGCGCGCCGGACCGTCGCCGATCAGCCGGGCGAGCAGGAAGACAGGGGAGCTTTCGGACAGCACCGGCCGTCCGGCGGTCAGCAGGTTGGAGCCGGTCAGCAGCCCGATAGCCAACACCATCGGCAGCAGCACCCCCCAGGCCAGCGACCGCAGCATGGCGCGGTCCTGCCACAGCGCCCAGACCCCGAGCAGGACGATCATTCCGCCCAGGATCGCCAGATGGCTGAGATGGGAGACGATCATCCCGGTGAGGGCCGCAACGGTCAGCAGCCGCTGAAGGACGGTCAGGACCGGCCAACGGACGGCGACGACATAGACCAGCAGGATCACCAGCCCGGTCAGGAAGTCCGGCATGATCGTCGCGGCGTGCAGTGAGAGGCTGGTTGTCAGCCCCAGCACCGCGGCGATGCCGAGGAACAGGTCCGGCCGGTCCGGTGCTCCCGCCGCACTCAGGGCCGCGCGCAGGACCGCCGCCGCCAGGGTGCCCTGGGCGAGCGGGATCAGCCAGACGCCCCAGCCGCCGGCGAAGGGCAGCAGGAACAGCATGTAGCCGAAGGGCCGCAGGAAGAAAATGTTGGACGATGGGAGGCCGTGTGGCGACGGGTCCGGCGGCGGCGTCCAGGCGGGTTGGGCCGCCCGGTGCAGGATGTTGAAGGCCGACTCCAGATAACCCGGCGTGTCGTCGAAGGTCAGCGGAAAGCCGTTCAGCACCAGCAACGGTGCGCCGATCAGGACGCCTGCCAGGGCGATCGTCAGGAAAGTGATCGGGGCGGGCGAAATCCAGGATGCGTTCCAGAAGCGCATGGGCGCCTTCCAGCCATGGCGGTGGATGCGCGGAGGATGGCCGTCCCCGTTGCGGCGCACAACGGATCGGGGGTGGTAGAGCGGGGCCGTGGGGCGGCGCTTCCGGGCATGACCCCGGCGGCGGGATAGTCCGTCAGCCGGGGGGCGTTGCGGCCGATTCCAAAAGTTCGGCCAGTGCCGCCTGCTGGTCGACCCCACGGAAGTCGGTCTTGCGCTCCATCGCGGCGGCGAGGCGGCGGCGGTACTCGGTGCGCGGAATCTCGACGGCGCCGAACCGGCTCAGATGCTCGGTCACGAACTGGGTGTCGAGCAGGGCGAAACCCGCGGCGCGCAGGCGGGCGACCAGATGGACCAGCGCCACCTTGCTGGCCCCGGTCTCGCGGCTGAACATGCTCTCGCCGAAATAGGCGCCGCCGATCGCCACCCCGTACAGCCCGCCGGCCAGCCGGCCGTCGCGCCAGCATTCCACGCTGTGGGCGAAGCCGGCATCGAACAGATCGCCATACAGGCGGACGATGTCGTCGTTGATCCAGGTCTTCGGCCGCTCCTCCGTCGCTTCGGCGCAGCCCTCGATCACCGCGCGGAAGGCGCTGTCGAAGCGCAGTTCGAATGGACAGCGCCGCAGCGTCTTGCGCAGGCTGCGCGCCACGTGGAAGCCGTCCAGCGGCAGGATGCCGCGGCGTTCCGGATCGAACCAGTGAAGCTCCCGCGATTCGGCGCTTTCGGCCATCGGGAAGATGCCGGCGGCATAGGCGCGCAGCAGAATCGGGGCGGACAGGGTAAACATGCCGGTCACTATACCCTCTGCTGGGACGGAACGCGCAAACGTTCGGCACAGTGAGATTTGGCCGGGTGATGCCGGTGTCGAGACCCCGCGACAGAAACATCCTTCCATGGTATGCAACGCAGGGAAGCATAGTCCTGGGGGAAGACCGTCATGAGAAGCGCTGCCGCCGTCATCCTGTCCGTTCTGGTTGCCGGACTGTTCGCCGCGAGCCCCTCCTGGGCGCAGAGGCGGGCGGAGCCGGGCAGCTTCGACTACTACATCCTGTCGCTGTCTTGGACGCCGACCTACTGCGCCCGTGACAAGAACGGTCCCGATCCCGACCAGTGCGGCGACCGGAAATACGGCTTCGTCGTCCATGGCCTGTGGCCGCAGTACAATGACGGCAGCTATCCCGCCACCTGCACCCGCGACCGCAACCTGCCCAAGGCGGTGGTGGACCAGACCATGCCGGTGATGCCGAGCGTCGGCCTGATGATGCATGAATGGCGCAAGCACGGGACCTGCTCCGGCCTGACCGCCACCGACTATTTCGCCAAGCTGCGCGCCGCCGCGGCCAAGGTGGCGATCCCCGATACGATCAAAGCGCCCGGCCCGACCGTGCCGGCGACCCAGGTGGAGCGGCTGTTCCTCGACGCCAATCCCGGCCTGACGGCGGAAGGGGTGGCGGTCATCTGCTCCCGCCGCGATGTGTCGGAGGTGCGGGTCTGTCTGAACAAGGAGCTGGACTTCGTCGCCTGCGGGCAGAAAGTGGTCGACCGCTGCCGCGACCGCGACGCCGCGCTGTCGGCCGATGTCGCGCCGTCGCAGCCGCGCCGCAGCATGGCGCCCCCGGCGACTCCGGCCCTGCCGCCGGCTCCCGCCCCAGCTCCGGCCAGCCTCGGCGCCCCGGTGCGGTAAGGCTCAGCGGCCGTCCGGTTCGCTCGCCAGCGCCGCCATCGCCGCCGGGATTTCCGCCAGCAGTTCGCGGGCGAGGAAGCCCAGCGGGCCGATGCGGCGGGTCAGGCGGTTGCCGGCCTCGCCATGCAGGTAGACGCCCCAGATTGCGGCCTGCGCCGGGCTGGCGCCGCGGGCCAGCAGGCCGGTGACGATCCCGGCCAGCGTGTCGCCGGACCCGGAGGTCGCCAGCCCCACCGTGCCGCCACGGTAGGCCCAGGCGCGGCCGTCCGGGGCGACGATGCGGGTGCAGCTTCCCTTCAACGCCACCACCGCCTTCAGCCGCTCCGCCGCCGCCCTCGCGCATCCGAGCGGATCGGCATCCACCTGCTCCCGCGAGCAGCCGAGCAGTCCCGCCATCTCGCCGGCATGGGGGGTGATCACCACGCGTCCCTCATGACGGTGCAGAGCAGCCGCGTTCCGGCGCAACCCGGCCAGCGCTCCGGCATCCAGCACGAAGCGCGGCCCGTCCTCGCCCGCCTCGAGATGGGTCAGCAGCTCTGCGGTCAGGTCGGCGACAGCCGCCTCGTCCATCATCCCGGGACCGATCAGCACCGTGTCGCAGCGCGACGCGCGCTCGGCCAGCATTCTGGCCGAATCGGGGGCGATCTCACCTTCGGCGGTCTCGGGCAGCCCGGCGACCAGCGCCTCGGGCAGGGCGAGGCCCAGATGGGGCGCGATGCTGGCCGCAGTGGCGATCTGCAGCTTGCCGGCCCCTGCCCGCAACACGCCGATCCCGGCCAGCAGGGCACCGCCCGGAACCGGAACGCTGCCAGCCACCACCAGCACCCGGCCGCGGGTTTCCTTGTCGCCGTGACCGTCCGGCTGGGGCAGGGGCATGCCACGCAAAAGCTCGACGGTGACGGGGATTTCCTCGGTTTGGGCGTCCAATCGCTCCTCCTCGACGGATGGCGGCTTAGCGCGCGGCGATGGCTGCGTCCGGCTCGGCGGTGACCGGGGCGCCGGCCTCCTCCAGCGGTGCGACGAAGTTGTAGCGGTCCAGTTGCAATCCACCGCGCGGCCCGGCCTGGGCGTCGAAGCGGTATTCGGTGACGGAGCAGTTGGCGACATCGCCGGCCGCGTCGATGGCCAGGATCTCCTCCTCCGTCAGATTTTCCAGCAGATAGCGCAGGCACAGCACCACCACCTGATGCCCGACGATCAGCACCCGCCGGCCGCCGTGATGCAGGCTGACGGTGTCGAGCGCGCTGCGCAGCCGCAGGATCACGTCGCACCAGCTCTCGCCCCCCGGCGGACGGTGATAGAACTTGCCGAGCAGGCGGCGGAACTCGGCCTGCTCGGGAAATTCCTGGCGGATGCCGGCGGTGGTCAGCCGGTCGAGCACGCCGAATTCCTTCTCGCGCAGCCGCTCGTCGACGACGAAGTCGTTGGGGTGGACGGGCAGCCCGCCCGACTGGTGCAGCCGTTCCGCCGTGCGCATCGCCCGCCGGTAAGGGGAGGTCAGCACCACGTCCGGCCGTTCCACCGCCGGCATGGCGGCGAACCAGCGGCCGAGCGCGTCGGACTGCCGCTCGCCCCGTGGGCTGAGCGGAACGTCCACATCGCGCTCTGCGATGTCGATCCGGCTGAGTCCGGCGGCATGCGCGGCGTCGCGGGCGACGTTTCCGGCGCTCTCGCCGTGGCGGACGATCCAGAGGCGGTCGGGCCAGGGGTGCTGCATCGGCGGTCCCGTCTTCTGCTGAGGAAATCTGCCGGGAATAACCGCCGGGGAGCCGGAAAGGTCCCGCCGAAGTGTCCGGCCCGGTATGGCAGCCATGCCGCCCTTTGGGTTGCTGCAGTGCAGCGGAGCCTTGCCGGATGCCGACAACGCGCCACACTTTGCTGTCGAGTTTCCAAATCTTGCAGAATGGATTGGACATGACGGACAGCCAGGACGCGGCCCCCCTGTTCCAGCCGGTGACGGTCGGGCGCTACAGCTTGCCCAACCGCATCGCCATGGCGCCACTGACCCGCAGCCGCACCGACAACGCCACCGGCGTGCCGACCGCGATGAATGCCGAATATTATGCCCAGCGCGCCAGCGCCGGCCTGATCATCGCGGAGGCCACCCAGATCTCGCCCCAGGGCAAGGGCTATGCCTATACACCCGGCATTCACAGCGACGACCAGGTGGCGGGCTGGAAGCTGGTGACCGACGCCGTCCATGCCAAGGGCGGGCACATCTGCCTGCAACTCTGGCATGTCGGCCGCATCTCCCACCCCGACCTGCAGCCGGGCGGGGCCCTGCCGGTGGCTCCGTCGGCGGTCAAGCCGGAGATGAAGGCGTTCACCGTCGACGGCTTCAAGGACATTCCGGCTCCACGGGCGCTCGACGCGTCGGAACTGCCGGGGATCGTCGAGGATTATCGCCGCGCCACCCGCAATGCGCTGGCCGCCGGCTTCGACATGGTCGAGGTGCATGCCGCCAATGGCTATCTGATCGACCAGTTCCTGCGCGACGGCACCAACAAGCGCACCGACGCCTATGGCGGCTCCGTCGAGAATCGCGCCCGCTTCCTGTTCGAAGTGCTGGACGCGGTGGTTGCGGAGGCCGGGGCCGACCGCGTCGGCATCCGGCTGTCGCCGCTGAGCCCGGCCAACGACGCCCAGGAAAGCGACCCGGTCGGTACCTTCAGCCCGGTGATCCGCCGCCTGAACGGTTACGGCCTCGCCTACCTGCACATGATCGAGGGCGTGACCCGCGGCCCGCATCCCGGCTTCGGCGGCGATCTCGCCGAGCTGCGCGGGCTCTACACGGGCCGCTACATGGCCAACAACGTCTATGATCGGGCCATGGCGATCCAGGCGACTGCGAGCGGCCATGCCGACATGATCGCCTTCGGCCGGCCCTTCATCGCCAACCCCGATCTGGTCGAACGGCTGCGTATCGATGCTCCGCTCGCCGAACCGGACCAGAAGACATTTTATGGCGGTGACCGTCACGGCTACACCGACTATCCCACGTTGAAGCAGTCGGCCAGCTGAGCCGGCGGCGCACGGCGCGCGTGCATAAGCGGTCCGAGTCGCGCCGGCAGTCGCGGTACAGGGGTGCCGATGGCGGAGGGGGAAGCGGCACTTCGGTGCTGCTTTCTCCAGGCCGGCGAGCCGGCAGGTGGGGAAGCGTGAGCCCGGGGTGGGGCAATTAACGGCGATTCGGCCATCTTTCCTTTGGAAGGCTTGACCTGGGACCGGATACCTGTGACAACAGACTTTCGGCACACTCTATGAGCTTGAAGACACATGTTCGACCGCCCGCCCCGCCAGGGCTTCCGCGCTCCCGAGATCACCAAGTCCAACGTCACCGCCACCGTGAAGTGGTTCAACCCCACCAAGGGGTTCGGCTTCGTGTCGCCTGAGGACGGTTCGCCCGATGCCTTCCTGCACGTCTCTGCGGTTCAGGCCGCCGGCTACGACGCGCTGGACGAAGGCACCACCATCACCTGTGACCTGGCCCGTGGGCCAAAGGGTCCGCAGGTTGCCTCCATCCACACGGTCGATACGTCGACCGCTCAGCGTTCGGCCCGTCCGCGGACCGGCGGCGGCTTCGACCGTGGCGGCTATGACCGCGGCGGCTACGATGCCGGCGGCGGCGCCGGTGGCGAAGAAGTCGACGGCACCGTGAAGTGGTTCAATGCCGATAAGGGCTTTGGCTTCATCACGCCCAGCACCGGTGGCAAGGACGTCTTCGTCCACGTCAACGTGCTGCGCCGTTCGGGCATGCAGACCCTCCAGGAAGGCGATCAGGTGCGCGTCACCGTTCGCCAGGGCCAGAAGGGTCCGGAAGCGGGCAAGGTCGAGTACCTGTAAGGCTCCGGGTTACCCGGGCCTCGGCCGTACGGCGCTCGTCCTCTCCAGACGCACGCCGCATCGGCCGGCTCCGCTTGGCTGAAAAGCCTGACGAGGCCTTGAGCCGCATTGGCTCCGGGCTTCCCGGTGAGAGTCCGGACTTTCAGCGCACGGTGCCTCCCTTCGGGGGCGCGCCGTGCGTTCCTGTCTTTTATTTTGCTGCTTTTTGCGGTCCTGGCTCGTGAGTGACCCGGCCGTGGCCACAGTCAGGCACGGCTGTCCGTTGCGTGTGTCTTCTCCGCTCTTTCCGACATCCCCCAGCCTGCCTCTTTGGCGCCGCCCTTCGGGGCGGCCGGCGCTGTCGGATCGACCGCCCGGAAGGGCGACGCTGGTGAAACGGCCGGCTTTATCGACCGGCCTGCTGCTGTCTTTCCTGCTGCCCCAAGCTGTCGAAGGCGCGATCCGGCATGAACGAGCTGCTGACCGTCCTGCTCCCGGCCACTGAGGGCAGCGGATGGACCGTAGCGCAACTGCTCGGCTTTTGCGGCACGCTCGGCGGCATGCTGTGGCCCTTCTTCCGCAGCCGTACCGGCATGCTGCTGGTGCAGCTGGTGCCTTGCCTGTGTTTCGCCCTGCATTTCGCCATGGTTGGCGCACCGACTGCGGCGGTGCTGAACGGTCTGGCGGCGCTCCAGGTGGTGGCGGCGCTGGCGCTCGGTGGCAGGCCGGCCTTCCGCATCGCCTATCTGCTGATTCTGCCAGTGATCGCCGCGGTGATGGCGTTCACCTGGGCCGGTCTCCCATCGGCCTTCGCCGCCGCGGGAATGGCGCTGATCAGCCTCGCCCGTTACCAAACACAGGTTGCGCGCTTCCGCGGCACCATGTTGGTGGCTTTGCCCTGTTGGTTCGTGCACAACAGTCTGGTGGGATCCGTGCCGGGGATGATCTCGGACGTCACCGGGATTGTCGTCAACGGCTGGATGCTGATGCGCGGCACCGGGATGGCGGCCTCATCGACACCGACGGCGATACCGTTGCCCCCACCAAGACCAATTCCATCGGCGAGCGGGGAGGGCAAGCTGTCATGACCGTCAACCACACGAACCTGTCGGCAGAAGACACCGCCGCACTGCGTGCGATCCCGCTGTTCTCCAAGCTGACCGACCGTGCGGTGTCGCTGCTCGGCGGCGTCGCCATCTTGCGGCCGGTGTCGCGTGGCACCACCCTGTTCCTTCAGGACGAGACGGCCGACCGTTTCTTCGTCCTGCTCGACGGCTGGGTGAAACTGTATCGCCTGACCCGCGACGGGACGGAGGCGGTGGTGCATGTGATCGGCCCGGCGGAAAGCTTCGCCGAGGCCGCCATGTTCGCCGACGGCAAATTCCCGGTCTGTGCGGAGGCGGTGACCGACGCCCGCGTGATGACGCTGACTGCCGACGGATTCGCCCGCTGCCTGCGCGAAGACGACCGCATCGCCTTCGGCATGCTGGGCTCGTTGTCGGTCCGCCTGCGCCATCTGGTGACGCAGATCGAACAGCTTCAGGTCCAGCCCGCGCCGCAGCGGGTTGCTGCCTTCCTGATGCGCGTCTGCCCGCCGGGCGACGGACCGGCGCAGTTCCAGCTCCCCTTCGACAAGGCGCTGATCGCCCGGCGCTTGGGCATGCAGCCGGAGACCCTGTCGCGGGCGCTGGCCAAGCTGCGCGCGGTGGGGGTGGACACCCAGGGTCTGACCGTCAACGTCGCCGAGCGTGCCGCCCTGCGCGCCATGGCGGAGGCCGGCGAGGAGGAGTGACGGCAGCGCGGCGCCGGCGGCTGTGACAGCATCGGTTCCGCGGATCAGACCGGATTGACGGCGCTGTCCCCCCGTGCGAGTTTGCACCCCTCCCGGTACCGCATTTGTTCAGGATTTCGAGGCAGCGATGGGCGACAGCAATACGGTGGAGACGACATCGGATCCGGCACAGGATCTGGTGGCCTTCGCCGGTGACCAACGCTTCGCCACCGTGATGGCGGACCCGCCCTGGCGCTTCGTCAACCGCACCGGCAAGATGGCGCCGGAGCACCGCCGCCTGTCGCGCTACGGCACCATGACGGTGGAGGATATCTGCGCCCTGCCGGTCGCCGACATCGCCGCCCCGACCGCCCACCTCTATCTCTGGGTTCCCAACGCCCTGCTGCCGGAAGGGCTGCAGGTCATGCGCAGTTGGGGGTTCGAGTACAAGACCAACCTGATCTGGCACAAGGTGCGCAAGGATGGCGGGTCCGACGGACGCGGCGTCGGCTTCTATTTCCGCAACGTGACCGAACTGATCCTGTTCGGTGTGCGCGGCAAGAAGGCCCGGACTTTGCCGCCCGGCCGCACCCAGGTCAACCTGATCGAAAGCCGCAAGCGCGAGCACAGCCGCAAACCCGACGAGCAGTATGAACTGATCGAGGCGTGCAGCCCCGGCCCCTATCTGGAGATGTTCGCCCGCGGTGCCCGTCCCAACTGGTCGGTCTGGGGCAATCAGGCCGACGACGGCTATGAGCCGACCTGGAAGACCTACGCCTTCAACTCCGCCACCGACCGCGAGGCGGCGGCGGAGTAGGGACTGCGTTACAGCAGCCCCAGCGCGGCCAGATCGCGTCGCAGTGCCTCGGCGCCCATGAACAGGTGCGCCGACATGCCCACCGACTTGGCAGCCTCGACATTGTCGGGGTTGTCGTCGATGAAATAGCATTCCTTCGGATCGAGTCCGTAACGATCCGTCAGCAGCCGATAGATCGCCGGATCGGGCTTCACCAGCCGTTCCTCACCCGAAACGATGATCCCGCCGAACCCGTTCAGGAAGTCGAAGCGCCTGCGCGTCAGTTCGAACTTGTCGGCCGAGAAGTTGGTGATGGCGTAGACGGGGACGCCGCGGGCCTTCAACTCCGCCAGGATGTCCGGGGTGCCGGGGATCGGGCCGGGTACCATGCGCTCCCACATGTCGTCATAGGCGCGGATCAGCTCGGCGCAGTCCGGGTGCTCTTCGGTCAGCAGGGCGACCGCGTCCTTCCAGGGTCGGCCGCGGTCCTGCTCCAGGTTCCAGGCGGGGGTGCAGACCCGGTCGAGGAAATCCTCCATCAGGTCTTCGTAGCCGTCGAACAGCTCGCGGTAGAGATGCCGCGGGTCCCATTCGATCAGCACCTGCCCGACATCGAAGACAACGACGGACGGCTTGCCCTGCTCGGTCATTGCGATCATGAAACGATCTGCCTCAGCCCTTGGCGCGGGCGGCATCGGTCAGCCGCTTCATGTCGTCCAGCTTGATGGCGCCCGGCACCAGCTCGTCGCCGAAGACGAAGGCGGGGGTGCCGCGGATGCTCAGCTTTTCGGCCAGCGCCTGGTTGGCGGCGATCACCTTCAGCACGTCCGGCGATTCCATGTCCTTCTTCAGCCGGTCGGTGTCGAGACCGACCGACTTGGCCAGCCGCATGATGACCGCCTCGTCGAGCTGGCCGCGCTGGGCCATCAGGGCATTGTGGAATTCGACATATTTGCCCTGCCCACGGGAAGCGAGCGCCGCCTTGGAGGCGACCAGGGACGCCGGCCCCAGGATCGGGAATTCCTTCAGCACGAAGCGCAGCTTGGGATCGCCCTTGATCAGCGACTGGGTGTCGGCCTGAACCGCCTTGCAGTAGCCGCACTGGTAATCGAAGAACTCGACGACCGTGACGTCGCCCTGCGGATTGCCGATGACCGGATCGGCGGGGTTGCGGAGCAGTTCCTGCCTGTTCTCGGCCAGCGCCTTGCGGGCCTGTTCGGCCTCCGCCGTCTTCTGGCGCTCCTGCATGGCGTCGACGGCCTGCAGGATCACCTCCGGATGCTCCATCAGATAGTCGCGGACGATCTTCTCGATGGCGGCCTTCTGGTTGCCGTCGAAGCTCGCCGATTGCGCATGGGCCGGAGCGGCGGCGGACAGCGCCAGCGCCGCGACGGGCAGGGCGAGCAGGGCGGAACGCAGGAACGGCAGGACGGGGCGCATAAGGCGGCGCATGGGGGGCGGTCTCCGAAACACGAAGGACATTGGGCCGAAGGCCGCCCACACTGGACCGACAATCCGGTCCGGACAAGCGCAAAACGCCTGCCCGGATCTCACGTTTCAGCGAGCAGCCGTCAGCCGTCAGCCGTCAGCGGGCGCGCAGCAGTTCGCCCACCGACAGCAGAGCCATCTCGTCGCCGTCGGCCTTGCCGATGGTCCGGCCGGTGGAATAGGGAAGGTTGTTGTCGTTGACGACGACGATGTGGTCGCCATCGACGATGTTCACCCCCTCCGGTCCCAGATGGGGCATGACGAAGCGGCCTTCCGGCGCTTGGCCGGCGCGGGCCTTGTGGTCGGGATCGGCGATGTCCGTCAGATCGATGTAGCCGACCTTGCGGACGAAGCCGTCGGCATCCGCCCCGGCGATGTCGATCTTGTAGATCCGCTTGAAGGCGGCCGGCGCGTTGAAGCAGTCCGGCTTGACCTCGCCCTGGCAGGCCTGGGTCTTCGCCCCTTCGGTGGTGTCGTCGCGCTCGATAACCAGGGCGCTGCCGGCGTCGATCATCGCCATGTCGGCGACGACGTTGGCGTTGTCCTCCAGCCTGTACTTCCAGGATTTGCCGGTGTACGTGCGGCTGGCGACGTCGAATTCCAGGATGCGGGTGTACGCGCGGCCGTCCTTGTTCTCGAAGCCGTTGGCGGCGGCGCTCCACAGCGGACCTTCCAGCGAGGGGTACAGCGTCTTGCCGTCCGGTGACACGCCCATCGGCTCGAACCCGCGCGAGCGGCGGACTTCGAAGCTGACGGCACCCGGCACCGCCGGCAGGCCGTTGTTGCGGTAGTGGTCGGGCGAGCGGGCCGGCTTGCCGTCGATCACCGTCTCATGGACTGCGATCACCACGCCGTCGCGGCTCAATTCCAGGATATAGGGACCGAACTCGTCGCCGATGAACAGGCGGTCGCTCTGAACAACCAGAGATTCGGGATCGAAATCGGCGCCGGTCAGATAGCGGCTGGTGGTGTTCTCGTTGACGATGGCGAAGGGGACCTTGCGGTCGGGATCGCGCAGGAAGATCGTTTCCAGCCGCTGCATGGCGCCGCTCTGCCAGTCCGGCTTGACCCGGTGGACCATCAGCAGGGCATCGACCGAGTTCACCTTGCTGCCGAAGCCGTTGTCGGTCAGCGCCAGGAATTCGCCGTTCGGTTGCGGCACGACCGCTGAGAAGCCCTGCACCGCCTGGCCCGCGACCGGCAGCATGATCTCCGTCTGGCGCGGGGCTTTGGGGTCGGCGGCGAAGGAGGTGGCGCGGATGGTGCCCACGGCGTCGACGCGCTTGCGGTCGGCGTTGGTGAACTTGCCGGCGGTGACGAACAGCGGGCCGGCATCGGCCGGCGCCTGCACCAGCGTGTCGGCCGGCAGCACCGCATGGCCGGCGAGCGTGGCAGGATAGCGCTTGGCCTGCTGGTCCTGCGCCTGGGCCGCGGCAACGGTCAGGCCGGCGGACATCAGGGTGACGGTGGCAAGCAGGGCGCCGCGCCAGGACGGGAGGCGCCAGGACGGCAGGCGGACTGACGGCATGCGGTGTACTCCGTGGACGGAACCGCGCGCCCTGTTTCACTCAGGCGCGCTCGATGTCCGCGGAATAGCAAGCGGCGATGACGTGGCGGGGACGGTTCAATGACCGTTGCGTTACCGGAAGGACGCTTTGGTCATATGACCCACAGGTTGCCGACACGTCCGTCAGCGCTCCGGCTTGTCGGCCCCGCCGGTCTGGCCGCGGATGTCCTGCGCGCGCAGCCAGCCCGGCGAGCCGGCAGGCAGCATTCTTTCCGCCCGCTCCGCCTGGGCCTTGGCCATGGGCATGTCGCCGCGCGCCAGCGCCTCCTCCGCCGTGGCGTAGGCGACCATGCCGTCGTTCTTCTTCATGCTCCAGGCCTGGGCGGTCAGCCGCCACAGGAAGGCCGACTGCGCCTTGCCCTTGGACGCGATCTGCAAATTCTTCAGCGCCTCGTCGGCCAGACGGGGGTCATGCTGTTCAAGCAGGGCGTGGGCCAGGGAGACCCGGATCGTTCCGGCATCGGGCCCGGCCATCTCCACCGCCTTCCGATAAGGGGCCACCGCATCCGGCGCCCGGCCGGTCTGCAGCATCAGGTCGCCCTTCATCTCGTAGAGATAGGGGTTCTTCGGTTCGTCGGCGATCAGCCCGTCGACCAGAGGTGTCGCCTGCTTGACGTCGCCCTGGCGGAAATAGGCATAGGCGCGGCCATAGCGGGCAGCGGGCGACGGATCGTTCACCTTGTAGCGGACCAGGGCGCCGCGCGGGTCGAGATAGCCGTACAGCTTGGCCTGGACTCGCCGCAGGTCGGCCTCCGTCGCCGACGGCAGCTGGGCGTTGCTGTAGCGGGAGCGGGCAACGAAAGCCTTCACCGCGTCGATGCGCTCGCGCGTGAGCGGGTGGGTCAGGCGATAACCGGCGTCGCGGTCGTTCATCAGCGGGTCATTGACGCCCAGCTTCTCCAGGAAGGTCTCCATGCCCTTGGCGGAGATGCCCGACTGTTCCAGGAAGGACAGGCCGGCCTGGTCGGCCGACGCCTCCTGCGTGCGGGAGAAGGACAGGTAGTTCCGCTCCGCCAGATGTTGGCCCAGCATGACGCCGGCCGCCCCGGCGCCGGCATTGCGCGACGCCAGACCGCCGGCGATGCCGAGGCCCATGCCGAGCAGCGAGGCGAGGAAGGCATTGTCCATTGCCTCGGCCCCGCGGACCAGATGGCCACCGGCGATGTGGCCGGTTTCGTGGGCAATGACGCCCAGCAGCTGGTCGGCGTTGTCGACGTCCAGCAGCAGCCCGGTGTGGATGAAGATGTTCTGCCCGCCGGCGACGAACGCGTTCACCGTCGGATCGTTGATCAACAGAATCTGCACCGAGTCCGGGTCGATGCCGGCCGCCTGGAAGATTGGCCGGGCCATCTTGCGGATGATATGGTCCGTCTCGGCGTCGCTGAGGATTTGCATCTCCGACCGGCGCTGCGCGCTCGCCGGTGGCGCTCCCCACACCAGCGACATCAGACATACGGACATGATGGCGACGACCGAAACCAGCCTGCTGGGCTTGCGCACCGTGACGACCTCCGGCTTGGAACAGCGGATCCCCGCGCACGACCGGCGGAGCCCGCGACACACTCGCCTGCAAATCTGGCAACGGTTGGGCGCGGTTGCTATAGCTGCATCATTGCTGGCGGGCTGCGTCAACACCAAGTTCAAGACCGATGCCACGGTGCAGAGCTTCGTCGTCGCCGACGAGCCCTATGCCGCCGGTGTGGGGCGCGACGTCATTGCCCAGGGTGGCAAGGCGGGCGACGCGGTCGCGGCGATGGCCCTGGCGATGACCGCCAGCCTGCCGTCGCGCGTCGGGCTGGCCGGCGGCGGCGTCTGCGTGCTGTTCGACGCCGCCTCGAAGAAAGCCCGCACCATCGATTTCCTGCCGCGTTCGGCCGGTGCCGGCGGCGTCGCCATGCCGGCGATGGCGCGCGGCCTGTTCGCCGTCCAGGCCGCCGCCGGCGTGATGCGCTGGGAGCAGGTCGTCGCCCCGGCCGAGCAGCTGGCCCAGTTCTCCCCCGGCCTCAGCCGTGCGCTGGTGCAGGACCTCACGGCCTTCGGCGGGCGGCTGGCGCCCGACTCGGACACGAGGCGGCGCTTCCTCGGCGGTGGAACTCCGGCGGTCGGCGCCGTGGTCGGCCAGCCCGAACTTGCGGCGACGCTGTCGGTCCTACGTCGCCAGGGGGTGGGCGCCTTCTACAACGGGCCGCTCGCCGCGACGGTGGCCCAGGGCACCGGCATCGACCCGGCGCAGCTGCGCGCCTTCCAGCCGCGCATCGGCGGCACGCTGACTGTGCCCTTCGACATTTCCGACCTGCATGTTCCCGACCTGAACGAGCCCGAGTCCGGTGCCGCCCTGGTCCAGGCCTGGAAGTCGGTTGCCGCCCTTCCTCCGGCCGAGCGCGCCACCCGTGCTGCGCAGCTGCTTGGCGCCACCGGCAAGGGTGCGACTGCCGCCGGGGCCGGCGTGATGGTGATCGACCCCGACGAGAACGGCGCCGCCTGCGCCTTCACCCAGGGGGCGCCTTTCGGCACCGGCCGCGGCATTGCCGGAACCGGGATGCTGGCGGCCCAGGGCGTGGACCGCGGCGGCTTCGGCGCGCCGGCCCTGATCGCCAACTCCATCATCGGCCGCACCCTGTTTGCCGGCGTCGGCACCGCCAACGGCGACGACGGCCCGGCGGCCGGCCCGGCGGCTCTGCTGTCGGTCGCCCTTCCCGCCGGCCTGGAGGACAAGTCCACCGCGACCCAGATCCAGGCGGCCCGTCCGCAATCCATTCCTGGACGCGCCAGCTTCGTCGGCTGCCGGGTATCGGTGGAGGATGGAATCCGCTATTGCCAAGCGGCGAACGACCCGCGTGCCGGCAGCCTCGCGCTGACGGTGGAAAGCGAGCGCAAGCGGGACTGAGTCACGGACAATAATGACCCGGCCCAAGGCTGGCGACAGGTAGAGACGGACGATCATGAGCAAGCAGCCCAAGGTTTCCAAGCGGGGCGCCATTCCGCCCTTCTTCGTGATGGAAGTGATGCGCGCCGCGGCCGAGCGTGAAGCCGCCGGCCTGGAGGTCCTGCATATGGAGGTGGGGCAGCCGTCGAGCGGCGCGCCGAAGGGCGTGGTGCAGGCGGCGGCCAGCGCGGTGGTCGGCACCGATCCGCTGGGCTATACCGGTGCGCTCGGCATCCCGCCGCTGCGCGCCGCCATCGCCAAATGGTACAGGGACCGCTACGGCGTCGATGTGCCGGAGGGCCGCGTGGTCGTCACCACCGGTTCGTCGGGCGCCTTCCAGCTCGGCTTCCTCGCTGCCTTCGATCCGGGCGACCGGGTGGCGATGGCGTCGCCCAGCTATCCGGCCTACCGCCACACCCTGACCGCGGCCGGCGTGGTTCCGGTGGAACTGCCGACCGGGCCGGAGCACCGCTTCCAGCCGACCATCGAACTGCTGGAGGCGCTGGACGAGCCCGTGCAGGGGCTGATCGTCGCCAGTCCGGCCAACCCGACCGGAACGATGCTGAGCCGGGAGGAGTTGACCGCGCTTTCCGACTGGTGCCGCGCCAACGGCGTGCGCATGGTGTCGGACGAGATCTACCACGGCCTGACCTATGGCACCGACGCTGTCACCGCGGCCGAGGTCAACGATCAGGCGCTGGTGGTCAACAGCTTCTCAAAATATTTCTCGATGACCGGCTGGCGGCTGGGCTGGATGATCGTTCCGGACGATCTGCTGCGCTCTGTCGAGTGCCTGGCGCAGAACCTGTTCATTTCGGCGCCGACGCTGAGCCAGGTCTCGGCGGTCGCCGCCTTCGACTGCACGGAGGAGCTGGACGGCCACGTCGCCCGCTATGCCCGCAACCGCGCGCTGCTGCTGGAGGAACTGCCGAAGGCCGGCTTCACCAAGATGGCTCCGGCCGACGGCGCCTTCTACATCTATGCCGACGTGTCGGACATGACCGACGACAGCGAGGCGCTGGCGAAGCGGATCCTGGAGGAGACGGGCATCGCCTGCACCCCCGGCATCGATTTCGACACCGCCCGCGGCCGCCGCTTCCTGCGTTTCAGCTTCGCCGGGTCGGAAACGACCATCGCCGAGGCGGCGCGGCGGCTGATCGCCTGGCGGGCCGGGAAGTAGGACGTTTTCCGGCAGGGGCCGTCGCTGCGGCGGCCCCCCGCCTTTTCCCCCGATCAGAACAGATGCTGCCCGCCGGTGATGAAGGTCTCCGTCCCCGTCACATAGGCCGAGTCCGGACCGCACAGGTAGAAGATCACCGCGGCGACATCCTCCGGCGTGCCCATGCGCTTCAGCGGGATGCGCGGGATCAGCACGTCATATTCCGGGCCGGTCATCGCCGTCTCGATCTCTCCGGGGGCGACGGCGTTGACGCGGACGCCGATCTCCGCAAACTCCACCGCCATTTCGCGGGTCAGGCCGGACAGCGCCGCCTTCGAGGTCGAATAGGCCGAGCCGGCGAAAGGATGCACCGAATGGCCGGCGATGGAGGTGACGTTGACGATTGCCCCCTTCGCCCGCGACAGCGGAGCGGCGAAGCCGCGCGCCAGGACCAGGGCGGCGAAGAAGTTCAGCTCGAACACCCGGTGCCAGCCCTCGATAGAACCGTTCAGGCAGCCGAGCCGCTCCTTGATCGGCGTCTTGGGCGAGATGCCGGCGTTGTTGATCAGGGCGTGCAGCGGCGCGCCGTCCAGCGCCTTGTTCGCCTCCTCGACGAAGGCGGCGCGGCTGGCGGGGTCCGACAGGTCGGCCGGGATGTGATGGGTCCAGTTGGGATCGCGGCGGCAATGGGCCGGCACATCCTCGCGCGAGCAGGAGATCACGCGCCAGCCTTCATTGCTGAACCGGGTGACGGTGGCGTGTCCGATACCCCGGCTGGCGCCGGTGAGAATGACGACTTTGCGGTGCGGCATGGGGGCTGCGCTTCACGAATGATTGCGGTCGGCGGGGAAGCGGACGCCCTGGGAACGGCCTCGGGAATTCCGGATGGGAGGATCGAAGGTCCCCTCATCCGCCGGTGGTCCACCGCCTGCGGCGATCCTACCCGCCCCCGAACCGCCTGTCATCCGGCAGTATGCCGGGCTTCCGGCTTGCGTCAGGCGCGGCCGAACGACGCAATGGCCTGCCTTGTCCATTGACGTTGCGCCCGGCAGCGCCAACCTTGGCAAATCCCCGCACCGACGGAGCCAGCCCTTGCCGCGCCAGCCCTTCCGTCCCCTTGCATCCTTATTGTGTCGTCGCCTCTTCCTGCTGACCGTCACGGCGTTGTCCATGACGGCGTCGGCCGGCTGGGCTGCGGAACCCTTGCGGGTCGCCTGCGTGCCGCCCGGCGTCTGGGCCGACGGTGCCGGTGCAGCGATGGAACCGGTGCCGCTGCTGCGCCGCCTTGCCGAGGTGCCGGTGGTCCTGCTGGGGGAGCAACATGACAAGGCGGACCACCACCGCTGGCAATTGCACACGCTGGCCGGACTGCATGCGCTGAACCCCGACCTTGCCGTGGGCATGGAGATGCTGCCGCGCCGGCTGCAGCCGGTGCTTGACCGCTGGGTGGCGGGCGAGTTGACGGAGGGCGAGTTCCTGAAGGCAACGGACTGGCGCACGGTCTGGGGCTTCGACCCGCAATTCTACTTGCCGATCCTGCAATTCGCCCGCCTGCACCGGCTGCCGGTGGTGGCGCTGAATGTGGAACGCTCGCTGATCGGCCGCACCGCCCGCAACGGCTGGGCCACCATTCCGGAGGCTGAGCGCGAGGGCGTCGGCATGCCCGCAGCCCCGACGGAGGCCTACCGCAACCGCCTGACCGAGACGCTGGCGGCGCATGACCGCTCCGAAGCCCGCTCCGCCGCATCCGCCGATGCTCCCGACAGCGCTGCCAAGCGCTTTATCGAGGCGCAAGGCGTCTGGGACCGTGCGATAGCGGAGAAGATCGCCGAGACCCGTCGCACCACCGGCCGTCTCGTGGTCGGCATCCTGGGGGAAGGGCATGTCGCCCGCCGTGACGGCGTTCCGCACCAGCTGGCCGATCTCGGTATCGGCGATTCGGCCGTTCTGCTGCCTTGGGACGCCGACCGCGAGTGCGACGAACTGGATGGCCGCATCGCCGATGCGGTGTTCGGCCTGGGGCCGGAGCGGGAGGATGCGGAACCGCAGCGCCCCAGGCTGGGCGTGCAGCTCGACCCCGGACCGGAAGGAATCACGGTGGGGGCTGTCAGCAGCGGCGGCGTGGCCGCGGCGGCGGGCTTGCGCATCGGCGACCGCATCCTGAACGCTGCCGGCACGCCGGTGCGCGCACCCGCCGATCTGGTCGCGGTGATCCGCCGGCAGGCGCCGGGCACCTGGCTGCCGCTGACCATCCGGCGCGACGGGGCGGAGCAGGAGGTGGTGGCGAAGTTCCCGGCGGAAGGGACGGCGCACCCGCCCCAACCCTGACTTGGCGCTTAGAGCATCTTCTCCCATCGGGCGAGCGCGTCCGGCGTGGGGTTGACCGCCGGTGCGCAGTCGGAGCGGCCGAGCCGCTCATGATGCTCGCGCAGGGCCCAGACGACGGTGGGGAAGGCCAACTCGTTCCAGGGAATGTCCTTCCACGCGAACAGACCGACCTCCAGGCTTTCCGGGCCGGGCTCCACGTCGGACGAGAGCAGGCGGGCGCGGAAGATCATCTGGACCTGGCTGATGCGCGGAATGTCGTAGATCGCCAGCAGATGGTCGATGTCGATGCGCGCCCGCGCCTCCTCCCAGGCCTCGCGCGCGGCGCCCTCGCGGGTGCTCTCGCGTTCCTCCATATAGCCGGCGGGCAGGGTCCAGTAGCCCTTGCGCGGCTCGATGGCGCGGCGGCAGAGCAGGATGCGGCCATCCTCCCAGGTCGCCACGGCACCCACCACGATCAGCGGGTTCTGATAGGCGATATAGCCGCAGTCCGGGCACATCAGCCGCTCGCGGTCCTCGCCGGGCGGAATGGCGCGGACACGCGGGCCGCCGCAGTTCGGGCCGCAATCGTTCGTGCCGCTGTCGGGGGTTTTGTGGTCGGGGAGCGTATCGTCGGGCATGGCTTCCGATATGGCTCCGTATCCTTGGTTGGGCAAGCGGAGAACGCGAATGCCGGGCAGGTACAATCCGGCCTGCGTTCGCGCCCTGTTCCAATTCGCGTTTCGTTCCGATAGGCTGCACCCGTTCCAGTGGTGAGGGGATTTGGGGTGACGCAGTTCCTGGTCAACGGGATGGTGGTGGATGGCGCATCGCTGGCGATAGGGCTGGCGGCGGGTCTGCTGCTGGGCGCATCCATCGCCTGGGCGGTGATGCGCGCCGCTGCCGGTCGGGTTGAGGCGGCCGCCGCCGCTCTGCATGCCGAGTTCGCCACGCGCCTCGACCTTGCCGAACGCACCGAAGGCGACCTGCGCGAGGAGATCGAGGCGCGCGACCACCAGATCGCCCGCCTGCATGGCGAGGTTGCCGGTGCCCGCGAGCGCCATGCCCAGCTGTCCACCCGGCTGGAGGCCGAACGCACCGCGGCGGCGGAGAAGATGGCGCTGCTGGAACGCGCCCAGGCGGCGCTGGCCGACAGTTTCAAGGCGCTGTCGGCGGAGGCGCTGCACCAGAACAACCGCAGCTTCCTCGACCTGGCACGGGAGACGCTGGCCGGCTTCCAGGAGCAGGCAAAGGGGGATCTGGACAAGCGCCAGACAGCCATCGCCGCCATCGTCGATCCGGTGCGCCAGAGTTTGGAGGCGATGGACCGGCAGATCCGCGATCTGGAAAGCACGCGGGCAGGGGCCTATGAAGGGTTGAAGCAACAGGTGTTGTCGCTGGTGGAGACGCAAAGCGCGCTCAGGGCGGAAACCGGCAACCTCGTCCGGGCTCTGCGCACCCCGGCGGCGCGCGGGCGCTGGGGCGAAATCCAGCTGCGCCGGGTCTGCGAGATGGCAGGAATGCTCGACCATTGCGATTTCGTCGAGCAGGTGTCGGTCGACAGTGGCAGGCTGCGCCCCGACCTGATCGTCACGTTGCCCGGCGGCAAGACCATCGTGGTCGATGCCAAGACGCCGCTTGAAGGCTATCTCGACGGGATTCAGGCCGCTGACGACATGGGCAAGCGAGACGGCATGGCCCGTCATGCCCGCCATGTGCGCGACCACATGAAGCAGCTCGGCACCAAGGGCTATTGGGACCAGTTCGACGACACCCCGGAATTCGTCGTGCTGTTCCTGCCCGGCGAGAACTTCTTCTCTGCGGCATTGGAGCAGGACCCGGCGCTGATCGAGGCCGGCATCGACCATCGCGTCATTCTGGCGACTCCCACCACCCTGATCGCCCTGCTGCGTGCTGTCGCCTATGGCTGGCGCCAGGAACGGCTGGCCGACAATGCCCGGGAAATCAGCGCGCTCGGTGCCGAGCTGTACAAACGTCTGTCCGATTTGAGCAGCCATATGGACCGGTTGGGCGGGCAGCTGGACAAGGCCGTCGGCTCCTACAACAGCGCGGTCGGTACGTTGGAATCGCGGGTGCTGGTCAGCGCGCGCCGGTTCCGCGACCTGCATGCCGCGCCGGAGGGGGCGGAGTTGCCGCTGCTCGAACCGCTGGATCACAGCCCGCGCCGCCTTCAGGCGACCGAGCTGCGCGCGGTGCCGCCGGTCGAGACCACCGCGGCCGATTGAGGCATTCCGACCGATGGATGCAAAGCCGTCGGCGTGCTATCCCTGCGGCCCGACAGCTTTATCGATACGATGGAATCCGCCGATGACTGACCATACAGCAGCCGGCCATACAGCAGCCGGCCAGACAGCCACCAAACAGTCGGCAACCGAGCAGACCGTCCGCTGCGACCGCTGTGCCCACCGTTATTCCGCCGTCGAGGAGGGGTGCCCGCGCTGCCGGTCGATTCGCCGTACCAATGCCGTCATCGTGGCGTTGCTGGTGATGCTGGTGATTCTGGCCCTGGTTGGCTGGGTCGGCACTTTGGTCTTGACCTGAGATCGGCGCCGGGACTTTGGGTGGTCTTTGCGCAGACGCTGCACAATCTGCGGGCAACGCGCACAACGAAACATCATTGCTGTTTTACCCGATAATCGAGCAAGTTTTTTGCTTGTCATATTAGTGTTATTTTGAGAAGCAACCCCATGCCGTCGTTTCTGCGCAGGGGTCGCATAATGCTGAAAAACCTCCGGATTGCCGCGCTTACCAATCTGTTCGGGGTGGTGGTCACGCTGGGTTTCCTGGCGGTGGTCGTCACCGGCGCGCTGGCGATCCGCGAGTTGAAGGTGGGCGGGCCGATCTACCAGCGCATCGTGCTGGGCAAGGATCTGATTGCCGACATCCTGCCTCCTCCGGAATATGTGATCGAAGCCTATCTGGAGGCGACGCTGGCGATGAACGACCCGGCGTCGGTCGAGCAGCGCCGGGCGCGGCTGGTGCAACTGCGCAAGGATTATGACGAGCGGCATGAATACTGGCTCAAGGAGAGCTTCGAGCCGTCGCTGCTCACGCAGTTGACCCGGACCTCCCACACGCCGGTGATGCGATTCTGGACCGAGGTGGAGACGAAGTTCCTACCGGCGCTGGCCCGCAAGGACGAGGCGGCGGCACGCGCTTCCTACTCGGTGATTGCCGAGGCCTACGCCGCCCACCGCGCCGTCGTGGACCGCATCGTCGAGGACACCAACCGCTACAACAGCGAGACGGAGGTCTATGCCGCGGGTCGCGAGGACCTGTTCATGACGGCGGTGTGGGGCGTCTCGGCCCTGGTGCTGGCGGTCGTGGTGCTTGGCGTGTTCGGCATCCGGCACCGGGTGGTGCGGCCGGTGGGCGAATTGACGGTGGCGATGCGGGCCCTGGCGCAGGGCGACCTGACCGTTGCCATTCCCGGTGCCGACCGTGGTGACGAGGTCGGGGCAATGGCCCAGGCCCTGCGCGTCTTCAAGGAGAACGCGGAGGAGGCCGAGCGCCTGCGCCGCCTGCGCGACGAGGAGCGCCAGCGGTCGGAGCGCGAGAAGCAGGCAGCCCTGCTGCGCATGGCCGAAACGGTGGAGATCGAGGCATCGAACGCCGTCGACGTGGTGGCCAGCCAGACCAGCCAGATGGCCGGCAACGCCACCCGCATGGCCGAATCGGCCCGCGCGGTCAGCGACAACAGCCAGACTGTCGCTGCCGCCGCGACCCAGGCGCTGTCGAACGCCCAGACCGTCGCCGCCGCGTCGGAACAGCTCAGCGCCTCCATCCGCGAGATCGCGGCCCAGATCGGCACCGCGACCACAATGACCGGCGACGCCGTCGACGCCTCGGTGCGGGCGGAGGAGACCATCCAGCGTCTGGCCGAGGCGGTGACCCGCATCGGCGAGGTGACCAACCTCATCAACGACGTCGCCGGCCAGACCAACCTGCTGGCGCTGAACGCCACCATCGAGGCGGCGCGGGCCGGCGAGGCGGGGAAGGGCTTCGCCGTCGTCGCCGGCGAGGTGAAGCAGCTGGCCGGCCAGACCGCAAGGGCGACCGACGAGATCGAAAGCCAGATCGCCGCCATCCAGGCGACCACGGCCGAGGCGGTGAACGCGGTGCGCGCCATCGCCGAGCGGGTGCGCGGCGTCGAAACCGTGTCGGCCACCGTCGCCGCCGCCATCGAGGAGCAGGAGGCGGCGACGGGCGAGATCGCCCGCAATGTCGTCCAGACCTCCAACGCCGCGCAGGAGGTGGCGACCCGCATCGCCGACGTCTCGCAGGAGGCGACCGCGACCGGCGAGCGCGCCCGCGAGGTCAACATCTTGTCCGTCCGTGTCGCCGCCAGCATCGATCAGCTCCGCCGCGTGCTGATCGAGGCGATCCGCACGGCAACGCCGGAGGTGAACCGTCGGTCCGCCCCGCGCTATCCGCTGAACCGTCCCGGCCGGCTGACGGTGGGTGGGCGCGATCTGCCGGTGACGGTCGACAACGCGTCGGAGGGCGGTGCCCAGCTGAGCGGGCTGCCGCAGGAGGCATGGGCCGGTCTGGCGGAAGGGAGCGCGCTGCGCATCGCCTTGCCGGGACTGGAGCCTGTGGCTGCCGTTGTCCGGGGGCTCGACCGCGCCGCCGGCCGCCTGCATGTCACCTTCACCCTGTCGAGGGCCGAGCGCGACCGCTTTGCCGCGCAGTTCGGCCGCAGCGTTGCCGGGCTGGCCCCGCTGGACCGGGCGGCCTGAACGGTTGCGGCTGCCGGCTTCCGGCTGCCCTGCCGCGGTCAGGGAATGACCTTACATTATGACAGTGATTTCATGACTGTTCGGCGGTTGCCGGGTTCAGAATGGTGTCGCTTCCTGGGCCGCCCACCCGTTCTGAAAGCCTCTACGCCATGGTCGAAACCACCGCCTGTCCCTATTGCGGGTCCGATTACGGGCATGGTCCGAACGACTGCCCGCTCTGCCGGTCGGCCCGGCGCAAGGATCTGGTCGTGCGTTGCGTCATCGGGTTGATGTTCCTGGTCCCGATCCTGACCCTGTTCGCCACCATCCTGCTGGACAACGGCGTGGGGAAGATGCTTTCGATGGATTGAAGGGGCAGGGCAGACGCCTACATGTGCCCCGTCCGCGCCGACTGTTCCAGCACCTTGATGTGGGACAGTCCGGGCAGGATCTCCGATTTCACGAATTCCATACGGCGGTTGGGGCCGCCACCGCCGCGGGCGAAGCGGTGCTTCCACAAGTTCATCTTCACCGCCAGACCGCACAGCACGCCGCCGATGGTGACATGGTGCGAGGCGATCAGCTCGCGGATCGACCGGAAGGTCTCGGCGTTGATGTCGCTCCAGAAATCCTTCGAACGGTTGTCGAAGCTCTCGAACCGGCCGGTGATCGAGGTCGCAATGTCGGTCAGGTCGCGGGCGATTTCGTCGAGCATGCGCATCTGGCGGGAATCGCGCTTGACCTCGGCGGAGCTGCGGATCTCCTCCATCCAGCTGACGAAGCGCTGAACCTCCGGCACGATCTCGTCCAGGCATTTGCGGAAGTAGGCCAGCGACAGGAAGATGTCGCCATATTCCTCAAGGAACTTCGGGATGTCGTTCAGCCCGATGTCCAGCCGGTCGGCCATCATGCGCAGGTTGCGCAGCGCCTCGTCCCGGTTGGGGTTTGCGAACAGCTGGATGATGTCGGTCACGTCGGCGACCTGAAGCTCCTCCGTGCCATAGACATATTCCATGAGAGGGCGGGTGAAGACCCGCATGTAGCTGGTCAGTTCCGCCTTCTTGCGGTCGGACAGGGTCAGCGATTCGACGTTGTTGACGTCGATGTTCAGCCGCCGCAGCTCGATCCGCGAGGAATAGACGTCGAAGCTCGAGGCAGCGCCGATCTTCTCCAGCTTCACCAGATCGCGTTCGACCTCGTCCTTGTAGGACTCGAAATAGGCGGGGATGTGGCGGGGGGACACTTGGCCGCTGCCGGCCTGGGCGTCGCGGAACATTTCCACCACCGTTTGCAGCCGGACATTCTTGATCAGGCGAGCATGTTGCAGGCCAGGCGTTTCAAGCGGGATTGCCGACAGGGGCAGGATGTGAAGGGAATCGCGGGCCTCGTCGTCCCAGGCCTTGCGCTGTTCCATGTCGGGCGTGGACTTCGCGTCCGCCGCCGTCTCGCTTGCCCCACCGTCCAACCGACCGTCCCCCACTGCCGTCTCGCGTCCTGTGCCGGAGATTATCGCAGAGCGCACCTTACAGCAGGAGTCAGGGCTGACAAGGATCGAGATGTGGCGGATTGCAGCGCGGCAGGCCGCGGTGCGCCGAGAGGCCCGGGGAGCCTCCTGCCGGCGCGCCGCGGCGGGCGGTCAATGGACGCTGACCGGCTCCATGTCGTTCTGGACGATGGCGGCGAAGGCCAGTTCACGGTCGGCGACGACGCTCAGCGGCGTGCCGTCGGCGGCATGAATGGCGAAGGCGGTCGTGCCGTCCATCTCCACCGGGCGGACATAGGCGACGTCGCCCAGGGCGAAACTGGCGAAATCCTGGGTCGACAGCTGGCGCAGCTGGCTGTGGGTATCGTTCATCATGGTCATGGTCTCCCGGCGGCTCCCCGTCATGGGCGGCCGCGCGTGCAGAGTATCGGGAAGGCAAAGGGAAAAGAGGATCAGTCGTCCCGGCCGTCGGCGGACACGTCGATGGTACGGGGCATCGCACCCGCGGCGGTCTTCTTCGGCTGCTCGATCTTGATCGTGCGGACCTTCGGCTCCGGCATCGGGCGGGTCAGGTCGATGTTGAGCAGCCCGTTGTCGAGCGAGCAGCCCACCACCTCGATCCCTTCGGCCAGGACGAAGCTGCGCTGGAACTGTCGCGCAGCGATGCCGCGGTGCAGGTAGACGCGCGACTTGTCGTCGGTCTGCCGGCCGCGGATGACGAGCTGGTTGTCCTCGATCTGGACCGACAGGTCCTCGGAGGTGAAACCGGCAACGGCAAGCGTGATGCGGAGGCCGTCGTCGCCGATCTGCTCGATGTTGTAGGGGGGATAGCCTTCGGCCGAATTCTTGGCGATCCGGTCGAGCGTCCGCTCGAACTGGTCGAAACCGAGCAGCAGCGGACTGTTGAAGAGCGAAAGGCGAGTCGTCACGACGCATCCTCCTCACGACGGGAGCGAGTTGCGGAAGGTGGGCCCGTTTCCGGCGCCCGGCGGATCGGCGGCCCAGCATCTGCCGGCGCCGCCATGCCTATAGATTGGGAGAGCCGGGGTCGCGGTCAAGAACCCTGTGCGCCTCTGGAATGGTTAAGAATCTCAGGAGCCTCGCCAAGCTCCACGGCCACCGCGTCGGCGATGGCGAGGCAGGAGGTCAGGCCCGGCGATTCGATGCCGAACAGGTTGACCAGACCGGCCACCCCATGGGTGCCCGGCCCCTGGATCAGGAAGTCAGCCTGTGGCTGTCCCGGACCGCTCAGCTTCGGCCGCACGCCGGAATAGGCCGGCACCAGGGCATTGTCCGGCAGCCCCGGCCAATAGGCTCGGACCGCGCCATAGAAGGAGTCGGCCCGGGCAGGATCGACGGCATAATCGACGATGCCCTCCACATCGCCCAGCCATTCCACGTCGGGACCGAAACGGGCCTGTCCGGCAAGGTCCAGCGTCAGGTGAACGCCCAGCCCACCCTCTACCGGAACCGGATAGACCAGCCGCGAGAAGGGCGAGCGGCCGGCGGCCAGCGCATAGTAGTTGCCCTTGGCCAGCACGCGCGGCGGCACAAGGGCGGCATCCAACCCTTCCAAACCGCGGGCGACGGCCCAGGCACCCAGCCCGGCGGCATTGACCATCATTGAGCAGGCGATGCGCATCGGCTCCGACCCGCCGACCTCCAGTTCGAATCCGGTTTCGGTGCGGTGGGAGCGCTCCAGCGGACTCAGCAGCGCCAGCATCGCCCCGGCATCCTCCGCGTCGCCCAGCAAAGCCAGCATCAGCCCATGGCTGTCGACGATGCCGGTGCTGGGCGACAGCAGCGCGCCGACGGTACGCAGGTTCGGCTCCCACCGCATTGCGGTGGTGTCGTCGATCTCCGTCAGGTCGGTAACGCCGTTGGCCGCTGCCTGGGCGCGGATCGCCGCCAGCTTCGGCAGCTGGGCCTCTTCCGTCGCGACGATCAGCTTGCCGATGCGGCGATGCTCCACCCCATGGGCGATGCAGTACTCGTAGAGCGCGTCGCGGCCGGGCACGCACAGCCGGGCGCGCAGGCTGCCGGTCGGATAATAGATGCCGGCATGGATGACTTCGGAGTTGCGGGAACTGGTGCCGGTGCCGATGGCATCCGCCGCCTCCAGCACGATCACCTCGCGCCCGGCCCGCGCCAGCCGCCGCGCCACCGCCAGACCGACCACGCCCGCCCCGACGATCACGCACTCCACCCGTTCCATCGCGTCATTCCTGCCTGCCGCCTGCCCTGCCGGGAAGGGGAACGGAAAAGGGCGGGGCGTGCAAGGGCTTCCGCATAGGCCGTCGGGCCGGCATATGCGTCAGGCTTGACTCGGCCGCGCCAATGGGTATTGTGCGCGCCTTCACCTCCTGGGAAAGCGGGCGCGCGCAATTTTTGACGCCCCGTCCGCCGCCTGAACAGGGCGGACGGAACTACCGGGACAACATCAACTCGTGTCCAACGAGGCGTGAGAGTTATGAGCAAGCGTCAAGAGTCCAAGTACAAGATCGACCGCCGCCTTGGTGTCAACCTGTGGGGCCGCGCCAAGAGCCCGCTGAACAAGCGCGAGTATGGCCCGGGCCAGCACGGTCAGCGCCGCAAGAAGCCGTCGGACTACGGCCTGCAGCTGATGGCCAAGCAGAAGCTGAAGGGCTACTACGGCAACATCGGCGAGAAGCAGTTCCGCCGCATCTATGCCGAGGCCGTCCGCCGCAAGGGCGACACCGGCGAGAACCTGATCGGCCTGCTGGAGCGCCGTCTGGACGCCGTGGTCTACCGCATGAAGTTCGCGCCGACTCCGTTCGCCGCGCGCCAGCTGATCAACCACGGTCACATCCTGGTCAACGGCCGCCGCCTGAACATCGCCTCGGCCCGCATCAAGGACAACGACACCGTCGAGGTGCGCGCCAAGTCCAAGCAGATGGCGCTGATCCTGGAAGCCTCGGCCTCCGGCGAGCGTGACGTCCCCGATTATCTGGAAGTCGACGGCAGCGCCCTGAAGGGCCGCTTCGTCCGCGCCCCGCTGCTGGCCGACGTTCCGTACCCGGTCCAGATGGAACCGAACCTGGTCATCGAGTTCTACTCGCGCTGATCGGTCGGCTCCCGCCGAACGCGAAAGGCCGCTCCCTCGGGGGCGGCCTTTTTGCTTTTGGGTCGGCAGCATTCCGGTGTTACGGACCGGCAGCCCGGCAGTCACCGCCTGCGCGTCAGCAGCAGTGCCGTCAGGTCGTCGTCGATGGGGCCGGTCGCGGTCAGGTCGTCGAGCAGGCCGGATAGCAGGGCGGCATCGTCGGGCTCGTGCAGGCGGAGGGAAAGCAGGGTGGCGAGGCCATACTCGTCCAGAACCTCGTGGCTCTCACCGCCCTCGATCGGGATTTCGATGGCCGCATCGGAATAGAGGAACAGGCGGGCGCCGGGCGGCATCGGCAGCCGGCGGGCGTCGTAGCTGACCGACGACAGCAGGCCGAGCGGCAGCCCGCTGCCATCGCCCAGCCGCGGCGCTTCGTCGCCGGGATGCCAGACCATCGGTGCCGTCGATCCGGCGGACGCATAGTGGAACTCCCCGGCCACCGGATCGATCAGCCCGGTCAACATGGTGGCGAACTGGCCGCTGGGCAGCAGCCCGCACAGCCGGCGGTTCACCGCCTCCAGGAACTCCGCCGGGCTCAGGTCGGTGCTGCCGATCTGGCGGCAGATGGCATCCAGCCGGAAGGTGTTCAGCGCGGCGCCGACCCCATGGCCGGAGAAATCGACCAGATAGACCGCGACCCGGCCGTCCGGCAGCCGGTCGATCCCCCAGAAGTCGCCTCCCAGTTCGGAAGAGGGCGCGAAATGCGCCTGGACGGCGATACCGGTCGCCGCCTCAAGCTCCGCCAGCCGGTCGGGGCCGGGAAGCATGCGGGATTGCATGGCGCGGGCCAGTTCGAGCTCGCTTTCCGTGCGGCTGTGATACTGCTCCAAATTGCGCAGCATGGCCCGCTTGCGCAGCTGGATGCCCACGCGGGCCAGCAGCTCCACCGCGTTGATCGGCTTGGTGACATAGTCGGTCGCGCCGGCGGCGAAGGCGCGGGCGCGGTCCTCCGCCCTGTTCAGGCTGGACTGCACCAGAACCGGCAACGATTTCCAGCGTGGGTCGGCGCGCAGGCGCCGGCACATCTCGAACCCGTCCATCTGCGGCATCATCAGGTCGAGCAGCACGAGGTCCGGGTTGAAGCGCTCCATCAGGGCCAGCGCGTCCTGCCCGTCCTCCGCCTGTTCGATCAGGGTGATACCGCCGCGCTCCAGCAGGGCCAGCAGAAGGTGACGGTTGATCCGGTTGTCATCGACGACCAGCACGCGGGCGCCGGCCAGCCCGTCGAAGGCGTCGCGCGCCTCGACCGGAGGCGGGACTGGCACCGGAGAACCGTTCATTCCGCGACCTCCCGTTCGATCCACAGCAGGGTGTGGTCGTCGCCGTTGACCTGGCCCAAGGCGAGGCCCAGCGAGCGGACAACGGCGTCGAAACCTTCGCCCTCAGCCACGGCACGGGCGATCATCCAGCCGAGCCCGATCCCAGTCCCGCCGGCGTCCAGCGCCTCCAGAACCGCGACGGAATAGAGCGCCAGCACGCTGCCCCGCGGAAAATCCATCACTTCGCTGCGGTAGCGGGTGCCGGGCGCGATGCCGATCGGCAGGCCGGCGGCCGAACCGAATGTCGGCTCACAGTCACCGTTCAGGATCATCGGCGGCGCCCCGTCTGCCGAGGCGTGGGTGAAATGCCCGGCCGCGCCATCCACCACCCCATAGGTCATGGTGGCCTTGTCCCCCGGTGCCAGCAGCCCGGCGGCGCGGTCGTTCAGCGCGGTCAGAAGGGCGGCGGCGTCCTCAGCATAAACGGGCCCCAACTCCTGCAGAAGGGCATGCAGCCGGAAGGCGTTCAGCGCTGCCGAGATTCCGCAGCCGGCGACGTTCAGCAGATAGACGCCGAAGCGCCGCCCGCCCAGCGGCAGCAGCCCCCAGAGATCGCCACCGAGATGGGGGGAGATCGCGCTGTGGGCGCGCAGGCGGCAGCCCGCGGCGGTGGCCACGACGGCACCCTGCGCCGGCGTCGGCAGCAGATGCTCCTGCATCGACCGGGCTATGGACAGCTCCGCCTCCACGCGCGTCCGATAGGCCTGCAGGCGGCGGATCAGCACCCGGTCTTCCAACTGGATGCGCACGCGGGCCAACAGCTCCGTCCGCTCCAGCGGTTTCGACACCAGATCGGTGGTGCCGGCGGCGAAGGCGCGGTTGCGGTCCTCGCCTGACGACAGCGCGGTCTGCACCAGGATCGGCAGATCGGCGGTTTCCGGTATGGCACGCAGGCGGCGGCAGACCTCGAACCCGTCCATTCTCGGCATCATGATATCCAGGATCAGCAGGTCGGGGATGGCGGCCTCGATCATCGCCAGCGCCTCGAACCCGCTGGCGGCGAAGGAAACCTGCCGGAAGCCCGCCTCGGCCAGGAGGGCGCCGATCAGTGTGCGGTTGAAGGCGGTGTCGTCCACCACGAGGATCGGGCAGTCGAGGACGGTGCAGTTGGGAAGCCGGCATTCGCAGAGCCGATCGCCGAATCCCTGCACATCGGACTGTCCGGCGTCCGATGGCGGAATCACCCCGCAGCCGGGACTGTGCCAACCGTCCGCGGTCACAGCCGGAACCTCATGCGGATGCGGCGGCCGCCATCCTCGAGCGTCAGCCCGTCGGCAATGGTGCCGATCAGGTCCAGGCCGCGGCCCGAAGCTCCCGAACTGGCGCGCGGGCCCGGATTGAAGCCGGCGCCTTCGTCGGCGATCTCCACCGTCGCCAGCGGTCGGCCATCCTCCGCCGGGTCGATCCGGAGCGTGACGACGATGCGGCGGCTTGCCAGCACCGGGTCGGCCAGACGGTCGCCCAGGTCGCGGGAAAAGCGTTCCAGTTCCTGGGCGCTCAGCTCCTTCATGCCGGCGACGCCCAGGTTGCCGTGGACCAGCGCGTTGCAGACTGCCTCGTGCAGGGCAAGCTCCACGTCGTCGCGGCGGTCTCCCTCCAGCGGGTGGCGGGCGCTCAGCGCGGCCAGCAGCCTCCCGCCAAGCTGGAGGTCGTGGGCGGTTGCCGTGGTCAGGTTCAGGTAGAGATCGCTTGCCTCGGCCTCCGCCATCAAAGCGGCGAGCCGGGCAGACGCATCTGAGGCGCCGGTGCCTGCCGGCGGTTCGATCCAGGCGGCGACCGGCGGAAGCCAGAGCGCGTCGGATTCCGGGACGGCGGTCCCGTCCCCGGCCAGCAGAACGGCCAGCGGCGCCGGTCCGGCGGGTGCCTGCATCGGGGACAGGCGCAGCGCCAGCGCCAGCCGGTCCAGCCGGTCGGGCAGCAATCCCGGCGCCAGGAGTCCGGCGAAGCGGGTGCGGCAGCCGGTGGCCTGGTGCGTCTCTTCTGTCGTGCCCTGGATTGTCCCGTCGATCACCGGGATCAATCCTCGATCGGGACGATCTTGGCGATCTGCGCCACGGTCAGCACCCGTTTGACCTGCCCGGCGGCGCCGCGCAGGATGAACTGCTTGGCAGCGCGCTCCATTTCCTCCCGCGCGATCAGCAGCATGCCGATCCCGGCGGAATCAACGAACTCGAGCGACGACAGGTCGAGGACCTGACGCTTGAGCTTGTTCTGCCCCATTTCACCGATCAGTGCCCGCAACTTCGCATGGTCGTTGAAGGTCAGGCGACCGCGCAGGCGGATGACCGCCTCCTGATCGCGCACTTCGATGCCGTAGTCCATAGGCCCGTCTTTCCGCAAATATGGTTCAGTGTACAGGCGGGGGGCACCGCGCTAGAAGAGTTCAATATCACCACCGGCGCTGCTTCCCCCTGCGGCATCAAGGTCGAGCACGCCATTTTCATCCAGGGCCGTGCCTTCCAGCAGCAGCCTGCGCACAAAGCGCTCGCGCATTTCGCTCAGCGTGAAGCGGCCCATCAGCTGGTTCAGCCATTCCTGCGGTTCGCGTGCGCCGATGACCGGCGGCACCTGGGCGCGGATCCGGGTTTCCAGCTCTCCCAGCCCGGCGCTCATGATGGCGAGGCTGTCGTTGATCGCCTCGATCCGCTGCTTGGTCAGATCCTGGAACTGCATGCCGGTGATGACATGCGCGATGGTGGACGACATGTCGGACGACACCGACGCCGCCGTCTCCAGCACCGCCTGGAAATGGTTGGTCTGCGACACCAGGCTGTCCATCGTCTTGTCGACGCGTTCCTTGGCCAGCATCTGTGGCGACATGTCGGTGTTGGCGATCTGGCGCAGGATGTCGTGGCCGTTGCGCACGCCCTTCACCACGGCGGTGACGGTGCCGCGCATGCGGTCGGCCAGTTCGCCGGTGGAGCGGGAAAGATGCCGCACCTCCTGCGCCACCACGGCGAAGGTCCGCCCGGCCTCGCCGGCACGGCTTGCCTCGATGGTCGCGTTCAGTGCCAGGAAGTTGGTCTGGCGGTTGATGCCGTCGATGTCGCCGATCGACTTTTCCAGCTCGGCCACGTCCTTCTGCACGTCGTCCAGCAGATAGACCATGCTCATGGCATGGCGCGACAGGGTGACGATGTTGGTCACCATGTCGGTGATCACGTCCTGCATGCCGACGACCAGCTTGTCGAGCGGTACCCGCTCGCCGTCTATGTCGACCGACCCGGCCATGGCGACGATCTGGGCCACCCGCTCGGACTGTTCCAGTGCCCTCTGAGCCAGTTCGCGGAACCGCTCCGACAGGTCGAGCGTGGAGGTCTCCACATGGTCCGAGGTGCGCGTCAGCTCGCCCTGCACGATGTCGAGGGTACGGCGCTGCACATCGGCGAAGCCGAGCCAGGTCGACAGCAACTCCGCGGTGACCGCGACCTTGGCGTCGCCGTCCGGCGTCGCGGAGAGGTCCTGGGGCGCGGCATTCCGGGAGCCGGTCTGGACGGCGTCGTGGGCAGCGGGCTTGAACATACTGGTGCTCCTTGGAAACTCTGACCCGGATCCCCGATCAGGTCGGGGCGGTGCGGGGGCGTTCGCCGACGGCGTCGAAGGCGCGCAGCATTTCGGCGGGGATTTGAGCGAGCGGCAGCTCGACTGCGACTGCGCCGGCCTCCCTGGCGGCGCGCGGCATTCCATAGACGACGCAGCTCGATTCCTGCTCGCCGATGGTGAAGGCGCCGGCGTCATGCATCGCCTTCATGCCGATGGCGCCGTCGCGACCCATGCCGGACAGGATGACGCCGACGGCGTTGTTGCCGGCGGCCTTGGCGACGGAGGCGAACAGCACGTCGACAGACGGGCGGTGGCCGCTGACCGCGGGGGTGTCCTGGATGTGGCAGACGAAACCGGCGGTGTCGCGGACGATGGCGAGATGACGGTCGCCGGGGGCGATCAGCACCAGCCCCTGGGCCGGGCGGTCGCCATGGACGGCGACCCGCACGGTGGGCGCGGACAGCCGGTCGAGCCGCGCGGCGAAGCTGGGCACGTAGCTGGGACCCATATGCTGGGTGATGACGACGGGCGGGCAATCGGCCGGCATGGCGGCCAGCACGTCGCGGATGCGCTCCACCCCGCCGGTCGAGGCGCCGACCGCGATCAGCCGCTTGCCCGAACCGGCGCGCCGCGGCGTCGGCAGGACGCCATGGGCGGCAGCCGGGCGGCGCATGGTCAGGCGCGCGGTGGCGGCGACGCGGATCTTGGAAACCAGCTCCATCGCCGTCGCCTCGAAGCCCTGTCCCTCGGATCCGCCGGGCTTGGCGACGCAGTCCACCGCTCCCAGCTCCAGTGCGCGGATGGCGGCATCCGACCCTTCGCGGGTCAGGGAGGAGACCATGATGACCGGCGTCGGCCGCAGGGTCATGATCTTTTCCAGGAAGGACAGTCCGTCCATCTTCGGCATCTCGACATCGAGCGTGATGACGTCGGGGTTGGTGGCCTTGATGACCTCGCGCGCTTCGAAGGGGTCGCGGGCGACGCCGGCAACCTCCATTCCGGCCTCCCGGGTCAGGATGTCCTTCAGCATCTCGCGCATCAGCGCGCTATCGTCCACGATGACGACGCGGATCGGTCTGGGCATGGGTCAGCTCCCTTCCGGATCGGCCGGGGTGAACAGTTCGACTTCGCCCTCCTCGGGGGCTTGGCTCAGGTGCGTGATGAAACGCCGTTCGCGGGTGACGGTGTCGGCCGCCGCCTCCGGCCGCAGCAGGCGGCGCAGGGCGCGTCCGCTGTGCGGGAAGTAATGCAGCCGCCGGGCGGAGTCTCCGCCCAGATCGTGGCCCGCCAGCGTCAGCCCTTCCGTCCGCACGTAATCCAGCGCGAAGCGGCTGTTCAGCCCGCCGATGTCATAGCTCGATTCGATGACACGCCCGCCGCCGAACAGCTTGACCTGCAACCGCCGGCGTTCGGCACCGGCGGCCAGCAGCGCGTTGATCAGCCGCTCCATGGCGACCGAGCCGTAGCGTGCGGACATGCCGGCGCCCTCAAGCTCGCTCGCCGGCAGGTCGGGCAGCATGAAATGGTTCACGCCGCCGATGCCGCGCACTGGGTCGTGGATGCAGGCCGCCACGCAGGAGCCCAGCGTCGTCGCGATCATCAGGTCGGGACGGTCGCTGACCGCCTGCTGGCCCAGCCCGATCTTGACGGTGTCGGCATTGAATTCCCGGTTGAAGTAGCGTCCGCTTCCAATGCGGCCGCGTGGTGTCGGGCTGACGGGCTCCTGCCGGGCGAGGGGTTCGGCGTTCATCGCTCACTCCCTCCGGTAGATGGTCGGACCGGCCTGCCGGAACAGGTTCGACACGCCATACAGGCTCTCCGAGTGACCGAGGAACAGATACCCGCCGGGGCGGAGCATCCGGGCGAAGTTTTCTATCACCTGCATCCGGCCGCGGCGGTCGAAATAAATCAGGACATTGCGGCAAAAGATCGCGTCGAACGGGCCGGACATCGGCCAATGTTCCAGCAGGTTCAGGGGCTTGACGGTCACGAGGCGCTTCAGCTCCTCGCCCATCTCCACTGCCGCCTCGCCGTCGAGCCGGGTGTCCGTCGTGAAGCGCTGGCGGATCGCCGGCGGGATGCCGGTGGCGCCCGACAGCGGGTAGATGCCGCGCCGGGCCGCGTCCACCATGTGGGTGTCGATGTCGGTTGCGAGGATGCGAGCGTCCCAGCGTCGCAACTCCGCCCCCATGGCGGAAACCAGCACCATCGCCATGGTGTAGGGCTCCGGCCCGGAGGAGCACCCGGCCGACCATAACCGCAGCCGCGGTTTCGGCTTGTGGGCGTTCAGCGCCCGCAGTTCCGGCAGGACGGTGGAGGCGAGAAAGTCGAAATGGTGCGATTCGCGGTAGAAGCTGGTCAGGTTGGTGGTCAGCGCATTGACCAGGAAGCCTATCTCGTCGGCCACGCCGTCGCTTTGCAGCAGGGCACAATAGGCGTCGAAATCCGGCAGCCGCAGTTCGCGCAGGCGGCGTGCCAGCCGGGCATAGACCATCTCCGCCTTGTGCGGCGCCAGCGCGATGCCGGCCAGCTGATAGAGCAGGCCGGCGATCAGGTCGAAATGGTGCCGCTCGAAATGGAATTCGCGCGCGCCGCCGAACACCGCTGACGGGGCGGCCAGAGGGCGCCGCAGCGTCTCGGGTTCGGTCAGTGAGGCGGGCGAGCGGTCGGTCATCGCGGCACCGGGGGCATCATCGAGAGATCTTGGCTCAGGCGGATCTGCGATGGAGGGTGAAGAAGGTCATCTGCTGGCGCAGCTGGTCGGCCTGATCCTCCAGCGAGCGGGCGGCGGCGGTGCTTTCCTCCACCAGGGCGGCGTTCTTCTGGGTCATCTCATCCATCTGGGAGATGGCGATGTTGACCTCGTCGAGGCCGGACGCCTGCTCGGCGGTCGCCCGCGCGATCTCCGACACCAGATCGGCGACGCGGCCGATGCCCGACACGATTTCCGTCAGGGAACTGCCGGCCGACCGCACGAGGTCGACGCCATCGCGAACCTGCCCGCCGCTGTCCAAGATCAGCGCCTTGATCTCCTTCGATGCCTGGGCGGAGCGCTGGGCAAGCTGCCGGACCTCCTGCGCCACCACGGCGAAGCCGCGCCCGGCGTCGCCGGCCCGCGCCGCCTCCACCGCCGCGTTCAGCGCCAGCAGGTTGGTCTGGAAGGCAATCTCGTCGATCACGCCGATGATGTCGGAGATCTTCTGCGACGACTGTTCGATCCGGCGCATCGCCTCGACCGCACTGCTCGCCACCTGCCCGCCGCGCGAGGCCGCGGCGCGCGCCTCGGTGGCGTAGCCGTTGACCTGCTGGGCGTTGTCGGCATTGGAGCGCACGGTGGCGGCGAGCTGTTCCATGCTGGCTGCGGTCTCTTCCAGCGAGGAGGCCTGCTGTTCGGTCCGCTCCGACAGGTCCATGCTGCCTTCCGCCACCTCGCGGCTTGCGATGGCGATGGAGCCGGCGGCATGGTCGATGCGCTGCACGATCTCGGACAGACGGCCGACCGTGCCGTTGAAATCGTCCTTCAGCCGCTGGAACACGCCTTCATACTGCTTGTCGATGCGGCTGGTCAGGTCGCCGCGCGACAGCGATTCCAGCACCGTGGCGAGATCCTCGGTAACGGCAGCGATGTTCCCCGACAGGCGGTTGATGCCTTCGCTGACCAGCCGGAAGAAGCCGCTCTTGCCGTCCAGCGGGATGCGGTGGGTGAAGTCGCCGCGCACGGCATTCTCCACCATGGCGCCGATCTCCGCCTCGATCGCCAGCTCCTCGGTCAGGTCGCGCCATTCGACGACGGTGCCGAGCCGCTCGCCCTGGCGGCTGACCACCGGGTTGGCGATGACCTGGAAGGTGCGGCCACCGGTCTTTGCCAAGCCGCGGTGGGTGTGGGTCAGATCGGCCAGCAGCCGGCGCTGGTTGGTCGGGTCGCGGTGGAAGACGTCGAAATTCTGTCCGACCAGCCTGCCCGGATCGAAGCCGGGCAGCGCGGTGCGCAGGTCGGCCTCGGCATGGCGGAACATCGCCATGATCGAGTCGTTGGCGTAGAGGATGCGGCCGTCGGCATCGGCCATCATGATGTTGGCCGACACCCGTTCCAGGGCGATGCGGGAGCGCAGGGCCTCCACCGCCTCTTCCTTGAAGGCGTCGACGGCGCGGGCCATGTCGCCCAGCTCGTCCTGCTGGCCGGTGTGCGGAACGCTGACCGACAGCTTGCCCTCGGTCAGTTCGGCCATCACCCGGCGGATGCCGGTGACCGGTCCGACGATGGAGGCGGCGATGCGGTTGGCCGCTACGATGCCGACCACCAGCGACAGCAGGCCCAGCCCGAGCGTCAGGCGGATGGTGAAGGCGGCCTCGCTGCCGGCCTCCTGCTCGGTGGCCCTGGCGCCGGCGGCGATGGAGGCGACGATGCCGTCAATGGCGCGGTTGACCGCCGACGCGGCAGCGACGAGATCGTCGGTGCGGCGCTTGGCCTCGTCATTGGCGGCGACGATCTCGCGGAAGGCGCCGCGGTAGTCGGCGGCGCGGGCGTCGACCTCGCGCAAGGCCAGGGACAGGGCGGCATTGTTTTGCAGCAGGCCGGACAGCCGGGCGATACCGCCGCCCATCGCCTTGCCTTCCGCCTCCACCTGGGAAGCCGCGGCGGGATCGCGCAGGCCGATGGCGCGGTTGGCGTAGAAGCGCGTCAGCAGCCAGCGCTTCTCCACCTCCTGCATACCGAAAGCGATGTCCTTGTCGCCGGAGGCGTCCGCTGCGGCCACCGCCTCCTCCAGCCGCTTGGTCACCTGGGTGCCCAGCGGGTCCATGCGCTCGCGCAGCGTCCGGTCGGCGCGCTCGCGCACGCTGCGCACCGCGTCGAATTTCTCATGGTAGGCGCCGTGCAGGCTGTTGAGGTCGGCGAAAGCGGCGGCCTGCGGGGAGGCCTTCATCATGGCCTGCCGGTCCGACATCGCCGATTCGAATTCTCCGCGCAGGACGCGCAGCCGGTCCAGCGCCTCGGTGGTGCCGAGATTGATGTATTCCCGGGTTTGCAGCCGTTCCGCACCCAGGCGGCTTTCCAGATCCTTGGCGAAGACGGCAAGATCGCCCGACGCGATGACGCTGTCGATGCGCCGTTTCAGCCCGTCCAGCCCATAGATGCCGGTGCCGGACTGGGCCGCGATCAGCACCAGCAGCAGGCCGAAGACCAGCCACAGCCGCTTGGCGATGCGCATGTTGCTGAGGAAGGTGCCGGATTTGGCGGTCGTGCCGTCGGTGGCCATCGCTGACGTTCCCTCTTTTTATGGCTTCTCGTTGCGGCCTGCCTCGCCGGGGGATTGCCAACCGGTGTCAGGTCGGCTCCAGCGCTGCGCGGGAGGCATCCTGGTCGACATGCTCGCCGGCGAACAGCTTCCCCACATTGAGCAGGGTCACCATGCGGTTCTCGGCGGTGTAGAGGCCGCTGAGATACTCGGCGTCGATCAGGCCGCTGTCGACATCGGGCGGCGGCTTGATGGCGTCGTGGCCGATGGCGAGGATGTCCGAAATGGCGTCGACCAGGATGCCGCGCGTGCGCTCCCCCACCTGCATCACCACCACGACATGGCGCTTCGTCACCTGGGTCTGGCCGCCGCCGAAGCGGGCCCGCAGGTCGAAGATCGGGATGATGATGCCGCGCAGGTTGATCACGCCGCGGACATAGTCGGGAAGATTGGGCAGTCTGCTTTCCGGCGTCCAGCCGCGGATTTCCCTAACTGCCAGGATGTTGACGCCGTACTCCTCGCTGCCGACGGTGAAGGTGACGTATTGTTCCTCGCTGCCGTTCGCGGTGCCGGACGGCTGGAGATCGGTGCGGGAGCTGACGGGGGCGATTGCGGTGGAACTGCTCATCGCTGAACCTCAAACCGTTTGGCGTTGACGCTGGTCGGACTTGTCCGCCGGGGCGGGCAGGGACGGGGAAGGCGGGGTGCTGCCGGCGGAGGCGTTCCCATTGCCTGCGCCATGGCGGCTCATTTCGCGCAGGCCTGCCACGTCCAGGATCAGGGCGACCCGGCCGTCGCCGAGGATGGTGGCGGCGGCGACGCCGTCCAGCCGGCGGAAGTTGGATTCCAGGCTCTTGATGACGACCTGCTGCTGGCCCAGCACCTCGTCCACCACAAGGCCGAGGCGGGAGCCGTCCTCCGTCTCCACCAGCACGACCAGCCCCTTGGTGGCGTCGTCGATGGCCTTGGGGATGTCGAACAGCCGGTGCAGATGGACGAGCCGGACATATTCGCCGCGGGCCATCATGACGTCGCACTTGTTGACCAGCCCATGCAGGTCGGCGGGCTTGGGGCGCAGGCTTTCGACGATGTTGGTCAGCGGCAGGACGAAGCGTTCCTCCCCGACCGAAATCACCATGCCGTCCAGAACCGCGAGCGTCAGCGGCAGCGACAGGACGAAGCGCGATCCTTCGCCCGGCGTCGAATAGACGCCGATCCGCCCGCCCAGGCTGGAGATGTTCCGGCGCACCACATCCATGCCGACGCCGCGGCCGGACAGGTTCGACACCTGATCGGCGGTGGAGAAGCCGGGCAGGAAGATCAGATTGTCGATCTCTTCGTCCGACAGGCTGGCACCCGGCTGCACCAGACCCTTCTCGATGGCCTTCGACAGCACCTTGGCGCGGTTGATGCCGCGGCCGTCGTCGGTCACCTCGATCACGATGCGGCCCGACCGGTGGGCGGCCGACAGATGCACGGTTCCGGCGCGCGGCTTGCCGATGCGCTCCCGTTCCTCCGGGCTCTCCAGCCCATGGTCGATGGAGTTGCGGATCATATGGGTCAGCGGGTCGACGAGGTTCTCGACCACCGTCTTGTCCACTTCCGTCGTCTCGCCCGAGGTGACCAGCATCACCTCCTTGCCGGTCACGGCGGCGCATTCGCGCACCAGCCGCGGCATGCGGGAGAACACGCTGGAAACCGGCTGGGCGCGGATCGACATTACGCTTTCCCGCAACTCGCGGGTGTGCTGGGCGAGGCCTTCCAGCCCCTCCAGCAGTTCCTGGAACTGGCCCGGCGGCAGGTCGCGCAGATGCTCGGCGATCATCGCCTGGGTGATGACCATCTCGCCGACCATGTTGACCAGCCGGTCGATCTTGTCGAGGTCGACGCGGATGGTGTGGGTGGTCGGACCGGCATGGTCGCCGCCGCCCGTGCCGCCATTCGTCCGCTTGGCTCCGTCGCCGGGCTTCGCCGCGCCCGACGTGGTGGCGGCCGGGGTGACCGGCGCGGCTGCGGGGGCAGCAGGCTGCGGCAGGTTGGCGGCGGGGACCGGCTCCGGCTCCGCTGGCGGAATGACCGTGGGGGGGATGATCGCAGGCGGGGGGGCTTCGGCGCTGATGCGGATGTCGCAGTCGTCGGCGACGAATTCGAACACGTCGTCGATCCGGGCGCGGTCCACCTGCGGGTCGGCCAGAAGCGTCACCGTCCAGGACAGGTGCAGCAGCTCGGCGTCGAGGTCGCGCAGGGACGGCAGCCGGTCCAGGTGGCAGACAACCTCAGCCTCGCCCAGCCGGCGCAGGGCGCGCAGCATGTATGCCGGCTCGTTGCCCGACAGCAGCAGTTCGGCCTTCGGGCGGAAGACGATGGTCCAGCGGACCTTCCCCTCGGGAACGGGAGCGGGACCGGAGGCGACGGGTTCCGGCTGGTCGTCGCGGGCGGCCTGGATGGCGGCCAGCGCGTCGCCGAAGATGCCGGCCTCGTCATCCTCGTCGTCGGGGTAGAGCGCTGCGGCAGCCGGAATGGCGGCGGACGGCGTGGTGGCGGCCTCGTCCGCCTGCTCCCCGGCCTTACCCAGGAAACGGCGGAGTGCGGCGACGGTGTCGCCGGTGGTGCCGGCCGGCGCGTCGGTTTCGTCGGCGGCATGGGACAGCAGCCGGGCCAGCACGTCGTTGGCGCGGATCAGCGTGTCGACCAGTTCGGTGGTGACCGGAATCTCGGCGTTGCGCACGCCGTCCATCACCGTTTCGAACTCGTGCGCAAAGGCGACGAGGTCGTTGAAGCCGAAGGCGCCGCCGCCGCCCTTGATCGAATGGACGGCGCGGAAGATCGCGTTCACCTCGTCCATGTCGATTTCGCCGGGGGCGAGGCGCAGCAGTCCGGCCTCGGCGACGGCCAGGAGTTCGGCGCTCTCGTCGAAGTAGGTCTGTTTGAAGCGGCTGAGATCGTCCACGGCTGCACCCCTTACCTGAATCCGACGGCTTTCGGTCAGCCGCAGACCTTCTGCACCACCGACACCAGCTTGTCGGGGTTGAAGGGCTTCACGATCCAGCCGGTGGCGCCGGCGGCGCGGCCCTCGGCCTTCTTGCTCTCGTCCGCTTCGGTGGTCAGCATCAGGATCGGCAGGGTGCGGTGGGCCGGGATGGCGCGCAGCTTGCGGATCAGGGTCAGCCCATCCATCACCGGCATGTTCAGGTCGGTGATGACCAGATCCACCTTGTTGGTGGCGATGGCGCTCATCGCCTGCTGACCGTCGGCGGCCTCGACCACGTCGTAACCGGCGCCTCGCAGGGTGAAGGACACCATGTCGCGCATGGTGCGCGAATCGTCCACCGTCATCACTTTCTTCTTCACGCTCGGCTCCATTGCTTCAGCCAGGCGGCGAGACCCAGATCCTCGCACGCTTCGGACAGGACCTCGGACGGGGCGGCGAGGACGAAGGCGGTCCCGCGCTCGGCCGCATCGCGGGCGGCGACGACCAGCGCCTGGATGCAGGCGGCGCTGATGCGCTCCACGGCGCCGGCCTGGACGGTGACGTCGGCCGACGCCTTGAAGGCGGCGCGCAAACTGTCCAGCAAAGGTTGCGCCATGGGCAAATCGAGGTCGCTCGGCAGGCCCAGGCGGAGCCGGCCGTCATCCTCCTCCGTCCACTTGATCAGCGACACGCCACCCCTCCGTCTACGGCAGGCACATTCTTGCGCATTGCGGTTGCAGCAGCGACGTTGCCAGACTGCGTCTCAAGGATTCGTTAAGCCGCAAGCTTCGGACGGAGGGGGTGCCAGCTGGAAGTTGGGGATAACCGCAATCAAAAATGGGACATGGTACACGGGTTGGCGCACGGGCTGGCGCGCCGCAGGACGGGTCAGCCCTTCGCCTGCGCGATCAGCGGACGGAATTCTGCCAGGACCGACTCATAGACCGGGCGCTTGAAGGCGACGATCAGGCCCGGCAGCTCTTCCGCGTCGATCCATTTCCAGGCGTCGAATTCCGGATGGTCGGTGTCGAGCCGGATGTCGGCCTCGGTGCCGGTGAAGCGGGCCAGCATCCACATCTGCTCCTGCCCGCGCCAGCGGCCCTTCCACACCTTGCCCAGCAGGTCGTCGGGCAGGTCATAGCGGTGGGGGGCGGCGGTCATGGCGATGAACTCCGCCTTCGCCGTGCCGATTTCCTCCTCCAGCTCGCGGAAGGCGGCGCTGCGGGCATCCTCGCCGTCGTCGATGCCGCCCTGGGGCATCTGCCAGTCGGCCTCCGATCCGCAGCGCTTGGCGACGAACACCTCGCCGCGGTCGTTCAGCAGCATGATGCCGACGCAGGGACGGTAGGGCAGGGACTCGCGGTCAACAGGGGGACGGTCGATGGGGGCGGTCATGCCGGCGGGCTCCGTTCGGGTCAGGCTTTGGTGAAGAAGAAATAGACGGTCATCGCCGCCCCAACCAGGATCACCAGCTTGCGCAGGACCGGCGGCGGAATGTGGCGCGCGACCGAGGCGCCGGCATAGCCGCCGGCCATGGCGGCGACCAGCATGATCAGCGCCTCGGTCCAATAGACCGCCCCGCCCGCGACGAAGGCCGCCACCGCCACCGCGTTGAGGCAGCCGGAGACCAGCGACTTCAGCCCGTTCATCGCATGCAGGTCGGTCAGGCCGAAGACGCCGAGCGTCGCCAGGATCAGGATGCCGATGCCGCCGCCGAAATAGCCGCCATAGATGGCGATCAGGAACTGTACCGCCAGCACCGTGCCATGGCCGATGGTGAAGTTGCGGCGGACCCAGGCCGAGGCGGTCGGGCCGATGGCGAACAGCAGGGTCGCGAACAGCAGCAGCCACGGCACGATGACCTCGAAGGTCCGCTGCGGCGTCCACAGCAGCAGCAATGCGCCCAGAAGCCCGCCGACGAGGCTGATGCCGAGGAAGGAGGGCAGGTGCACCTCGCGGATGCGTCCCAGCTCCCGCCGGTAGCCGAAGGCGCTGGCCAGCGCGCCGGGCGACACCGCGACGGTGCTGGTGGCGTTGGCGTTGAGCGGCGGTACGCCGGCCAGGATCAAGGCGGGGAAGGTCAGAAAGCTGCCGCCCCCGGCGACGGCGTTCAGCACGCCGGCGAAGAAGGCGGAGACGATCAGCAGCAGCGTCAGCATGTCACCTTACCCGAAAGCCTCGCCCGGCACGGCCGGCGCGTTGCGTTTTGCACACGCCCGCCCATACCGCAACGCCGAAGTCCCACAACCGCGCGGCTTTCGCAACCCCGAACAATTCGTTAAGGTCGTCGTCCCTTCAACGGATAGAGTGTCCGGAGACCTCCATGTCCGCCCTGCTCGACACCACCGACGCCCTGCACGACCAGATGATCGCCCTCGGCCGCGCCGCCCGCGCCGCCGCGGCTGCGCTGGCGACCGTGCCAGGACCGTCGAAGGACCGGGCGCTGAGGGCGGCGGCAGCGGCCATCCGCTCCCGCGCCGCCGAGATCAAGGCGGCGAATGCCGAGGATATGGCGAACGCCCGCGACCTGTCCGGTCCCATGCGCGAACGGCTGATGCTGGACGACGCGCGCATCGAGGCGATGGCCAAGGGCCTGGAGGACATCGCCGACTTCCCCGACCCCATCGGCGGCGTGCTGGCGGAGTGGACGCGGCCCAACGGCCTGCGCATCCAGCGCGTCCGCGTGCCGCTGGGCGTCGTCGGCATCATCTACGAAAGCCGGCCCAACGTGACGGCGGACGCCGGCGGCATCTGCCTGAAGTCGGGCAACGCCGCCATCCTGCGCGGCGGATCGGAGAGCATCCGCTCGTCCCGCGCCATCGCGTCCTGTCTGGCGCAGGGGCTGCGCGAGGCCGGGCTGCCGGAGGCGGCGATCCAGCTGGTGCCGACCACCGACCGCGCCGCCGTCGGCCACATGCTGACCATGCGCGACCACATCGACGTCATCATCCCGCGCGGCGGCAAGTCGCTGATCCAGCGCATCGCCGACGAGAGCCGGGTGCCGGTCATCAAGCATCTGGACGGCAACTGCCACGTCTATGTCGATGCCGCCGCCGACCTGGAGAAGGCGCGCAAGGTGGTTCTGAACGCCAAGATGCGCCGCACCTCCATCTGCGGGGCCGCCGAGACCCTGCTGGTAGACCGCGCCATTGCCGGCACGGCGCTGCCGGTTCTGGTGAAGGATTTGCTGGATGCCGGCTGCGCCGTCCGCGGCGATGCCGCGGCCCGGGCGGTCGATCCGCGGGTGACGGCGGTGGCGCCGGAGGATTGGGACACCGAGTATCTCGACGCCATCATCGCCTGCGGCGTGGTGGACGGGGTGGATGGGGCCATCGACCACATCAACGCCCACAGCTCCCACCACACCGAATCGATCCTGACCGAGGATCCGGCGGTGGCGGAGCGCTTCCTGTCGCGGGTGGACAGCGGCATCGTGCTGTGGAACGCCTCGACCCAGTTCGCCGACGGCGGCGAGTTCGGCATGGGGGCCGAGATCGGCATCTCCACCGACAAGTTCCACGCCCGCGGCCCGGTGGGCGCGGAGCAGCTGACCAGCTACAAGTATGTCGTGCGCGGCGATGGCCAGACGCGGCCTTAAGACCGACCTCTCCCCGTCCCTTGGAACCCTCTCCCCCCCGGGGAGAGGGCAGGGTGAGGGGGGCCCGTCTGCCGGACAATCCTCGAAGCGGCTGCAAAAGGCTCCCCACCTCCATTCCGGTCCGCTCTATGCCGGGCTGACCGTCGGCATTCTCGGCGGATCGTTCAATCCGGCCCATGCCGGGCACCGGCACATCAGCCTGTTCGCGCTGAAGGCGCTGGGGCTCGACCGGGTGTGGTGGATGGTCAGTCCGCAGAACCCGTTGAAGTCCACCTCCGGCATGGCGTCGCTGCCCGAGCGGCTGGCAGAGGCGCGGGCCGTCGCCGCCCATCCGCGGATCGAGGTGACGGCAATCGAGACCGCGCTCGGCACCCGCTACACCGCCGATACGCTGGCCAAGCTTCAGCTCCGCTTCCCCAGAACCCGCTTCGTTTGGTTGATGGGGGCGGACAATCTGCGGCAAATTCCACGCTGGAAGCACTGGAATCGAATCTTCGACTCGGTGGCCGTTGCGGTTTTCGCCCGTCCAACCTATTCTCTTGGTGCGTTGAGCGGCAAGGCCGCCCAGCGCTACACCCGTCGGCGGGTGTCGGTGTCTGGGGTAAAAGGGCTGGCGCGCCGCAGGCGGCCGGCCTGGGCGTTCTTACGCAACCCCTTGCACCCGGCCTCGGCGACGGCGATCCGGCAGGCACGGGCCGCCGGGTCGTGAAACCGTTGCAAGAGGTTGGAGCCATCACCACGCACACCGAAACGGCCGCGACCGCTCCGCGGCCAGCCGCCGTTCCCCAGATCCTGGAACCGCAGGACCTGAAGGCGCTCATCCAGGCGTCGCTCGACGCCGACCAGGCGGATGACGTGACCGTCATCGATCTCGCCGGGAAAACCACCTTCGCCGATTACATGATCGTGGCGTCGGGCCGCAACACGCGGCACATCGCGGCCATGGCCATGAAGCTGGCCGAAAAGCTGAAGCAGGCCGGCGTCCGCGGCGTCGAGATGGAAGGCATGGCCCAGTGCGACTGGGTGCTGGTCGATGCCGGCGACGTGATCGTCCACCTGTTCAAGCCGGAAGTCCGGACCTTCTACAACATCGAAAAGATGTGGGGTCTGGAACTGCCGACGCCGTCGGGCACGGCTCGGCTGAGCGCCTGACGGGCCAAGGGCCGAAACGACGGCGGAGGGCCGCATCATGCGTTTGTGGCTCGCCGCCGTTGGGCGGTCGCGGGGGGGACCCACCCGTGACCTGTTCGACGAGTATGTCGGACGGCTCAGCTGGCCCTTTACCCTGAAGGAGGTCGAGGTGAAGAAACGCCTCTCCTCCGACGAATTGAAACGGCAGGAGGCGGAGCTGCTGCTCGCCGCCGTGCCGGCCGGCGCCGTCGTCGTGGCGCTGGACGAACGCGGCAAGGCGCTGCCCAGCGAGAGTTTCGCCGCCAAGATCGGCGACTGGCGCGACCGCGGCGCCGGCGATATCGCCTTCCTGATCGGCGGTGCCGACGGCCATGGCGATGCGGTGCGCGCGCGGGCCGACTTCCTGCTCGCCTTCGGGCCGATGACCTGGCCCCACATGCTGGTGCGCGGCATGCTTGCGGAGCAACTCTATCGCGCTCAACAAATTCTTGCCGGTCACCCCTATCACAGATCCTGATACCGAGCGTCGCATCCGGCGCGCGGTAAAGCGCCGGAGCCAACGAACTTAACACTCCGAGACCACAACCTTTCGAGAAAGGTAAGCGCGATGACCGAGACCAACCGACCCCGCCCTGTCGTCCTCTGCATTCTGGACGGCTGGGGCTATCGCGAGGAGCGGTCCGACAACGCGATTGCGCTGGGCGAGACCCCGAACTGGGATCGCCTGTGGTCGGCCGAGCCGACGGCCTTCCTCGACGCCAGCGAGGAGGAAGTCGGGCTGCCCAAGGGACAGATGGGCAACTCCGAGGTCGGGCACATGAATCTCGGCGCCGGCCGGGTCGTCATGCAGGATCTCGTGATGATCGACCATGCCATCGTCGAGGGCGATCTGGAGCGCAACGCGGCGCTGAGCGATCTGGTCAAGGAGATGCACAAGACCGGCGGTCGCGTCCATTTGATGGGCCTGCTGTCGCCGGGCGGCGTCCATTCGCACCAGGACCACATCGCGGCACTGGCCGGCGTGCTGTCGCGCGAGGGTGTGCCGGTGGCGGTCCACGCCTTCACCGACGGCCGCGACGTGCCGCCGCAGAGCGCCAAGGATCAGGTCGCGGAGTTCATGGCCGACGTCTTCGAGCTGCCGGGTGTCGAGGTGGCGACCGTCATCGGCCGCTACTACGCCATGGACCGCGACAAGCGCTGGGACCGCGTCGCCAAGGCCTATGCCGCGATGACCAAGGCGGAGGGCGAGCGTGCCGCCGACCCGATCCAGGCCATCGAGCAGAGCTATGCCGCCGGCAAGCATGACGAGTTCATCCTGCCGACGGTGATCGGCGATTACGCCGGCATGAAGGATGGCGACGCCATCCTGATGGCTAATTTCCGCGCCGACCGCGCCCGCGAGATCCTGGCCGCCTATGTCGAGAAGGATTTCGACGGCTTCCCGGTTGACGGGGCGCCTAAGCTGGCCGCCGTGGTCGGCATGGTCGAATATTCGTCGGCGCTGGCGAAGCTGATGACCACCATCTTTCCGCCGAAATCCTTGACCAAGGTGCTGGGCGAGGTGGTTTCCGAGGCCGGATTGAAGCAGCTGCGCATCGCCGAGACGGAGAAGTATCCGCACGTCACCTTCTTCTTCAACGGTGGCGAGGAGCGGGTCTATGAAGGCGAGGACCGCATTCTGGTCCCGTCGCCGAAGGTGGCCACCTACGATCTCCAGCCGGAGATGTCGGCCTCGGAGGTGACCGCCAAGCTGGTCGGCGCCATCGATTCGGGCAAATACGACCTGATCGTCGTCAACTTCGCAAATCCCGACATGGTCGGCCACAGCGGCATGCTGGATGCCGCCATCAAGGCGGTGCAGGCAGTCGACAGCAGCGTCGGTCAGGTGGAGGCCGCGGTGCGCCGTGCCGGCGGCACCATGCTGATCACCGCCGACCACGGCAATTGCGAGCTGATGAAGGACCCGGAGACCGGCGGGCCGCACACCGCCCATACGCTGGACAAGGTTCCGCTGGTGCTGGTCAACGGCCCGGCCGGCGCCCGGATCGACAGTGGCCGTCTGGCCGACATCGCCCCGACGCTGCTCGACCTGCTGGGCCTGCCCAAGCCGGTGGAGATGACCGGCCGCAACCTGCTGGTCCGCACCGCCGCCCGCGCGGCGGCGGAATAACGGATGGCGCGGGGTCCCTGCCAGTCACACCCTCTCCCGTCCCGGGAGAGGGGGGGGACCCATGCGAAGCATGGGGAGGGTGAGGGGGATTCCAAGGAACCATGCGGTTGGGGAGTCTTGTACTCCCCCTCACCCCTCCCGCCGCGATGCGGCGGGCCCCTTCCCTCTCCCGGGGCGGGAGAGGGATTGCTCGCCGGCTTCGTCATCGTTGCTGGCCTGATCCTCGCCCAGCCGGCGAATGCCCAGAGCGAAGCTCCCAAGGACACGCTCAAGCGGGTCGAGCAGCAGCTTCAGACCGGCAAGCAGCGCCAGCAGCAGCTGGAACGCCAGTCCCAGGCGCTCCAGACCGAACTCGATGCTCTGCGCGGCCGGCTGATCGCGCTGGCCGATCAGGCCCGCGGGCAGGAGCAGACGCTCGACCAGTTGGAGGACTCGCTCACCGCCCTGGAGGGTGAGGAGCGCGAACGCGCCGCCGGTCTCGATGCCGAACGCCAGCAGATCGCCACCCTGCTGGCCGCTCTCCAACGGTTGGCGCGCATCCCGCCGGAGGCGGCGCTGGCCCGGCCGGAAAGCCCGGTCGACACGCTCCGCTCCGCCCTGCTGCTGCGCGATGCCGTGCCGGTCCTGAAGGCGCGGGCCGATGCGCTGTCCCAGGCCTTGACCGCATTGGCCGATACCCGCGGCAAGCTGGTCGACCAGCGGGCGAAGGCGCTGGCGGCTCGGGTGGCGCTGACCGAAAAGCAGGACGAGATGAACCGCCTGATCGCCCGGCGCGAGGAGCTGTCGCGCCAGACGGAGGAGGAACGCGTCCAGGTCGGCCAGCGCATGGCGGACCTGTCGGGACAGGCCACCGACCTGCGCCAGCTGATGGAGCGCATCGAGGCCGAACGCCGCGCCGCCATCGAGGCCGCCGCCCGCCGCGAAGCCGAGCGGCGCGAGGCGGAGCGCAAGGAAGCCGCCAGGCGCGAAGCGGAAAAGCGGGAGGCCGAACGCCGGCTCGCCGCCCAGAAGGAGGCGGAGCGCAAGGAGGCCGAACGCAAGCTGGCCGAACTGCGCGCCGCCGAACAGAAAATCGCCGAACAGAAGGCTGCCGAGGAAAAGCGGGCGAAGGACGAAGCCGCCAGGGAGGCGGCGCGCGAGCGCGAGCTGGCCGCGAAGTCGCCGGACGGTCCGCCGGCCGTCTCCGGCATGGTGCTGCCCGCCGCCGGCAAGCTGACGACCCGCTTCGGCGAGGCCGACCGCTATGGTGCCACCAGCCGCGGCGTGACGGTCCAGACCCGCGCCGGGGCCGCCGTGGTGGCGCCGCGCGGCGGCACGATCGTGTTCGCCGGCCCGTTCAAGGGCTACGGCCTCATCTTGATCGTGGAACACGGCAACGGATATCATAGTTTGATTGCGGGTTTGGGCCGGATCGAAACGGCCGTCGGGCGTAAGGTGGTCAGCGGGGAACCGCTGGCGGTCATGCCGTCGGATGGCAATCCGGATCTCTATTTCGAGCTGCGACGAAACGGCCAGCCGATCAACCCGCAACGCGGGTTCGGCGCCCCGGAGGGGAAAGGACAAGGGTAGATGAGGATGATCAAGCGTGCCGCCACGGCGGCAGCTCTGGTGTTTCTGGGCGCCGGCGTCGCCACCGTCACCGCGCAGTCCAGCAATTCGTCGGACACCTACCGGCAGCTGAACCTGTTCGGCGACGTTTTCGAGCGCGTCCGCGCCGAGTATGTCGAGCCGGTGACCGATGAACAGCTGATCGAATCGGCGATCAACGGGATGCTGACCTCGCTCGACCCGCATTCGAGCTATCTGAACAAGAAAAGCTTCCAGGACATGCAGGTCCAGACCCGCGGCGAGTTCGGCGGTCTGGGCATCGAGGTGACGATGGAGAACGGCCTGGTGAAGGTCGTGTCGCCCATCGACGACACCCCGGCTTTCCGCGCCGGCCTGCAGCCGGGCGACCTGATCGTCCAGCTGAACGGCGAGGCGGTCATGGGCCTCAGCCTGAACGAGGCGGTGGAGAAGATGCGCGGGCCGGTGGGCAGCGAGTTGAAGGTCACCGTTCGCCGCGGCGAAGCGGGCGAACCCTTCACCGTGTCGCTGACCCGCGCCGTCATCAAGGTGCAGTCGGTCCGCTTCCGCACGGAGGGCGACATCGGCTATGTCCGCGTCACCAGCTTCAACGAGCAGACGCAGAGCGGGCTTGAGAAGGCGATCTCCTCCATCCAGCAGCAGCTGGGCGACAAGCTGAAGGGCTTCGTGCTCGACCTGCGCAACAATCCGGGCGGCCTGCTCGATCAGGCGGTTTCGGTCTCCGACACTTTCCTGGAGAAGGGCGAGATCGTGTCGACGCGCGGCCGCCGGGCGGAGGAAGGCACCCGCTTCAACGCCAAGCCGGGCGACCTGATCAAGGGCCTGCCGCTGGTGGTGCTGATCAACGGCGGGTCGGCCTCGGCCTCGGAAATCGTCGCCGGTGCGTTGCAGGACCACAAGCGCGCGATCATCATGGGCACCCAGAGCTTCGGCAAGGGATCGGTGCAGACCATCATCCCGCTGCCCGGCCATGGCGCCATGCGTCTGACCACGGCGCGCTACTATACGCCGTCGGGCCGCTCGATCCAGCAGCTGGGCATCACCCCCGACATCGAGGTGCATGTCGCCAAGGTGGAGGATCTGGACAAGAACGTCATCCGCCGCCGCGAAGCCGATCTGAAAGGGGCGCTGGTCAACCCCGACGCCAGCAAGGCGCCGCGTCCGGCCACCACGAACCCGGCCGCTCCCGGTACGCCGGCGGCTCCGAACCCGGCAGCACCGGCTCCGGGACCGGGCGCAGGTGCCGCTCCCGGTGCGGCGCCCGGCGCTGCCCCTGCTCCGGGTGCCGCTCCCGCCCCGGCCGAGGGTGCGGCGGCGGAGGGGGCGGAGCCGCCCTTCGACTTCCAGCTCGCCCGCGCGCTGGATCTGTTGCGTGGCGTGGCCCTGTTCCAGCAGCGCTCCGCGGCGCGCTGACCGGAGCGAACGACGGTGAAGGTTCCCGCCCTGCTCGGTCGTCTGCGGTTCGATGTCCGGGGCTTGCGCCCCGGACCCGGCTGGCTGCGACGTTTCCGCCGCAATGGAGACGACCCGGCAGGGCAGTCGCGCAAGCCGCTTTCCAAGGCGCTGCTGGGTGCCGTCGCCGTGGTGGCGGTCGCCTATGCCGGATTGGGCGGTTGGCTGGCTTTGAACGGCGGGGCGACACGGGACGCATGGCAGGCGTCGATTCCGTCGACGACGGTGGCGGTCGCCCCGCTGCCGCCACCTCCGACGCCGGAGCCCAAGGTTGCCGTCCCGGCGGTTCCGGCGCCGCTGCCGACCGACGCCGCCCCGCTGCCGCTGCCGGGTGCTCCGGCGGCGGCGGTGACGCTGGTTCCGGCCCCGGTGCCGGGACTGGTGGAGGACAGCCGCAACGGTCCGTTGCCGCGCATCGCCCAGGACGGGCGCAAGCCCTGGCAGGTCTATGCCCGTCCATTTCCGGCGACCGACAAGCGGCCGCGCATCGCCATCGTGATGTCCGACCTGGGGCTCAGCGGCGTCACGACCGGCAATGCCCTGGCGAAGCTGCCGCCCGGCATCACGCTTGCCTTCCTGCCCTATGCCGAGCGGCTGGACGATTGGGTCGAGCGTGCCCGCACCAAGGGGCATGAGGTGATGTTGTCGGTGCCGATGGAGCCGCTGAACTACCCGCGCGACGACCCCGGCCCCAATGCGCTGCTGACCATGCTTGGTCCCGACCGCAATGTGGAACGGCTGGAATGGTCGCTGGGCAAGGCGGTGGGCTATGTCGGCATCACCAGCACCACCGGCAGCAAGTTCACCGCCAACCCGGCGGCGATGCAGCCGGTGATCGACGCACTGAAGGCCCGCGGCCTGCTGCTGGTCGATGCCCGCACCAATCCCAAGAGCGTCGCCGGACCGCTCGCCAATCTGGCCGGCGTGCCGCGGGCGCTGGGCGACCGTGTCATCGACCGCGACCTGTCGCGCGGCGCCATCGACGACCAGCTGCGCGAGCTGGAAGAGCTTGCCAAAACCAACGGCGCCGCCGTCGGCTTCGCTTCCCCCTATCCGACGACGATCGAGCGCCTCAATCTCTGGATGACCGCTCTCGCCGATCATGGCATCGCGCTGGCCCCGGTGTCGGCTGTGGTCAATATCCAGAAATGACCTATTCGGGGAAGGTCGGTCGCAGACTCCCCGTCTTCCTCACCCGCAAAGCGAATCCCAATCCAGAGACCCCGGGTCCTCGACCAGATGGTCCACCGTGTCGAACACCACGGCAGGGTGCTGAGGCCAGGCTATGGTCAGCATGCCGGCAGCCTTGGCGCTGCGGGCGCCTGTGGGGCTGTCCTCGATCACCGCGCAGGCTTCCGGCGGCAGTCCCAGCATCGTCGCCGCCAGCAGGTAGGGGTCCGGATGGGGCTTGCCGTTGGCGACGTCCTCGCGGGCGATGCTGAAGCGGAAATGCGGGATCGCCATCGCCCGCATGTTGGCATCGACGATCATGCGCCCGCCGTTCGACACGCAGGCCTGGGCCAGCCCACGGGCGGCGAAGGCTTCCACCAGGGCGAAGGCGCCTTCGCGCGGGCGCACCCGGTCGACGCTGGCGACATACTGCGCATTGATCTCGTCGGCCCAGGCGTGCAGGTCGATGGGGAAGGGACGGCGGGCATGCAGGGCGGCGTAGATCTCGCGGAACGCCACGCCATGCATCGACCGGCAGTCCTCCTCGCTCAGCTCATGGCCATAGCCGCGGCAGACATCGACGGTGATCTGCTGGTGCCAGGGCTCGCTGTCCATCAGCGTGCCGTCGATGTCCCACAGGATGGCGCGGATCGGGGGGCGCGACATCACCACGGTCACCGCACAACCAGATCGTCGCGGTGGATCATCTCGTCCCGTCCCTGATAGCCCAAAATCTCGGGAATTTCGGTGCTCTTGTGGCGCAGGATCTTGCGGGCGTCGTCGGCGCTGTAGGCGACGAGGCCGCGGGCGACCTCGCGCCCCTCCTGCGTGCGGACGATCACCACGTCGCCGCGGTCGAAGTCTCCCTGCACGGCAGCGACGCCGGCGGGCAGCAGGCTGGCGCCGTGGGACAGGGCGCGCGTGGCGCCGTCATCGACCACCAGCACGCCGGTGGCGTTCACGTGGCCGGCGATCCAGGCCTTGCGGGCGCTGGTCGGCTCGGCCGACGGCAGGAACCAGGTGCAGAGCGCGCCGCCATCCTCAGGCCGCTGCTCCAGCGCCGCCAGCGGGTTCATGCGCTTGCCCTTGGCGATGACCATCCGGCAGCCGGCCGACAGGGCGACGCGCGCCGCGGCGATCTTGGTCACCATGCCGCCGCTGCTGTAGCCGGGGGGCGGCTCGCCGGCCATGCCCTCGATCTCGGGCGTCAGTTCGCGCACGGTGGGGATATGGCGGGCGTCCGGGTCCTTGCGCGGGTCGGCGGTGTAGAGGCCATCGATGTCCGACAGCAGAACCAGCGTGTCGGCGCTGACCATCTGCGCGACGCGGGCGGCCAGCCGGTCGTTGTCGCCGAATCGGATTTCGGCGGTGGCGACCGTGTCGTTCTCGTTGATGACGGGAACGGCACCCAGTTTCAGCAGCGTATCGATGGTGTTGCGGGCGTTCAGGTGGCGCCGCCGCTCTTCCGTGTCCTCCAGCGTCACCAGCACCTGGGCGACGGTCACGTCATGGCGGGCCAGCGTTTCCTGATAGGCGTGGGCAAGGCGGATCTGGCCGGTGGCGGCGGCGGCCTGCTTCTCCTCAAGTTTCAGCGCCCGGCCAACGAGGCCCAGATGCTCCCGCCCGCAGGCGACGGCGCCGGAGGTGACGATCACCACCTCCTGCCCGCGCTTGCGGCAGGCGGCGACGTCGTCGGCCAGCGCGTCGAGCCAGTCCCGGCGGATTTGCCGGGTTTCCCCGTCGACCAGAAGGGCCGAGCCGATCTTTACGACCAGCCGGCGGGATTCGAGAAGGGTAGGGGCGTCAAGCGCCATGGCGGGAGGTTCCGTCCGTATCGTCGTCCGAACCGTCCTCTTCGCCCTCCGGCTCTTCTCCGTCAAGAGCTTCGTCCGAGTCGCCTTCCAGCTCCTCGCCGTCCAGCGCCTCACCCTCTTCGAGTTCGCCCTCTTCCAGGTCGTCCTCTCCGAAATCCTCGTCCTCGCCGCCGACCCATTCGCCGGTTTCATCGTCCCACTGCATCTCGCCGTCGTCGGGCAGCTTCTGGCCAACCGGCGGGCGCGGGATGGAGCGGGTCGCCGGGGCGTTGATGACCTCGGGCTCTTCCGCCTTCGAGTCCTTGATGACGGTCAGCAGCCGGTACAGCACCTGCTTCACACCCTGGCCGGTGGCACCCGACAGCACCATGACCTCGGCGCCCGATGCCTCCTCCAGCGCTGCCTTTTTCTCCTCGATCTCCTCGTCGAGCAGGGCGTCGGACTTGTTCAGCCCGATGACCTCCGGCTTGTCGGCGAGGTTGCCGCCATAGGCTTCCAGTTCGTTCCGGATCGTGCGGTAGGAAGCGACGACGTCGTCGGCCGTGCCGTCGATCAGGTGCAGCAGGATGCGCGAGCGTTCGACGTGACCGAGGAAGCGGTCACCCAGCCCATGGCCCTCATGCGCGCCCTCGATCAGGCCGGGAATGTCGGCGATGACGAACTCTTCGTCGCCGGCGCGGACGACGCCCAGGTTGGGGGCCAGCGTGGTGAAGGGATAGTCGGCGATCTTCGGCTTGGCCGCGGTGGTCGCCGCCAGGAAGGTGGACTTGCCGGCATTGGGCAGTCCAAGCAGGCCGGCATCGGCGATCAGCTTCAGCCGCAGCCACACCCACTGCTCCTGCCCCGGCCAGCCGGGGTGGAACTTGCGCGGCGCCCGGTTGGTCGGCGTCTTGAAGTGCGCGTTGCCATGTCCGCCGTCGCCGCCGCGCAGGAACACGCGGCGCTGTCCTGCCTCGGTCAGGTCGCACAGCACGGTTTCCTGGGTCTCGTCGAGGATCTGGGTCCCGACCGGCACCTTCAGGACGACATCCTCGCCGCGCGCGCCGTTGCGGTTGCTGCCCATGCCGTGATGGCCGCGCTGCGCCTTGAAGTGCTGCTTGTAGCGGTAGTCGATCAGCGTGTTCAGTCCGTCCGCCGCCTCGATGATCACGTCGCCGCCGCGGCCGCCGTCGCCGCCGTCCGGGCCGCCGAACTCGATGAATTTCTCGCGCCGGAACGCCACGGCACCGGGGCCGCCGTCACCGCTCTTCAAGAACACCTTGGCCTGATCGAGAAACTTCATCGGGGGACCTTGCCCGTAAACGGAAGGGAAACCGGCGGTGGGACGGCACCGGACTGAAAACGAAAATCGGGGAGCCGGTCGCCCGGTCCCCCGATTTTATCCCACAAGCGTGCAGGCCTGCGACACAGGCCGCGCAACGACCTTACTGGTTGTTCGGCCCGATCACTCGGCGGCGACGGCCGGAACTTCCTGGTCATTGGCCGGAACGACGTTCACGAAAGTGCGGCCGTTCGAGCTGTGCTTGAAGTAAACCTGACCGTCGGCCATCGCGAAGATGGTGTGGTCGCGGCCGAGACCGACATTCTCGCCCGGGTGGAACTTCGTGCCACGCTGACGGACGATGATGTTGCCGGAGACGACGTTCTCGCCGCCGAAACGCTTCACGCCGAGACGGCGACCGGCGGAGTCACGGCCGTTGCGGGACGAGCCGCCTGCCTTTTTGTGTGCCATAGGGTGTTGCTCCTAATACTGAAGATGCGCCTGGAAGCCTGACCGGAAGACCCGGATCAGGCCGCGCCGTTGATGCCGGTGATGCGCAGGACGGTCAGGTCCTGGCGGTGGCCGTTCTTACGGCGGTAGTTCTGGCGGCGCTTCTTCTTGAAGACGATGATCTTCGGGCCGCGATCCTGGGCGACGACCTCGGCGACGACCGAGGCGCCGGCCACGGTCGGGGTGCCAATGGTGGTGTTGCCTGCGTCGCCGACCATCAGCACGTCATCGAGCGTGATGGAGGCGCCAGCATCGGCCTCGAGCTTCTCAACACGGATCACGTCGCCATTGGCGACCTTGTACTGCTTGCCGCCGGTGCGGATCACTGCAAACATTGTCGTCACTGCCTATGTCAAAACAAACGGCGGGCTTCTCGCCCACCGTTCGATGCGCAAGCCCGTTCATGGGAGCGACGATCTATACTCAAGGTGGCCTGAGAGTCAACAGGGATGCCGCCGAAAAGCTTCGCATTTTTCCGCAAAAAAGGCTTGCACGGGCGCAAGCGTTTATATAGGTTCCGCCCACCCCGCCAAACGGGGCAGCGGATGGGTGGCAGAGCGGTTGAATGCACCGCACTCGAAATGCGGCATACCCTCACGGGTATCGGGAGTTCGAATCTCCCCCCATCCGCCATTCTCTCTCACGAGAGAGTAAATTGCAAAGCGCCAGCCGGACCGGCTAGGCGCTTTTTTCTTGTCCGGCTCGTGGTCGCTTTTGTCTCGGCGGCTTTTCTCCCGGCCAATCCGCTCTTTTCCAGTTGGGCATCTCCTTTTTCTCCGGGCCGTCGCGATGGCCGTTCCCCCGGCTGGTTTGTTGGTCCTCTCAACGCCAACGCCCAGATCCCTTCGGTGCGATCCGCCAGGGATGCGACCGGAGGGGTGCCGCCATGAATACGCTCAGCCGTCACGATGGGTGCCTGCGATTCTCCTATGTCGTCGACGGCGGCCTGCGTGTCGAAGGCATCCACGATCCGGCGGAACAGGTGCTGATCCTGAAGGTGACGGCACCGCAAGGGCGGGTGATCCATATGGATGCGCTCCCCTGCGACGATCCTCGGATCATCCTGGCGGCGCTGCGCGAATGGGGCGAGCCGCCGGAGGAGGTGCGTGACGCTCTGCCTGCCTTGGGCGGCAACGCGATCCTGTTGGAGACACGGCTCGGCGACTCGGTGCGCGCCTCCGTCCGTCGCCATGGCATGAAGGTGGAGGTTGTCTTTATCGACGGCGATGGGCGGCGGTTGGCGGAGTTGCGCGCCGGCAGCCTCGAGGCGCTCGATGCCAAGGCCGGCGGGTTGCTGCGTCTGTCGCAGCGGACCCGCGCGGTGCTCGGCGGCTGGCTGTCTGCCGAACCCCTCTGGTTGGCGGCATTCCTGCTGGGCGGGCCTTTCCTCGGTGCTTTGCTGATTGTCTTCGGAGCGCAAGTGTCGCCGGAGCAGGTGCTGGTCACCGCCTATGCCGGCGCTGCCGGGCTGGTCGCAGCCTATGAGCTGCTGCGGGCCGGTTACGCCGAGTGGGTGCTGGCGCCGCCGGACAGCTTTCCGCGCCAGTGATCTCCGGCATTTGATCCGTATCACGGATCTTCCGTTTGACGGAAAAACAAGCTCCGATGCTGTGGCACTTGCATCGGGAGTCCGACCATCGCCCCGCCCATGACTGGGCCAAACGACTGGGAGGACATCACATATGATGCACGTTCGATACTGGATCGCCGGCTGCGCGGTTTCCCTTCTGTGTGCAGGCACGCTCTCGATGGCGTCCGCCGCGGATCCCGCACTGGAAGGCGCGGTGCGCAAGGCGGTCAGCCAGCAGACCCAGCCCTGGCTTGCCGATCCGGCGGTGGTCGCGGCGGTGAAATCGCAGAACAGCAAGCATGCCGGCATCGCCCAGGCCAAGATCGACGAGATGGACAACACGTGGAAGGCGGCGGCCAAGGCCGGAGGCGCCAATCCGGCATTCGATGAAGTCTCATCGAATGCGGTGTCCAAGCAGCTGAAGCAGGTCGTCGCCGGGAGCAACGGCCGGATCGTCGAGATCCTTCTGATGGACGACCATGGGCTGAATGTCGGCCAGACCGCCGGGACCTCCGACTACTGGCAGGGCGACGAGCCGAAATGGCAGAAGATCTTCACCGGCAATGCCGATCTCTACATGACCGACCCGGAGAAGGACGATAAGACCGGCGCCATGCTGACCGAGGCCAGCGTTCCGGTGATGGACCCGGCCGGCAAGCAGAAGATCGGCGTGGCGATGATCGTTCTGGACACCGCGAAGCTGGGCCAATAGGGGCCCCCACAGCGGCGGTTCGGCAAATGAGGCGGCGCCCCGGATGGTCCGGGGCGCCGTTTTCATGTCCGCTTCGGGAGCGGACGGACCGTATCAGGGTGTCAGGCCGCCTGCTGGGTCAGAGCGGGAGCCGGAGCGGGCGTCTCGACCTCCACCGACTGGTTGCCGGCGGCGGTGACGATCGGAATGCTCCGCGGCTTCATCGCTTCGGGTACCTCGCGCGCCAGCTCGATGTGCAGAAGGCCATTCTGAAGAGACGCGCTGGTCACCTTGATGAAATCGGCCAGCTGAAAGCGGCGCTCGAACGCGCGCCCGGCGATACCCCGGTAGAGGAATTGGCCGGTCGGCTCGTCCTTCTTAGCTTTACCAGTGACGGTCAACGAGTTCTGGTGAGCGACGATGTTGAGGTCGTCCAGACCAAAGCCGGCAACGGCCATGGTGATCCGATACGAGTCCTCGCTCAGCTTTTCGATGTTGTAGGGCGGGTAGGACGCCGCCTCGTCACCGGTGGTCGCGGTCTCCAGAAGACGCGACAGGCGGTCGAAACCGACGGTGGAACGGAACAGCGGCGAGAGGTCGTAGCTACGCATGACATATCCTCCGAAAGAGCGATACGGCCTTCGAGGACCACGGTCTGGTCGGTCCCCGAAGGTGGGGTTGGAAGCGGACCCCGTATGGGCATCCGCCTGACGAGCGAGAGATAATCGGCGCTTTTTCCTGTTCAAGAGGGCGGTCGCACAAACGCCGGCCGGACCCGCCTGGGGTTGCCGGGTACCGCCCAGTCACCAATTGTTAATCAGTTGCGGCAAGGCTCACGCTAGGGCCGTAAGTCCGCGGGAGGGGCCGACGACCATGACTTCGCACACCTTCTTCTTCAACGGTCCCTACGACGAGACCATGGCCCTCTTGATCGAGGCGCGGAATTACATCGCCTATCATGATGCGGCCGAACACCGGAAGCTGCCGCCGCAGGTCCGCTTGCAGATCTCCTACGAATCCATGCGGGTGACCAGCCGCCTGACCCAGGTGATGGCGTGGCTGCTGGCGCAGAAGGCCGTTCATGCCGGCGAGATGTCGAAGGAACAGGCGGCGAGCGAGGATTTCGCGCTGTCCGGCGGCGAGATCTGTTCCGACCCCAGCGGGCCCGAAAACGAAGAGCTGCCGTCCGGCCTGCGCAGCCTGCTGGAACGCAGCCACAGCCTTTACATGCGCGTCCACCGGCTCGACGCCATGGTCCGCGCCGATGTGGAGCGCGAGGCCGCAACGGCGGCTGTGGGGTAAGTTTGCAGTGGGGTGAAAGGCAGTCGCCGCACCATAGACAAACGAATGGGCTCAAACGAAAAGGGCGTCCGAACCGGTCGGACGCCCTTTTCGCATCGGCAGGATAGAAGTGCGGTAACGCTTACTTCTTGAGGCCGAAGTTCGCGAAGCGCTTGTTGAACTTGGCGATCTGCCCGCCGGTGTCCAGCAGCTTCTGCACACCGGTCCAGGCCGGGTGCGACTTCGGGTCGATGTCGAGGCGCAGCGTGTCGCCCGGCTTGCCCATGGTGGAGCGGGTCGTGAACGAGCTGCCGTCGGTCATGACCACGGTGATCTCGTGATAGTCGGGATGGATGTCAGTCTTCATGGCCGGGGTTCCTGCAAAGCGAGCGGCGTCTATACCAAAACGCCTTCGCCGGTGCAACCCCGGAATCGAGCCTCGTTCGGGGAGTCTCGGCAGGGTTCGAAGGCCATTTCCGCGGCGGTTTCGCCCGTCCATCGCCTTGTTGGCGTCGCCGCACCGCGCTATATGCCACCGATCCGCATCAATAACCCCAACAGACAAGCGGGAACCGCGTGGCTCGCCAACCCTCCCCCGACATGATCGCCGCCTCCGCCCGTGGCGAGGCGGATGCCCGCCGCCGCGACCTCGGCCCCCTGCGCCGGCTGGTGCCGTTCCTGCTTCCCTACAAATGGCGCATCCTGGGCGCCATGGTGGCGCTGACCGTGGCCGCCGGCACCGTGCTGGGGTTGGGGCAGGGGATGCGGGTGCTGATCGACCAGGGCTTCGCCGGCGGCGACACCTCGCTGCTCGACCGCTCGCTGCTGGTTCTGCTGGCGGTGATCGCGCTGATGGCGGCCTCGACCTATGGCCGCTTCTATCTGGTCAGCTGGATCGGCGAACGGGTGGTCGCCGACATCCGGCGTGCCGTCTACGACCATGTGCTGACGCTGTCGCCCGGCTTCTTCGAGACGACCAAGACCGGCGAAATTCTGTCGCGCCTGACCACCGACACCACGCTGTTGCAGGTGGTGGTCGGTTCGTCCGCCTCCATCGCGCTGCGCAACACGCTGCTGTTCCTGGGCGGCACCGGCATGCTGCTGATCACCTCGCCCAAGCTGACCGGACTGGTGGCGCTGGTGGTTCCGCTGGTGGTGGCGCCGATCGTTTTCTTCGGCCGTCGCGTGCGCAAGCTGTCGCGCGACAGCCAGGACCGCATCGCCGACATCGGCTCCTTCGTCGAGGAGACGCTGGCCGCCATCCGCACGGTCCAGGCCTTCACCCATGAAGCCATCGACCGCACCCTGTTCGGCCGGCGGGTGGAGGAGGCGTTCGACGTCGCCATCCGCCGCGTGCGGGTGCGGGCGGTGATGACGGTGATCGTCATCGTCCTGGTCTTCGGCGCCGTCGGCATCATCCTGTGGATCGGCGGCCATGACGTGGTGGCCGGGCGGATCACGCCCGGTCAGCTGTCGGCCTTCGTCATCTATTCCGTGGTCGTCGCCGGATCGGTCGGCGCCATCAGCGAGGTGATCGGTGATCTTCAGCGCGCGGCCGGCGCCACGGAGCGGCTTTTCAGCCTGCTGTCCGTCGAGTCGGAAATCCGCGCCCCGGCCGCACCGAAGCCGCTGCCCAGTCCGGCGGCGGGGGCGCTGTCCTTCGACACTGTCCGATTCCATTATCCGTCGCGGCCCGACTGGGCGGCGCTGGAAGGCTTTTCGCTGGATGTGAGGCCGGGCGAGCGGGTGGCTCTGGTCGGCCCGTCGGGGGCCGGCAAATCGACGGTCTTCCAGCTTCTGCTGCGCTATTACGACCCGCAGGCCGGTTCGGTAAGGCTCGACGGGGTCGATGTGCGCGACGCCGATCCGGTGGATGTGCGCCGCCGCCTCGGCCTCGTTGCCCAGGATCCGGTGGTCTTCTCCGCCAATGCCTGGGAGAACATCCGCTACGGCCGGCCCGACGCGTCGGATGCCGAAGTGCGCGCCGCCGCCGAGGCCGCCCATGCGCTGGACTTCCTCGATGCGCTGCCGGAGGGATTCGGCACCTTCCTGGGCGAGAAGGGCGTGCGGCTGTCGGGCGGCCAGCGCCAGCGCCTCGCCATCGCCCGCGCCATCCTGCGCAACCCGCCGGTGCTGCTGCTGGACGAGGCGACCAGCGCGCTCGATGCCGAGAGCGAGCGGATGGTGCAGGACGCGCTCGACCGGCTGATGCATGGGCGCACGACCCTGATCGTCGCCCATCGGCTGGCGACGGTGCTGAACGCCGACCGCATCGTGGTGATGGACCAGGGTCGCGTGGTGGAGACCGGCACCCATGGCGAACTGGTGGCGCAGGGCGGCCTCTATGCCAGGCTGGCGGCGTTGCAGTTCGACCGCGCGGATGGGGTGGCGTAGGGGACATCGGCGGGAACATCGGGAGGCATCGACGCCTCCGGCCGACCGCGTTACCCTGGCCGCCATTCCCAGCCCGATGAGGCAGTGCGATGGCGCGGATATCGACGGGCCGCCTGATGGCGGTGATGGTGAAGGAATTCATCCAGATGCGGCGCGACCGGCTGACCTTCGCCATGATGGTGGGGGTGCCGATCCTGCAACTGATCCTGTTCGGCTTCGCCATCAACTCCGACCCGAAGGCGCTGCCGACCGCGCTTCTGGTCGCCGACTCGAGTCCCTTCGCCCGGACGCTGGTCGCGGCGATGGAGAATTCCCGCTACTTCGCCGTCACCCGGGTCACAGCCTCGGAGGCCGAGATCGACCGGTTGCTGGCGGAAGGCGAGGTGCAGTTCGCCGTCACCATCCCACCCGGATTCGCCCGCGACCTCCAGCGCGGCACCCGCCCGGTCCTGCTGGTGGAGGCCGACGCCACCGACCCGGCGGCGACCAGCAACGCCCTGTCGGCGCTGACCGCCATCGCCCGCCAGGCGCTGAACCCGGACCTGACCGGGCCGCTGGCGACCTTGCGATCCGGTCCCGATCCGGTCGAACTGCGTGTCCACCGCCGCTACAACCCGGAGGGCATCACCCAATACAACGTCGTGCCCGGCCTGATGGGCGTGGTGCTGACCATGACCATGGTGATGATGACGGCACTCGCCGTCACCCGCGAGCGGGAGCGCGGGACCATGGAGAACCTGCTGGCGATGCCGGTGCGTCCGTTCGAGGTGATGCTGGGCAAGATCGTGCCCTTCGTCGTCGTCGGCTATGTCCAGGTGCTGCTGATCGTCGTGGCGGCGCGGCTGCTGTTCGACGTGCCGATCGTCGGCAGCCTGGGCCTGCTGTCCGCCGTGCTGATCCTGTTCATCGCCGCCAATCTGGCCGTGGGCTTTACCTTCTCCACGCTGGCGCGCAACCAGCTGCAGGCGATGCAGATGTCCTTCTTCTTCTTTCTGCCATCGATGCTTCTGTCCGGCTTCATGTTTCCCTTCCGCGGCATGCCCGGCTGGGCGCAGGCGGTAGGGGAGATCCTGCCGCTGACCCATTTCCTGCGCATCGTCCGCGGCATCCTGCTGAAGGGGAACGGGTTGGCGGAGATCGTGGCGGAGGTGCTGGCGCTGGCCCTGTTCCTCACGGTCGTGACGGTGGTGGCGCTGAAACGCTATCGCCAGACGCTGGATTGATTTGCAGGAACCGCCATGGGGCGCACCACCGATGGTCCGGCTTTACGCCTGTCCGTTCGGTTGTGCCGCCGGGATACCTCCTCCATCATTCCTTAACCACGACTCCGCTATAGCCGTAACAGTGGCGGTGCTGGCGACGGCGATGCGGGGGGCAGAGATGGGTTTTCGCGCTTTTGGCGGACGTGCCTTCAAACTGGTCGCCTGCGTCGGGCTGGCCGTCTCGCTTCTGGCAGTGGGCGATGCCGACGCGAAGTCGCGCAGGAAGAAGCCGGCGCCGATCCCGGCCTATGCGACAAGCGTCGCCTGGGGGGCGGTGACCGGGCCCTCGCTGGGGACCGCCAAGTCCATCGGCGGCTATGCCGCCGGCTGCATCGCGGGTGCCCGTGCCCTGCCGCCGGAAGGTGTCGGCTATCAGGTGATCCGCCTGTCGCGCCAGCGCAATTACGGTCATCCGGTCCTGGTCGACATGCTCCGCGACTTCGGGCAGCGGGTGGCGCTGGCCGGGCTGGGCACCGCGCTGATCGGCGACATGGGGCAGGCGCGCGGCGGGCCGATGCCTTCGGGCCATGCCAGCCACCAGATCGGCCTGGATGCCGACGTCTGGCTGCGTCTGGACCTGCCGCCGATGGGCCGCGCCGGCCGGGAGCGGCTGGACGAAATCAAATATGTCGATTACGACCGCATGCAGGTCACCGGCGATTGGTCGGACCGTCAGGCGAAGATGATCCAGATCGCCGCGAGCGATGCCCGTGTCAGCCGCATTTTCGTCAACCCGGCGATCAAGCTGGCGATGTGCCAGCGCAGCTGGACCGACCGCAGCTTCCTGAACAAGCTGCGGCCCTGGCACGGCCATGACGGCCACATGCACATCCGCCTGGGCTGCCCCGCCGGAAGTCCGCAGTGCGAGCAGCAGGACGCCCAGCCCGAAGGCGACGGCTGCGGAGATGAGCTGATGTCCTGGCTGACCAGCGCCTCTCCCGCCATCGAGCATCCGCCGGGCTACAAGCCCGAGCCGCGGGTGGTCCGCAAGATGCCGGCCGCCTGCGCCCCCGTGCTGAACGCTGCGGGCACCCGCATGGCGTCGCTGGCCGACTCCGCCGCAGCGCCGGTCAAGGCCGCACGCTGACGGGCGGCGTGTTTCCGCGGGGAAATTTTTCCACTTGCATGCAATTAGCGTCCGTCTAACCTGACATCGGCCAGATTCTTGCGGATGGTGTGTCCGGTATGTGCCGGACAACCGAAGGGATGCTGCGCCGGGCGCTGCCGGCCGGAGATGGTCGGCGGTGCCGGGAGTCGTTCGGCGGATGGGGTGCCACGGCGATGACGGACATGGGGAAATGACGGACAAGGACGGAGCGTCCGGAAACGGACCGAGCCTGAAGACTCGCCTGTATGCGTGGTGGGAAGGCTATGACCTGTCCGGCATGAAGGCGAAGAAGGGCGATGAGCCGGCGCCTGCACCGGAACAACCGCAGCCTGCCGCCCCCGGTCCGGGCATGAACCGTTGGGGCAAGCCGCTATGGACCGCCACCCGCATCGAGGTGGCGGAGAAGATGTGGGGCGAGGGGTTCAATACCCCCGGCGGTGCCGACCACATCCCTTATCTGGTCAAGCCGCTGGGCCTGAACCCGGCAATGAGCGTGCTGGACCTCGCCGCCGGGCTGGGCGGCACCAGCCGGACCATGGCCGGCAAGTACGGCTGCTGGGTCACCGGGCTGGAGGCGTCGGAATTGCTGGCGAAGGAAGGCATGGTCCGCTCCTTCAAGCTGGGACTGGAGAAGAAGGCGCCGATCGAAACCTTCAATCCCGAGCATTTCGGCTATCCCAAGCGCGTCGACGCCATCGTCTACAAGGAAGGCCTGTTCTTTGTCCGCGACAAGGAACAGATGTTCGACGGGATGGAACTGGCGCTGAAGCCACGCGGCCATCTGCTGATCACCGATTACATCGCCGAAGCGGACGCGATGGGCTCCAAGGCGGTGCAGACCTGGTGCGACAAGGAACCGCTGACCCCGAACCTCTGGCCCAAGGACCGCATGGCCAATGCGTTCGCCCAGCGCAACCTCGACCTGCGCATCGCCGAGGACATCACCGACACCCACCGCGGCCTGATCCTTTCCGCCATCCAGGGGCTGGTCGAGCATCTGGAGAAGTTCCAGCTCGACACCCCGACCAAGCTGGCGGTGATGGAGGAGGTCGAGCTGTGGGCCCGCCGCGTCGCCGCCATCGAGGCCGGCGTGCGGGTTTACCGGTTCTACGCGATCAAGCCGGCGGAGTAGGGAGAGGCGCCCATCTCTCGTGCTTCCCAAAAAACTTTTGCGCGATTGCATTTTTTCACTTGAGCGCGGCTGCTGCTCTGGGTACATAGAGCGCCCCGCGTGACCCCAAGAAACGCGGACGCGCTTGTGGCGGAATTGGTAGACGCGCTAGGTTCAGGTCCTAGTGGCTGAAAGGCCGTGGGGGTTCGAGTCCCTCCAAGCGCACCAACACCTTCAGTGTTGGTCAAGAGTAAGAGAAGTATAGTGGGGCCATAGCTCAGCTGGGAGAGCGCTACAATGGCATTGTAGAGGTCAGGAGTTCGATCCTCCTTGGCTCCACCATTCTCTACCGTCTGCCGGAACGGAAAATTGCCGGCCATTCCCTGAATTTTCAAATTTCTCCGGATTCCAACGGATCTTTATCGGTACAGCCACTGTGGCCTTTCCGCATCAGGAAGGCGCAGACAGGGTGTTACCACCTTGGGGCGCATGGCCGAACGGGTGCCGCGCACGGATAATCGCTGCTGTCGAACCGCAAATTCTCTTTTGCACGCTTCGACGGAAACACGCACCCACTCCGCACGCCATTCCGATTTTTCCGGAGCGCCCACCATGTCCACACGGATGGAACACGGGTTGAGGACGCTTGTCCTCGCCCTTTACGACGAAGCGGCACTGACGGCGGCTGCCAAGGGCCTGACCGGGCTGTTGGCCGACCGGGCGGCCTTGAGCGAGGCCGCAAGCCTCGCGTCCGTCCCGGCCCGCCGGACGGTCTCCGAGGAAGAGGTGTTGCGCATCGTGTTGTCGGCCCGCCGGCTCCAGCGCATGGGTGGCTCGCGTGACGACGGCCCGGTGCTGGTCCCCGGCCTGTCCGCGGTTTCGCCGCTGGCGCCGTTGCATCGGGCGGCCGTTGCGATGAAGCCGCGTCGCGGCCGTCTGGCGCTGTGGGCGATGCGTTCGCTGGCCCGGCATCCGTCGGCGCCGCTGATCTGACGCGCGCCGGCTGACAGGCAGGGGTCCGTGCCGGCGATTGGTCCCCGCCGGCGCGGACCCCTGCTGCCTTTCGCCGCAGCGGACGGAGTTGCGTGAGCGCCGGTCCGGAATGAGGACTGGGGCTGCGCCTTATGCCATGCGGCTCGGCTCGCTCGTCGGGGGGAGGGCTATTGCGGATGCGTGCTGGCGCGCTGCGACGCGGCAGGCTACATACGCAAGGCTGCGCTTGCGCCGCAGCGATTGCATCGCAAGCATCCGCGTTTGCGCCCGATTGGCCTCCCCCGGAGTTGACCGTTGACCAGTGGACAGTTGACCAGCCTGCCGCCCGTCACCTTTTCCCAGTGGCTTTTCATGCGCCGGCTCTTGGCCGCGCTCCAACCGGCCTGCCGGCACTGACGGTCGGGGGTCGGAACGGGCATGCGCAGGACGACGATGAAGCCGCGGGCCGACTGGCGCCCGGGTCTCCGCAAATATCCTTATGGTGTGCGCGCCATGTCGGCCGGGGCCGGCTGGCGGGAAGACACGGTCTATGAGTTCACCGCCTCCCAGATCGACCTGATCGAAAGCGTGGCGGACGAACTGCACAGCATGATCGCCGTCGCCGTGCGCCATGTGATGGAGCACAAGCTGTTCGCCTCGCTTGGCATCCGCAGCGATATGGCGCGCCTGCTGGAGGCGTCTTGGGTCGATTATTGGGCCGGCGGACGGCGCAATGAACGGGCGGGTGGGCTGGCCGGCCGGTTGACGCTCGCCTATGATGGGCGCGACAGCGTCAAACTGCTCGGGTGCAACTACGACACCAGCGAGGGGCTGTTTGCCGCCTCGCTGATCCAGCGCAACTGGCGCGAGGCGATGGCGCCGGACGCCAACCAGTTCAACGGCCTCCATGAGGCGCTGGTGGAGCGATGGGAGGAATTGGCGACGGGCGTGCCTGGCCGCGGCCGCATGCATGCGACCTGTGCCACTCCCGACCCGGTGCGCGAGGGCGAACTGGTCTATCTTGCCGCCACCGCGGCGGAGGCCGGCATCGACACCCGCCTGCTGCCGCTCCATTCCATCGCCTGGGACGGTCGCCGCTTCCTCGACGATGAGGGGCAACCGATCACTTGGCTGGCGAAGCTCTATCCGTGGGATGGGCTGGCCGACGACGGGTTCCTCCAGCGCCTGCGCAGCAGCGGCATGAGCGTGCTGTCGCCGCTGTGGTGCTGGCTGTGGTCGAACCACGGCCTGCTGGCGGTGCTGTCGCACCTGTATCCGCGCCACCCGAACCTGTGCCGTGCGGCGCTGGACCCCAGCGGCGTGGCCGGGGCGGATATGGTGACCGTGCGCGCCCTGCACGGGCTGGACGGCGCGCCGACCCGCATGCTGCGGCATGGGGAGGTGATCGCCGACGACGGGCCGGACATTGGCGAGGATGTCGCGGCCCATGGCGCCGTCTGGCTGGAAACCCCGCCCTGCTTCAGGGAGGAGGACACCTGCGCCGTCCTGCACGCCTGGATCGTCGGCGACAAGTGCCTGGGCATGGCGGTGCGGGAATCCACCGATCCGCGGTTGGGGTCCGGTGTCGGGCCGGGCGCGGCGATGGTCCCGCACCTGTTCCGGGGCTGATTTCCCGGCAACCGGTCAGGGTGAGAACGGGTTCTTCAGTGCCGGGCCGAAGGTCGCCTTGCGGGCGGCGCGCCAGATGCTTTCGGTCGCCACGTCGTTGCCGCGGTCGGCGATTGCCATTCCGGCCACGCCGGGTTGATGGCTGAGCCAGTCGCGCAGCAGGTTTTCGAACCGCGCGACCTCGCGCGGATCGTCGCTGGCCATGGTGATCGAAACGGTCAGTTCGGTGGTCATGGTCGGTTCCCTCCAAACGGTTGGACGGGCCGGTCGATCCCAAAAATCAGCCGGCCGAAAAATCAGCCGGACCGGCACCGTGGACGAGAAGGTGCCCCCTATGCACGAGGGCAAGCCTGCGCGCCCATTCCCGCATGCGCAATGAAAAAGGCGGGGTATGACCCCGCCTTCCTCGCTGCCCGTTCACCGGGATCCTGTTGTGCCGGGCGTGTCCGGCTGCCTGTTACTTCGTGTCCGACTTGCGGCCGGGTATGGCGATGCTGGCGATCTGCTTTTGCAATTCGTCGATCTGCTTCTGCAATTCGTCGAAGGTGGCGCCGGCCGGGTTGGTGGCTGGCGCGGTATTGCCCCCCTGACCGGGCTGGCCGGCCGGGCGCTGGGTGCCGGGCGCCTCATCCCCGGCGCCGGGAGCGCCGAAGGGGGTGAACATGCGCATGGCGCGTTCGAACATCGCCATGTTCTGCTTGCTGACCTCGTCCAGCCGGCCGAACGGGAACATGCCGCCCAGCGTGTTCTGGAAATAGTCGCGCATCTGCTCCTGATTGCGCGAGAAGGCCTGCATCGAATATTCCAGATAGCGCGGCACCACGGACTGCATGTTGTCGCCGTAGAAGCCGATCAACTGGCGCAGGAAGCTGATCGGCAGCAGGTTCTGTCCCTTGCTTTCCTCTTCCACGATGATCTGGGTCAGAACGGACCGGGTGATGTCCTCTCCGGTCTTCGCGTCATAGACCACGAAATCCAGCCCGTCCTTCACCATCTGGCAGAGATGGTCGAGCGTGACGTAGCTGCTGGTGGCGGTGTTGTAGAGCCGCCGGTTGGCGTACTTCTTGATCGTGATCGGAGCGGACTTCTGGTCTTCCTTGTCGGCCATCGCTGAGTCTTTCAAGAAGGGACGCGTTCCAGGTCACGTTCCAGGGCATGGAATTCCGGAACACGCGTGACTGGCGGCGGAAATTGTTCCGTCATTAGGACTACTCGAAGGGATAGCAATTTGTCCAGCGTTGCGCCGCGGCATAGCGCCGCGGTTGCGCTCCGCTCGACGGCGCGGACGGAGGATCGGTGCGCGACCGGCTGCCCTCTGCCGATACCCGAAAGGTCAGGTGGGGAGCCATGCCGGGCTGGTCAATCCGGCCCGGCGGCCCCTATACTCCGGCCATGGCCGACCCGTCGAATCCAGACCGCCCCTCCGATCCGTCCGCCGCCGACCCGCCTTCCTACGAAACGCTGGCGCGCCGCTACCTGGATCTGTGGCAGGACCAATGGACGGCCTGCGCCGCCGATCCGGAAATGGCCGACATGATGACCCGCATGTTCCAGATGATGGGGCAGGGGGCGGGGCCGTTCGGATTCGGTCAGGCAGGCTTCGGCGCGTTCGGTGGCGGGTCCATGCCCGGCACCGGTTGGGACCCCCGACCCTGGCCATTCCCGAACAGCGGCTCCCCCCAACACGGACAGCCTTCCGATGAGCGAGCGTCTGGCGGACGACAGGCAGACGGGCGAGGCTCCGCCCAATCCGGCAGCGGGACCGGTGAAACGGCAGGGACCGCGCCCGCTGGCCCTGCACCTGACGGCGGCTCTGGCCAGCTTGCTCAGCTCCTCGGCCGCATTGCCGCACTTGAGGAACGGATCGCTTCCCTGGACCCCGGGCCTGCGGGGTCGGGTGGCGGCGCTTCGGGAGGAGATATCGCGGGCGGACCGGATGCAGGCCGGCCGGACACAGGAAAACCGAACGCAGGAAAGGGCGGCGGCACCCGGCGACTGTCTGGCAAGGGAGGTTGACCGCGAGGTCCGCCGCCGCATCGACGCCGTCCTGACCGGGATCGAGCGCTACCGCAGCCACCCCTACCGCCGCGACCTGCCCGATCCGCCGTCGGTCTGGTCGGAAGGCGGATCGCGCCTGCTGGATTACGGCCAGGGAGGGGGTGGGCGGCCGGTGCTGTTCGTGCCGTCGCTGGTCAACCGCGCCTATATCCTCGACCTGTCGCGCGACAGGAGCCTGATGCGCTGGCTGACGGCGCATGGTTTCAGGCCGCTCCTGCTGGATTGGGGCAGGCCGGGGCCGCTGGAACGGCGCTTCACCCTGACCGACTACATCGCCGGACGGCTGGAACGCGCGCTGGATTTCGTCGTCGAGACGGCCGGCGCGCCGGTCCCGGTGGTCGGCTACTGCATGGGCGGGCTGCTGGCCGCGGCGCTGGCGCAGCGCCGGCCGCGCTCGCTCGCCGGGCTGGGGCTGATGGCGACGCCCTGGGATTTTCATGCGGAGGATGCGGCGACCGCCCGCCGGGTGGCGACCTTCATCCAGCCCTGGGGGCCGGCGCTGGACCGGTGGGGAGAGCTGCCGACCGACGCCCTGCAGGCGCTCTTCGCCCAGCTCGACCCGCTGCTGGCGCTGAAGAAATTCTCCGGTTTCGCCCGCATGGCGCCCGGCTCCCGTGCAGCCGCCGCCTTCGTCGCGCTGGAGGACTGGCTGAACGACGGGGTGCCGCTGGTGGCGGGGGTGGCGCGCGACGGGCTGGCCGGCTGGTACGGGCGCAACGACACGGTGGCGGGGGCCTGGATGGTCGCCGGGCTGCCGGTCGATCCCGGCGCCATCCGCGTGCCGACGCTCGCCCTCATCCCGGAGCGCGACCGCATCGTCCCGCCGGCTTCGGCCCTGGCGCTGCCCGCCGCGATTCCCGGCGCCAGAGTCCTCCGCCCGCCGCTGGGCCATATCGGTATGGTTGTGAGCGCCGGTGCCGAAACCGGAGTGTGGAATCCTCTGGCCGAATGGCTTGCTGCGACAGGTTAGCGCCGCGACCTTCGGCCAGCTTGCACCCGTCATATTGCCCGACTTAAGGTAAGAATCACTCCGAGCGTCCCACCAGCGCTATAATAAAACTGTCCTATTTCGAGGAGCGTTCAATGACCGAGGTTGTCATCGCCGGTGCCGCCCGTACGCCCATCGGCAGCTTCAACGGTGCTCTCAGCGCCGTTCCCGCCCATGTTCTGGGCGAGGTCGCGATCCGCGAAGCGCTGGCCCGTGCCAAGACCGACGCGGCGGAAGTGAACGAGGTGATCTTTGGCCAGATCCTGACCGCCGGCCAGGGGCAGAACCCGGCCCGTCAGGCTGCCGTCAACGCCGGTATCCCGGTGGAGGCGACCGCCGTTGGCGTCAACCAGCTCTGCGGTTCCGGCCTGCGCACCGTGGCGCTCGGCTATCAGGCGATCAAGAACGGCGATGCCGACATCCTGGTCGTCGGCGGCCAGGAAAGCATGAGCATGGCGCCGCACGTCATGCATCTGCGCAACGGCACCAAGATGGGCTCCGCCGAGCTGCTCGACACCATGCTGCGCGACGGCCTCACCGACGCCTTCCATGGCTATCACATGGGCACCACGGCGGAGAACGTCGCCCAGAAGTGGCAGCTGACCCGCCAGGAGCAGGATGCCTTCGCCGCCGCCAGCCAGCAGAAGGCCGAGGCCGCCCAGAAGGCCGGTCGCTTCAAGGACGAGATCGTTCCGGTCACCATCAAGGGCCGCAAGGGCGACGTCGTCGTCTCGGACGACGAGTACCCGAAGCACGGCACCACGGAGGAGTCTCTGGCCAAGCTGCGTCCGGCCTTCTCCAAGGACGGCACGGTGACCGCCGGCAACGCCTCGGGCATCAATGACGGCGCCGCCGCCCTGGTGCTGATGACGGCGGAGAACGCGGCCAAGCGCGGCGTCACCCCGCTGGCCCGCATCGTCTCCTGGGCGACCGCCGGCGTCGATCCGGCGATCATGGGCACCGGCCCGATCCCGGCCTCGCGCAAGGCGCTGGAAAAGGCCGGCTGGACCATCGACGACCTCGACCTGATCGAGGCGAACGAGGCCTTCGCCGCCCAGGCGCTGGCCGTCAACAAGGACCTGGGCTGGGATACCAGCAAGGTCAACGTCAATGGCGGGGCCATCGCGCTCGGCCATCCGGTCGGCGCCTCGGGCGCCCGCGTGCTGACCACGCTGCTGTTCGAAATGCAGAAGCGTGACGCGAAGAAGGGCCTCGCCACCCTGTGCATCGGTGGCGGCATGGGCATCGCCCTCTGCGTCCAGCGCGACTGAGGACCGGACGGGCCGCATCCCGCAAAAAAGGGAGCGGCCCGCTTCGCTCGAAGGCTTGGAGCATCCGCCGGACCTGCGGAGGGAGCCTCATGCCCAACAATAAAAAGTCAAGAAACCAACCAACCACCACTAAATCTGGGGAGAAGAACTATGGCTCGTGTTGCAGTCGTCACTGGTGGCACCCGCGGCATCGGCGAGGCGGTTGCCGTCGCCCTGAAGAATGCCGGTTACAAGGTCGCCGCCAACTATGCCGGCAACGATCAGGCGGCCGAGGAATTCACCGCCCGCACCGGCATCCCGACCTACAAGTTCGACGTCGCGGACTTCGACGCCTGCAAGAAGGGAATCGCCGCGATCGAGTCCGACCTGGGCCCGGTCGACGTGCTCATCAACAACGCCGGCATCACCCGTGACGGCGTGATGCACCGCATGACCTACGATCAGTGGGAGAAGGTGATCCACACCAACCTCTCCTCCTGCTTCAACATGTGCCGCAACGTCATCGACGGCATGCGCGAGCGTGGTTTCGGCCGCATCGTCAACATCGGCTCGGTCAACGGCCAGGCCGGCCAGTACGGTCAGGTCAACTACGCCGCGGCGAAGTCCGGCATCCACGGCTTTACCAAGGCGCTGGCGCAGGAGAGCGCCGCCAAGGGTATCACCGTCAATGCCATCGCGCCGGGCTACATCGACACCGACATGGTGCGCGCGGTGCCGGCCAATGTGCTGGAGAAGATCGTCGCCCGCATCCCGGTCGGCCGTCTCGGCCGCGCGTCGGAGATCGCCAAGGCCGTGCTGTACCTCGTCGACGACGACAACGGCTTCATGACCGGCTCGACCCTGTCGGTCAACGGCGGCCAGCACATGTACTGATCCCGGACCGGGTCTCGCATACCGGTTCTTGAGATGTGACGAAGCCCCTTTCCCACGCCCGGCCGGACCCTTGGTCCGCCTGGAGGTGGGGAAGGGGCTTTTGTTTTTCAAACAGCCTCCGCCACACTTGACGGACCGGCCGCCGAGTTGAAGGTTATCGTCCGTTTCGGACGCACCACCACATTGGACACCCCGCGATGCCCTATACCTCGTTGCGTGACTTCATCGACCGGCTGGAGAAGGCGGGGCGGTTGGTGGTGGTGAAGGAACCGGTGTCCACCGTGCTGGAGATGACCGAGATCCAGACCCGCCTGCTGGCCGAGAACGGGCCGGCGGTGCTGTTCGAGAATGTCATCAAGGCGGACGGCACGCGCTCCGAGATGCCGGTGCTGGTCAACCTGTTCGGCACCGTGGAGCGGGTCGCCTGGGGCATGGACCGCGAGCCGCACCAGCTGCGCGCTGTCGGCGAGACGCTGGCATTCCTCAAGCAGCCCGAGCCGCCGGGCGGCTTCCGCGAGGCGCTGGAACTGATCCCGCTCGCCAAGACCGTGCTGTCGATGAAGCCGAAGACCGTCGGCTCGGCTCCCTGCCAGGAGGTCGTGCTGACCGGCGACGACATCGACCTCGGCCGCCTGCCGGTGCAGGGCTGCTGGCCGGGCGAGCCGGCACCGCTGATCACCTGGCCGCTGGTGGTGACCAAGGGGCCGACGGGGAAGCGCGAGGACGATTTCAACCTCGGCATCTACCGCATGCAGGTGCTGGGGAAGAACAAGACAATCATGCGGTGGCTGAAGCACCGCGGCGGCGCCCAGCACCATCACCGCTGGCAGGCGAGTGGGAAGCGCGAACCGTTGCCCTGCGCCGTCGTGCTGGGGGCCGATCCCGGCACCATCCTGGCCGCGGTTACGCCGGTGCCCGACACCCTGTCGGAATACCAGTTCGCCGGCCTGCTGCGCGGCAAGAAGGTTGAACTGGTGGAATGCAAGACGGTGCCGCTGAAGGTGCCGGCCCAGGCGGAAATCGTCCTGGAAGGCCATGTCAGCCTGGACGAATACGCCGACGAGGGCCCCTACGGCGACCATACCGGCTATTACAATTCGGTCGAGCCCTTCCCGGTCTTCACCGTCACCGCCATGACGATGCGGCGCAAGCCGATCTACCTGTCCACCTTCACCGGCCGCCCGCCCGATGAGCCGTCGGTTCTGGGCGAGGCGCTGAACGAGGTGTTCATCCCGCTGCTGGTCCAGCAGTTCCCGGAGATCGTCGACTTCTGGCTGCCGCCGGAGGGCTGCTCCTACCGCATCGCGGTGGTCAGCATGAAGAAGGCCTATCCCGGCCATGCCAAGCGGGTGATGATGGGAGTCTGGTCCTTCCTGCGCCAGTTCATGTATACGAAGTGGGTGATCGTCGTGGACGACGACATCGATGCGCGGAACTGGAAGGACGTGATGTGGGCGATCTCCACCCGCATGGACCCGGCCCGCGACATCACGGTGATCGAAGGCACGCCGATCGATTATCTCGACTTCGCCAGCCCGGAATCGGGCTTGGGCGGCAAGGTCGGCCTCGACGCCACCAACAAATGGCCGCCGGAAACCAAGCGTGAATGGGGCGAGAAGCTGCACATGACCGAGGAGGTCGTCGACGCGGTCAGCCGGAAGTGGGACCTTTACGGCCTGCCGGGCAGCGGGAAGCCGATCTGGAAGAAATGAGCGAACCATCCTCTCCCGGCCAGGGTCGGGAGAGGGAGTCCATCAGCGCCGCGGATCGCGGCTCAGCCCCTTGGCCTGCAGCTCTCCAAGATACTCGGCCCACAAGGCTTCCTGCTCGGTGCCGATCTCGTAGAGGTATTTCCAGCTGAAGATGCCGCTGTCGTGCAGGTCGTCGAAGACGATGCGGATGGCATAGTTGCCGACCGATTCCAGCCGCATGATGCCGACATGGCGACGGCCGGCCACCGTCTGCTTCTGGCTGGGATTGTGGCCCTGCACCTCGGCGGACGGGCTGACGACGCGCAGGAACTCCGCAGGGTAGGAGAAGGTCCGGCCGTCGTCGAAATCGACCTCCAGACGCTTTTCCTCCTTCTTGAGGCGGATCTCGGTCGGCCAGTGGACTGTGCCGAACCCGTCGCCTGTCTCGGCGCCTGCACTCATCGAGCCGCCCCCGCCTTGTCCAGGCTGCGGGCTTCGTCGATCAGCATGATCGGGATGCCGTCGCGGATCGGATAGGCCAGACCGGCGCGCTCGCTGATCAGCTCCGCACGTTCGGCGTCATAGCGCAGCGGACCCTTTGTCAGCGGGCAGACCAGGATCTCCAGCAGCTTGGGGTCGACGCGGGCGTTGGTTTTCGCTTCGCTGCTCTTGTCCTCGGGCGTCGCCATGTCGTGTCTCGTGGTAATTGGAAGAAGGTCAGTGCTTGGGCGGCGGGCCGTCCCCGTCATGGCTGTCGAGAATGGCCATCTCGACCAGTCCGATCAAGAGCTTCCCACGGTCCGCCAGGGTCGGTGCCTCCAGCAGCGCCTGTTTTTCACCGGGCGTGAAGGGGCAGATCATCGCCAGTGAGTTGACCAGCCGTTCGTCCAGCGTCGATTCGATGGATTTCCAGTCGACCGAAAGGCCCTGGACACGGAAATAGGTCTTCAGCGCGCCGAGCAGCCGGTTGCGGTCGATGTCGCCGCAGGACTCGGGTTCCAGGTCGGCGCGGAAGGGACGCCAGTCGGGAACGATCCGCCGATACCCCCGGGCACCCTCCACCTCGCGTCCGATCTCGAACCGGGCGACCCCGGTCAGGGTGATGAGGCAGCGGCCGTCGTCGGTCTCGGCGAAGCTGGTGATGCGGCCGGCGCAGCCGCAGGAATAGACGGCCGGCTCGCGTTCGCGCCCGGCGGGGTCGAGGGGCTGGACCATGCCGATCATGCGGCCGCTGCCCAGCGCATCCTCGACCATGGCGAGATAGCGCGGCTCGAAGATGTTCAGCGGCAGCCGCGCCCGCGGCAGCAGCAGGACGCCGGCCAGCGGGAAGATCGGCATCATCGCCGGCAATTGGCTGAACTCAGGGTCGAAGGGGTTTCTGGTCATGCCAATCAGATAGAACCCCTTCGCCGATGGAACAGCCGTCCTTTTCTCGGAAATGCGTCAGCTGAACATCATGGTCGACAGGCGGCGGCGGGTCTTCACCGTCAGCGGGTCGGTCTGGCCGAACGCCTCGAAGAACTTCACCAGCTGCTTGCGGGCGCCGTCCTCGTTCCAGGTCCGGTCACGCTTGAAGATCTCCAGCAACTCGTCCACCGCGGCTTCGCGCTTGCCGGCGGCGAACAGCGCCATGGCGAGGTCGAAGCGCGAGGCGTGGTCGTTCGGGTCGTGGGCGACCTTTTCCATCAGCTCCGGAATCGGGCCGGCGTTGGACGCCTGCTCCGCCACGTCGAGAGCGGCGCGGACATTTGCCAGTTCCTTGTCCTTGGCGACGGCCTCCGGAGCCTGGGCCAGCATCTGCTTGGCGTTCTCCAGATCGCCGGCGGCGATCAGGCAGCGGACGATGCCGGCATAAGCCTGGGCATTCTCCGGCTCGGCCTGCAGGATCTGGCTGTAGAGGTCGAGTGCGCCCTGCAGGTCGCCGCCCTCCAGCATCTCCTTGGCCTGGGTGAAGGCCTCCTCCAGCATGTCGTCACCGCCGACACCGGCCTGCTTGGCCAGCGCCACCAGCTTGTCGACGAAGGCCTTCACCTGCGACTCCGGCACGGCGCCCATGAAGCCGTCGACCGGGCGGCCCTGGAAGAAGGCATAGACCGCCGGGATCGACTGGACACGCAGCTGCGAGGCGATCATCGGGTTGGCGTCGGTGTCGATCTTCACCAGCCGCACCGCGCCCTTGGCGGCGCGCACCACCTTCTCGATGATCGGGCCCAGCTGCTTGCAGGGGCCGCACCAGGGCGCCCAGAAATCGACGATCACCGGGACGTCGCGCGAGGCTTCGATCACGTCGACCATGAAGGCGCGGTCGGTGGTGTCCTTGACGACGTCGGCGGCACCGGCTGCAGGAGCGGCGGGCTTGGAGCCATTGGCGGGGGGCATGGAGAACATGGCGTGTTTCGGTCCCGTTGGTGATGCCTGGCCCATTAGGACATCCCGGTGGGCCATGGAGTTGCCGATCCGGCCGGCCCGGATCCTCATCGTTGGCGACATATGTGAGCGCGCAGGGCGGCTCAAGCAAGCATTGCGTGGGCAGGCATTGTGAGGACAGGCGCTGTGGAGAGGCGCCGGCCCGTCACTCCTGCGTGCGACCGAACTCGACGATCGCCGGTTCGTGGCCGCAGGCGCGGATGAACCGGATCAGGTCGTCCCGCCGGATCGCGGTGGTGCGGTCGTTCAGCAGCGGGTGATAGTTCAGCAGGTCATGCTCCATCATCGCCTGCTGCAGGACCACGCGTACCTTCTGTCCGGTGTCGTTGACCAGCGAGAAGGGCGTCACCGATCCCGGCCGGATGCCGAGGAAGCGCCAGAGCCGCTCCGCCGAGGCGAAGGACAGCCGAGCCGACCCGATGGCCTTGTCCAGCCGGTTCAGGTCGATTTTCGCATCCTCCAGCGCCACCACCAGCCAATGCTGGTCCTTCTTGTCCTTCAGGAACAGGTTCTTGCAATGGCCGCCGGGCAGGGCGCCACGCAGGGCCTTGCTTTCTTCCACAGTGTGCAGCGGCGGGTGGCTGTGCGTGGTCGCCTGGATGCCCAGCGCGTCCAGCCGCGCCAGCAGTTGGTCCGGCGAGGTCGGCAGCGGCGCGTCCCCTTCGGGAAGGGAGGCATCCGGAAGGGAGGTCGATGCGGTGTCCATGCGAGCCCTTTTACCGGGTGCGCGGAAAATCGTCCAGCCGTGGAAAATTTTGAAACAAGGCGCTTGCATTGCGTCGGGCGATGAGTATAGTCCGCCGCACACCGCCGGACGGCAGCGACACAGTGTCGAACGACGGTACGGAGCGCGGGCGTAGCTCAGGGGTAGAGCACAACCTTGCCAAGGTTGGGGTCGAGGGTTCGAATCCCTTCGCCCGCTCCAGTTTTCTCCAGATATAGTGCTGGAGCATGCGATCTCAAAAGGCCGGACCTTACGGGTGCCGGCCTTTCGCTTTTCCGCCATCCTCTTTCTCCCCCCATCCGGACTTGCGGATGTGACGTCCGCATGGCTCCGTGCGGAGCGATGGCTCGTGGGATCGCAAGCGATCTCTCTTTCTCAGCTTTCAGTTGCGGCAAGTCGAAGCTTGGTCAGCATGCAATTGTAGGAGACCGGCGGCGGTGAGGCCGGGTGGTGTTCGTCCTGCTCCGCCTAAAAACCGTTCAGCATGTCTGAAGTTGTGCATGCCGTCGGTGTCTGGCGTGACCCATCAACGATTTCCCGTCATGGATGCGTTTGTGTTTTCTGTAAACCGAAACGGGATGCAAAATTCCCTGTGGTGTATTTACAGATTGTCAACCTCCTTGCGTATGACCCTCCAAAGAGGTACGCTTCAAAATCTAAATAAATGGCGTCCAAGGCTCCGGGGGTTGTATCGAGCGCAGTCGGTCGGCTGGAAGTCGCGTAAAAATTCAGAAACATTCCCGTGAAAGGATACCCCATCTCCTTGCCTTCGCTCGGCTGGCGCCGCTTCGCCGCCGTGGCTTCGGCAGGAGATCGGCGCAGGAATTCGGAATGGCTGAAAGCGTGGACTGGCTCCGCCCCCACCCACATCCGTCAAAACGCGCTGGGATCGAAAGACGCTCCCTCACAGGTGGGGCTCTGCCGACCTTCGCCTTTCCGGACTTCGACACAGACATCCCGACCCGGACACGAAACCCCGATACCAAGAAAGGAAACCGCCATGGCTATGCAGCGCTATCTCGTCGACTATCCCCGGCTGTCCACCGACTCCCTCGCCAAATGGTCGTCGGTTCCCAGCAGTGTCGCCTCGGATGCGATGAACCGGTGTCAGAGCATGGATTCGCGAATCAAGCCGATGGTCCCCGGTATGCGCATCTGCGGTCAGGCCCGCACCGTCGTCACCATGCCCGGCGACAACAGCATGGTTCACCATGCCGTCAGCTTGGCGGAACCAGGCGACGTGGTGGTGGTGGCCGGCGGCGGCCTGGACGATGTGGCGCTGGCCGGTGAATGGGTGGTGCGCTGCTGCAAGCGGCGTGCGCTGGGCGGTCTGGTGGTCGACGGTTCGGTCCGCGACCTGCATGAGATCCGCGGGCTGGGTCTGCCGGTTTTCGCCAAGGGTGCCGTGGCCCGCGGCCCGCACAAGAATTTCGGTGGCAAAATGGATGTCACCGCGGCCATCGGCGGTGTTCCGGTCAATCCCGGCGACCTGATCCTGGGCGACGAGGATGGCGTGGTCGTGGTGCCTCTGGCCTTCGCCGACGCCGCACTGACCCAGAGCCTCGCCCTGTTGGAGCGCGAGCGCAAGTGGACCGAGCAGATCGAGGCCGGCGCCACCCTGGTGGACGTGCTGGGTGTCCCGCCTCTGGAGATCGTTCCCGCCGATTGAGCGGAACCGTGTAAAGGAAAGCCCCCGCATCGTCGGCCGTACTGCCGGCCGCTGCCGACCCCGCCCCCATGGTGCCGCGTCCATGTCGCTGATTTTCCAGATCGTTCTGCCGATGTTCGGCCTGATCGCCCTTGGCTTCTGGGCGGCTCGCTACCGCGGATTCAGCACTGCGATGGTCCAGGGGCTTTCCCGTTTTCTCGGCATCTATGCGCTGCCGGCGCTGCTGTTCTCCAACATGGCGCGGGCAGACATCCCGGATCCGTTGGAATGGGCGGTGCTGGGGTCCTTCTACATTGCGGCGGTTGCGGTCTTCCTGGTGGGCGGGTTGTGGATGCGGATGGCGGGCCGGCGGGAGCAGATCGCTCCCATCGGGCTTGCCAGTTCCTTCTCCAACATTGCGCTGCTGGGGTCGCCGATCATCATGGAGGCCTATGGGCCGACGGTGGCGGTGCCGGTGATGCTGCTGATCGTTTTCCAGTCGCCGCTGCTCTTCACTTCGGCGACCATGCTGGCGGAATCCCAGCGTTCGGCGCGCAATGGCCGGGCCGGGCGGCCCGTGAAGGCAACGCTGGACGCCGCCAAGGCAACCTTGACCAGCCCGCTGGTGGTGTCGGTCATTTTGGGACTGGCCGCCAATCTGATCCATTTGGCAATCCCTCCTATGGTGATGAAGAGTTTCACCATGATGGCGCAGACGGTTCTTCCCTGTGCCTGCTTCACGCTGGGGGCGTCTCTGGCGCTCAGCCCGGCCTCCGGTGCGGTGCTGCCGGCAACCGTGGTGGCGTTGTTGAAGACCGGGCTGCACCCGCTGTTGACCTGGCTGCTGGCGACCCAGGTCTTCGACTTGCCGCCGCTGTGGGTCGCCCCGGCCGTGACCGCTGCGGCATTGCCGATCGGCATCAACGCCTATGTCTTCGCGGAGCGCTACCATGCCGGACGCGAGGTGGTGTCGATGTCGCTGCTGATCTCAACGTTGCTGTCGCCGGTGTCGATCTCCATCGCCTTCATGGTGTCGTCCGCCGGTTGAGGCGGAACCGGATTTCCCTGTGGGCAGGGCCCGAACATTGGCCATTACGTCGACTTTACTTTGAACAACCATCGCATCATGTCGACGAGAGTTCGGTGGTGATTCATGCCATATGCGGCAGATTGGCTACCGATAGCGCCATTGATGGGCGAGTAAAATCCTGTTAGCCTCTAATTGTATGAATTTCTAAGCATCATGATATCGGCAAGGCTGTGTCATGACCCATCGAAACGCCGAATATGATAGAATCCCGGCGATGTGCCGGAAAACGACCGGATCCGCCTTGGATAATACTCAAGTTATCTCATCTGCTGCATATCATAGTATGATAAAGACTCTGAACGCTTTGTCTCTGAAGAAAAGCAGCAAACGTTGTTTTGTATCAAATAATCTCACAAAAATTAGCGCGTTAATCATTGCAAAAGATTTTCCGGGTGAGATGGCGCAGCGATGGCCGTGCCGGCGGGCAGGCCGCGTCGACGCCATCCCCGGAGCCGGCGCGGGAGTCCGTCCCCGCAGGGTTTCATCGACCGGAGCAGCGTTGTGCGGCAGCCGCACGTTTCTCCGCCCCAATGCCATGCCGGATCGTTCGCGCCACGGACAGCCGGCCGACGCAGGTGCCCCATGACCCTCCTCAACAACTTCCACATTCCCGTCAAGATGGCCATTCCGGCGACGACGGCGATCATCGGCATGCTGGTGATCGCGCTGCTCGGCTGGTCGGCGATCACCCAGCAGTCGACCCTGCTCGACGCCCTGTTCAATCGGTCCTTCACCCGGGAAGCGGAAATCCAGGGGCTGACAGACACCCTGACGATGGCGCACGCCGGTATGTACCGGACCGTGATCCTCAGCAGCGCGAACGCCTCGCCGAAGGCGGTGGAAGAGGAGATGAAGGCCCTCAGCAACCAGCTCGGCAAGCTGAAGAGCCAGTCGGAGGCGCTGAAGGGCGCCACCGCCGACACCGACGAGGAGGCGAAGTTCTTCGAGCGGTTCGGTGCCGACGCCGCCACTTATCTGGCGAAGGTGGGCAGCTTCCTCGACCTGCTGAAGATGGGTGTCGATCCGCTGGATTTCCTGCAGGAGGTGCAGGCCGCCTACACCCGGTTGCAGGGAACCAGCCGTGACTATCTGACATACAAGCGGAAGGTTTCGACCGACGCCTACGCCGAGGTCAACGCATCGGTCGACAACACCACCCAGGCCTTCATGGCTGTGGCGGCGGCGGCCCTGCTGGTGACGGTCGGCGTCGCGCTGTTCATCGGCATGAACATCGCCCGTCCGATCGTCCGCCTTACCGACGTGATGGAGCGGCTGGCCCGTGGCAACCTGGAGGCGGACATCCCCGCTGCGGAACGCGGCGACGAGATCGGCCAGATGGCCCGCACGGTTCAGGTCTTCAAGGAAAACGCCGTCCGCGTGCAGGAACTCTCGCGTGAACAGGAAGCGATGCGCCTGCGCAACGATCAGGAGCGGCGGCAGGCGATGACGGCGCTTGCCAATGACCTGGAAGCGTCGGTCAAGGCGATGATGGGCGAGGTGGTGCGGTCGGCGACGTCGATGCGCAACGAAGCCAACTCGATGCTCGACAACGCCAAGCAGACCAGCCACCACAGCGACAGCGTCGCCCATTCGGTGCAGGAGGCGACCAGCGAGGTCGAAAGCGTCGCTGCCGGCGCCGAACAGCTCCGCGCCTCCATCGACGAGATCACCCGCTCCATCAGCCAGTCGGCGCTGCTTGCCCGTGGCGCGGTGGAGGAGGCCGGCCGCACCGACAGCATCGTCCAGGGGCTGAGCGAGGCCAGCCGCAAGATCGAGGAGGTCGTCGGTCTCATCCAGTCGATCGCCGGCCAGACCAATCTGCTGGCGCTGAACGCGACCATCGAGGCGGCGCGTGCCGGCGAGGCGGGCAAGGGCTTCGCCGTGGTGGCGCAGGAGGTGAAGAGCCTCGCCAACCAGACCGCCAAGGCGACCGAGGAGATCGGCGCCGAAATCGCCGCGGTCCAGGCCGCCACCCATGCGGCGGTCGGCGCCATCCGCGCCATCGTCGGCACCATCCGTCAGGTCGACGAGTCCCTCGGCACCGTCGCCGCGGCGGTGGAGGAGCAGGACGCCGCCACCCGCGACATCAGCGCCCGGTCCCAGCGCGCCGCCGTCGATACCATGGCGGTGATGCAGGAGATGCGTCTGGTCCAGCAGGCCGCCGAAACCACAGGCCATTCCGCCGGATCGGTGCAGAACACGACCGAGGAACTGTCACGCAGCTTCAACCGCCTCGACCACGAGATCGAAGCCTTCATCACCCGCATCACCGCGGCGTGACGGTGAGGGGTGGACAGGTGAGGTAAAATGAAGAAGACCCTCTCCCGCATTGTGTGGGAGGGGGTCTTTTTTTGGTCCAGCATCCGGTTTTTTTAGGCGTCAGACGTCTTCCAGCACCGTCTTGCGCTCATCCGCCCACGCGCGTGCCGTCGTCGGCCGGCCATCGGCGTCGATCAGGCCGCGGGCGAACAGCTCCTCGGCATGGCGGATGAAGAAGGCGGCGGTGCTCGACCGCTCCCAATGCTCCATCCAGTTCTGTTCCAGGAAAGCCAGAATCCCCGGCTGGCCCAGTTCGACTTCCCACAGCACGCCGAGCAGCGACGTCTGCTGCTCCTCATGCATGCAGTCCTCGAAGCACAGGCGCTTGTCGGCGCGCGCCTCCTTGCGGGCGGTGGTCTCCGGACCCGGGCCCAGGCCGTAATCGATCAGCGTCCGCCGTTCCGGCGCTGCGCACAGCCAGTGTGCCACCTCATGCACGATCACCGTCGCCTCGACATCGGTGCGGATCACCTTGCCGTCCCACATGAAGGAGCGGCTGGGCGGCTCGTCCAGCGTGTCGATGCCATGGGCATGGGCCAGCCGCACCGCGTCCGCCCGGTGTGCCGGCGTGTCGACGCCACCGCCGGGTTCGTCGTCCGGCCGCACAGGCCAGGTCGAGGCGATCCGGCGGAAGGCGGCGCGCGCTTGGGCATGGCCGTCCAGATGGGCGTCGAAGGCGGCGATGGCCTTCGGCATGTCGTCGATGGCGATGGGGGTCAGGATCATGAGGCCTATGTGCCCAAGGGGGCGTGCCGGCGCAAGGGGAATGTAACCGTGCAAAGCAGCAGGGCTGCCCGGTAAGAAGACGGTGCTGGCAAATCCCGGTCTTCTCGGGTCCTGCCGGCGCCATAACTGTCATGATGCCGCGTGGAATGGTTGCGGTTTCTTACGCCGCGCGCATGTCGGACAGGAACCGCGACACGAAGCCGCGCAGGTCGGTCGCCTCGTGGTTCAGCCCGTCGGCGGCGGTCAGCACCTCGCGCGAGGCATCGCCGGTGGAAGCTGCCGCTTCCGACACACCGGCGATGTTGCCGGACACCTTCTGCGTGCCGCGCGCCGCCTGCTGGACGTTGCGGCTGATCTCCTTGGTCGCGGCACCCTGTTCCTCCACCGCGGCGGCGATGGTGGTGGAGATGTGGTTGATCTCGGCGATCACCCGGCCGATCTCGGCGATGGCGCCCGCCGCCTGCCGGCTGATGTCCTGGATGCCGGCGATCTGGCTGCCGATTTCCTCGGTCGCCTTGGCGGTCTGGCTGGCGAGGCTCTTCACCTCCGAAGCCACGACGGCGAAACCCTTGCCCGCTTCGCCGGCGCGTGCCGCCTCGATGGTCGCGTTCAGCGCCAGCAGGTTGGTCTGGCTGGCGATGTCGGTGATCAGCTGCACCACCTCGCCGATGCGCTGGGCGGCATCGACCAGCCCGCGGACGGTGCCGTCGGTCTTCTCGGCGGTGGCGACCGCCTGTCCGGCGATCCGCGTGCTTTCCGCCACCTGCCGGCCGATTTCGGCGATGGAGGCGGTCAGTTCCTCCGTCGCGGCTGCCACCGTCTCCACATTGCCGGTCGCCTCATGCGAGGCGTTGGCGACCGCATCGGCCTGCCGGGTGGTCTGCTCCGCGGTGGCCGACATGGTCTGGGCGGTCGCCTGCAACTGCGTCGCCGCTGCCGATACCCGGCCCAGCGCCTGCAGCACCAGCCGGTCGAACTCCTGGGTCAGCCGGTCAATGCGCTCGCCGCGGCTGCGCTGGGCCTCGTGGTCGGCGCGCTGGGCCTCGGCCAGCCGGTCGCTTTCGATCAGGCTGTTCTTGAACACCTGCAGGGCCTTGGCCATACCGCCGATCTCGTCGGCGCGCTGCAGGCCGGGGATGTCGACACTGCGGTCGCCGCCGGCCAGACGGCTCATGCGGTCGGTCATCGCCACCACCGGTCGCGACAGCCCGCGGCCAATCAGAAGCGCCGTCGCCAGCCCCAGCACCACCGCGACCAGCGAGGCGATCGTCATCCCGCCGCGCGCCTTGTCGATGAGGGTGCCGGTCTCCATGCCCAGGCTCCTCTGCGCGTCGACGCTGGCCACCGTCAGTTGCTCCGCTTCCTTGGCGATGGAATCGCCGACGGGGATCAGCACCTCCTTGACCAGCCGGTCGCGCTCGGTGGTCGCCTTGACCACGCCGTTGAAGCCGGTGATGTAGACGCGCAGCATGGCGGTGTAGGACATCGCCATCTTGCGGCGGTCCATGTCGGTCAGCTTCGCCATCATCGCGCCGCCACGGCTGGCGGCGTCGGTGAACTGGGACCGTGTCTGGCTGGCCAGCGCCGGAGAGCCATCGATGTTGTAGCGCGTCGCCGAAATGCGGGCCGACAGCATGTGGCGGAGCGCCATGCCTGCCAAATAGGCAGCGTCGGTGTCGCCCCCGGTGCTGGCGCTGTCCATGATGTTGTCCAGCGCGCTTTCAAGCCGCGGACCGATCTCGTCCAATTCGGAGATGGCCTTGCTGCGCTGGGCCTGGAAATCCATCGTGGCGGCGAAGGCCTCCTGATATTGGGCGATCTCCTGCGCCATATGGTCGGCGGTCTGCAACAGCGCAGGCTCGGTGACCAAATTGCGGGTCTTGTCGATGGTCTGCGCCGCTTCCTGCGCCGTGCGCCGGACGGTTGCGCCCACCTCCGGATCGCCGGTCAGCAGAAAACGGGTGGCTTGCTGGCGCATCTCCAGCATCAGGGCCTGGATGCGCCCCAGCTCGTTGGTCTGCTGGCCGAGCCGCCGGTAGGTGTCCACCGCGCCGCCGACCTCCGACAGGGCCGCCACGCCGATGCCGCCGATCAGCACCAGAAACACCAGAATGCCGGCGCTGGCCGTCGTGATCTTCGTTCCTACGGAAAAGCGATTGAAAAGGCTCATGGCCGGGGCCTCCATCGGCACGGGGTGCTGCGCGGAACCTGAAAAGGTCAGTGATAGCGACCTGTTCCGAAGGGCCGGTTTCAGGAAGCATGCCACATGCCCCGGTATGGACCGGTCTTGCGTGCCGATAGCCGAAGAGACCCATGGATGACCTAGGGGAAAGCAGTCGTCCCGCATCGTTGGAATAAACCGCAACGCCGGATGTTTGCCTGTTTCGTTGGACTGCGGGTCGGGGGTGTCCGGACGCTTTCATGGTCGGACAGTCCATTTTTTGTGCCGCGGCGGTCACAGGAGAGGCATTTTGAACATCCCCCCGTATCGTGATATACGCCAAAGGGCGCAGCGGCCGTCCGGGGTCGTCGCCGATCCCCCCATCTCCCGGTCCCTGACGCTTTGATCCGACGGCTGGCCATGTCCATTCCCGACGCGCCCCTTTCCGCGGCTTCCCCGGATGCCCGCACCGTTCCCGCCCGTCCTGCGGCCAACCGCCCCCCGGCGGACCGATACGGCCGTCCACGCCGCGGCTGCCTGTCGGTCGTCATTCCCTTCTATAACGAGGGTCCCAACATCGACGCCCTGTTCGCCCGGCTGGTGCCGGTGCTGGACGGGCTCGGCATGGATTGGGAGGTGGTGTGCGTCAACGACGGCAGCCGTGACGACACCGTCGACCGGCTGCTGGACGTGCATGACCGTGAGCCCCGGGTGAAGGTGGTCGACCTGTCGCGCAATTTCGGCAAGGAACTGGCGCTCTCCGCCGGGCTCAGCCACACCACCGGCGACGCCATCGTGCCGATGGACGCCGACCTGCAGCATCCGCCTGAACTGCTGCCAGCCTTCATCGCCAAGTGGCGCGAGGGGTTCGACGTGGTGGTCGCGGTGCGCCATGCCCGTGTCGGGCAGAGCCTGAAGCATCGGCTGTTCGCCCGCCTGTTCTACTGGGTCTTCGACCATCTGTCGGAGATCAAGCTGCCGCGCGAAGTCGGCGATTTCCGCCTGATGGACCGCCGCGTCGTCGAAGTCATCAACCGGATGCCGGAGCGCACGCGCTTCATGAAGGGCATCTTCGCCTGGGTCGGTTTCCGTCAGGCCGCCATCCCCTACGAGCAGGGGGAGCGTGCCGGCGGCGATACCAAATGGGGGTTCGTCAAGCTGCTGCGCCTGTCCTTCGACGGGTTGACCGCCTTCTCCACCTTCCCGCTGCGGGTATGGAGTCTGGTTGGCATGGCGGTGTCCGGCGTCGCCTTCGTCTATATCCTGATCCGGCTGATCCGCACCCTGATCCACGGCATCGACGTGCCGGGCTATGAGTCGCTGCTGGTCGCCGTGCTGTTCCTGGGCGGCCTCCAACTGATCACCCTGGGCATCATCGGCGACTATCTGGGCCGCGTCTTCGCTGAGGTTAAGGGGCGTCCGCTGTTCATCGTCCGCTCCGCCCATGGTTTCGGTCCGGCGGACGGCCGGCACGAGCATGATCTGGACCCTGTCGGCGAAAGCTTCGGCGACGGAACAGCGGGCCAGGAGCCGCGCCGATGAGCATCGAGACCCGTCTGCACACCGGCGACGGGGAGGATGCCGGTGGCGCCGCCCGCCGCCCGCGTCCCGCTGCCGTCGCACCCTCCACCGCCACGGCGGCCGGCCGCGCGCTGCCGCGTGGCGAGGCGGCCCTGTGGGACGGACTGTCACGCGCACTTCTTCTGGGTGTGCTGATCCTGGCGGCGCTGACCTTCCTCAGCTACGGCATCAGCACCGACGAGGAGGTGCAGCACATCTACGGCAAGAAGCTGCTGTCCTATTACCTCAGCGGCTTCCAGGACCGGTCGGCCTTCCATTTCAAGGATCTGGCCTATTACGGCGGGCTGTTCGACCTCGTCACCGCCGTGATCGTGCCTTTCTCCCCCTTCGAGGAATATGAGACGCGGCACCTACTCTGCGCGCTGGTCGGCGTGCTGGGCATCGCCGGAACCTGGCGGTACACCCGGCTGCTGGCCGGTCCGCGCGCCGGTTTCATCGCGGCGGCCCTGCTGTCGCTGAGCGGCGTCTATTACGGCGCCATGTTCAACAACACCAAGGACGTGCCCTTCGCGGCCGGCATGGTGTGGACGCTCTATTTCGCCACCCGCATCCTGAAGCAGATGCCGCGTCCCAGCCGGAGCGCCGTGCTGAAGTTCGGGCTGGTGCTGGGCATGACGCTGGCGATCCGCGTCGGCGCGGTGTTGGCCGGCTTCTATCTGGCGGTCGCCATGGCGCTGCATTTCGCGCTGGTCACCCGGCAGGAGGGGCACCGCTGGGCGCTGGCCGATGCGCGGCGCGCCTTCCTGTCCCTGTGGCCGGCGATCCCGGTCGCCTACGCCATCATGGCGGTGTTCTGGCCCTGGGTGGTGCAGCGGCCGTTCCGCAACCCGCTGGAGGCGCTGCGCGTCGTCTCCCATTTCCCGATCGACATCCAGACGCTGTTCATGGGCGAGCTGGTCCATTCGAACGACCCGCCAGCCCTGTATCTGCCGGTCTATCTGGCGGTGAAGCTGCCCGAGGCGGTTGTCATCGGCGTCGCAGTCGCGGTCATCATGGCCGCGGTATGGCTGGCGCGCGGCGGCTGGCGGCGCACCGGCGCCTTCACCGTGGTCCGCTATACCCCGCTGGTGCTGGCGGGGTTCCTGCCGATCCTGCTCTTCGTGCTGATGCGGCCGTCCGTCTACAACGGCATCCGCCATTTCCTGTTCCTGGCGCCGCCTTTCGTGGTGATGGCCGCCATCGCCGCCGACCGGTTGTGGACGCTGTCCCAGCGCGGCGCCCGGGCGCTGGGGCAGGGGTTCGCCGCCGCGATGACCGTGGTCGCCGTGGTGTACGCGTGGCAGCTGGGCGCCATGCATCCCAACCAGTACGTCTATTACAACCAGTTCGTCGGGGGCGTACGCGGCGCCGACGGCCGCTTCGAACTGGATTACTGGGGCAACTCCCTGCATGAGGCATTGCAGGAACTGATCGAGTATGTCGAGCGTGAGAATGACGGCCATGCCCCGCCGCGGCAGTACACGCTGACCGTCTGCGGCAACACGCTGGCTGTGCGGTTCGAGCTTCCGCCCTGGCTGCGCTTGGTGAACGGGATCGAGCCGGATTGGCGCAAGGCAGACTTCTTCCTGGCCTTTACCCAGGTGAAGCGTTGCCCGTCCCTGCTGGACGGACACCCGATCCTGGAGATCGCCGCCGACGATGTGCCACTGTCCGTGGTCAAGGACCGCCGTCCGCCAAGGGCCGAAATCCCCACGGAGTAGCCGCTGCGGGATAGCTTGCCAGCCTGCCAAGCCTGACCTGATGGGACGTGCGGAGAGGCTGGGGAGTACCCCGGCGGCTCCCGCCCCGTCTTTCGCCGCATCGCCCTTCGCGGCCCTGTCCGCCCGCCGTACGTCTGCCCACTCTCCAGCCTCGCGATTGGGAGCGGGCGGAGGTGTGCATGGGGCGCAGGCTGCGACAAGGGCTGCTTCGGGCCGCTTTGTGCCTGCTGCTGTGGAGCGTCCCACTCGGCCCCACCGGGGCCATCGGTCTGGACCGGGCTTCCGACCCCTTGGTCGATGTGGTCACCCATGCTGTGGAGGAGCGGCGGCCAGCGGCCGGAACCGGGAGTCTGGTGGTCGGCGTCATCCGCGACGGCCGGACGCTGGTGGTCGGGCGGGGCGATGCCGGGCGCCCGGACGGCGGACCGGCCGATGGGCGCACCCTCTTCCAGATCGCGTCACTGACCAAACCCTTCACCGGCACCATCATGGCGGAGCTGATGCGGGAAGGCCGCGTCGACCCTGCCGACCCGCTCCAGCGCCATCTGCGCCGCGTCGGCGCGGTGCCGGTCGCCCATGTGCCGGATTATGACGGCCGTCCGATCCGGCTGCGCGACCTCGCCACCCACACCGCCGGCCTGCCGAACGTGCCGGAAACCCCCCGCTTCTCCTGGAGCAGGCTGGAGGATCCGCGCAATCCCTACAAGCCGCTGTCGCGGGGCGAGTTGGCGCTGTGGCTGTCTTCCTATCGGCTGGCGGTGCCGCCGGGCGTGCGTTTCAGCTATTCCAATACCGGCATGTCGGTGTTGGGCGAGGCGCTGGCCGCCGCCGCCGGCCAGTCTTACGAGACGTTGCTGAAGCGGGTGGTGACCGACCGGTTCGGGCTGCGCGACACCACCCTGCATCCGACGGCGGAACAGAGCATGCGTAAGGCGGCCGGTCATGCCCGCGGCCGGACCGTACCGGATTGGGAGGCGCCTGCGATGCAGCCCGCCTTCGGCCTCTATTCCTCAGCCGACGATCTGCTGCGCTGGCTTTCCGCCAATCTCGGCGACTGCCCGGCTGGTGCCGCCGCCGGACCGGACGGTCACGGCTGCGCGCCGACGGTGGCTGCCACTCTGGCGCTGGCGCAGTCGGTGCAGGTGGACGGCCGGTCGCTGGCCGATCCGGGTAGTTTGGGAAGCGGAGCGATGGCGCTCGGCTGGTTCGTCGCCTGGGCCGCGGACGGTACGCCGATCCACTGGCATTCCGGCTCCACCGGTGGCTTCAACGCCTATATTGCCTTCTCGAAGGCGCACCGCTGGGGTGTGGTGGCGCTGACCAACAGCGATCCCGATCAGGTCACCGCCGACCATGTGGTGATCGACCTCGTCCGCCGGCTGGAAGCGCGGCCGGAGGTGGCAAGCCTGCCCTGACGCCTGCCGTTGTGAGGCCGTGGCCCGGTCAGTGCAGGCGTCGCGGTGGCTTGGCCGGAATCTCGACATCGGCGCGGGCGGGGGCAATCGGACCAGCCTGATGGTGGGCGAGGCGCCAGTTGCCCTTTTCGCGGGCGAACAGGTTGGTGGCGGCCAGGACGGCATCGCCCAGCGTTTCCTCGCAGACCACCAGTGCGGTATCGCCGTGCAGGGTGACCCGCTCGTTACGGGCCTCCACCGTGATGCCGCTGGGGGTGCGCAGAACGTCGCGCCAGCTGGTCAGCACGGCGTCGCGCCCAAACAGGGCTGTCCAGCCGGGATGGATGCAGGAGACGGGCAGCGTTTCCGCCCAAAGGGCTTCCATCGCGGCGGCGTCGCGGTTGGTGAAGGCCCTGTAGAAGGCTTGGTTCAGGGCCAGCAGCGTGTCGCGGTCGGTCATGTCTTCATCCGGGCGATGGTTCCGGGTGGTCGGACGGCGCCCGGCCCGGTGGGCCGGCACCGGGACCGCTTGTAAAGAAGCCATCACTCATGGGCAAGCGCCGGTCCGGACGGATCCGGGCCGGCGCTGTGACAATGAACGCATCGGACCGGCTCAGGCGGTCAGATCGACGCCCTGCGACTTCGCGGTCGTCCCGCTGGCCGCCGCTCCGGTCGCTGCCGTGGCTGCCTTGCCGGCTGACAGTCCCGCGATCGGATTGGACAGGTCGAGCGTCAGGTGGGTGACGCCGTCCTTGGAGGTGGTCGGCTTCAGCACCGCCAGCCCCTTCATCCCATCGCCGCCGCCGCCTTTGGCGGCCATGTCGTTCAGCTTGCCGAGGATGTCCTTGATCTCATCCTCGCTGAAGCCTTCCGACCGCACGATCATGCCGGTCGACTTGCCGGTTGCGGTCGTGGTCATGCCGGTGGCGCTGAACGCCATGTCGCCACCCTTGCCCAGCGAGGCCTGCAGACGCTGGTCGTCGCGGCGGAAGTCCAGGGTCGATTTCGCAAACGAGATTTTGACGCTGCGGTCGCCGTCCTGGATTTCCAGGTCGATCCCGTGCGACTCGATCGACCACTGCGACTGGGTGGCCTGCATGTCCACAGACAGGTCGCTGAGGTTCATGCCGTCCAGTTTCGACTTCAACCCGTCGCCAAAGCCTTTCACGGCGTCGTCGATCCGGTTCTGCGGAACGCCAAGCGCGCTCAGCGTGTCGCCCAGGCCCTGCTTGAGGGCGTCGATGCCCTTGCCGAACATGCCGGCCAGCCCCTTGCCGTGGTCCAGCGCCGACTGCATCAGCGATTGGGCCTGCTTGGCACGGTCCACGCCGCTGCCGGATGCCAGGGCGCTGCCCCCGCCCGCTGCCCCGCCCTGGGCGCCGCTCTTGCCGGTCATGCTGTCCAGCAGCGATTCCATCGACTGGCTGATGGTATAGGCCGGCGATTGGGACTTCTTGTCTGCCTTGTCGCCGTCCACAGTTTTCGCGTCCGATTTGGCCAGCGCGTCCTTCACCGTGCCGGCCGTCTTTGACGAGCCGTTTTGCACAGCCGTGGACAGCACCGACGGTTTGCCGCTCGGGCCGCTGAGCTCCGCGTAGTACATGGATGCCCCCGCATCGCGTTGTTTGTGTGCAAGGGGAAGCATGATACCGGCAACCTTTACCGTTTGTTAATTTCATGCATTTCTTTCAATGATTGAAACAAATTCGTTTCCTTACTAAGTGTTGGCAACTGTGAAACTTCATTCGATGTCTTGCCGCCACTTGTTCCGCCTGCGTGATGAGTTGCGACGAGCCGCGGCTTTCATCAAGGGGGAGGGGCTGCTACCCTTGACGGTAAAGGACCCGGAAGAAGGGAACCAACCGCCATGACCGATCGCCTGTCCATAGCCCTCGCCCAGATCAACCCCTCCGCCGGCAACCTCGCCACCAACGCCGACCGACTCCGTGCCGCGAGGGCTGAGGCCGCGGCGCGCGGCGCCGATCTCGTCATCTGTCCCGCAGCCGGCCTGTCCGGTGCTCCGTTGCTGGATTTGGCTGCACTTCCCGCCTTCCTCGACGCGGTGGAGGCGACGGTGCAGGCGCTGGCGGAGGACACCGCCGATGGTGGCCCGGCCTTGCTGGTTGGCGCGCCCTGGCATGGGGATTCGGTGCCTGGGGATTTGGGACGCAAAGGATCGAAGCGTCACAATGCCGCGCTGTTGCTGGATGGTGGGAGAATTGCTGCCGTTCGTTTCCAGGCCGTAATGAATTCCGGTGAAATCGGTGGGCCGGAGGAGGATCGTTTCGACAACGGTCCGATGCCTGGCCCGGTGAATGTTCGCGGGGTGCGGATCGGCCTGCTGATCGGTGGCGATCTGGCGACCGGGGACGTAGCGGAAACGCTGGCGGAAAGCGGTGCGGAGTTGCTGGTCGCCATGCTGGCAAGTCCCTTCGCTCCCGGCCGCGTCGACGAGCGGGTTCAGGCTGCCGTTGCGCGGGTGGTGGAAAGCGGGTTGCCGCTGGCCGCGGTGAACCTTGTCGGCGGTCAGGATGAGCGGGTGTTCGACGGTGGCAGTTTTGCGCTCGCCCCCGGCGGGCGGCTGGTCGCCCAGGCCCCGCTGTTCGCCGAACATTTGCTGCTGACTCGCTGGGAGCGCGGAGACGATGACGGCTGGGACAGTTCCGAGGCCGAAACGATTGCTCCGGCCGAAGGAACGGAAGCGCTTTATGGCGCGCTGCTGTTGGGTCTCCACGATGCCGTAACGAAATCCGGCGCGCCGGGGGCGGTGGTGGGCTTGACCGGCGGGCTGGACTCGGCGCTGGTCGCCGCCCTCGCTGTCGATGCGCTTGGGCCGGAGCGGGTGCTGGCGGTCCGGGCGCCGCTGCCGGGCGGCCTGGAGGCCGACTTGGCCGGTGCTGTGGCCGACAGCCTGGACGACGCAGCGGAGATCGTGGAACTGTTGGGTTGCCGCCTCGACAATGTCGCGCTGGCGCCGCTGTTGAAGGCAGCCGACTCGCTGTTGGCCCCTGCCTTCGCCGGCCGCGAGCCGGCCGTGGCGGTGGACCGCCTGCATTCCCGCCTTCGTGCCGCTACTCTGGCGGCATTGGCGGAGCGGATGGGCGCCCTGCTGCTGTCGAGCGTTGACCGCACCGACCGGTTGCTCGGCCTTGCGCCGGAGGAGACGGGTTGCGGCTATGCCGTGCTGGCCGACGTGCCGAAGACGGCGGTGCTGGAACTGGCGCGCTGGCGCAACGCCAACCAGCCGGCGGCATCGCGCGGACCGGCCGGGTTGGTCGTTCCCGAACGGGTGCTGACGCGCCGCATGAAGGCCGAAACCCCGGCCGGGCTGCCGCCGGCGGAAGCGCTGGACGATCTGCTGGCCGGCTTGCTCGATGGCGGGCTATCGCCGGCCGGTCTCATGGCGCGCGGTCATGCTGCAGAGACGGTGGCGACGGTCTGGCAACTGATGGTTCAGGCGGAAGCGGGCCGCCGCAGGGCTCCGCCGGGCCCGCAGGTGACGCGCCGGGCAGCGGTACGGCTGCGGCACTTTCCGGTTGGCGGCGGCTTTACCGATCTGCTGTAGAGCAGGCGGGCGCTAGGGGGAGTGGGACCCATCACGCCCGTCACGATGTCATGCGGACGTCAGCCGCGCGTCAGCTTGATGATGGTGGCGATCATGCCGAAGGTCCACAGCACAGCCGGCAGAACCACCCAGGTCGGATGGAAGATGATCGCCAGCGGCATGATGAGGATCGGCAGCATGGCCGGGAAGACGAAGAAAGGCGAGTTCCCCCAGTTTTTCAGCAAACCGGCCGGGTTCTCGTCCTCACCAAGATAAACATCGGCGGTAACCGCTTGATCCGTCATCTCTATCACCCAAAATTTATTGTGGTTATTCCCTGTCCCGCAGTGCAGCAGGACAGGGTTTCGTACGCCACGATGTTTTGGATGACCAGAGCGAAGCCTTTGCCGATGCTTTCGACTTTGGTCTAAGAGAGTCAGGCCGCTTCGCTCAAGGCCAGCTGCGGACGGCGCAGGCTGGATTGAATGGTGAAGGGCGCACGGACGCCCCCGTTGAACAGTTCGGCGCATTCCAGGGCCTTCAGCACGCGCTCTTCCGGCGGCTGGCCGACGGTGGAGGCGAGCGAACCCAGCGCATAATCCGACCCGCAGCCGATGGCGTGGTAACCGCGCACCGCCTCGCCGACCTGATAGTCGGACTGCACGGTGAACAGCCGGCCTTCCAGACCGACCATGAAGGTGCCACCGGTTTCCACGTCGTTGGAGCGGTGGGCGTAGCCGCCGTCCTTCAGGCAGTTGCGGACCGCATCGACGAAGTCGACGACCATATAGCGGAACAGGTCGGTGTCATGGTCGCGCGGCGGAACTTCCAGCCGGTAATGCAGCAACTGGCCCATGCGGAAGGAACTGGTGAAGCCGATCAGGCTGTCGCCGTTGCGGAACACCTTGGTGTCGGCGCGGACGGTGATGTCCAGCCCGTTCACCCCGGCACTGTCGCCGCCCATCCACACGCGATCGCCGTCCACCAATCCCACAATGCAGGTCATCGCCAACCCTCGCCTGATAAAAAGAAGCCGAGGGAAAGGGTGTGGGAAGGCGGTTAATGAATTATTGCCCAGCTTTGTGACATTGGCCGTGACAAAGGAGGTATCGCTACCCCCTTCGTCGTGAGCTTGTCTTCACTACTTCACCAGATCGACCAGAGCCTTGACAGTATTCTCCGCCCCCTCGGCGATCTGTGCCAGAGTGGCGTCGAGCATGTAGCAGGGGGAGGTGACCACCTTCAGCCCCGGATCGACAACGATCTCGCCATGGGTGGCGGTGCGATGGACCGCCCCCATCGCTTCCAGGGCGGCGACGGTGCCGGGATCGTTGCCGACGGTCAACTCCACCCCCTGCTGGCCCAGGATCTTTGCGAGGATGGCCGGTGCGATGCACAACGCACCGATCGGCTTGCCGGCGGCACGCATGGCGGCCACGGCCGCCACGACCTGCGGGTTGACCGAGCAATCGGCCCCTTTGAAGGCGAAGTCGCTGAGGTTCTTGGCGGCGCCGAATCCGCCAGGGAAGATCAGCGCATCGACATCGCCGGCCGAGAACTCGCTGAGTGCGGTGATCTTGCCGCGGGCGATGCGGGCCGATTCGACCAGCACGTTGCGGCTTTCGCCGGTCTCCTGGCCGGTCAGGTGGTTGACGACATGGGCCTGCGGAATGTCGGGGGCGTAGCACACCGCCACTGCGCCCACCTTGGCGATGGCCAGCAGGGTGCAGACCGCCTCGTGGATTTCCGCGCCGTCATACACGCCGCAGCCTGAAAGCACGACGCCGATGCGCAAGCTCTTGTCCGCCATAGGATGTCTCCGAGATTGGATTTGCCGCCAAGCTAACGCAGGCCGTTTCCCGCGCCTACCGTGGCAACCGACGCAGGGCCCGACCTGTTGCGCGGATGCATCGGTCGCGGACCGCTTTCGGAAGGCGCGCCGGCCGTGCTAGGACTGCCCGCCTGTCCCGTCTGCAACCCGAGTCCTGCCATGTCCACCGCCGTCCGTTTCGCCCCTAGCCCGACCGGCCGCATCCATGTCGGCAATGTGCGCTTGGCACTCGTCAACTGGCTGTTTGCGCGCAAGACCGGCGGAAGCTTCATGTTCCGGCTTGACGACACCGACGAGGAGCGTTCCACCCAGGAGTTCGCCGACGCCATCGCAGCCGATCTGACGTGGCTGGGCCTGACCTGGGATCGTTTCGCCCGCGAAAGCGACCGCTATCCGCGCTATGACGAGGCGGCAGCCGTGCTGAAGGCCGCCGGTCGGCTCTATCCCTGCTACGAGACGCCGGAGGAACTGAACCTCAAGCGCGCCAGTCTGGTGTCGCAGGGCCGTCCGCCGATCTACGACCGCGCTGCGCTGCGCCTGACCGAGGAGGACCGCGCCCGGCTGGAAGGGGAGGGACGCAAGGCGCATTGGCGCTTCAAGCTGACTCCGACTCCGGTGGAATGGACCGACCTCGTCCGCGGCCCGGTGCGGTTCGAGGGCACGGCACTGAGCGATCCTGTGCTGATCCGCGAGGACGGCCGGCCGCTCTACACGCTGACCAGCGTGGTCGACGACGCCGACTTCGCCATCAGCCACATCATTCGTGGCGAGGACCATGTCGCCAATACCGCGGTCCAGATCCAGATTTTTGAAGCTCTGGGCGAGGCGCTCGGTGCCGCGGTTCCGACCTTCGCCCATCTGCCGCTGCTGACCGATGCCGGCGGGCAAGGGTTGTCGAAGCGGCTGGGCAGCCTGTCGGTCGGCAGCCTGCGTGACGAGGACGGCATCGAGCCGATGGCGGTCAACAGCCTGTTGGCCAAGCTCGGCACCTCCGATCCCATCGAGGCGCGGCTGACGCTGGACGAGCTGGTGGCGGAGTTCGACCTTTCGAAGATCGCCCGTGGCACGCCGAAGTTCGATCCGGAGGAGCTGGGCCGGCTGAACGCCCGCATCCTGCACCTGACGCCGTTCGATACGGTGGCCACCCGACTGGAAAGGCTGGGCCTGACCGGTGTCGACGCCGCCTTCTGGGAGGCGGTGCGGCCCAATCTGGCCCGGCTGAGCGATGCGCAGGACTGGTGGGCGGTGACCCATGCGCCGGTGACGCCGGTGGTGGTGGATGCTGCATTCCTGGCCCAGGCGGCGGCGCTGCTGCCCGACGAGCCGTGGGACCTCGGCACCTGGGGTGCTTGGACCAACGCCGTGAAGGGCGCGACGGGCCGCAAGGGCAAGGATCTCTTCCTTCCTCTGCGCCGGGCGCTGACGGGGCGCGACCATGGACCGGAATTGAAGAACCTGCTACCCCTGATCGGACGGGCGCGCAGCTTGCGGCGACTCGCTGGCGAAACCGCCTGACACATCATATTTTCTGGGAGTTCGGACCGTGCCGTTGGACCTCTACAACACGCTGACCCGCCGTAAGGAGCGCTTCGAGCCGCTTCGCCCGGACCACGTCGGCATGTATGTCTGCGGTCCGACCGTCTACGACACCGCCCACATCGGCAACGCCCGGCCGGTGGTGGTGTTCGACCTGCTGTTCCGGCTGCTGTCGCAGCTCTATCCGGCGGTGACCTATGTCCGCAACATCACCGATGTGGACGACAAGATCATCGACCGGGCGCGGGACAGCGGCGAGCCGATCGATGCGCTGACCGCGCGCACCACCGATCTGTTCCATGCCGACATGGACGCGCTGAACGCGCTGCGCCCGACCATTGAGCCGCGGGCGACCCAGCATATCGGCCAGATGATCGCGCTGATCGCCACGCTGATCGAGCGCGGCAACGCCTATGCGGCGGAAGGGCATGTGCTGTTCTCCGTGCCGTCGATGCCGAGCTACGGCCAGCTGTCGCGCCGCTCGCTGGAGGACATGATCGCCGGTGCGCGGGTGGAGGTGGCGCCTTACAAGCGGGATGCCTCCGACTTTGTCCTGTGGAAGCCCAGCAACCCCGATCAGCCCGGTTGGGACAGCCCTTGGGGCCGCGGCCGTCCGGGCTGGCACATCGAATGCTCCGCCATGGCGAAGGAGCATCTCGGCGCCACCTTCGACATCCATGGCGGCGGGCTGGACCTGATCTTTCCCCACCATGAGAACGAGATCGCCCAGAGCTGCTGCGCCAACGGCACCGACCGGCTGGCCCGCACCTGGGTCCACAACGGCTTCGTGACGGTCGAAGGCGAGAAGATGTCGAAGTCGCTCGGCAACTTCTTCACCGTGCACGACCTGCTGGACGAATTCCCCGGCGAGGCGATCCGCCTGACCCTGCTGAGCGCCCATTACCGCCAGCCGCTGGACTTCACCCGCGAGGGCATCCGGCAGGCCAAGGGGGCGCTCGACCGCTGGTACCAGGCCCTGCGCGGCGAGCCGGCGGCGGTGCCGGCCGAGCTGCCCTTCGACGTGCTGGCGGCGCTGGAGGACGACCTGAACAGCCCGCTCGCCATTGCGCATCTGCACGAGCTGGCGACCGCGGTGAACAAGGCGAAGAGCGATGCCGAGAAGGCCGCGGCCAAGGGCGCGCTGCTGGCGGCCGGGCAGCAGCTCGGCCTGTTGCAGCAGGATCCGGAGGTGTGGTTCCGCTGGGCGCCGACCGGCGGTGCCGAGGGGCTGAGCGACGCCGAGGTCGAGCAGCTGATCATCGACCGCAGGGCAGCCCGCGCCGCGAAGAATTTTGCCGAGGCCGACCGCATCCGCAAGGAGCTGGCTGACAAGGGGATCGTCCTGGAAGACGGTCCGCAGGGGACAAGCTGGAAGCGGGGATAATTTGCCGACCCGCCCTTCTTCGGTGAGGGGAAGGGCGGATCGGCCGGCATTGTCCCTCCGGCTGCAACAAACCTTCTCCATCTCCGCGGATTATCCCGCACATCTATCCGGCTAATCTTCTCCTCAGACGAAACGCGGCCCACCCAGTGATTTCGGTGCGGCCACCCCGACTGAGGAGACCCTGAGCATGATCGACACTCGCACCGCCCCCTATGCCGCCTTCCTGCTGCGCGTCGGCCTCGGCCTGCTGTTCCTGGCCCACGGCCTCGTGCTGAAGGTGCTGACCTTCACCATTCCCGGCACCGTCGGCTACTTCGAGAGCATCGGCTATCCCGGCGTCTTTGCTTATCTCGTGATCCTGGGCGAGATCGGCGGCGGCTTGCTGCTGATCGCCGGCGTCTACACCCGCTGGATCGCGTTGGCCCTGCTGCCGATCATGATCGGCGCCACGCTGCAGCATACCGGCAATGGCTGGGTCTTCAATGCGCCGGGTGGTGGTTGGGAGTTCCCGGCCTTCTGGACGGTCCTGCTGGTGGTGCAGTCGCTGCTGGGTGAGGGCGCCTTCGCCCTGAAGGTTCCGGCGCTGGGCGCACCGGCCGACCGTCGCGAACTGGCCTGATCCGCAACCGAAACCGGTATTTGGAGACGGCGCGGAACGGGGAGGGGGCAATTTGCCTCTTCCCCGTTCCGCGTCGCCGTCCCATTTGGTAGACAGGACGGAGACCAACCGGAGAGCCTGATGACCGTTTCGCCGAACGACCAGCACATGACGGAGTCCTCCGGGGTCCTGAATTTGCTGGACGACCTGATCGCCAAGGCGCGCGCCGCCGGTGCGGATGCCGCCGATGCCGTGCTGTTCGACAGCGCGTCCGTGTCCCTCGCCCACCGGCTGGGCAAGACCGAGAAGCTGGAGCGCTCCGAATCCGGCGATCTCGGTCTGCGGGTGTTCGTCGGCGAGCGGCAGGCCATCGTTTCCTCCACCGACCGCAGCGGCAAGGCGCTGGATGAGCTGGTCGAGCGTGCCATCGCCATGGCCCGCGTGGTGCCGGAAGACGGCTTCGCCGGCATCGCCGATCCGGAGCAGCTGGCCCGCAGCTGGCCCGACCTCGACATCTGCGATGACGAGGAGCCGTCGGCGGAAACGCTGATCGAGCGCGCCCGCATCGCCGAAGAGGCGGCGCTGGCGGTACAGGGCGTCACCAACTCCGAAGGGGGCGACGCCGGCTGGAGCCGTTCGACCATCGCGATCGCTGCCTCCAACGGCTTCGCCGGCAGCTATGGCGTGTCGCGCCAGTCGCTGTCGGCCTCCGTCCTGGCCGGGACCGGCACGGGGATGGAGCGAGATTACGACTATGACAGCAAGGTCTATGGCGCCGACCTGCGCGATCCCGCCGAGATCGGGCGCGAGGCCGGCGAGCGCGCCGTCCGCCGCTTGAACCCGCGCCGGGTCAAGAGCTGCAAGGTGCCTGTGTTCTTCGACCCGCGGGTGTCGCGCGGCCTGCTCGGCCATCTGACCGGCGCCATCAGCGGCCCCAGCATCGCCCGCGGCACCAGCTTCCTGAAGGACAGGATGGGGCAGCAGATTTTTGCCTCCTCCATCACCATCGTCGACGATCCGCATGTGAAGCGCGGCCTGCGATCCCGTCCCTTCGATGCCGAAGGCGTCGAAGTGTCGCGGCGCACGCTGATCGAGGACGGTGTGCTGACCACTTGGCTGCTCGACCTGCGGTCCGCCCGGCAGCTCGGCCTGACGACCACCGGCCACGCCGCCCGCGGCACCTCCGGCCCGCCGGGTCCCGCGCCGGCCAACGTCTACATGGCGGCCGGCAAGCGCAGCCGTGCCGACATGCTGGCGGAGATCAAGGACGGCTTCTACGTCACCGACCTGATGGGCATGGGCGTCAACGGCGTTACCGGCGATTACAGCCGTGGCGCCGGCGGCTTCTGGATCGAGAACGGCCAGATCACCTATCCGGTCAACGAGATCACCATTGCCGGCAACCTCAAGGACATGTTCTTGAACATGGAGGCGGCCGACGATCTGGAAGTGCGCTTCGGCATGGATGCGCCGACCGTGCGCATCGACGGCATGACCATCGCCGGCATGTAAGCGCCAGCGTTCAAGCCGTTTGGGGCGGAGGCAGCTCCGCCCGTCTCTTCATCATCTGGCATCGTTCTTGCGCAGGCAGCGGGCAACCCGAAGCGGGTTCGCCCGCTTTTTGTGCTGCATTTCCGCCACTCTGCCTGTTCAAACGTCAGCTAGGCCCTTGCGCATATCTGCCTGATCTGTTAGCAATCTGCCGCTTTTTTGGGCGAAATGCTGAAGGTTTGTGCAAATGGATGCGGCAAAGACGGGTGGCGACGTCCTTTTCGTGCTGATGGGCGCGGTGATGGTGCTGGCGATGCATTGCGGTTTCGCCCTGCTGGAGGTCGGGACGGTCCGGCGCAAGAATCAGGTGAACGCACTGGTGAAGATCCTGTCGGACTTCGCCATGTCGACCATCGCCTATTTTTTCGTCGGTTACGCCGTGGCCTACGGCATTGACTTCTTCGCCGACGCCCACACGCTGGTCGGCAAGGGAAGCGGCGGCTTCGCGGCCTACGGCTACGATCTGGTGAAGTTCTTCTTCCTCGCGACTTTCGCCGCCGCGGTGCCGGCCATCGTCTCCGGCGGCATCGCCGAACGCGCCCGCTTCTGGCCGCAGGCCGGCGCAACGCTGGCGCTGATCGCGCTGTTCTATCCGCTGCTGGAAGGCACGGTTTGGGGAACCCGCTTCGGCCTGCAAGCCTGGATGGCGGCGACCTTCGGCCAGCCCTTCCACGACTTCGCCGGTTCGGTGGTGGTGCACGCCTTCGGTGGCTGGGTGGCGCTGGGCGCCGTGCTGAACCTGGGCAACCGCCGCGGCCGCTACCGCGCCAACGGCTCGCTGATCGCCATCCCGCCGTCCAACATCCCCTTCCTGGCGCTGGGCGCCTGGGTGCTGTGCGTCGGCTGGTTCGGCTTCAACGTGATGAGCGCCCAGGTGCTGGACGGCGTGACGGGGCTGGTCGCGTTGAACTCGCTGATGGCGATGGTCGGCGGCATCGTCACTTCGCTGGTGATCAGCCGCACCGATCCCGGCTTCGTCCACAACGGCGCGCTGGCCGGTCTGGTGGCGGTCTGCGCCGGGTCGGACGTGATGCATCCGTTGGGCGCGCTGGTCACCGGCGGCATCGCCGGGTTGCTGTTCGTCTGGGCTTTCAACAAGTGCCAGATCGACTGGAAGATCGACGACGTTCTGGGCGTCTGGCCGCTGCACGGGCTGTGCGGCCTGACCGGCGGCCTGCTGGCCGGCGTGTTCGGGCAGGAGGCGCTGGGCGGGCTGGGCGGCGTGTCGATCCTCAGCCAGATCGTCGGGACGCTGGGCGGCGCCGGCTTCGGATTCGCCGCCGGGCTGGCGGTCTATGGGCTGCTGCGCGTCACCGTCGGCATCCGCCTGGACCCCGAACAGGAGTACAAGGGCGCCGACCTGTCGTTGCACCACATCACCGCCTACCCGGAAGAGGACGCGCCGACCCTGTAATGCGCCGCGCACAAGTCCGCCGTCCCTTGGCCAACTCTTGCTTTGCCGGGGCGGCGGCTTTAGTGTCCGGCGCGAACTCCTCCCCCTCACGACGCCGGATTTTGACCGCCCCATGAAGGCCGCCATCGTCGTTTTCCCCGGCTCCAACCGCGAACGCGACGCCGTCGCCGCGCTGGAGGCCGCCAGCGGAACCAAGCCGTATCTGGTCTGGCACCGCGACACCGAACTGCCCAAGGTCGACCTGATCGTCGTGCCCGGCGGCTTCTCCTATGGCGATTACCTGCGCTCCGGCGCCATGGCGGCGCATTCGCCGATCATGCGCGAGGTGAAGGCGCGGGCCGACCAGGGCGTGCGGGTGCTCGGCATCTGCAACGGCTTTCAGATCATCACCGAGGCCGGTCTGCTGCCCGGCGCGCTGATGCGCAACGGCGGGCTGAAGTTCATTTGCCGCGTCCAGCATCTGCGGGTGGAGAACACCGACAGCCCCTTCACGGCGAAATATGCCAAGGGCCAGGTCGTCCGTTACCCGATCGCCCATGGCGACGGCAACTATTGGACCGACGCCGAAACGGTGAAGCGTCTGGACGGTGAGGGCCAAGTGGCCTTCCGCTACATCGCCGACGAGTCCCGCGCCGATCCGCGCGGCAATCCCAACGGTTCGGTCACGGACATCGCCGGCATCTTCAACGCCAAGCGCACCGTGCTCGGCCTGATGCCGCACCCGGAAGACGCGGTGGAGGGCCTGCACGGCAACACCGATGGCAAGCCCATGTTCGAAGGTCTGGTGGAGGCCCTGTCGTGAGTGCTGAAGCTACCAAGGCGCAGGAGCGTCCGGTCACCGCCGAACTCGCCAAGGAGTTCGGCCTGTCCGCCGAGGAATACCGGAACGCGCTGGACATCCTGGGCCGCACCCCGACCTTCACCGAACTGGGCATCATCTCGGTGATGTGGTCGGAGCATTGCTCCTACAAATCGTCGAAGATCTGGCTGAAGACGCTGCCGACCACCGGCCCGCAGGTGATCTGCGGCCCCGGCGAGAATGCCGGCGTGGTCGACATCGGCGACGGCGACGCCGTCATCTTCAAGATGGAGAGCCACAACCACCCGTCCTACATCGAGCCCTTCCAGGGTGCGGCAACGGGCGTCGGCGGCATCCTGCGCGACGTGTTCACCATGGGCGCGCGCCCGATCGCAAACATGAACGCCCTGCGCTTCGGCTCGCCCGACCATTCCAAGACCCGCCATCTGGTGTCGGGCGTGGTCGCCGGCATCGCCCATTACGGCAACTGCGTCGGCGTGCCGACCGTGGGCGGCGAGACCAACTTCCACCCGGCCTTCAACGGCAACATCCTGGTCAACGCCATGACTGTGGGTGTCGCCAAGACCGACAGGATCTTCTATTCGGCCGCCGCCGGCATCGGCAACCCGGTCGTCTATGTCGGATCGAAGACCGGCCGCGACGGCATCCACGGCGCGACCATGGCGTCGGCCGAGTTCACCGAGGATTCGGAGGAGAAGCGCCCGACCGTGCAGGTCGGCGACCCCTTCACCGAGAAGCTGCTGATCGAAGCCTGCCTGGAGCTGATGGAGACGGACGCCATCGTCGCCATCCAGGACATGGGTGCGGCCGGCCTGACCTCCTCCTCGGTCGAGATGGCCGGCAAGGGCGGCCTGGGCATCGAGCTGTCGCTCGACACCCTGCCGATGCGCGAAGAGGCGATGACGCCCTATGAGATCATGCTCTCCGAAAGCCAGGAGCGCATGCTGATCATCCTGAAGCCTGGCCGTGAGGAGGTGGCGAAGGCCATCTTCGACAAGTGGGAGCTGGACTTCGCCGTCATCGGCCACCTGACCGACACCGGCAACCTCGTCATCAAGATGTATGGCGAGACCTGGTGCGACATGCCGATCGCCCCGGTGTCCAACGCCGCCCCGGAATACAACCGCCCATGGGAGCCGACGCCGAAAGCCTCCGATGTCGACGACAGCGTGTTCGACGGATATTCGGAAAGCCTTGGCGACACCCTGACCAAGCTGTTCGGCTGCCCCGATCTGGCCTCCAAGCGCTGGATCTGGGAGCAGTATGACAGCCTCGTCGGCGGCGACACCCGCTTCATGTCGGGTCAGGCCGACGCCGCGGTCGTCCGCGTGCCGGGCCAGACCAAGGCGGTCGCAATCACCACCGACTGCACCCCGCGCTACTGCCTCGCCGACCCGGTCGAGGGCGGCAAACAGGCCGTGGCCGAGGCGTGGCGCAACCTGTCGGCGGTGGGCGCGCTGCCGCTCGCCATCACCGACAACATGAACTTCGGCAACCCCGAGAAACCGCGGATCATGGGCCAGTTCGTCGGCGCCGTCCAAGGCATTGGCGAGGCCTGCAAGGCGCTCGACTTCCCGGTCGTGTCGGGCAACGTCTCGCTCTACAATGAGACCAACGGCGAGGCGATCCTGCCGACCCCGGCCATCGGCGGCGTCGGCATCATGCCGGACGCCATGATCGCCGTCGGCATCGCCTTCAAGAACGAGGGTGATGTCATCCTCGCCGTCGGCGACACCAAGGGCCACATCGGCCAGTCGATCTTCCTGCGTGAGATCCTCGGGCGGGAGGAAGGGGCGCCCCCGCCGGTCGATCTGGCGGTGGAGCGCCGCAACGGCGATTTCGTCCGCGGCCTGATCCACGAGGGTCTGGTGGTGTCGAGCCACGACGCGGCCGATGGCGGCCTGATCGTCGCCATCGCCGAGATGGCGCTGGCTGGCGGCATCGGCGCCTATCTGACCGGCTTCGACGGCCAGCATGTCCGCGTGCTGTTCGGCGAGGACCAGGGCCGCTACGTCCTGGCCGTCCGTCCGGACGTCGCCGCGACGGTTCAGGAGAAGGCCAAGGCCGCTGGCGTTCCGGTCACGGTGCTGGGCGAAACCCGCGGCACGTCGCTGTCGGGTCGTGGCGGCGAGATCGTCTCGCTGAAGCGCCTGCGCGATGCCAATGAAGGCTGGCTGCCGACCTACATGGCCGCCGAGCTGTAAGATGGCCGGGTCGTAAGGAAAACGGCCAAGCCTGATCGGGGGTGACGGGGCTGCTTCATGCGAGGCGGCCCCGTTGTTTTTGCGGCCGAGGAGCAGCAAGGGGGCCTCCGCCGTTCATGAGCCATCATGTACATACGGGAAAATCGCGTTAAACTTGCCGTTTCAAAGGGTCGGATCGGCAATAGGGGCGCGCCTGGAGGCGGGGAATGGGGTTTTCAGTCACCTTTTGGGGCGTGCGCGGCACCATTCCCTGCCCGATGGCCTCGCATCTGGGGTTTGGCGGCAACACGTCCTGCGTTGAAGTGCAGGCTGGCAAGCAGCGGATCATCATCGATGCCGGTACCGGGCTGCGGATGCTGGGGCGCAAGCTTCTGGCCGAAGGGGTGACCGGCGCCACGCTGCTGCTGAGCCACACCCATCTCGACCACATCAGCGGCTTTCCCTTCTTCGCGCCGGCCTACACCAAGGGCTTCGGTCTTCGCGTCATCTCCGGCCATCTCAACGGCGGTCCCGACATCGAATCGGTGATGGCCCGCCAGATGGAACGGCCGCTCTTCCCGGTGCCGCTGCGCACCATGGGCGGCGACCTGAGTTTTCTGGAGGTGCCCCCCGGTCACAGTTTCAAGCTGGAGGGCGGGGTGCGCATCCACACCGCGGCGCTGAACCATCCCGACGGTGCCACCGGTTATCGGATCGAGTATCAGGGGCGGTCGGTCGCCTATGTCACCGACACCGAGCATGTGCCCGACCACCCCGACCGCAACATCCTGAACCTTGTCGATGGGGTGGATCTGCTGCTCTACGACTCGACCTACACCGACGAGGAATGGGTGCAGCGGATCGGCTGGGGCCACTCCACCTGGATGGAAGCGGTGCGGATCGCCCGCGCGGCCCATGTGAAGACGCTGGGCCTGTTTCACCACGATCCCGACCACGACGACGCGACGATGGAGCGGATCGAGGCTGCGGCCAAGGCAGAGTTCGCAAACTGCTTTGCCGCACGCGAGGGAACCACCATTTCCCTCGACTGACATTCCCTGCTCATCGGGCATTATGACCGCAACCATCCTGATTCTGTTCGCCGCCACCTACCTGGGCATGGCGCTGGGCGGCTTTCCCGGCCTGCGCATCGACCGTACCGGCATCGCGCTGGTCGCAGCGATCCTGTTGCTGGCGACCGGGGCGCTGGATACAGCCGCCGCCGTGTCGGCCATCGATTTCCCGACGATCTTCATCCTGCTGGGTCTGATGATCCTGTCGGCGCAATATGCCGGCAGCGGTTTTTATGACTGGTGCGCGCTGAAGGTGGCGCAGGCGGCGAAGTCGCCGGCCCGGCTGTTGGCGGTGATCGTGCTGGTCGCCGGCGGGCTCTCGGCAGTGCTGGCGAACGACGTGGTCGTCTTCGCCATGACGCCGATGCTGTGCCTGGGCCTGCAGGCGCGCAAGCTGGACCCGCGGCCCTATCTGATCGGGCTGGCGGGCGCCGCCAACGCAGGGTCGGCGGCGACGATGATCGGCAACCCGCAGAACATCCTGATCGGGCAGGTCGGGCATCTTGATTTCTGGCGCTTCCTGGCGGTATGCGGCGGCCCGGCGCTGGCGGCGATGGCCATCGCCTATGCGACCGTCTGGCTGGTCTGGCGCGGCCGTTTCGGCATGCCGCAGGAGGGGCACGAGGACGCCGTGCAGGCGGCGCCGAAGCTCGACCGCTGGCAGTTGGGCAAGGCGGTGGCGGCGACGCTCGTCCTGCTGATCCTGTTCACCCGGGACATCCCGCAGGAGCATGCGGTGCTGCTGATCGCCGGCATCATGATGGTCAGCCGTCGCATGGCCAGCCGCGACATGCTGGGCATGGTCGACTGGCACCTTCTGGTGCTGTTCGGCGCGCTCTTCGCGATCAACCATGCGCTGGGGCTGACCGGCATCCCGACGGCGCTGGTCAACGACCTGAGCGCGGCAGGATGGCTGCCCGACCGGTTGGCGGTGATGCTGCCGCTGTCGCTGGCCGGCAGCAATACCATCGGCAACGTTCCGGCGGTGATCCTCTTGCTGGCCGCTTGGCCGACGCCGCCGGAAGGGGCGCTCTACGGGCTGGCCCTGCTGTCGACCTTGGCCGGCAACCTGTTGCTGCCGGGCAGTCTCGCCAACATCATCGTGGCGGAGCGGGCTGCCGCCGCCGGGGTCAAGCTGGGTTTCGTCGAGCATGCGCGCTGCGGCGTGCCGATGGCGTTGCTGTCGATGGCGGTGGCGGCGGTCTGGCTGTGGGCCGGCGGCTGGATGGGCCTGTGACGGGTGGGCTGTGACTTGTGATCAGCGCGTGACTTTCGGAACTGCAAGGCCCTTCTGCCGGGTGCGACAAATGGGGTACTCTGTTCGGAGCGCCATTGTCGTGCGCCGGGGTGGGGGAGCGCTGTGGGTCTGGTCGGCCAATTCCTTGAATTTATTGAAAGCGCCCCGAACCAGTCGCTGCGATCGCTCAGCGATCGGGTGCTGCGCAAATGTCGCGAACTGACGGGTGCCGAGGCCGGCACGGTCTTCATGCTGCGCGGACAGGGTCGGTACCGGCATCTCGATGCAGTGAGCGTTCAGAACGACGTGATCCGCACCAAGCCGACCCTGTTTTCGGTGCCGGTTAGCCAGGCGTCCATCGTCGGCTATGTCGCCGCGACCGGGGAGACGCTGCTGCTGGACGACGCCTATGCCATTCCGGAGGGCCGGCCCTACAGCTTCAACCCGGCCTTCGACCGGCGCACCGGCTTCCGCACCCGCTCCATCATGGCCTTCGCACTAAAGGGGTTCCGTGACCGGCCCATCGGCGTGGTGCAGTTGATCAACCGCCGTCCATTGGAGGGGCCGCCGGTCTTTCTGCCCGACCACGAGCAGATGATCGCCCCGGTCAATCACATCGTCGGCCGGGCGCTGGAGCGCGCCGCGACGCTGGAGCGGCTGACCGAACGCAACCGCGCGCTGACCAAGGAGCGCCGCCGTGTCGCCGAACTTCAGGCGGAGACGGAGCGCGCCTTCATGGTGTCGGTCAATTTGCTGGCCCGCGCCGCCGAGGTGCATGACGAGGACACCGGCAACCACATCCTGCGGGTCAATGAATACTCATACCTTCTGGCGAGCTGGGCCGGCTGCAGCCGTGCCTTTTGCCGGGAAATCCGCTTCTCCGCCGCCCTGCACGATGTCGGCAAGATGAGCGTCGATCAGGCGGTTCTGCACAAGAGGGGCCGGCTCGACGAGCGCGAGCTTGCGGAAATGCGGCGCCATCCGGTCTACGGTCATGACATCCTGGTCGCATCGGACCGCTTGAAGATGGCCGCCGAGATCGCGCTGTACCATCACGAGCAATGGGCCGGCACCGGCTACCCCAACGGACTGAAGGGGGAGGAAATACCGCTCGCCGCCCGCATCGTCGCCATTGCCGACTGCTATGACGCGCTGCGCAGCGCCCGGCCCTACAAGCCGTCGTTCAGCCATGAGAAGACGGTGGACATCCTGCTGAATGGCGACGATCGCCTGGACCCGAAGGTTCATTTCGATCCGCGCCTGCTGTCGCTGTTCGCCGCCCGCCATGCGGAGTTCGGCGAGATCTGGGAGCGGTTGAAGGATCAGGAAATGCAGGATGCCTGAAGCTTGACGAAAAAGGGCCGGGGCGGGCGGTCAACGACCTCCCACCCCGGCCCTCTCTCAGGCTCAGCCCGCTCGGATGTGGCGTTACTCTGCCGGGTTGGTCGCGGCGAGCGCGCGGCGGCGGACCCAGCGGATGCTCTTGATGGCGAGCCACAGGCCGCCGATGGCAAGGCCGGTCAGCAGCAGGATCTTCGGTCCGTCCTCGCCGATGGCAGCGGCTGCCTCACCGAACAGGTAACCGGCACCGGCGAAGCTCCAGGCCCAGATGCCGGCGGCGATGAAGTTCCAGAACAGGAAACGCGACCACGGCATGCCGGAAGTGCCGATGGCGACCGACGCAATGTTGCGCACGCCATAGAGGAAACGGAAGACCAGGATGAAGGCGACGCCGTATCTTTCCAGCCAGCTCAGCACCCGGCAGGCGTGGGCATCGGCGGAGGGGAAACGGGCCAGCGCCTTCTTGCCCCAGCGGCGGCCCAGCCAGAACCAGACCTGATCGCCCAGGAAACTGCCGATCCACACCGACCCGACCAGCCAGTAGAGATTGACGATGCCGAGCTTGGCGCCCATCCCGCCGAAGATTACAAATGTTTCACCTTCAAAAAAGGCCCAGACAAAGGCCATCGGGTAAAAGGCGTTCCCCCATTCCTGCAACCACGAAATCCAGTCCAAAGCTCCCTCCGGGAGACGTCGCTTGTGGGTTCGGCGTGCCCGGTGGCGCTTTGATACCGCTTTATTGTGCGATGCGGCATATAAAACGTGGGCTGGGAAGGATCATGACATAAAGCCGTGTGCTTTGTCTCGGAAACTTTATTGACGAAGGGACGCACCCGGTGGTGAGACCGGGACGTCAGAAGTCCTCGCCCGAAAGCTCTCCCACCGCCTGACGTGCGGCACGCAGAAGGGCGGGGTTCGGCTCCGTCGCGCCATCGCCATCCTCGCCGTCGGCATCGCCAGAGCCGGGGTCGGCGCGGCGTTTCAATTCGCGCGCCGCCTCGATCAGCAGATGGGCCAACCGCTGATCGGGAAGCGACTGCACCAGTGCCCGCAATTCCGGATTGGACAGTGCCGCCGGATCGAAGGCCGGCGGGGGAGGCGGCGGGGCCGGGGGAGCGAGCGGCAAGGTCGCTACCTTCGCCGCTGCCCGGGGCAGCGGCGCCGCCTCCCGCACCACATCCACCGCGACCTGGGCGGCCATGGTCGAGGGTGCGGCGCCAGTCGCGGAAGCCCGCGCCCGCCGCGGCTTGCGCACCGGCTCGCTTTCCGGCAGGTCGTCGAACAATAGCCGTTGGACGCTCATCGCTGCAGATGCCCCCTGCGCTCCATCGATGCCGCCAGCGCTGCGGCGGCCAATCCCGTTCACTCGCGGTTTGCGATGTGTTCCCTTTTCATTCTAGAAACCGCGGTCGGTTTGTCGAGCGGATTCTGCCGGCCTATGGCTGAGGGACATTCAAGACGGCCACTGCCTCCAGGAATCGTTCGGGCCGCAGCACCCGCGTCGTGCCGGCTTGACGCACCGACAGGAGCTGGCGGTCGACCGTCACCAGCCAGGGAACCGAACCGCCGACGGCGGCGGCCAGGAACATGTCGTCCTCCGGATCGCGGCACAACCGTCCGACCGCGGCCGGTGCGACCAGAACCATCTCCTCGCCGATCCGTTCCAGGAAGGCGCGGCGATCGGTCGCGGCAGCGTAGCGGTCGAAGGTGGGTCGCATCAGCACTTCCCGCAGTTCCGTCAGCGTTTCGCTGCTGCCGATGAGACCGCGGTCGCCACGCACCCGTTCCACGCACCGGCGGATCGCATCGTGGCGCCGGGACGCGGCACGTCCCAGCAGCGCATAGGCCACCAGGATGTTGGTGTCGAGCACCGCCTGGACGGGGGGACGGACGGTGGAAGCAAGCATGGTGGGGGCGGCCTTGTCGGGACTGAGCATTGATATATTGCAGGGCTGTGTCGGTTTAAGTTGTCGGGCTCGATATGAGGCGTCTGTTGTGGACAGGAACGCTTTGCGCTAATAACCGTGCAAGGTGTGAACGGACTCTTTAGGACGGAAGTATCGGCATGACCAGCATTCTCGTCGTCGACGACAGCCGACTTGCGCGCAACATGGTTTCCAGCGTCATCGCCTCCTTGCGGCCCGACTGGACCATCGTCACTGCGGCCAGCGGTGAAGAGGCACTCGAGATCGTCGGCGAGGTTCCGCCGGTCGCCGCCATCGTCGATTACAACATGCCGGGCATGGACGGTCTTGTTCTCGCCGAACGGCTGAAGGAGCGGTTCGTCGGCCTGCCCATCGGGCTGCTGACCGCAAACGTCCAGGACACGCTGAAGCGCAAGGCCGAGGCGCTGGGCGTCCGCTTCATCGCCAAGCCGATCACCTCTGACAAGATCCGCGACTTCCTCGCCGCGGCCGGGCAGTGACGGCGATGGGGAAGCCCGGATCCGTTCCCTCGGCGGACGACCCGCTCCGGCTCGATGCCGACGAGGCCGATGCCATTGCCGAACTGTTCAACATCGGCATGGGCGAGCCTGCCGCCGCCCTGAGCTCGATGCTGGGGGAGGAAGTGCACCTGTCGGTGCCGTCCTTCGCGGTCTCGACCCGTGCCCGCATCACCAGCGAGGTCGGCGACGAGCTGGATGGCGAGCAGCCGGTCTGCGCGGTGCGCGGCGCCTTCACCGGTCCCTTCACCGGCGAAGCGATGCTGATCTTCCCCGAGCGCGGCACGCTGGCCCTGGTCGGCCGCCTCGTCCCCGTCGACCCCGCCGCCGAGGCGCCGGGCGAGATGGAGCAGGACGCGCTGACCGAGATCGGCAACATCATCCTGAACGGCTGCCTCGCCAGCCTGTCCAACCTGATCGGCGGTGAGCTGTCGGGGGCGGTTCCGGGCTATGGCGCCGGCGCGCCGGCGGCGGTCATCGGGTCCGGCACCGACCCGGTGCTGTTCGTGCGCATCGACATGGCGCTGGCGGCCGGCGATGCCAGCGGCCATGCGCTGTTCCTGCTGGACATCGCATCGCTCGATGCCTTCCGCGAGGCGATCCGGCGGGCTTTGGCGGGGCTGTAAAAAAGGGGGGCGCGAACGCCCCCCCGGATTTTATCACCCTTCGATCTTCGAGAAGTCGGCCACCGCGTTCAGCGTCGTGCGGATCTGCGTCAGCAGGCGCAGGCGGTTGGCGCGCAGGTCCTTGTCCTCCGCGTTCACCGTGACCTTGTCGAAGAAGGCGTCCACCGGACCGCGCAGCTTCGCCAGCGCCGCCATGGTGCCGGTGAAGTCCTCGGCGTCCAGCCGCGGTTTGGCGGTCGCCGAGGCCTCGTTCAGCGCCGCGAACAGCGCCTTTTCCTCGTCCTGGGCCAGACGGGCGGCATCGACCGGCTGGTCGAAGCTGGCGCCTTCCTTCTTCTCCTCGATGCGGACGATGTTGGAGGCGCGCTTGTAGGCCGCTGCCAAGTTGGCGCCCTCGTCGGAGCCGACGAACGCCTGCAGAGCCTTCACGCGGGCCAGCAGCCGCACCAGATCGTCCTCGCCGCCGAGCGCGAACACCGCATCGACCAGATCGTGGCGGACGCCCTGCTCGCGCAGCACCACCTTCAGGCGGTCGGCGAAGAAGGACATCAGATCACTGCCGACGCTGCCCGTCGGAGCGAAACCGCTGACCTTGTAGGCGCCATGGGCCGCCGTGAAGATATCTCCCAGCTTCACCCGCAGCCCGTTCTCCAGCACCAGACGGATCACGCCCAGCGCGGCGCGGCGCAGCGCATACGGGTCCTTCGAGCCCGTCGGCTTCTCGTCGATGGCGAAGAATCCGACCAGCGTGTCGATCTTGTCGGCCAGCGCCACCGCGACCGAAACCGGTGCGGTCGGGCAGCTGTCCGACGGGCCGACCGGCTTGTAATGGTCGGCGATGGCGTTGGCGACGTCGGCGCTTTCGCCCTGCCCGAGCGCGTAGTAGCGGCCCATGATCCCCTGGACCTCGGGGAACTCGCCGACCACCTCGGTCACCAGATCGGCCTTGCAGAGCAGGGCGGCGCGGCTGGCGGCGTCGGCATCCGCACCGATGGTGCGGGCGATCCCGGCGGCGAGAGCCTGCACGCGCGTGACCTTCTCGGCCACCGTGCCCAGCTTGGCGTGGAAGGTGATCTTTTCCAGCGCCGGGAGGCGGGCTTCCAGCTTGGTCTTGCGGTCCTGGTCCCAGAAGAACTTGGCGTCGGACAGGCGGGCGCGCAGAACGCGCTCGTTGCCGGCGACCACGGCCTTGCCGCCATCCAGCGTCTCGGTGTTCGCCACGACGATGAAGCGCGGGGCCATCTTGCCCTCGGCGTCCAGCACGGCGAAATACTTCTGGTGGGTGCGCATGGAGGTGATGAGAACCTCCGACGGCACGTCCATGAAGTTCTCGTCGATGCCGCCCATCAGCACGACCGGCCATTCGACGAGGCCGGCGACCTCCTCCAGCAGAGCATCGTCGGGCGACAGGGTCAGGCCCTGGGCCTTGGCCAGCGCCTCGGCGTCGGCCTTGATCTTGGCCTTGCGCTCCTCGCGGTCGAGCACGACCTTTGCGGCGCGCAGCTTCTCCCGGTAATCGGCGAAGCTCTCCACCGTAAAGGCGTCCGGCGCCAGGAAGCGGTGGCCGCGGGTGACGTTGCCGAAAGTGACGCGGCCCTGGGTACCGCCGATGTCATAACCGCCGTCGAGCACGCGCCCGCCGAACAGGGCGATGATCGAGTGCAGCGGACGGACCCAGCGCACGGTGCCGGTGCCCCAGCGCATCGACTTCGGCCAGGGCAGCTCGGCCATGGCGGCGGGGATGATCTCCGCCAGCACCTCGGCGGTCTCGCGGCCCTTCTTCTCCGTCACCGCGAAGTAGAAGACGCCCTTGCCGGTGTCGCGCTGCTCGCACTGGTCGAGGCTGTCGAGTCCGGCCGACTTCAGGAAGCCGGCGACCGCCTGCTCCGGCGAGCCGACGCGCGGACCCTTCTTCTCCTCGCGCACGTCGGCGGTGCGCTCCGGCAGCCCGTCGACCACCAGGGCCAGACGGCGCGGGGTGGAATGGGCGTCCGCCGTCGTGAAGGTCAGGCCGTTCGCCGCCAGCTTGTCGGTGACGAGGCGCTTCAGATCGTCGGCGGCCCGCGCCTGCATACGGGCGGGGATTTCTTCGGAGAAGAATTCGATCAGGAGTTCGGTCATGGGATTACTTCGCCCCCGTCCAGGCTTCACAGCAGGCCTTGGCCAGCGTGCGCACGCGGCCGATATAGGCCGCGCGCTCGACAACGCTGATCACGCCGCGGGCGTCCAGCAGGTTGAACAGATGCGACGCCTTGATGCACTGGTCATAGGCGGGCAGTGCGAGGTTTTGCGCCACCAGCGCCTGGCATTCGGCCTCGGCGTCCTTGAAATGCTGGAGCAGCATGTCGGTGTTGGCGAACTCGAAATTATGCTTCGAGTATTCGATCTCGGCGCGCTTGAACACGTCGCCGTACTTTACGCCCTGGCCGTTGAAGTCCAGGTCGTAGACATTCTCCACGCCCTGCACATACATGGCGAGGCGTTCCAGCCCATAGGTCAGTTCGACCGCGACGGGGTCGCATTCGATGCCGCCGACCTGCTGGAAATAGGTGTACTGCGTCACTTCCATGCCGTCGCACCACACTTCCCAGCCCAGGCCCCAGGCGCCCAGCGTCGGGCTTTCCCAATCGTCCTCGACGAAGCGGATGTCATGCAGCGCCGGGTCGATGCCGATGGCGCGCAGGCTGTCCAGGTAAAGCTCCTGCGCGTTGGCCGGCGAGGGCTTCATGATGACCTGGTACTGGTAATAGTGCTGCAGGCGGTTCGGGTTCTCGCCATAGCGGCCGTCCTTGGGCCGGCGCGACGGCTGGACATAGGCCGCCTTCCAGGACTCGGGACCCAGCGCACGCAGCGTGGTCGCGGGGTGGAAGGTGCCGGCGCCGACCTCCATGTCGTAGGGCTGCAGGATGACGCAACCCTGCTCCGACCAGAACTGGTGGAGCTTGAGGATCAGGGCCTGGAACGACAGGCCGCGGCGGTCGGCGGAAATTCCGCCGTCGGAAGTCCCGATCTGGGAGGCCATGGACGGTCCACAATAGAAATGTTGAAAACGCGCCGCACGATAGGCGGGCGTCACCGTCAAATCAAGCCGCAGCGCGGCGGACCGCACCGCCGAGGCGTCCTCTCGGGGGGTGGTGGAGGCGGCTTCCGCCCTCAGCGGCCGTATGGGCAGGCCGGGCGGCCGCAGGACACTGCGGAGCGCGGGGCGACATAAGCGCCGCATTCCGGACATTTTTCCATATCCTCCGCCTCCATCGCCGGGGCGGGCGCACCGGTGTTGCGCCGTGATGCGCCGGCGGCGGAGTCGCGCCTTCCGGGCTGATGGGGGCCGTCCTGGCGACGGGCGGCGTTGCGGGCGCGGCCGATCTCCTGCACGCGGTTGATCCAGCGCCAGCCGAACCAGACCGCGCCGATCACCAGCGCGAGAAGAATAATCTTGGACAAGGACATCATCGCCGGCAACCCGTCTGATCTCCCAGGCATTCAGCCCGCAGGTGACGGGAAGTCAAGGAAATAGACAGGGAAATGGAGGGGGACGGGGCCGCCGCGAGAGCATGCGGCGGCCCACGATAGCTGCCGGCTTACTTGGCGGCGACGGCCGGACGCCAGTTGTAGACCGGGACGACGCCATAGGTACGGGTCATGTCGGCCTGCCGGACACTGCGCACCAGAACCTCCGTCCCGGTGGCGACGCGGATGTCGGTGCCGAGCAGCCCGCAATCCTCCGGCACGATGTTGATGCACTGGGTGGCGTCGACCCGGCTCAGCACGATGTCGAAGGGCAGGCCGTTGACGGCATAGACGCCGAGCAGGCCGGGGGCGGAGGTCGCCGTGCGCAGCGTCACCACGCCGGCCGGCAGTGCGCGGTCGCTGGCCGCGGTCGGACGCTGGTTATGGCTTTCGTCCCAAACGGGCTTGCCAGAGGAATCCAGCTTGGACTGGGCTGCGGCCCCGCCGCTGAAACCGGAGAGGGCCAGGGTCGCACCGCTCACCGCCGCCAGGGCCAGAATTGCCATCCGAAACCGCGACATCTTTGTGCTCCGTACTTGTCTCTGTTCTTTTTGTCCGCCCGGCCGCATGGAGTGGCCGTGCATCGCTCCATTATATGGGATCCGATCCGTGGTGTCGCTCTAGCCCAGAAAGCCTAATGTGTTCGGTCAAGGCTGCGCTGTGCAGTGGTGGTGCCGACAGATCGCTCTGGACGCAGGTTCGATGCTTGTGAATGATGATTCTTGCATCCGTTGCTGAACGGGTTTCGACAAATACGCTTCGGTTGTGAAGTTTTCGCCCCGATCTTTCCCCCGGGCGGTGTTTAGGAGGGCTCTCGCGGCATGGCTGCGCTTTTTGCTGATGATCGAGGCGGCGCGATGATTGTCCCCAGGGATGAACCGATGCTGGAAACCGCTCGTCTGATCCTGCGGCCGACCCGCGCGGAGGATTTCGATGGCTGGGCGGCGATGATGGCCAATCCGGAGGGAACCGAATTCATCGGTGGACTGCAGTCGCGTCCGGTCGCTTGGCGCGGCTTCCTGTCCATGGCGGGTGCCTGGTCGATCCAGGGCTTCGCCATGTTCTCCGTCATCGAGAAGGAGTCCGGCCGCTGGGTCGGCCGGGTCGGTCCGTGGGTGCCGGACGGCTGGCCGGGGCCAGAGGTCGGTTGGGCGATCATGCCGGATTGCTGGGGCCGGGGTTATGCCGTCGAAAGCGCGGTCGCGGCCATCGATTGGGTGTTCGACCATCTCGGCTGGACCGAAGTCATTCACACCATCCATCCCCGCAACACGGCCTCGCAGGCGGTGGCGCGCAAGTTGGGGGCGGAGGTGCGCGGAACGACCCTGCTGCCCGAACCCGTCAACCCGCCCGAGGCGGATGTCTGGCACCAGACGCGCGAGGAATGGCGGGCAAGGCGGCGTATTGCGGGAGGCCTGCCGCTCTGATGCGGAGTGCCGGTACTTGCCGTGGTCGGGAGCGTGAGTGCCGGACTTAAAATTTCCGAGGCATCGCCGATTCTTGTGCGATTTCACTAGAATTTTTGCGGATTGCCTATGCTATTGGTTTAGCCGTTGCATTCCATTCGCAGCAATCCTATTGGCTGACCGATTGCAGGAGGGGCCCGTAAATGGCCAAGGAACAGGCACTCGCCCTCATTAAGCGCCTCGCCACCGACGGCGAATTCCGTAATCAGTTGAACGCCCTCGATATTCCAGGCAAGCAGGCCCTGCTGGCACAGAACGGGTTCGGCGGTGTCCTTCCCGATCATGTCCACAGCGCCGCTGCCGACGCCTTCAATTCCCTTACGGGCAAAGAGAGCGGTCTGGACAGTGCCGTAGCGGTCGAATCGATTGCGACCGCCGCCTCGGCTTCGGCGACGTCGGCCTCGGCCACCTCCGCTTCGGCCACCTCGGCGTCTGCAACCTCCGCCTCCGCCACCTCCGCTTCGGCCAGCGCCTTCTCTGCTTCTGCACAGTCGGCATCCGCCTCGGCTTCGGCGACTTCGGCGTCGGCCACCTCTGCGTCTGCCACCTCGGCTGCCGCGCAGTCTGCGTCTGCGGTTCCGGCTCCGGCCTTCTCAGCAGTCGCCGCTCCGGCTTCGGCGTTCTCGGCCGCCGCGCAGTCCGCGTCTGCGGTTCCGGCCCCGGCCTTCTCGGCGGTCGCCGCCCCGGCTTCGGCGTTCTCGGCCGCCGCGCAGTCCGCGTCTGCGGTTCCGGCCCCGGCCTTCTCGGCAGTCGCCGCTCCGGCTTCGGCGTTCTCGGCTGCCGCGCAGTCCGCGTCTGCGGTTCCGGCCCCGGCCTTCTCG